>JGI12635J15846_10001089_pt1 | contig 23717 bp, 16 predicted proteins | sample BlaSpr_A8_OM2_M2_FD_15846 | JGI IMG/M metagenome (IMG submission 15846) | reverse complement strand
CCGATCAGCGGCTCGTACAACGCCAGGCGCTTGCGGGCATGCTGTGGTCGAAGCAGTATTACCTCTTCGACGTCACCCGCTGGATGGACGGCGATCCGTTGCAGCCGGCCCCGCCGTCAGGCCGCAAGCGTGGCCGCGATGCCGACTGGCGGCATCTGTGCAACGCGGACATTGTCTCGATGCCGGACAAGTGGGAATACCCGTGGTACGCGTCGTGGGATCTCGCGTTTCACGCGGCGGCTTTCGCGCTCATCGATCCGGCGTTTGCGAAGCGTCAATTGCTGCTGCTGGTGAAGGACCGCTACCAGCATCCGAACGGGCAATTGCCGGCCTACGAGTGGGCGTTCAGCGACGCCAATCCGCCGGTTCATGCATGGGCGACATGGCGCGTCTACGAAATCGATCGTGCGATCACCGGCAAGGCGGATCGCGACTTTCTTGAACTCGTATTCCACAAGCTGCTGCTGAACTTCTCATGGTGGGTGAACCGAAAAGACGCCGACGGCCGCAACATCTTCCAGGGCGGCTTTCTCGGACTCGATAACGTCGGCATCTTCGACCGCTCGGCGCCGTTGCCCACGGGCGGTCGTATCGACCAGGCGGATGGCACCGCGTGGATGGCCGCGTACGCGCTCGACCTGATGCGCATCGCGCTGGAACTGGCGGTGGCGAATCACGTGTTCGTCGATATCGGCGTGAAGTTCTTCGAGCATTTCTTGTACATCGCCGAGGCGGTCAGTTGCAGCGATACGTGCGACACCGGCCTCTGGGACGTAACCGACGAGTTCTTCTACGACGTGCTGCAACTCCCCGATGGTGTGAGCGTACCCATGCGCATCCGCTCCATCGTCGGCTTGATTCCGCTGTTCGCGGTGCATGTGCTTGAAGAGCATTTGCACGGCCAGTTGCCGGGACTGCGGGACCGTCTTGTGTGGTTCCTCCAGCACCGGCCGGATCTGGCGAAGCTGGTGTCGCGCTGGAACGAACCGGGCAAGGGCAATAGCCTGTTGCTGTCCGTGTTGCGCGGACATCGGATGAAGGCGCTGCTCAGACGCATGCTCGACGAAAGCGAGTTCCTCTCCGACTACGGCGTGCGTGCGTTGTCACGGGTGCATCGGGACAAGCCGTTTGTGCTCCAGCACAACGGCGACCGCTTCTGCGTGAAGTATCTGCCGGCGGAATCAGATTCGCGCGTGTTCGGCGGCAACTCGAACTGGCGCGGGCCGATCTGGATGCCGGTCAACTATCTGCTGATCGAGTCGCTATACGAATTTCATCGTTATTACGGCGATGATTTCCGCGTGGAATATCCGACCGGATCGGGCCAGAAGTTTTCGCTGAGCGAGATCGCCGATGAACTCGCGCGACGCCTGACGCGCCTGTTCCTGAAGGACAAGAACGGCGTGCGTCCCGTCATGGCCGCGTATCCGCAACTGCAGGCCGATCCACGCTCGGACGACCTCGTGCTGTTCCACGAGTACTTTCATGGTGACACGGGGCGTGGTGTTGGCGCCTCGCATCAGACGGGCTGGAGCGGGCTGGTTGCGTTGTTGCTGCAGCCGCGCGTGAGCATCGTGGCGCAGAGCCTGCCGGTGGGCGGCGAGGTTCAGCCCGAAGTGGAGCTGGTGACGAAGTAGGGCGCGCGTTCAGTGCGCCTGCTTCCGCCAACGCCGCTTCGGCGACTGAAAGTCATTCGTTGCTGCACAACATCAATATCTTTTCGGCATCGGTGCACGAGCGCTTCGGCGCTCGCTGCGTCACGGGCGTTTCAGCGTTGCTGCCGCCCGCCGCCATCTTGCGGATGCACGCCCGCAAGCGCTTTTCTATCGGCGGATAGTATTTCCAGCCGTGACTGAGCGGGGGCAATTCCATCTTCACCTGCTTCCACTTCGGATGGCCGTTGGCCTGCAGTTCGTCGAAGTGCGCGCAGAGCGAATCGGCGAATTGCGACATCGCGCCGACCGTGCCGCGCAGGTTGTAATCGTAGGTCACGAGAAACGCTTTCACGGTCAGCGTCGGCGAATCTTCCTTGATCCAGTTGGGATAACTGGACGTGCGGATCGTGGCCGGGAAATAGGTCTGTTCCGCACGCGCTGTTTCGGGTACCGAAGGATCGAGCTTGAGCAGCTTGATCTGGCTCAGCAGGTCCGGATTCAGATCCTGGAACAGCTTGGCCGGCTGGCCTGCCACGATGACAGCCACATCGAGTTTGCGCACGATCAGCTTGGCGAGCGCATCTTCGTTGCTGTAGTGCTGCGCGTTTTGTTCAGGAATGGGCTGGTTGAACATCAGCTTGTAGAGCGTGGTCGCCGACTGGGCCGTGCCGCTGCCGATCAGGCCGACGCTGATGTTCTTGTCCTTGATCTCGTGGATGTAGTTCATCGGCGAATCCGATCGCACCACGAAGTAAATCTCTTCGTTATAAAGCGGCATGATGAGGCGAAGCGGCTGGATGATCTTGCCCGCTTCAGCGTTGCCGCTTTTCGCCATATCCAGATACGCCTGGTACACGTCCGACTGCACGAGCGCGAACTTCACGCCCGGCTCGTAGCGCATGCGCTGTACGTTTTCGGCGGAGCCCTTCGACGCAAGCACGTCGAGGTTCATGCCGATCGGATCGGCCACCCATTTCGCCAGATCCTGGCCGATCTGGATGTAAGTGCCTCGTTCCGGTCCGGTGACGATTTTATAGTCGACTTCCGCGTGGGCCTCCGCAACGAGGCTAGCGAGCCCGAAGAGGGCGAACAGAATGAAGAAAGTCTTGCGCATGATGTCGTGTGAGCCGTTTTAATGTGTTGGCCAACTTTTATTACACGGATGGATCACGGTGGCCTGCGTCTCCGGGCGCGGCCTTTAGCCTCCTTAAAAGATCTCCTGTTCCTTGTCTCCTGTCTTTCTTCTACGGCTCCTACTCTTGCTGCAAGGGCGGACGTCGCAGTGACGGCTGGTTCTTGGCCCAGCCCGACTGCAGGATCGCGCGCTCCTCGTCGTCGGGATTGGTGGTAGTGACGCCTGGCGCATGCGGTTGCGATCCGCTAGCCGCGTTGTCTCCTGACGCGAGCGTGCGGGTGGCCGTGGGCGACGGCGGACGAGTACTGCTGCGCGTAACCGTCGGCGCACTGTTGGCCGCGACGGGAGGCGACACGATGGCCGCCCGCACCGGGACGGCTTCGGTGATGGGGGCGAGCGCGTGTATGACAGGCGGTGAGGGAATATCACCGGGAATCACGGCCGCGGCCGCAGGCTCAGGCTCCGGGTCGGGCTGCGCTGGCGCGCGTGCCGCGGCGTTCGCCGGCGACGGCGCGCTGCGCACCGCTGCGGGCTCGGGTCCGTCGGGCATCGGTATGAATGCGGGTGCCGGCGGCCGAGGCGGCGAGGCCTGTTGCTGCGTAGACGGCGGGGTATATGGCGGCGCTGGCGACGTAAGCGGTGCCTGCAAGTTCGTGCCGATGCGTGCCTGCGCGGACCCGGCCGGCGCAGTGACGGGTGCAGGAATCGGCGCGGCAACCGGAGCGGGCACGATGGTCATGGCCATGGGCGCGGACGGTGCGGCTGGCGCGGGCGTCGGGATGGGCGCGGGCACACCCATCGCGGCAAGGGCACGCGCATGCTCAGCGGCCGAGACGGTCACCGTGTGCCTATGCACTGGTGCGGGCGGCGTTGCGGCATATCGCGGCCCGGGGACGAACATGGATGCCGGAGGGGCGGCAGCCGTCGGCCCGTTGCTCCGCGGCGCGGCATGCGCTGCTGTCGTAGCGGGGTTTGTATTGTTGAGCCAGCCCGACCGGGCGATCGCGTGTTCGACGAGCGTTTGCGCTTCAGCATTGCTCGCGTCGATAGTCAGCACGTCGCGGGCGTTCTGGCGCACACACAACCATGAGCCGGTCGCTTCGCAACCGCGCGCGGCTTGCAGCATTTCGTCGCGTTGACGTTCCAGGCCCGTCAGCTCGGCTTGGGTTCGCTGCACATTGGCGGCAGTCAGTTGCGACGCGGGAATCTTCGAAAAGCGCCTGCGCGCCGTGGTCAGGTCGCCACGCTGGATGGCGTCACGCGCGGCCTGCAGGTTTTCCGTCGCGCCCGCGAGCGCGGCTGCCGCATGGCTGGATGTGTCGGCGGGCAGGGCATCGCGGGCGGCAACCGAGGGCGCTGCCGGTGTCTGCGCCTGTTTGACAGCCGTCGCGGATCTGGCCGCAGGCACCGCAGGCAGAGGTGCCGGTGCGGGAGCCGGTGCAGGCGTGTTATGCGCCGTTTTCATATCGATGGCGCCGTACGCGCTTTGCCCGGCCGGCGTTGCGGAGCGGGTGGCGTCGTTGTCGCCGTGCTGGGAATAGATCACGCCGCCGGCCACCAGCGCCAGCGCCACGGCGCCCAGCGTGACGGTCTTCGACATATCCCAGCGCTGCTCGCCCGTGCCGTCCAGTTCCTCTTCTTCGGGCACGCTCGGGTAGGGCGAGGGTGTGCTCAAGGCTTCGCGGCGCGCGCCGAACGGCAGGCGCATGCCGCTCGCGAACGTTGCGGACTTCGTGGCGGCAGAGGTTCCGCCATGATCGGCGCCGCAATGCGGACAGGTATCGGCGTCGCTAGACATGGTGTTGCCGCAACGCCTGCAGGTCACTGAATCGGGGGATGAGGGGAAAAAAAGACGGGCCATGCCAAAAACCTCTCGGGACACAAGGGTTGTCCTTTCCGCTTGCGTGTCCGGTTTAATCGGACAAAATGGTGACTCGTATGATGAAAATGCTTCGGACTCCCTAGGCTGGACATGCGCCGGGGGAGCCGGAACCAATATGTGACATCTCCGGAGCGACGTCAACACGTCCGGGAACGGCTGCGCAACACCCGCGCGATGCCGCCTAAATGCCTGCTTTGGCCTCGCCGGTCAAGGCGCTGGCGAACAGGTAAAAGCGGCCGGTGGTTTCGGCGGCAGGAGCCTAGGTTCTGTCCGAATATGGCGCTTCACCGGGACTGAAAACAGGCCGCCAAGACCCTGAATTACGGCCGAAGCCTATTAATTTTAAGGTGTTTACGCCGATATACACTCTTAGCAATAAATTTGAGACAGACTTGCAATTTGGTAGGATGTAAGCGCGCTGCGAGGGGCCGCGCGCAGTAATGCAAAAGCGATCAAAAATACAAATGACTCACCATCCGATGCACGCCGCCTGAGATCGGCAGTTCACCCCGGCGTCGGGCCTGGACAAGGGACATACCGATGGACATGCCGTCTAAGGGCGAGAATGTGCAGCTCATACGGATCACCTGGCCGTTTCTGGTCGTCATTCTTGTCCTCGTTTCGCTCGCCATTTTCAGTATCGACATCATGTCGTCGGTGCGGGCGTATATCGGCGGTGAAAGTATCTGGTCGAAGGGCCAGAAAGATGCGGCGTTCTACCTGAACCTGTATGCCGAAACCGGTTACGAAAGCACTTACAAGCAATACCTGACGGCCATGCAAGGCCCGCAGAACCTGCGCACCGCCCGTCTGGCGCTCGACCAGGTCCAGCCCGACCCGACGACCGCGCGCCGTGCGCTGATCGCGAGCGGCGTACATCCCGACGATGTCAGCGATGTAATCTGGACGTTCCAGATGTTTCGCCACGTCAGTTATTTCGAGGAAGCGGTCGATTACTGGTCGCGCGGCGACGCCGAACTGGCGCGGCTGGAACGCCTGGCCAGCGAGTTGCATGCGCGCGTTGCGGCCGGCGCGTTGCCGATGAACCTCGTGGCGGCCTACAAATCGCAGATCTGGAATATCAACGAAACCATCGCGCCGCTGTCTCGCGGTTTCTCCGAGGTATTGAGCACTGCGTTTCGCAAGACGGCTTCGCTGCTGCTGACCGTCGATCTGGTCGCCGCGCTGCTGCTCGTGTGCCTCTCGACCGTGCACGTGCGGCGCCTGATCAAGCAGCGCGGGCGGATCGAAGCCGCGCTCAAGCAGAGCGAGGCGCGCGCCAAGGCGACGCTCGGTTCGATCGGCGAAGCGGTGATCGCCACGGGGCCGTCCGGGCATATCGAGTTCATCAATCCGGCGGCCGAGCGGATCGCGGGGCGTCCCGCCAGCGATTGTCTCGGGCGGCCGCTGGCCCAGACTTTCAGGTTGCTGCACGCCGATAGCCACCAGCCGCTCAACCCGATCGAGGACGCGCGTGCGGGCGTGCGCCATGACGGTGAAGCCGCCGAGATGCTGCTGCAGCGGCGTGATGGTGCCGAGATCCGCGTGCAGGCGGTGACCTCGCGCATCAGCGCTACCGGCTCGAGCACGAGCGTGGCTGCCGTGGAGTCCGGCTTCGTGGTGATCCTGCGCAACATGACGCGCGAGTACGAATACATTGAAAGCCTCGCCTGGCAAGCCACGCACGACGGGCTCACGGCACTCGTGAATCGCGCGGAATTCGAGCGGCGCCTGCAGCACGCGCTAGGTACGCGCTGGAGCGATGTTGCGTCGTGGCTGCCCGCCGCATCGGCGCTGCTGTTTCTCGATCTCGACCGCTTCAAGGTGGTCAACGACACGTGCGGCCACGCCGCCGGTGACGCCATGCTGCGTGAAGTCGCGCTGCGCTTCGAAGCCAGCCTGCAGCCCGACGACACGCTCGCGCGGCTCGGCGGCGACGAATTCGGCGTGCTGCTGCAAGGCTACGACACCGCCGGCATCCAGACGGTCGCCGAAGGTCTGCGGGCGTGCCTGAACGACTTTGTCTTCAACTGGGAAGCGCAGCCGTTCACCACCAGCGTGAGCGTGGGCGTGGTGGATCTGCGCAATGCGGAAATGAGCGTGGAAGAGGCCATGAGGCTCGCCGATATCGCGTGTTACATGGCGAAGGAACGCGGCCGCGACCGCGTGCAGCTGGCGGACCTGGGCGACCGTGAACTCGCGCGCCATGCGAGCGAAGTATCGTGGGGACGGCGGCTCAAGCAGGCGCTCGAACACGATCACTTCTGCCTCTACGTGCAACCCATCGTCGCCGTGGGCGACGGCGTGCCCGCCTCCACGGAAGGGCAGCGCGCCGAACTGCTGCTGCGGATGATCGACCCGAACGTGAGCAACGGCGTGATTGCGCCGACCCTGTTCATCCCGGCAGCCGAACGTTACGGGTTGATGACAGCCATCGACCGGTGGGTTATACGCAACGCCTTCGATACTCTCTCACGCGCCCGCCACAAGCGTTTTAGCGAATACGCGATCAACCTGTCGGGCGCCTCGGTAGGTGACGAACGGTTCCTCGGATTCGTGCGCGAGCAGTTCCAGCGCACTGGCGTGTCTCCTGGCATGATCTGCTTCGAAATTACGGAAACGACCGCCATTGCCAACCTGGCGTCGGCGGCGCGGTTCATGCACGAACTGAATGCGCTCGGCTGCCATTTCGCGCTCGATGACTTCGGCGCGGGCATGTCGTCGTTCGGTTATCTGAAACATCTGCCGGTGGAGTACCTGAAGATCGACGGCAGTTTCGTGACCGACATGGTGCTCGATCCGGTGAGCCGCGAGATGGTCGCGGCCATCAACGAGATGGGCCATTCAATGAAATGCCGGACCATTGCGGAATACGTGGAAAGCGAAGGAATCCTGCGGGCGCTGCATGCGCTCGGGGTGGATTATGCACAGGGGTTTTACATCGGACGGCCGATGCTCTGGACAGAGTCGACCGTTCTGACAATGGCAAAGGAGGCGTGAATGGGGAGTGGGTTTATAAGAGAGGGCGACCTCAGAAATACAGCAAGTTACCCACTTTGGTTACAGGAAGTTTTGTTGGAAACCGGCGCTGCAAAAAGCCGTGTGTCGGGTCATCCGCTCTTTCCGGCCTTGCGCGACGGCCAGCTCAGCCCGCGCGAAATGCGTGCGTTCCTGATCAACGGCTGGCCGGTTATCAATCAGTTTCCGCAGTACATGGGCATGAACCTGCAGAAGATCGGACCCGAAGAAACGCCCGGTTCGCGTCTGGCGCGGCGGTATCTGACACGCAACATTCGCGTCGAGCAGAATCACGCCGATTATTGGGTCGACTGGGCTGCGGCCCACGATGTCACGCGAGAAGATCTGCAAGCCGGCGAGGCGCCCGCGCTTGCGTTTGCGCTGAGCCACTGGTGCTGGAAAAGCAGCAGCGCGGACCCACTGCATTCGGCAGTCGCGGCCACGAATTTCGCCGTTGAGGGCGTGACCGGAGAATGGTCGACGCTGCTGCTCAGCCGCAACACGCTCGAGCTCAGCTACCCTGAACCGATCCGCAAGAAGACCCTGCGCTGGCTCAGGATGCACGTGCACTACGACGATGCGCACCCGTGGGAAGCGCTCGATATCGTCGCCACCTTGCTGGGCCAGACGCCGCGTGTGGCAGACATTCGCCACGTCAAGCGCAGCATCCAGCGCAGCTATGAATACTTCGAGGTCAGCCTGAACTGCTGCCTCGAAGGCTGACCACTCGCCGCCTTTTATTTCGATAACTGCAGTTTGCCGTCCAGCCGCCGGTTCAAGCCGAGTGGATTGGCGGTTTTCAGCGCATCGGGTAGCAGGCCTTCGGGCATGTCCTGGTAGCTCACCGGCCGCAGGAAGCGGTCGACGGCGAGACTCCCAACCGAAGTTGAACGACCATCCGCTGTGGAGGGGAACGGACCGCCGTGGACCATTGCGTGGCCAACTTCCACGCCGGTACCAAAGCCGTTCACGAGAATCCGTCCGGTGCGGCGTTCGAGCGCCGGCAGGAAATTGCGGGCATCGGCGTAATCCGCTTCGTCGATGTGCAGCGCCGCCGTCAACTGGCCTTCCAGTTGTTCCACCAGGTCGAGCACGGTTGCCAGATCCGGGCAGCGCACGATCAGCGAAGCCGCACCGAAAATCTCCTCATGCAATTCCGGATTGGCGCGGAACGCTTCCGCGGTGGTCGAGAACAACGCTGCTTGCCCCCGCGTTGCCCCTTTCGCCGCGCAGCCTCGTGCGAGCGTCTTGACCTCGCCATGTTCCGCGGTCTTGTTGACAGCTGATTCGTAGGCTTTATGAATGCCCGGCGTCAGCATCGTCGCAGCGGGCGTTTCGCTCAGCGCGGCCGAGGTTGCTTCGATGAACGTATCGAGTTCAGGACCGTCGATGGCCAGCACCAGCCCCGGATTCGTGCAGAACTGGCCGGCGCCGAGCGCGAGCGAGCCGGCGAAGGCCTTGCCGATCGCCGCGCCGCGATTTTTCAGCGCGTGCGGGAACAGCAGGACCGGGTTGATGCTGCTCATTTCGGCGTAGACCGGAATCGGTTCGCGACGTGCTGCCGCGAGCTTCATCAACGCCGTGCCGCCGCCGCGCGAGCCGGTGAACCCCACCGCCTTGATGCGCCGGTCCGACACCAGGCCTTGACCAATATCGCGGCCGCTATCGAAGAGCAGGGAGAACGTGCCTTCCGGCAGACCGCAGTCCGCGACCGCTTTCTGCACGGCGCGTCCGACCAGCGCCGATGTGCCCGGATGGGCCGAGTGCGCCTTCGCGATCACCGGACAACCGGCGGCGAGCGCAGATGCCGTGTCTCCGCCTGCAACCGAGAACGCCAGCGGAAAATTGCTCGCGCCGAACACGGCGACGGGACCGAGCGGCACATAACGCAGACGCAGGTCGACGCGCGGCAGCGGCTGGCGCTGCGGTTGCGCCGGGTCGATGCGCACGCCGAGAAAATCGCCTTCACGCACGACGGCCGCGAACATCCGCAACTGGCCGACGGTCCGGCCGCGTTCGCCTTCAATGCGTCCGCGCGGCAGGCCGCTTTCGGTCACGCAGCGTTCGATCAGGACATCGCCGATATCGAGGATGTTCTGCGCGATCGTTTCCAGGAAGGTGGCGCGGGTTTCGAGCGGCAGTTCGCGATAGATGTCGGATGCTTGGCCAGCGAGCGCGCAGGCTTGTTCCAGTTGCTCGAGCGTAGCGCCGCCGAAGGCTGGCGCAAGCGCTTCACCCGTGGCTGCGTCGATGCCCTTGATCGAGCCGTTCGTGCCGCGGACGGTGTGTTTGCCGATCAGCAGATCGCCAGAAATTTCCATGATGGTTCGAATCCTGTTGGTGTAGTTAAAGTGTCCGGATTGCCTTACTTGCCCCAGCTCAGCACGAGCGGATCGAGGCGGCGCGCGACCTTCATCAGGCCGGCGCGGGTTGACGGATGCATGGCCGCGAACGGATGGCGCGTGGTGTCGGAGCGGATCACGCCGCCTTCCTTCATCAGTGCCTTGCAGGCGGCGAGCCCGCATTGGCGGTTCTCGTAGTTGATCAGCGGCAACCATTGCTGGTAAAGCTCCGCGGCGCCTTCCGTGTCGCCGCTGGTATAGGCGTCGACGATCTTGCGAATTCCGTCCGGGTAACCGCCGCCGGTCATCGCGCCGGTCGCGCCGGCATCGAAATCCGGGATCAGCGTGATGGCTTCCTCGCCATCCCATGGGCCGATAACCGCGTCGCCGCCGAGTTCGATCAGTTCGCGCAACTTCGACGCCGCTTGCGCCGTTTCGATCTTGAAGTACGACACGTTCGCGATATCCTTCGCGAGCTTCGCCAGGAACGAGGCGGACAGCGGCGTGCCGGCGACCGGCGCATCCTGGATCATGATCGGGATGCTGATGGCATCGGACACGCGTTCGAAGAATTCATAGATACCTCGTTCGCCTACCCGGATGGTCGCGCCGTGATACGGCGGCATCACCATGACCATCGCGGCGCCTGCATCCTGCGCGGCGCGGCTGCGTGCCGCGCAAACATCGCTGCTGAAATGCGTGGTGGTCACGATCACCGGCACGCGGCCGGCCACGTGTTCCAGCACGGTTTTCTGCACCGAGGCGCGCTCGTCGTCGGTGAGCGCGAATTGTTCGGAGAAGTTGGCGAGGATGCACAGGCCGTGCGATCCGGCGTCGATCATGAAGTCGATCGCACGTCGCTGGCCATCCAGGTCGAGGCGTCCGGCGGTGTCGAAGACAGTTGGCGCGACCGGAAACACGCCGCGATAGGTCGGGGTGGCCATAGAAAGTCTCCATTGTGATTTGAGGGAACTATAGGGGCTGGCAGAAGGCGCTGTATAGTGAAACCTTTCCATCTAGTGATCGCTTTTGCGACTCACCCTGCGGTTTAATCAACGCGCCATGAAATCCACGCTGGACGTATTAATGGGCCGCTTGCGCATGAAGCAGCTGCAGTTGCTGATTGCGCTCGATGACCACAAGTCGCTGCACAAGGCGTCGAGTGCGATGTCGATGACGCAATCGGCGGCGAGCAAGGCGCTGGCCGAGCTGGAGTCGATGCTGGAAGCGCCGCTCTTCGAGCGCGCGAAGAAAGGACTGGTGCCGAACCAGTTCGGCTTTTGCGTCATCCGGTATGCGCGCTTGCTGGCTGCCGACCTGACTTCGCTGTGCCAGGAAGTCGCCGATATCCGCTCGGGCACCGGCGGCCGTCTGGCGGTTGGCGCGATCATGGGATCGGTGCCTGATCTGGTCGTGCCGATCCTGAGCGAGTTGCAGGCGCGCAACCCGGGTTTATCAATAGAAATCGTGGAGGACACGAGCGCGCGGATGCTGGCGCTGCTCGATGAAGGGCGGCTGGATCTGGTGGTCGGCCGCTCGATAGTCAGCGATGAACCCTCGCGTTATCACTATCAGCCGCTTGGGGACGAGCCATTGTCGGTGGTGGTGGGTTACGACCATCCGCCGTTTGCCGCTGGCGAGCTGACGTTTGCCGATCTTGGCGGGCATCGGTGGGTCACGTATCCGAGCGCCATGCCGATGCAGGCGCTATTGCAGCGTGAGATGGATCTGGCAGGCGCGCAGGTGCCGGTGAGCGCGATTTCGACGGCATCGACGTTTGTTACGGTTGCGCTGCTTCAATGTAGCGCCGACCTGGTTTCGGTGCTGCCGGCGGGTGTCGCCAGGCTGTTTTGCAAGCATGGCATGCTGCGGACGCTGCCGATCGGATTCAAGTCGAAGTCGCAGACGTTCGGGATCGTGACGCGGAAGGTGGGGGTGTTGTCGCCGTCGGCGCGGCAGTTTGTCGAGCGATTGATGGACGTGAGCAGGTCCATGTCGCTGGCGCCGGCAACCCGGGATTGACGGCCGCCAGCCACGGTAAAACCAATCCGCCCACTCCCGGCATTGCGTCGTCCTATACTTTAGGCACTCGCGTCGAATGCCCGGATCGAGCGTTCCGGTCAGTTCAAGCAGCCGGCATCAGCACTACCCCCTGGCGCCGATTGGGCGCACCACAGCTTAGGGATCTCGGGCATGAGCCAACTCACCGCCGGCGCCCTGAAGGGCCTCGCCACCGCCTTGCGTCAGCAGCAGAAGCAGCTCACCGAACACTGGATGCAACTCGCGTTCGGCGACGCCGACGTGGAGCATTCCGACGATCTCACCTACCGGCAGCTTGCCGACCACATTCCGCGCATCTTCGACGAAATCTGCCTCGTACTCGAATCGCAGGATATGGATTCGCAGGAGCACGCGATTGAGCAGGAGGCGCGCCAGCACGGAAAATGGCGCTGGCAGCAGGGTTATCGTGTCGACGAGCTGGTCCGCGAACTCGATTTATTGCGTCAGATCCTGCTCGCGGCCATTGGCGATTACGCGCAGAACCATCCCGCGTTCGACCGCAAGCGCGAGGAACGCGCGCGTCTGATCACCGATCAGGTGCTCAGTTTCGTCACGCTCACCTCCATTCGCGAGGCCGTCGGCGAACGCGACCGGAAACTCGACGAATACACCGGCATGCTGGAGCGCGCGAATCAGGAACTGACCCTGCGGCAACGGTTGATCAGCGATCTCTACGAAACGCGCATGCAGGTCGCCCGGCGCGTCGCGCACGATCTGCGCAACTTCCTGAACGTGTTCGCAACCGCGCTGCAATTGATCGGCCGCTCGCAGGCGAAAAACGACAGGGCGCTCGCGCTCGCAAAACGGCAAGTCGCCGATATGGCCACGCTGGTGGATGAAATGGGCGAGTACTCGAAAGTGCTCGGCGACGATTCCATCCTGACGGTCGAGCGTTTCGACCTGGCCGAACTCTTCGACGAACTCATGCAGCTCTGCCAGGCGTCCGCCACGGCGAAGGGGCTGACGCTCAAGGGACGCGTGGATCCGGCGTTGAACATGATCACGTCCAACCGCCTGAAGATGAAGCAGATCGCGCTGAACCTGCTGTCCAACGCCATCAAATACACCACGACGGGCGATGTGGAACTGGCGATGGTCACGTCGGGCGCGAAGCAGTGGACGCTACGCGTGTCGGACACCGGCATGGGCATCAGCGAAGAGGATCGCGAACGGGTGTTCGAGGAATTCGAACGCGCCGCTTCCGATGAGATTCCCGGCACCGGACTCGGACTGGCGATTGTGAAAGAACTCGCACGCGAACTGCACGGCGAGATCCGCTTTGAATCGTATAAGGGCCGAGGCAGCGTGTTCGAAGTGCGCTTTCCGTTGGTGCTCGAAATCGATGGCGCTGCTTCGGTGGTATGAGGCTTGGCGGTGACATGAGCCGCTGCCCGATGTCACCGCGTTCGTTCAGGCCTGAACCGTTTCGCGTTCCTTCGCGTGAGTCTTGCTGTCTTCACGCGCAACCGCTGCGTGCACCAGCGGCAACAGATCGCGGCCGTAGCCCAGCGCATCCTCCAGCGGATCGAAGCCGCGGATGAGGAACGTCGAGATACCTAGACGGTAATACTCGATCAACGCTTCCGTCACTTGTCCAGGCGTGCCGACCAGCGACGTTGAGTTGCCCGCAGCCTTGGTCAGCGCGGTGATGCCGGTCCATAGACGCTTGTCCACCACGGTTCCCTTCGCTGCTTCAGCAAGCAGGCGTTGTGCACCGACGTTCTTCGGTTCGCTAGGGCGCCGCGTGAAGTTAGGATTGCTCTTCACCACTTCCGTCGCGCGTTCGAGGATCGATTCCGCGCGTGCCCATGCAGCATCTTCCGTCGAGGCGATGATCGGCCGCAGCGAAAGGCTGAAGCGGATGGCATGCTCGCGTCCGTACAGCTTGGCGGCAGCACGCACTCGCTCAACGGTCTCGGCGACTTGAGCCAGCGACTCGCCCCAGAGCGCGAAGACATCGGCATGTTTGCCCGCCACCTGGATCGCAGCTTCCGATGAACCGCCGAAATACACCGGCAAATGCGGCTTCTGCACGGGCCGGACGAGCGACCGGTGACCCTTCACGCGATAGAACGCACCTTCGTGATCAAACGGTGTCTCGCTTGTCCATGAGCGCTTTACGACGTCGAGGTATTCATCGGTGCGTTTATAGCGGTCGTCGTGGTCGAGGAAGTCGCCGTCGCGTTGCTGCTCCGTGTCGTCGCCACCGGAGATGATGTGCACCGCCGTGCGTCCCGCGCTGAAATGATCGAGCGTGGCGAGTTGGCGCGCGGCGAGTGTCGGTGCTACAAAGCCCGGCCTGTGCGCAAGCAAGATACCCAGGCGCTTCGTCTGCTGCGCCACGAACGACGCAATCTGAAAGCCATCCGGCGATGCGCTCGAATGAGCAATCAGCACGCGAACGAAGCCGCCGTATTCATGCGCCTGGGCAACCGCGGCAATGTACGGCGGATTAACCGCGGGTCCCTGCGGCAAGTGGATCTCGCTCGATTCCTGATGGCTCACATAACCGATGAATTCAACGCTCATAGTGGTGCTCCCTTATAGAGAATGTTTGGCTTGAAGCGTGGCGAATCCGGCGCGTCCGAATGCGCCGAGCAGCGCGTCGTTTTGCGGCGTATGAATGCGCGAGCACAGCACGTCGCGATGATGGCGTTCGAGCGCATTGTTGCGGCTCAGCCCCGGATTGCCGCTTGCCTCGACCGCAAGTTCGACGGCTGTGATGGCGTTCTGCGTGACGAGGTACTTGATGGCGGGCGCTTCGTGCAGCGGAATGTTGCCGTGCGCACCGGCGTCCAGCAGCACGCGATTGTTGAGCAGCAACGCATCGATACGGCCAAGCGTTTGCTGGAAGCTGCCGAGGCTCGAGAGCGGCGCACCGAGATTGGCGGGCTTGCGATCAGCGGCCCAGTGTGCAAACCAGTCGCGCGCAGACCGGGCGACGGCGTCATAGATCGACGAGAGCAGCACGTTCATCCATAGCGTGGTGAGCGGGTCCATGCCGCTCGCGGCGATCTCGGGAGGATTCAGGTCGACTGCATGCGCGGCGGGAACACGCACGTTTTCGAAGATCACTTCGTGACTGCCGGTTGCACGCATGCCGAGGTGATTCCAGGGCTCGCCGAAACGAATGCCCGGCGTATCGCGATGCACGAGGAACGTGCCTACGCGCGGCGAGTTTTCGTCGGTGCGGCCCCACACGGCGAACCATGTCAGGCCGGGACTGCCGGTTGAATAGATCTTGCTGCCGTTGAGAATCCAGGCGTCGCCGTCGTCGGTCAGACGCCCGATCGTGCCGGGCAAACCGCCGCGTGACGGCGAGCCCAATTCCGGTTCCACGCGCAACGAGTTGATGAGCGCGCCGTTTTCCACCGCGTCGCGCGCGACCTGTTCCTTCAACGATTGCGGCCAGTTTGGGTTGGCCTGCAGGCGCAGATGATAAAGACACTGCATCACGAGGATCAGCGCCGTCGACGGCTCGCCGCGCGCAACCGCGCGGATCACTTTAAGCACTTGCGGGAGCGTCGCCTGTCGGCCGCCTAGCGCTTGCGGAACTGTCAACGCGAGCAAGCCGGCGCTTCGCAGCCGCGCGAGGTTATCGTGGGGAAAGATCGCGTCACGATCCAGCGCGCCGGCGCTCGCAGCGAAATCCTGCGTGAGTGCGGCGAGGCATTTGCCGGCGGCGGCGCTGTCGAGATCGGCGAGGGCGTCGATGGCGCTCGGGTCTTGCAGGGCAGTGTGCGGGTGCCGTACGGTCATCGGAAGGTCCGGGGATAACAGGTGTTAATGCGCCGTGAACTGGGTGTCGAAACTCGGTGTCACGTCGAGCGTCGTCTTGATCACGCCTGCGCGAACGTAGAGATCAGCGGTGCGTTGCTGCTCGGCGATCACGGCGCTGTCGATTGCGATCGGCTTCAGTTGCGCGCGCTGATAGACGACCTTTAGCACATCGGCTGGCAAGTGCGTGACGCGCGACTGAATGGTCGCGACTTCGTCTGGATGCGATAGTGCCCATCGTTGACCGGTTGCTACACGACGCAGGAAGTCATCGATTTGCGCGCGTTTGGTCTTGATCGATTCGTCGGTGGCGGCCTGGAAACTGAGTCCCGATGAAAGTCCCACACCGTTCGCCACGCTGCGGTTGTTATCGCGCAGTTCGCCGAGCGCGACATACGGGTCCCACGTCGACCATGCATCGACGTTGCCCGACTCCAGCGCGGACTTGGCATCGGCGGGTTGCATGAACTCCAGCGTGACGTCGGAGAGTTTGATCCCCGCGCGTTCAAGGGTTGCGATGGCAAGGAAGTGGCCGATGGAACCGCGCGTGGTCGCAATGCGTTTGCCCTTGAGATCGGCCGCGCTCTTGATGGACGATCCGGCCGGCACGAGGATCGCGAGATCGACCGGTTGCGAGCGGGTGGCTGCCACCGCACGCACGCGCGCACCTGCGGCGTAAGCGAAGATCAGCGGGGCGTCGCCGAGACCGCCTACATCGATTGCGCCTGCATTCAAAGCTTCACCGAGCGGCTGTGCTGCGGGAAAGTTGAACCACTCGATCTTGTACGGCACATCTTTCAACTGGCCCGAGGCTTCAAGAATGCCGCGTGTCTGCAACTGCTGGTCGCCAACTTTCAGAACAGGTTCGGCTACCGAAGCGAGAGAATGAAACGCGCTGAATGCAGTGAATGTAGTCAGCGCGCCGATCAACAGGAGACTGCGTCGTTTCATGAATCGTCCATGCTGGATAAAGGATTCACGATACGGTTCGCCGCAGCATTAGACAAACGCATTGTTCTGCTTTGCTAAGCGCTGGAATTGGAATGACGCGGCTCGATGCGGACCGCGTCAGACAGGATGCGTCAGATCACGAAAAAGCCATGCGTGCCGTCACGTTCGAGTTGCGCGACGAGGCCGTATTCCCATTCGAGGTACGCGTTCATCGCTTCGTGCGGTGCGTCGGTGCCTTCATACGGCCGCCTGTATCGATCGATACGTGGCGACGCCAGATGGGTCTCGCCTTTAGCGAGCGGCAATCCTGCTGCGATCCATGCGGACGTACCGCCTTCGAGCAGCAGCACGGGCTTAGATGTCAGCGCCGCCACTTCAGGCCCGGCGAACGCGGCAAGTGCGCTCGATCCGCACGTGACCACGTATTGCTTCGCGTCCGGCAACGCGGGCAGGTCGATGGCGAGCCGCGAGCGAACCGTCCACCATGCACCGGGAATGTGTCCCTTTACATGGTTGGCGCTCGGCGTGAAGTCGAGCACGATGGTCTGGCTGGATGGATCGTCGAGCAGGGTGGCGAGGTTTTTTGCGGTGATCGCAGGCGTTGGTGCGGGTTGCGGCTTTGCTCCGCGCCACGGGCCTTGTTCGGTGAGGTCGGCGCTCGTTGCATCATCGATCACATAGGTGTCGATATTCATCTGCGCAAACCATGACGCCGTCATGTTGGCGCGCACGCCGTCGTCGTCGAAAAGGACGACGCGGGCACCTCGAACCGGTGCGAACATCTCCGTTTCCTGAACGAGTTGGCCGCCCGGCGCGCCTTGAAAACCCGCTGCGTGCGCGTGTTCGTATTCGGCCGGTGCGCGGACGTCGAAGCGATACGTCGTGCGTGTTGTGTCTTCGGCCCAGCGTTGCGCTTCTGCGAGCGTCGTACGTTTTACGCCCGCGCGATCCGAGACTGCACGTGCAGATTGACGCGACTCGGTGTTGCCAAGGCCATCGTCCGTTGCGAACTGTTTTGCGCTGCCATGCGCAAGCGACTGACCCGCAAGCAGCCAGCCGATCGTGCCGTTGCGCAGCGCAGCCACCGGGTTAGGAAGCCCAGCATTCACCAGCGACTGCGTGCCGATGATGCTGCGCGTGCGCCCCGCGCAATTCACGATCACGCGCGTCTTGGGATCGGGTGCGAGCGCACGGGCGCGCAATACCAGTTCAGCGCCCGGCACGCTGATGCTGCCGGGGATGTTCATCGTCTGATATTCGTCATAGCGGCGCGCGTCCAGCACGACCACGTCCTCGCCGCTTTTCAGCAACGCTTCGACCGCTTCCGCCGATAACGCCGGCGTGTGCCGCTTCGCTTCCACGAACTCGCCGAATGCCTTGCTCGGTACGTTGACGTCGCGGAACACTTCACCGCCCGCGCGTTCCCAGCCTTTCAGGCCGCCTTCGAACAACGCAACATCGGTGTAGCCGAGTTCCTCGAACCGTCGCGCGGCACGTTCCGCGAGACCTTCGCCGTCGTCGAGCAGGACGATCGGCACGCTCTTGCGCGGCAGCTTCGTAAAGGCGTCGAGTTCAATCTTCGACAACGGCAGGTTCGCTGCAAACAAGGGATGACGCTGCGCGTGCGGATCTTCTTCGCGGACATCGAGGAACGCGATTTCGCGCTTTGAAAGCAGCGCGTCACGCACATCGTTGAAGCTGCGCTGGGGGATGGCGCTCATGAGTCGAGTCGTTCCTTCGAGAGGTTCCAGAGGTTGGGAAGCGTGTCGTTCGTATAGCCCGAGACGAATGGTTTCGGTGGGCCATCGGCGGGATAAACGTGTCGCGAGATGCCGCCGATATTCGCACCGTACACGTGAATGCTGATCGATGCACGGTCGTCGAACGCATTGCTCACGCGATGGATATCGCCGATGGACGGCGACACCGCCGCCACTGCGCCACGTTCGAGCAGCGTGTCTTCACCCGATGTGACGAGCTTGCCGCGTTCATCGCGTGCATACGAGCGCGCGACTTCCGCGCCGCGCAACACGCCGACGAGACCCCATACGGTGTGATCGTGAACGGGCGTTTGCTGGCCCGGTCCCCAGACAAAGCTGACGACCGAGAAGCGCTGACGCGCATCGGCGTAAAGCAGGAATTGCTGATAGCGATCCGGCGATGGTTGAGCGTAGGTATCGGGTAGCCAGTCGTCCTCGGCTATCAGCTTGCTTAGCGAAACCGCGCCTTGTTCGAGTAGTTGCGCTTCGGGCAAATGGTCATCGACGAGTTGCGCAATCTCGCTGATAAACCCGCGCAATTTTTCATGACTCATCGTGGGTGAAGTTTCAAGCTGCGTGCACAACACGTGAGGTCAGTTCACGCGTGGCCGGAATCAACTCGCGGCCATAATCGAGCGCGTCTTCCAGCGGATCGAAGCCGCGAATCAGGAACGTGGTCACGCCGAGCGCGTGATATTCGGCCAGCGTCTCGGCCACTTGTGCAGGCGTGCCGACGAGCGCCGTCGAATTCGAACGGCCGCCGATCTCCTTTGCCACGCCGGTCCACAGGCGATCGTCGGCGTGCACGCCGTCGCCTGCTGCAGCGAGCAGGCGACGGGCGCCTTCGCTTTGCTGCGGAGTTGCTTCGCCGAGACCTTGCTCCGCACGCAGCCGCCGCGTTTCAGCAAGGATGTGTTCGGCGCGTTCCCACGCGGCCTTTTCGGTCGCCGCGAGAATCGGCCGGAACGATACCGAGAAGCGCACGTTGCGTCCATGCTTTGCCGCTTCGGCGCGAACACGGGTGACCTGTTCGCGCACCTGTTCCTTCGATTCACCCCACAGCGCATAGACGTCCGCATGTTTGCCCGCTACCTCGATAGCCGGCGCCGACGCGCCACCGAAATAGATCGGTAAGTACGGTGCCTGTTTGGGCTTTACTTCGGAGAAAGCCTGTTCGAAGCGGTAATAGCGGCCTTCGTGATCGAAGGGTTCGGATTCGGTCCACACGCGTCGCAGGATCTGCAGATATTCGTCGGTGCGGGCATAGCGCTNATCGTGCGAAAGATAGTCGCCGTCGCGGCGTTGCTCGACGTCGCTGCCGCCCGAGATGAAGTGAACCGCGAGGCGGCCGCCACTAAGCTGATCGAGCGTGGCGAGCTGGCGTGCGGCTAGCGTCGGCGCGACAAAGCCGGGCCGGTGCGCAAGCATGAAGTGGACGCGTTGCGTGACGCCGGCTGCATAGGCGACGGTCAGCATGGCGTCGGGACTGGTCGACTGATAGGGCACGAGAATGCGGTCGAAGCCGGCTTTTTCGTGGGCCTGAGCGAAGTTGCGCGTGTAGTCGATATCGATAGCCGGACCGCGCGCCAGATGCGTCTCCGACACTTTTTGCTGCTGGATCATGCCGATGAATTCGACGCTCACGAAAGACACTCCTCGTTGAATCACGCTGTGAGGCAGCGCGTGAAGAGATGTTCCATGACGCCTGCCGATTGCTTCAAAGGCTAACATCGGCTTATGCAAATCTTAAATATCAAAACGAGCTAAAGATATGGTGAGGGGGAGATTGGGACGGGGATGTTTTGGGAAAAGCTGAATGAAAGGCGGCGTTTTCCGGCGCCGGACAGCAACCGTAGTTAGCGTCTACGCGGACCGGCTTCGAGGTCACACCAAGCGCATGGTGAGTCGGGCAGGGAGTTCAAATGCACGAGCGGAGTGCGCGATGGCATCGACGCGTGCGTTGTGATGAGAGAAATAAGATGCGCCATAAGGTATTACCGCTGAACTGCTTTCGTGCCAACCAGGATGCGCACGTGATGCAACAGGGCGCGACAGCGTAAGCCGCGCGATCATCGCGCAACGACTTAGCTCATTCGACGGCCGCCATCTTAAAGCCCGCACCCCGTCGCTGTTACGAACCTTTACTTGAAGATGAACCCGACCTCGCACTAGCCGGCGACCGCGCTCTCCACCGGCTCGTCGTCTCCTTGCCCGCAACTTCATCCATCGCCACGGCAATCAGCTCGACGCGTTGCTCGCGAGTAAAGCTCGCGTACGCAACGCCATCCACCACCCCATGTTTTTTCAAAAGGTGGATCGCAGCCGACCGGTTCGCCTTCTCGAGTTCCAGGTTTTCCTGAGCCTCAAGCAGCGCCGTCGTCAAACTTGCAACCGACGCTTTCTCCTGCGCCACATCGAATTTCATCAGGTCCATTTTGACCTCGATGTCCGGCGGCATCGCCGATACTCTGGCCTGCAACTGCGTCAGTTCGCGTTTCAAATCGCCTTCGCGGCGAAGTGCGCGCTCGAGCTTTTGCGCCATGCCGGGGGCCGACTGCCCGTTGCCGCGAAAGAGCGTGCTGAAGGTGTTTCCTAGAATTCCCATACCGTTATGACCTCGAGGTGATTGTTCATCAGCGAGTGCGTCCTGACGTTCGCGGGAGGGCACTCGGCGTGAGAACCGGGTCTCACTTTTGGTATCTACGGCATCTTCAGACGAATCTTTAGGCTTTTTATGGACCGCATAATTAACGGTATTTTTTACACATCAAAAGTGACGCGGGAAGACTGAAAAACGCCCGATAATCAACGTGATAGAGATTATCGGGCGTTCTATTACAGCAACTGGATCGCTGCTTTAACAACGATCCGGGCAGTCGAATCGCTTCAAGCGACCGCTTCCTCGGCTGCCGCTTCCGCCGTTTCCTCAACCGAATTACGGATCAGGTAATCGAAGGCGCTGAGCGAAGCCTTGGCCCCTTCGCCGACCGCGATCACGATCTGCTTGAACGGGACTGTGGTGACATCGCCAGCCGCGAATACGCCCGGCACCGACGTCGCGCCTCGCGCATCTACAACGATCTCGCCATGACGCGACAACTCAACCGTGCCCTTGAGCCATTCCGTATTGGGCACCAGCCCGATCTGCACGAACACGCCTTCCAGTTCAACGTGCTTCGCTTCGCCCGAACTCAGGTCCTTGTACGAGAGACCGTCGACCTTCTTGCCGTCGCCGGTGACTTCGGTGGTTTGCGCCTGCGTGATGATCGTCACGTTCTTGAGGCTGCGCAGCTTGCGTTGCAGCACGGCGTCGGCACGCAGTTCCGTACCGAATTCCAGCAAGGTCACCGCGCTGACGAGTCCAGCCAGATCGATCGCTGCTTCAACGCCGGAATTGCCGCCGCCGATCACCGCAACGCGCTTGCCCTTGAACAGCGGGCCGTCGCAATGCGGGCAATACGCCACGCCGTGATTGCGATACTGCTTTTCGCCCGGCACATTGATTTCGCGCCACCGTGCGCCCGTGGCAAGCACGATCGTCTTCGCTTTCAACACCGCGCCGTTAGCGAGGCGCACTTCGTGAATGTTGCCCGGCACAAGCGCTTCGGCACGCTGCACGTCCATGATGTCGACGTCATAGCTCTTCACGTGCTGCTCGAGCGCCGTAGCGAATTGCGGTCCTTCGGTCTCTTTCACCGAGACGAAATTTTCGATCGCAAGCGTATCCAGCACTTGGCCGCCGAAGCGTTCAGCCGCCACGCCGGTCGAGATGCCCTTGCGCGCCGAGTAGATCGCCGCGGCCGCGCCAGCAGGGCCGCCGCCGACGATCAGCACATCGAATACGCCTTTCTTTTCCAGTTCCTTCGCAGCGCGAGCGCCGGCGTTGCTATCGAGCTTCGCGAGNATTTCCTTCACGCCGGTGCGGCCTTGACCGAAGACTTCGCCGTTCATATAGACGGTCGGCACGGCCATGATCTGGCGCTGCTCGACTTCNTCCTGGAACAACGCGCCGTCGATGGTGACCTGACGGATACGCGGGTTGATAAGCGCCATCACGTTCAGCGCCTGCACGACTTCCGGGCAGTTCTGGCATGACAGCGAGATATACGTTTCAAACTGATAGTCGCCGTCGAGTGCGCGGATCTGTTCGATCACGGCGTCGTCGAGTTTGACCGGATGACCGCCGGTCTGGAGCAGCGCCAGCACCAGCGACGTGAATTCATGGCCCATCGGAATGCCCGCGAAACGGATGCCCGTGGGCTTGCCCGGTTCGCCGATGGAAAACGAGGGCTTCCTTTCCGAATCGTCGCGCTTTTCGATCACCGCAATGCGGTCCGACAGCGTGGCGATTTCATGCAGCAGGCCTTGCAACTCAACCGATTTCGGCGAGTTGTCGAGTGAAGCGACGATCTCGATCGGCCGGCTGACCTTTTCCAGATACGCTTTCAACTGAGTCTTGAGGTTGGCTTCCAGCATGGCGATTCGAGTCCGTGTGAGGAGGGTTTTTATTAAAGGAAGGAATGCGACGCGAGCAGGGTCCGGGACCGCAAGCGGCCCGGACTGTACAACACTTTTACAACGAGGATTTAAAGCTTAGATCTTGCCGACGAGGTCGAGCGACGGGGTCAGCGTTTCAGCGCCCGGCGTCCACTTGGCGGGGCACACTTCACCCGGATGAGCGGCGATGTATTGCGCTGCCTGCACCTTGCGCAGCAACTCGCCAGCATCACGGCCGATGCCGTTGTCGTGGATTTCGCACAGCTTGATCTCGCCTTCCGGGTTGATCACGAACGTGCCGCGCAGAGCCATGCCGTCTTCTTCGATCAACACGTCGAAGTTGCGCGAGATAGCGAGCGTCGGATCGGCAATCATCGGATACTGGATCTTGGCGATCGTTTCCGACGTGTCGTGCCATGCCTTGTGCGTGAAGTGGCTGTCGGTCGACACGCCATAGATTTCCACGCCCAGCTTCTTGAATTCTGCGTAACGGTCGGCCAGGTCGCCTAGTTCGGTCGGGCAGACGAAGGTGAAGTCAGCCGGGTAGAACACCAGGACGGACCACTTGCCCTTCAGGCTTTCGTCGGTCACGGTGATGAAGTCGCCGTTGTGGTAAGCATTGGCTTTGAACGGTTTGAC
>JGI12635J15846_10001088_pt1 | contig 23726 bp, 15 predicted proteins | sample BlaSpr_A8_OM2_M2_FD_15846 | JGI IMG/M metagenome (IMG submission 15846) | reverse complement strand
CACGCTGAGGCCGCCCCACTTCTCGAACCGCGTCAGGACCGCGGCATAGATTCCCACTGTGAACGCGCTGGTCGCCGCCAAGAAAACCTCTGTCTTCATTTTGTCCTGGATCAGGAACATCATGGCCAGCGCGAAGCTCAGCGCACATGCCGCATACGCCAGCATGGCGAGGGTCACATGCACGTGCAGCCAAGTGGATTGCAACGCTGGCACGAGCGGCCGGACTTCGCTGGGCAGAAGCTGCATCAAGATGACGCCCACAATGGCAACCGGCATGGTGACGGTGCCGATCACCTTTACGCCATAACGTTTCTCGGCGATCAGGGTCAACGCGGCCAGCGTCCATACGAAGCTCAGCAGCATTTCATAGATACTGGCGAAGGGAGGGTGGCCCGCTTCATACCAGCGATGGGCCACGGCTCCAGTGTTGGCCAGCAGTCCAGCCCATGTCATGAGAGATGCGAATTTAATGTAGGAGTCGGTCCCGGTCACGCCAAAGCCCAAGTACAACGCGCCCGCGCCTGCGTAGAAAACCAGCGCGGCGTACAGCAGGTTGGCNTCACTCAGAAGGCTTCCACTTTTGATCACATTCAGAAAAGCCATGAACAGCAGGAACGCCATTCCCAACCCCACCATCACGATCAGCGTATTGCCGGTCGCGGGATGCTGTTCAACGTTTGCGCGTGCCATACACTTCCTCCGTAGCTGGACTCACCTTCCGGCGATCTTTGTCCCTGAGAGCGATGTTCTGGCGATCGATGTGGCCTGTGCCTGGGCCGAAGCCACGATCTCCGTTTTCAATTCTTTCTGAATTTCTTTCACCGCGTTCTTGAACTTATGTTCGAATGCGTCGCGATTGCGGTTCGCCGTGCCACCGACCCACAGCGCCGTGCGACCGTGCGCATCGACCACGGGAACAACCCAGAACCGCATGTGAACCACGTAGAAGACGAACGTCAGGCCGAGTGCCATCAACACGACGCCAGCCCAAACCGCCCACTGGCCGGGTTCGTGCGAGACCTGCAGTCCGGTATAGAGCCCGGTCTTCAAGTCCTTGGGGTCGAAAATGTAGGGAGAGGACGCGTTCTCGTCGACGCCCGGAATGTCGGGCAGCCACACGTTCACGCTGGTATTCGCTTTCTTCGAAGTGACGACCATGTGGACCGCGGGGTTTGCTACATCTCTACTGCGGGCGTACACTCGGCCGTCCTGTACCACGAAGTCAGGGATGAATTCCACCAATTGCACACTGGTGTCGCCGTCGAGGGCGACAGTCTGGTTCATTGCCAGCGAGATTTCCTGCGGAGTGCGCGTGGCGCCGCCTGCGGGAGTCGCGTTCAGTATCAGTTGATCGAGTTTGCCTGTGCGGCCGTAGCTGGCCTGGTAGAAGCGCAGCCCCTGATAAACCAGCGGGTCGTTGACCACAATTTCTTTGCGCGCGATCTCGCGGCCGCCATCCACCACGGCCAGCTTCGACCACCAGCGTTTCGGAGTGCCGTCGGCGTAGGTGTCTTCGCCGGTGCCATCGCAGCGGATGGAGAACGGAATGGTCCGCTGGGAGCCGTTCTTGAGTTCGATCTGGTTGCTCGCGCTCCCCGGAGTCAGCATCAGAAATCCGCGCCAGCCGTAAAGTGCGTCCACAATTCCGCCGAGAAAAATCAGCAGCAGGCTGGCATGAACGATGTAAACGCCCATCTCTGAAATCCGATTACGCTCTGCGAACAATGAGAAGCTGTCGGTGCGGACGATCCGTTCGGCCTTCAGGCCCAGGTGGCGGAAGGCGCGTTCGGCTGCGCTCAATCCCTGCTCATCATCAGTAACCGCAATCTGAGCTTGCGTAGGTAAAACCTTGCGGAAACTTTCGTCAGGACTCTTATAAGGACGGGCGAAGTAGCGCCATGCGTTCGGGAATCGCTGCACCGACGCGGCGACGATGCTTAAGCTGACCAGGATCATCAGCGCGACGAACCAGCGCGTATGGAAGATGTCGGTCAGGCCGGTCACATCGAGGAAGCGCAGCATTGCCGGGGAGTAAGCGCGCTGCATGTCATCGGGGTCGGTGATCGGACGCTGCAGGATGACCGTGCCCGCCGCGGAAAAGATGACCACCAAAATAATCAGAACAACGCCGGTCTTGATGGAACTCAGCGTCTGCCAGAGCTTGTGCCACGCGGAACGAAGTGACAGGGCCATATCGTTACTTTCCCTCACAACATGCAATGCACGTTCCACGCCAACAGCGCGCTTCGGTGCCAAGTCGTTTGCAATCAGTGAATTGAGGTCGCGCAAGCCGCGCTTCGCCGCTCCTGCAATGAGCCATAACACTCATCTCTGCAAGGCTCCTCTGAGAAATACCGCACCGCTGTAAGTCTGTGATTTCGATCACAAAGGGCCGAAAATCAAGCCAAACAGAATTTCGGAATGGGTCCGAATCGACGTGCGTGATTTCACCGACTGAGTGTGGCAGAAAGCCCATTCGCCACGACATGAGTCCACATGGCGAGAATCTTGGGCAGCTGGCGCAAGTCCCCGAAAGCGAGTTGTTGCAATAATTTACAGTTCAATCGAGGACGCGCCCCTGTTCCACATCGTCAAAGGCGAGGATCGTGCACATGAAACGGTTAGCAATGGTCCCGTCGCCTCCAACTCGCCTGCGAACGAACTCGAAAGCAAAGTTTGGTCAGAGCCTTCCCCGCCTCTTCCAACTGCCCGCATTTCTTTTGCTGTTCACACTCATGCCTGCATTCGCGAAAGAGCATCCGGTACCGCTCGACAAGAATGTTGATTCGGCGAAGTGTCTCGAATGCCATGAGGATAAGACGAAGGGCAAGGCTGTCCATTCAGCGATCGCGACGGGCTGCCTGAGCTGCCATGAAGTTCGGGTCAACAAAGATGTGACCCGCATCAAGCTGATCACTTCGACTCCGCAGGCCCTCTGCCTGACTTGCCACGCGGAGAAAGACGCGGCGACCCTCAAAGGCACGGTGCATCCTCCGGCGGTGCGCGACTGCATCAAGTGTCACGACCCGCACACCAGCGACAATAAGAATCAGTTGCTGAAAGCGGAGTCGGGGGACAAGGGCCAGAATCTCTGTCTCGATTGCCACAAACAAGGATTGAACGTCCCGGAAAAAGGCAGCCGTCATGCCGCGCTCGATTTGGGATGCGACACTTGCCACAGCACCCATAAAAGTGGAGAAGCGGGCAAGGCCGAGTTCGATTTTCATCTGACCAAGAGCGCTCCCGCGCTCTGTCTCGACTGCCATGATGCCAAGGACGCGAGCCTGCAGAAGGCGCATCACGATCAACCTTTTGCCACCGCGGACTGCACCAGTTGCCACGATCCACACCAGTCAGCGACTCCGAAATTGATGCGGCAGTTCCTGCATCCGCCGTTTGCGGACAAGTCGTGCGATCTCTGCCACGCTCCGGCCAAGGACGGCAAGGTTGTCCTCATGCAAGCGGATGCGAAATCGCTATGTATCACCTGCCACGAGGACAAGGCCAAGCAGATTGCGAACGCGAAGGTGCCGCATCCGGGAGCGGCTGGAGATTGCACCGATTGTCATAATCCGCATGCCAGCCGTCAGCCGGGACTGCCTAAGACCAATGCAGTGGACATTTGTCTGGGCTGCCATGCCGATCAGGCCGAGCAGGCCAAGAAGCACGTGCTGCATCAACCTGCGTTCCAGCAGGGATGCGCCACTTGCCACGAACCTCACGGCGGCGCCAACGATCACTTGCTGCGGGCCAAGAATACGAATGAGCTCTGCCTGGAGTGCCACGGAAATGATTCCCAGCCGAAGAAGCTCGAATCCGAGCATGTGCTCGCGATTTTCAACGGCAGCGTGAAGCTGCCGGAAGACTATTTTGCGAAGAACAAAGTCGTGGTGCTGCCGCTGAAGTATGGGCGAGGACATCCGGTGGAAGGCCACCCGGTCTCCGATGTGGTCGATCCGACAGACATCACCAAAACAAAATCACAGATCAACTGCCTGTCGTGCCATCAGCCGCACTCCTCGGCTCAGGCCGATCTACTGATTAAGGATCAGCCCAACAACATGACGTTCTGTTCCACCTGTCACAAAGATCTGACGCGGAGATAGTGATGAGGAAAAAGAACAAAAATTCGGAAGCTACGACAATGTTAAGTCTGCATCGCGACAACATCGTCGCCCTGATTTTTCTGCTGAGCCTGACGTTGCTTGCGCCACTGGCGGCGTTCGCGGGCAAGAAGAAGGACAACGCTTCTAAGAAGATCCCGGTCATCGATTACTCCAACATCGTGTGGCCGAATCCACCGGCCATCGCCCGCATCCGCTACCAGGCTTTTTATTCGGCGCAGAAGCTTTCGCAGGTGGATACGCCGAACACCAACAAACAGAAATGGATGGATCGTCTGGCGGGCACGCAGGCGGTCAGCGACAGTGGCAAAGTTCTGTTCCAACTGGCCGAGCCTTACGGTTTGGCGGTGGACTCCAAGAACAATTTGTACGTGGCAGACCAGAAGGTCGGCGCCATCTTTATCTTCAACACGGAAACGCGCGACGTTGATCTGATCAAGAACAAGACCCACGCTCACTTCGTGCGCATCATCGGTCTCGCCATGGACGACAATGACCGCCTGTTCGTTTCTGATCCCGGCCTGCGCCATGTCCTGGTATTCGACGCGAATCACAAGGCGGTAGATGTCATCGAGGGTGGGATGGTCGAGCCCGGCTCGATGGCGATCGACAAAGAAAACCGGCTGCTCTACGTGGCCGATGTGGCGCTTGACCAGATCCTGGTCTACGACGCCGATAGCTTCAAGCTGCTGCGCAAGATCGGCACTACCGGACACAATCACGAACTGACCACGCCCGGCGACTTTGCGAAGCCTACAGGCGTCGCCGTCGACGCGGATGGCAATCTTTATGTTTGCGATACTTTAAACAATCGCATCGAGATCTTCGACGCCGACGGCAAGTTCGTCAGCACCTTCGGCAAGGCGGGAGACGGCCCCGGATATTTCGCTCGTCCCAAGGGAGTGGCGATTGACTCCGATGGCCACATCTGGGTGGCCGATGGGCAGCAGGATCGCGTGCAAGTTTTCAACCAGCAGGCCCAATTACTGATCACGTTTGGCGGACATGGCCTGTTGCCAGGACAGTTTCAGGGACTGGTCGGCATCGCGACCGACAAGAATAACCGCGTGTTCACCTCGGAGATGTATCCCGGCCGCGTGCAACAGTTCCGGTACGTGACTGACGCCGAATCCGAGGAACTCCGCAAGGTCAGGGAAGAGCTACGCGTGAAGAAGGGCGGCACTGGGAATGAAGTACCAGCTTCCGCAGCCCGTCCAGCCGCCGAAGCGAAGGTTCCGCCAGGCAAGTAGGGTTTGGCATCCAGTTTTGTCATTAAGTTTTGTCATTCTGAGAGAAGCCGAAGGACCTGTGCAACCGAAAGACGCATAGGTCCTTCGCTTCGCTCAGGATGACAATTCGTGTTCAATTGGCGTGTCATGGACGAAAAAAAACCAGCACTTCTGGCCGCCGTTCGACCCACTGCTGCATTTCGCCACACCACCGCTGTAAATCCTTACAAGTGGGGAATTTGACTACCCGGCAACGGCAGGTGGTTGTTTTCCCCCAGTTCGGGAGAGTTCCAAAAATGGAACGGATCGGATCGCGAACCGCAAAGGACGTGTATTCAGTGACTTACGCTAGCAATGAAGAAAACATCGATGTGTACGCTTTCGGGCGGCCACTTGCACTAATAGGGACGAGGGGCGGTTGCGACGAGCGCTCACGCGCAAGATGCAGCCCACGGCCTAAGCCTCTGGGAGTTTAGTAACAAGACTGAAAAACATCATTCATGGAGGTCGTGAAATTTTATGAAGAAAGTAATGTTAATAGTACTTTTCGTACTGGCAGTCGGGGGCTTGGTGATCGCGCAGAACGCGACATCAACCGTTGACGTCCTCGGCGCGCACAACAATAACGGCCGCGGTTGCGCGGGCTGTCACCAGCCGCACAGCGGCGCATTTGGCTCTGGTCAAAAAGGCGCTGCTGATTCCGGCAGCTATGCATTGTGGGGCCAGGACGCGAGTCCGCTTTATGGTAAGACGATCCTGTTCGGCGACAGCGGCAGTTACGCTGAAATTCTGCCGAGTACTATCCAAAGCAGTTCCCAAGAGGTCGGCGGCATCCTACTCTGCCTGAGCTGCCACGATGGCAACGTTACCGCGAAAAATATGATGGCCAATCAGTCGTATGAACAGAAGATTGGCCTCCTGACCAACACTGCCTATGGCAGCAACCCGATCCCGACGCTGCTCGGCAACGATGGAACGACAGCTGGTAACTACACCAACGATCATCCGGTGGGCACGAATGCCAACATCCGCGCCGGCAGCGGCCTCGTTTTTGCGGCTGGCGTGTTCACAGTGACCCCGGGAACTCCGTATGCCCAGTTTGTAGCTAACTACGGCTGGCCGGCTCTGGCTCCTGGAAAGTGGTCGAGTCCGACTGGCGTCAACGCCGCAGGTAAACCCTATGTGCTATGCACCACATGCCACAACCAGCACGTCATGACCGTCTACACATCGTCCGCGGCTAGCCCGATTGCGGGCGACGGCGGCGGCAAGTTCTACAACACCTTCTTCTTCGTCAACGGCCCGTACAATCCGAACATCAACAACGTCGCCAACACGAATGCGCCTTCGACGACGCAGTTCTGCCGCCAGTGCCACTTTGGCGAGTCGAACGAAGCCAACAACACCAACAGCATCACTACGGTCTTCCAGTAGACCTTGGCTGATGTGCAAAGGGGGAGAGGATTTACTCTCCCCTTTTTTTACGAAATTCGAAGTTAGCGAGCGAGGAATTATGAACTACCGACTCCCCATCTGCGCGTTTCTGGTGCTGGCACTCACGGCGGCATCGGCCCAAATGGCTTCGCATGCGCCCACGGCGATCGCCAACGCGCCATCCGCCCAAACTTCACCTCTTCAGGTGAGCGACAAACCGGTCGCTCGGGTGAACGGCGCCGTGCTGACCGATCGTGACTTGCTGCGCGAGATGTACACGATCTTCCCTTATGCGCAACAGCACAATGGTTTTCCCAAGGCTCAGGAAGCCGCAATTCGTCAGGGCGCGCTGGAGATGATTATTTTCGAGGAGTTGGTGTATCAGGAAGCGGTGCGGCGCAAGCTCGTGATTCCGTCTGAGAAGCTGAGTCGCGCGCAAGCCGATTTTCGCAAACAGTTCAGCAGTCCTGACCAATACCAGCAATACCTGCAGACGGAAATGCATGGTTCCGAACAACAATTGCGCCAGCAGATGCGGCGCTCGTTGCTCATCGAGCAAGTGCTGAAGACCGATGTGGAACAGCGGGCAACCGTCACGTCCGCCGAACTGCAGGCGTACTACGTCAAGAATGCTGCGGCTCGCTTCAGTCAGCCAGAGACGTTTACGTTCCAGAGTATTTCTGTTGTGCCGCCGCTGAAGGCTACCGCCGAGCAGGCGAAGCAGGCTCGCACCAAGGCCGAGGACGCGCTGCTCCAAGCCAAGGCGACGAAGAGTTATCAGGATTTTGGTTTGCTGGCGGAAAAGACCTCCGAGGACGATTTCAGGGTGAACCTGGGCGATCACAAGGTTGTGCCCGCCGACAAGTTGCCGCCGCAGGTCGTCAAGGCGTTGCAGGCGATGCAGTCGGGACAAGTCAGCGGACTCATCCAGATTGAAAGCGCTTACACCATCATCCGGCTGAACGCCCACACCCCGGCGCGCAAGAAGCCGCTGTCGGAGGTCAAGAGCGAACTGAATACCGATCTGCAAAAAAGCAAATACGAAAAACTGCGCTCGAATTTGGCCAAGCAATTACGGGCCAAGGCGAAGATCGAAGTGGTTTAGCGACCATCCCTTGTCATCCTGAGCGAAGCGAAGGATCTGTGCACTTCGCGTGAACTCCAGAGGTCCTTCGCTTCGCTCAGGATGACAGCTTCTTCGCCCTGCGATGACACGTTTTTCGCATCTGGCAACAACTTACAACTCGATCTCCTAAATCGCCCACCACAAGGCCCCGTTTTCATAAAAGCTCACGAAAGGCACGGTCTTTCTGCTGTTGTGTATTTCAACTCGGAGAACGGGTGATATGCCGCACCGAGGAGATTTAGCCGCAGAACTCTCCGTTCAGCTCTCTCGGTAAGCTGTTTCGTTTCAGTGGATTAGAAATTAGGAAGCCGATCTGCCTTTGGCAACTGTTGTGCCTTAAAGAAGGGTGATGAAAGTGATTTCTGAGCCTCTGGCCAGAAGGGGCAGTTGCCGAATGAAGGTTGCGCTTCGCATCCTCGCACTCTTGGTCCTGCTGATGGCTCAACTGCTCTACGCGCAAAATCAGCCGCAAAATCAGGCTCCTGAACTTTCCGTCGGCGAAAACACCAAACTCAGCGCGGGCGGCCTGTTCACCTTCGGATACAGCGGGGACTATGGCGACGTGGTATCCTCGCAGCACGGACTCACCTTTGGAGTGGACGGCAGACTTGCCGGCTATTACTACAATCCCAATTTTATCTCGTTTACGGCCACGCCTTACTACAACCAGTCGCGCGACAACTCCAGCTATCAATCCCTGACCGGCGCGACCGGGATCAGCGCGACTGTGGACTTGTTCAAGGGCAGCCATTTTCCAGGATCGGTCAGCTATCGCTACGACCGCAACAGCAGCGGAACCTTTGGCCTGGCTGGGCAACCCAACTTCACAACCATAGGTAAGGGCCAGGGATTCGGCATCAACTGGAGCGCGCTGGTGCCGAACCTGCCCACACTTTCGGTCGGGTACACACAGGGCGACGGCAGCGGCACGATCTACGGCACCAGCGAGACGACGAACTCGAACACGCGGCTCTTTAATGTGCGCTCGGGATATCAGATCGTGGGATTTCGTCTGAATGCCTTCTACGACCGCGACAGTTTGAACTCCAAGTTCCCCCAATTCCTGGCCGGACAATCGGAGTCAGTACAGGATTCCACCGGCGATGACGTTGGATTCGGGGCGCAGCATGCTCTGCCTCTTCATGGCCAGTTCTTCGCGAACTACAATCGTTCGTCCGCCGATACTACCTACTTCTCGGATGCGGGCTTGATTTCGAACCGCTCAAGTTACACCGACGACATCGTCAACACGGGCGTGAGCTTTCATCCCACCCAGAAACTGTCTTTGAATGTCACTGAAAACTACACCAGCAATCTGAATGGATACTTGTCGCAAAGCCTGGGCGTCAACGGTATCGCAGAGCCGGGACTCAGCCTGGGATCGGGTGCGCACTCCTCAACGGTCGGCGGCGGCGCCACCTATCAGTTCACCAACGATCTGTACGCGACCACGCAGGCCACCTATTACGACCAGCAGTATTTCGGAAAAGACTATACGGGCACTTATATCAGCGGCACAGTGAACTACGGAAAGCGGCTGTTGGATATGTTTACGTTCTCCGCTTCGGTGATCGACAGCAGCAACGGCCAGGGGACGAACGCGCTGGGATTTGTCGGCAACGTAAACTTCTTTCACAATATCAAGCGTTTCCAGATATCCGGCGTATTCACTTACGCGCAGAATGTGCAATCGCTGCTGGTTACCTATACCACTTCTTATTACAGCTACAGCGCCAATGTGCACCGGCGGTTGCCGGCGGGTCTGCAATGGACGGCCGCCTTCAATGGATCTCACAGCGGATTGACAAACTATCAGGGAACGAGCAGCCGGGGCGAGGGCTATTCGACATCGCTCGGCTCGCGGAAGTTTACGGCCACCGGCAATTACACGCAGTCGACCGGAATTTCCCTGCTGGGCGCAGGCGGTTTCGTGCCGGTTACCGGTACGCCAGGCGTGGCAGACTTCATTACGTTCGGCGGATCAAGCTACGGTGGAGGGATCTCGGTGACGCCGCTACGCCGACTGGTCATCGCCGGCAGCTTCAATCGCGCGATCAGCAACACCATAGGACAGACAACGTCCCACAACAATACGGAAATCTTCAACGCCCAGATGCAGTACCATTTGCGACGGATTGGATTGCAGGCGGGCTATACGCGCTTTACGCAAGGCATCAGCGTAGTGGGAGCGCCAGCGAACACGACTTCGTATTTTGCCGGAATATCCAGATGGTTCGACTTCTTCTAGAACAGCGGAATAGATCGCCTTTTCGCGCCGGAATTATTGCTTCCCGGGTGACGATTACGATGACGATCCTGCTCGCACTGTTTCTGGCCACGCCCGCAGGAGCGGCGAAGCGTCCCAAGGAAACGGCCAAACTATCCGCTCCGGATTTGTTGATGGACGGCGGACGCAAGCTCTCGTTCGAGCGCAGCTTCAGCCTGGAACGTGAGGTCAAACCCAAGCGCACCTTTTGGACCCGGGTGGTGGACGTGATCGCAGGCCAGCCCGATTTTCATTACCTGGTCAGCCCTTACAGCATTGTTACCGATTCCCATGGACGCATCATTGTGAGCGACGTGGCCGCGAAGGGCGTGCACATCTTTGACTTCGAGCAGCAGAAGTACAAGTTCCTCTCGCGCCGCGATGCGCGGAAAGATCCCATGCTCACGCCGCAGTGCGTAGCCGTCGATGCCCAGGACAATATCTATGTGACCGATTCCGAATCGGGCAAGGTTTTTGTGTTTGAAGCCAATGGCAAATATCGTCGCGCGATTGGAAGCCTGAAAGGCGGCGAAGGATATTTCAAGCGCCCCACGGGAATTGCGGTGGATTCCGCGGCGCAACGCATCTATGTCACCGATACACTGCGCAACAAGATTTTCATGATGGACATGCAGGGCAGCGTGCTGCAGACGATCGGAAAGACGGGCACCGGCGACGGCGAGTTCAACTATCCCACCGAGTTGCGGCTGCACGGCAATGATCTGGCCGTGGTCGATGCCATGAATTTCCGCGTGCAGGTGTTTGACCGCTCGGGCACATTTCGCTACACCATCGGAAAGGCTGGAGACGGCGCGGGATGGATGTTTCGGCCAAAGGGCATCGGCTTTGATTCCGAATCGCATCTCTATGTCGTCGACGGACAGTGGGGCGTGGTGCAGGTCTTCGACGAGCAGGGACAACTGCTGTACTACTTCGGCGGGAGGGGAACTGGCGCGGAACAGTTTCAATTGCCCACCGGACTCGAGATCGACATCCACGATCGCATCTACGTGGTCGATTCCTTCAACCGGCGCGTGCAGGTATTTCACTACTACGGCCTCACGCAATCGGCCGACGGGAGGAAGCAACCATGAAGGCTCTCCTGTCGCTGGCTTTCGTGTTCATCGTCGCCCGGAGTTTCGCCCAGGTGCAGCCACCCGGAGATGCGTTGGGCATGCACAATTTGACGTTGTCGAGTGGCGCGTCCGTCTACTCGCAGGGAAGTTTGGGTTGCACGTTCTGTCATGCTCCACACAGTGGCTTGGGCGGCAACACGCCGCTGTGGAATCAGAAGGTGTCGCAGAAATCGTACGTGCCTTANNCCAGCACCACCGATCCTACCCTAGGAAACACGCAGCCTACGCTGGGTACTGGCAGCAGCCTTTGCTTGAGTTGTCATGACGGCACCGTCGGTGTGGGACAATCGGCAGCCTACGGGGCGTTGCCTACGATCGGTACCATGAATTCTGCCGATTCTTTCGGCACCACTCTGACGGGGTCCCATCCATTCAGTCTGGTGCTGCCGCTGAAAGATGCTTCGAACCTGGTTGCGTCGCTGGCCACCCAAGGCAAGACAGCCGATCCGACCAATGCCGTGAAACTTATCAACGGCAACATTGAGTGCACGAGTTGTCACGATCCGCACGTGCAGGGCATCGACAAAATTGCGCAGAAGTTTCTGGTGCGCGACAGTTCCAGCGCGCAGATGTGTCTGGCCTGTCATGATCCGACTCGCGTGGTACAGGGCCAGATCAATCCGCTGGCCGGGTTCACTAACAGCATCCACCAGACGGCTACCAACCAGGTGTCGCCCGACGCGCACGCCGGTTCTTACGCGACTGTCGGCGTGAATGCATGTACGTCGTGCCATATGTCCCATGATTCGGTAGCGCCGGCGCGCCTGTTGCGGCCGGCCTCGCCTTCGGCTCCGTCGTACGATCCCGTAACCCAAAATTGCATGACCTGCCATGGTGGCGGAACCTATTTATCCCCCGCCGTTCCCAACATCATGGCCGAGGTCGCGAAGGTGAGTCATCCCCTGCCTTCGGGAAATAATTTCCATGATGCTGCCGAGACGCTGGTGGTGAACAACAACCGGCATGCANNCTGCGTGGATTGCCACAGCGCGCACGCCTCCAACCCGGAATTGCAATTTTCCGCGCCTCCCGCCATTCGTCCGCCGCAGGCTGGAGCCACCGGCGTTAGCGCGCTCGATGGCATCACCCCGATCATTCCCGCAGTCAATCAATATGAAACTTGTCTGCGCTGTCACGGCACCAGCGTGGGCAAGCAGCGGATGCTGATCTACGGGTACGCTCCCGCGCGCGTGGTTTCCGCTCCGGATTCGTTGAATCTCATTCCGGAACTCGCCTCTACGGCCACTTCCAGCCATCCTGTAACACATGCCCGATCGAGTCCGCTGCCCCAGCCGAGCCTGCTGGTGAACATGCTGGACGAGAAAGGACTGCCTTCCACCCGCGTGGTCGGCACGCAAATCTTCTGCAGCGACTGTCATAACAGCGACGATAACCGCGAGTTCGGCGGCTCCGGCCCCAATGGTCCGCACGGGTCAATCTATTCGCATCTTCTCGAGCGCAACTATCAGTTCAGCCAGGCAGCAATTCCCGGCGGGCCGGTGACGAATCTTTTCCCCAATCCCGATACCAGCGTGGCCGGCCCGTTTGCGATGTGCGCGAAGTGCCATGACCTGACCCAGATTTTCGCGAACACCAGCTTCACCCAGCACAATCGGCATTCCTACCAGCTTGGCTTCAGCTGTTCGGTCTGCCACGCCGCACATGGCATGGGAGCCAACTCCCCTACGATCAGTGGAGAGCGATTGGTGAATTTCGACGCCAGCGTCGTGGGACCGAACGGCGCCGCACCTATCTCGTACAACCGCAGCACCAATACCTGCACGCTCACGTGCCACTCGGTGGCTCACAGCGCGAGTGGGACGGGGGCCGCGTCCGTAGCGGTGAAAGCGAATGCGATCAAAGTGAAGTGAGTGAGGTATCTGCGCCTGAACTTCGTTTTTCCGCGGCATAATGTTTTCCGCTTCAGCGGACGACTGCATGCCGGGGACCGGCAGGGCTGGATGATAGAAGGGTTTGACACTGCGGTTAGGCCCGCGGAATCAGATCTGGTCCAGCCCTGTATCGCGAACCCCGCGATCGTAGAGAACAACTAAGATGCCCGCAGCGATACAAGCAGCGCCCCCCCAGAACGAACGCGGCAGACGCTATTGGCCACAGATCGGCACGGCCGTCCTCGTGCCCGTACTGCTGCTCGCAGTGATTGAAGCCGGATTGCGCCTGTTCGGCGTCGGATTTCCCACCGCTCTTACCGTGCCCTGCACTGTGCAAGGCCACCCTGCTGCTTGCTACAACCTGTTCTTCCCAGCTCCATTCTTCCCGCCCGGAATGATCAAGACACCGCAGGCCTATGCGATCCCGGCCGAGAAACCTCAGGGGACCTTCCGAATTTTCGTGCTCGGGGAATCCGCAGCCATGGGAAATCCCGATCCTGCCTACGCCTTCAGCCGATACCTCGAAGTCATGTTGCGGCAACACTACCCGTCCATGAAGTTCGAAGTGGTGAATACCGGTAGCGTTGCCATCAATTCCCACGTACTGTTGCCGATCGCGGAGGGACTGGCGAAACAGCGTCCCGATTTGTTCATCATCTACTCGGGCAACAATGAGGTCGTGGGACCCTATGGTCCCGGGACTGCGCTGACGTCTTCTGGCATGAGCCTGCCGGTCATCCGCTCGAGCATCTTCGTCCGCTCCACCCGCATTGGCCAGCTTCTCACCAAAGTTGGTACGCAGAAGAAGGAATGGGGCGGGATGGAGATGTTTCTCGACAAACAGGTGCGAGAGAGTTCGCCGCTCATGAAGTATTCGTACGAAAATTTTGAGAGGAACCTGCGCGACACCGTCGAAGTCGCTCGTCGCTCGGGGGCCCGGGTCATTGTCAGTACGGTCGCTACCAATCTGAAAGACTGTGGACCTTTTTCATCGCTCCATCGCGAGGATTTGGCACCGGACGATTTGCGCTCTTGGACGGCGTTGGTGCAACAGGGAGCGGACTTCGAAAGCGCCCGATCATATGACCAAGCACTGAAGGCCTACCTGGCAGCCACGAAGATTGATGATCAATTCGCAGAACTGGAATTCCGCTTTGCCCGGAGCCTGTGGAAGCAGGGAGACTACGCCGGCGCCAGGAAGCATTTTCTGCGCGCCCGCGATCTCGACACCCTTCGTTTCCGCGCGGACAGCAAGATTAATGACATCAACCGCTCGGTGGCGTCTTCGTCCGCGGGCGCGGAACTGGTGGACGCGGAGACAATTTTTTCGAACCAGAGTTCCGACGGAATTATCGGCAGCGACCTGATTTACGAGCACGTGCATATGACTCCACTGGGCAACTACCTGCTCGCACGCTCGATGTTCTTACAGATTGCGAGCCAAATGGCTCCAAAGGCGGGGCCGCCTCCAACCGAGTCCGACGTCCCCTCTGAGGCGGAGTGCGAACAGCTATTGGCATTCACCGGTCACGATCGTTCCCGCATCGCGGTCGAGATGCTGCAACGCTTGCAGAAGCCGCCGTTCACCAATCAAGTGAACCACTCCGATCAGGTGTTGCGCTTCACGCTCAACGCGCAGGATTCCGGCGAAAGCCCGGATGAAACCGCCGCACAGTATGAATGGGCGATCCGAAAAAATCCGGGAGACCGGGTGCTGCATTACGACTACGGACTCTTCCTATTCGAACCCAACCGCGCCGCCGCCGTGCAGCAGCTAAGCCTGTCCCGTCCCTGGGACGGGTTTCCGGTTTTCACGCCGGATGGGACGCCCGTGGAATAGAGCTAGGGAAAGCGGCCATCCCGACCTGCACCAAACCCCCTTCTCTCCCGTTCCTTACCAGATGCGCACGCGGTCCGGTGAAGCGAGGTAAAGTTTCTCTCCCGGCTGCACACTGAAAGCCGCGTACCAGGCATCGATATTGCGCACCGTGGCGGCCCGATACTCGCCGGGAGCATGCGGGTCCGTCAGCACCTCCTGACGGAGCGCGGCTTCCCGCGTCTTCGATCCCCAGTTCTGGCCGAACGCGATGAAGAATTGCTGATCGCCGGACAACCCATCCCGCGTAGGCGCGGACTTGCCCGAGAGAGAAGCCTTGTAACCGTCGTAGGCCGCGGCGATGCCGGCCACGTCGGCGATGTTTTCCCCCAGGGTCTGCTTGCCATTGATCGAGAGGTCGGGAAGAGGCTTATAGGTGTCGTACTGCGCGGCGAGTTGTGCCGTGGCTGCCTCGAAATGCTTGAGGTCGGCGGGTGTCCACCAGTTGCGCACGCGGCCTTTTGAGTCGAACGCGCTGCCTTCCGTATCGAAGGTGTGGCTGATTTCGTGGCCGATGACAGTGCCGATGGCGCCGTAGTTGGACGCAGGCGGCGCTAGAGGATCGAAGAATGGCGACTGCAAGATCGCAGCGGGAAAATTGAGTGCGTTTTGCAGCGGTAGATTCACCGCATTCACCGTCTGCGGCGTCATCGACCATTCCTTCCGGTCGACCGGCTGGCCTAGACGTCCAACCTGGCGGCGATATTCTGACAGATTGCCTCGCCACAGGTTGCCAAAAACATCGTCCGCCTTCACTTCGAAGCTGGAGTAGTCGTGCCAGGTTTCCGGGTAACCGATTCCTACGTACAGTGTGGAGAGTTTGGCCTGTGCCTCCGCCTTGGTTGCCGGATCCATCCAGGAAAGAGCTTCGATGCGCTTGCGGAAAGCAGCAATGATGTTAGCCACCATCGCCTGTGCCTGCGCCTTGGCTTCGGGCGAGAAATAGCGCTGCGCGTAGACTTGGCCGACGGCGTCGCCCAAAAGTCCGTCCACCATAAACACGCCACGCTGCCAGCGCGGACGCTGCTGTGTTGTGCCGGAAAGCACCTTGCCAAAAAAAGAAAAGCGCTCATCCACGAACGCTTTTGGAAGCACTCCTGCCTGGTCTTCCACGACATGAAACGCGAGCCAGTCCTTCCACGTTTCGAGCGGAGTGGATGCCACTAAAGCGGACTCGCCGGTGAAGGCTTCGGGCTGCCAGACAATGAAGCTGTCGACTTGCTCGATGCCGGCTCCGCGAAAGTACTCGGTCCAGTTCAGGCCGGGAGCCTTCGCCGCAAAGTCAGCCCGAGTCCAGGTATTGTTGGCTTTGTGAATGTCTTCGTTATCGGCCAGGCTGCGATGGCTCTGCGCAATGGCATGCTCGAGCTCAAGAATGCGGGTCGCGCGCGCATCCGTGTCCGAGAATCCGGCAAGCTTGAGAATAGCCGCGACGTGAGTCTGATACTGGGCGCGAAGACTGCGCCCGCGCTCGCTGTCGTCAAGATAATATTCGCGATCTGGAAGTCCCAGGCCGCCCTGCATCAGATAGGCTTTGTAGTGCTCCGAATCATTGAAGCCGGGCGCGACCCACAGTCCAAAAAGATTCGGAGTGTAAAAGTTCGTGTTATTGAGCGCGTCAACGTCCGCTCGCAAGGTCTCGCCAAATGCACGCGCCAATTCCTGCTTGTCATGGATGCCAGCGATCGCATCCAGGTGCGGACGAAGAGGCGCAAGGCCTTTCGCTTCGATGGCGGCCTCGTCCATGTAGGAGTTGTAAAGGTCAGCAACTTTGCGTGCGCCGGAACCTGTGGCCGGGTTCGACTTGGCAATCTCTTCAATCAGGTCAGCCGTTCGCTTGTTGCTCAGGTCTGCCAGACTCGAAAAGACGTCGACCTCGGCGCGATCCGGCGGAATTTCCGTGCGCTTGATCAAGTCGCCATTGGCATATTGATAAAAATCGTCACCCGGCTTGACCGAGCGATCCATGTTGGCGACGGCGATGCCGTGGGTTTCGGGTACGGTCGCATTCTGCGCGAGAGTAGCGAGAATACAGATTGCGCAACACACGACTGCGAATTTTAGAAATCTAGGAGTTTGTTTCATGAGGGCTCCGAACGGGTGGGTCAAATTAAGGTGTCAGTCTCTTTTTACGCGTACTGACAAGTGTACCGCGCTTCCTGGGCGAGAGACTTGGAAATGAGCAAGTCATTCGGCTCAGCCGAGCGGGAGTTTCGCAGGGCTAACGCATGTTATTTGTTATTTGTGGGTGCCCGCTTCAGTCTAAAACTTGTTGTACATAAACTGGGCGGTGCTCGCGCCGCGGGTGAGTGTCACGATCAGCAGGAAAAACAAGGCCAGCGCATAGAGCGGCGGGATCCAGAACCAGCGCCAGCGAGCCATGAGACCGATGATGCCCGGATTAGCATGGCCTTGGGTGAGCTGCGCGCTTGACGAGGGGCCTTCAAGGGCGTCGATGGTCAACAGAGCGATCGCGTATCCCAGCGCCAGCGCCACCACCAGCAGATATAGGCTTCCACTCAGAAAGTGCGAAACGTAGCTCGCTGGCGATACGACCACCGCGAGCATCTGACGCGCCTGCGGCAGAGAATTCGTGCGAAAGAAAATCCATCCCAGGTTGATGAGCGCCATGGTCGCAACCCACGAGAGTGGAGTCCACAACGCAGCGGGGGGTTCCCAATCGAACTTGCGCTCTGCCTGCTGCACTTGACGATGAAGCACCAGCAGCACTCCGTGATAGCAACCCCACACGAGAAACAGCACGCTTGCTCGATGCCAAAGTCCGAACAACACCATCGAAATCACGAGCGCGAGATTTCGCCACCACACCTCGCGGTGCAACATCGCCAGCGGCAGGAAAACATAATCGCGAATCCAGAACGATAGCGACATGTGCCAGCGCGTCCAGAAGATCGAGGGACTGGTGGATTGAAACGGCCGCGCGAAGTTTTCGGGCACGGTGAAACCCAGGGCTTGCGCGGCGCCGATCGCGATGTGCGAGTAGCCGGCGAAATCCAGGAAAAGTTGCAGCCCGTATCCCAGCGCCAGGCACCAGACATCCGCGCCACTCCATTGCGTCAAATGATCGAAGCCGCTTGTGATCCCGTCGCCACCCAGAATCCCCTGCCCCAGCAATTTGGCCAGTTGCACCATGAGCACACCCGTAGCAATGCGGGCCAATCCACGTCCAATGTCATTCCAACGAGTAGGCTCCGGGGAGCGAAATTGCGGAAGCATATCGGGCATGCGGCAGATGGGACCAGAAATGGTGACGGGAAAGAAAACCATGTAAAGAGCAAACTCGAAGAAAGATGGATCGAGTTCTTCGCCGCGATAAAGATCGAACAGGTAACTCATCGCCTGGAAAGTCCAGAACGAAATCCCCAAGGGCAGCGCCAGGTGCGAGAACCGCTGCAATGAAGAGAGAGGGAAGTGCACGGCGGCTTCGGGAAGATACTTAAAGCACCCAAGCAGCGCCAGGTTCAGAAGAATCCCGAGAGACAGGATGGTGCCGGAAGGTTTTCGGCGAAGCCATTCGCCCACCAGAAAATTTAATATCGTGGACGTGAGAAGAACCGCCGCGAACCAGGGTCCCCACGTAACATAAAGGCCGTAGCTGGCAATCAGCAGAATGGTCTGCCGCACCCTTCGCGCGCGGACTTTAGCGAGGACGGCTACACAAAGCAGAAACAGCAGACAGTATAGGATGCCTTGAAACAACATGCCTCCATCGCGTCCAGGGAAACCGAATCGGGCGCCGGAATAACGACTTCAATCCATTGAATAACGGCAGGGATTAGAGGGACGATCCCGCCTGGGACAGCAAACAAGAATAAAGGGCGGATTCGTCACTTACAAGAACACTCGAGGTCAGGAGCGGCAGTTTTAGATTTCCCCTGCACGTCTTAGCGTCCTCCGCGGGGTTTCTTCGCGAACTCTGCGGTCAAAAGCTTTTAAACCGCAAACTGAGCCGAGACTCCGCAGGCCGCCAATAACCTATCGAGAAGATGGAATTGCACGTCGACTCAATCCCCGAATGCAATAATGTTCGGTGCAATTCCGCAATCTCACCGACGCGCTCGATGCGGCTCCGGCCAGCCGTCCATTTATCACCGTCTGGATCGATGAAGACGAGCGCGAGACGCTGACCTTTGCCGACTTTCGCAGTCGCGCCCGGAAGCAGGCTGGGGCACTTCGGGATCACGGCGTAACTTTTGGTGATCGGGTGGTCATCATCATGCCCCAGGGCATACCCGCGATGGCCACGTTTGTCGGAGCGATGATGCTGGGCGCGGTGCCCACGTTCCTCGCTTACCCCAATTTCAAGATCGAGCCCTCCAAATATAGCTCCGGCCTGGCCGGCGTCACCGCGAATCTCAAAGCCAAAGCTGTGCTCATCGATGCAGAATTCCCTGACGACATGCTTGATCACGTATCTCTCAATAAAGGATCAACGCTGCTTCGGATGGCAGGAGGCGGCGAAGCGCACACGGAACCAGATTTAGCGCTCCCGGAAATTCAAGCTGAGAGCCTGGCCTTCATCCAGCATTCCGCCGGCACAACCGGGTTGCAGAAGGGAGTAGCTCTCACCCATTCTGCAGTGCTGCGCCAACTCAGCCACTTACAGCGAGCGCTGAGGATCGATGGAGCCTCCGATCGCATTTACAGCTGGCTGCCTCTTTATCATGATATGGGCTTGATCGCATGCTTCATGTTGCCCATGGTCTGCCACGTGCCGATTGTGATGCAGTCGCCGCTGGACTGGGTGATGCATCCGGAAACCATGCTGCAAATCATCAGCGAGCACAAGTGCACCCTGGCCTGGCTGCCGAATTTTGCGTTTCAGTTTATGCCCCGGCGGACGCCCCAGAACCGGTGGGCCCAGTACGATCTGTCGTCGCTACGCGCGTTGATCAATTGTTCCGAGCCGGTTCGCGCGAGCAGCATGCTGGAGTTTCAGAAGGCCTTTGCGATCGAGAGTCAGGTCTTGCAATCCTGCTATGCGATGGCGGAAAACGTATTTGCGGTGACTCAATCGGAACTCAATCACCCACCGGTTCGCGTTTGGGCGGAGGGCCAGGCCTTTCGTAGCGCTCATCGTGTAGTTCCGGTGGCAGACGGAACCTCGGGCGCAATTGCCTTCACCTCGTCAGGCCGCTTGCTGCCCAATCATGAACTACGCATCGTTTCTGATTCGGGCGCGGTCCTTGACGACGCCGACGTCGGCGAGATTCAGGTTAAGACTGACTGTATGTTCAAGGGTTACTTTAACCGTCCCGATCTTACTGCGCAGGCGATTGTCGATGGCTGGTATCACACCGGCGACCTCGGGTTCTTCCGGGAAGGCGAACTCTACGTGGTGGGCCGGAAGAAAGACTTGCTGATCATCGGCGGCGAGAATATTTATCCCCAGGACATTGAGGAAATTGTTGCAAGTCATCCGGCCATCCATGATGGCCGCGTGATCGCCATGGGCGTGTACAATCCCGACCTTGGAACGGAAGATATCGTGGTAGTCGCGGAAGTGGAAGCTGCAGAGCTTCTCGCCGACATGGCGAAGATTGAGAGCGAAATCCGGAGCCAGGTCGTGGCCGGCATGGGAGTCGCAATCCGCACGATCATCCTGAAGCCGCCAAAATGGATTGTGAAGAGCACGGCGGGGAAGGCTGCTCGCTCGGCCACGCGCGAAAAGTTGCTACAAGAGCATCCGGAACTTGATGTTGAGCTTTAGGAGAAGAATGCTGGCATGACCGACGAAACGCAGCAGATGATTGAACACATCACGCAGCTCATCCGGAAACCAGGCATGACCTTGGACCAGAACACTCCGCTGGTTTCGTCTGGACTGATCGATTCAATGGCGCTGGTCGATCTGCTGCTCAAGCTGGAAGACCTCACGCATCTGCGCATTCCTGCAGGAAAGGTACAGCCCAAAGACCTGGACACGGTGGCGAAGATGTTCGTTACCGCGCAGCGTGTGGGGAAGCCTCGAAAGTAGTCCTCCAACGTCGCTTACTGCTCCCTCAACGTGGCTGGATCTAAATGTCGAGTAATCATGGCATTTGCTTCTGCCTCCTCGAGCATTTGATTGCGGTCCCACTCCGGCCGCAGCACCATGGCCTTGATATGGAAATGAGACATCTTCGCAGCGTCATCAATCCGAATGAGCATTTCGTTTCTCTGCAGCCGAAAGCGTGTGACCTCGGCCAAAGGGATGAGTTGCTCCGAGCTTTTCCCGCTGATGACGAAGACCACCTTGTCTGCCACCAGGACGTACTCGGGACACAGCGCGGCCGGTTCCATGTTGGCGCCCCCTGACATCGTTGCCATGAACCCATGCTGTGCGGCCAGGCAGGCTGTCATCCGCATGCGTAGGATCGTGCCCGTCTGCAAGCTCTGAGTTTGCGCGGAGAGAAAAGCCGGAAAGGTGAGCACAAAAATGCAAAATATCGCGCGTTTCATAAACCCCCAATTATCGAATTCGGTCTGGATAGTAATATCCGCTTCGGCTGCGGAACTGCAGGTTAAGGTTGTGGGTCGGCAGAATCTGCACCGTATGGAACCCGTATGCCCGATTCGGTAGTCGATAGCTCACCGTGTAGTTTGCCTGAAAACCTTCAAGTATTACATTGATGGCGTCGGCAGCGCCGTTTGACGGCGGGAAATAGCGGCCCCCGCTAGCGCTCGCCAGCCCTTGCAGAACCGTGGCGCCGGGGAAAGAGGCAAAAGGCCGGTTCAGGTCGATGCAGTCCACTTGAACTTCATTGCGCAGCGAGGCGTCGACCGCATCGTGCAGCGAACTTCGGCTGATGGTGTCGGCGCCGTCAGAAAACACGATCAGAACTTTCTGGGCATGCGCGTCGCCGTGCTGTGAAAGAAAGTCTGTCGCAAAGACAATGCTGTCGTACAACGGCGTAAGGCCACCGGCGCGTCCTGCCGGGAGTCGCTCGGCGGTGCCAGCGGTACGGCAATTCCCGGCACAAAGCAGCGCCGGTTGCACACCTTGAAAGGAAAACATGGAAAGATTTTCGTCAGGAATTCCGGCGGTCTGGGAAACCAGATTCAGAACGTCGGCAAGTTCCTTGCGAAAGTGGGGCGTGACGGATTCGCTGCCGTCGATGAGAATGGCGATCTTCAGCTTCGTCCAGTCGGAGCGGGTAAAGCTTTGAAAATTGCGGACGATAATCTGTTTGTCAACCACCGCGAAATCGCTGGCTTGCAACGTGGCCACGCCGTGATTGTTCTGGTCCATGGCAGAGAAGTTCAGACGAACTTCGATGGCGTTGGTGCGATAGGTATATTCCGGCGGATCACCAGCCACGGCGGGCGCAATTCCCGCCAAAAACATCAGCACCGCGATCAGCGGCCGGACGGGTCGATTAGCTACAGCTGCGGCCATACCAACTACATCGGCCTTTTGTACGAAACTTTAGGACGTCCCCGTTACCACTGTCATTTCTTTTCTCTGTTCGTCGCACCGTCTGGTTCAAGAGTTGCCCCGGCTCCGGATGCAGCGCAGGCTGTAGCGCCGGCACCTTGCCGGCTGTCGCGAGGGCGTCTCGCCCTCGCATTCGGCGCGCGAGGAACAGCTGTCGGGTCCGAGAGCGCTACTTTTGGCAGCGGCCAGCCTGTGCGGCAAATCACGGCCCCGGGTGAGTAGCCTCACTGTGCAACAAAAACAATGCCGTTAAGATCGGCCTGTCCTTCCCCCAGGTAACTCGGAAACTGCCGTTTCGGCACCTTTCCTTTTCCGAGTAGAGAGGCTTCGTGCAAAGCCTCGGCAATACGTCGTCGTGCATGGACTACCCGAAGGCGGAATCTTTCCCACCTGACAGGGGTCAGACTCTGCGTCGTTTCCAACGGTCCCTTCCCCCGCCCTGAAGATCAAGGATAGCTCTGACATAGGGCCCCTTCATGCGACTCAGATCGATAGGAGGCGAATCCAATGACGCGCCGTTCCTTGGTCATGGTTCTTATCCTGCTTGCGTCCACTCCGCTTTTCGCAGGCGCTCCAAAATCCAATCCCGATCAGGCGATTGATCGGATCATCGCCAACGAACGCGCGCTGTCCGCCACCATGCGCAACTACAGTCCGATGGTGGAAACCTACCTGCAGCGCATGCAACCCGACACGGCCCTGGGATACGTTCCCTCTGAAGATCGCTACTTCCTGGGACGAGTGCAATTTCAGCAGGCCAAGGAAGAGTTTTACCTGGACAAGCGCCTGGTGGAGCGGATGGCGGGCTCCTATTCGAAGCTCTATTCGCTGAGTCCGGTGGGCTTCTCCAGCATGATCTTCGTCGATCGCACGGGCTTCGATCGCAAGAATTATCAACTGCGCTACATGCAGAACGAGTTCCTGGGAGAAGTACGCTGCCTGATTTTCGAAGTGAGTCCCCGCAAAGACAAAAATAAGAATCACCAGGCGAGCCGCTTCAAGGGCGCGATCTGGGTGGAGGATGCAGGCTACAACATCGTCCGCTTCAATGGCAGTTACGGCACCTTCCACATCGATAGTTGGCGGATGAACCTGCGCGCCGGACTATGGCTCCCTGCCGTGGTGTACTCGGAAGAGTTCGACTCCAACAAGCCGCAAACCAAGAATCCGCGCCTCAAGGCTCAGACCCGGATCTGGGGCTACAA
>JGI12635J15846_10001086_pt1 | contig 23730 bp, 21 predicted proteins | sample BlaSpr_A8_OM2_M2_FD_15846 | JGI IMG/M metagenome (IMG submission 15846) | reverse complement strand
CCACTCCTTCATCTCCTCCAGAGTCTTGTCGAAGTAACCGAGCATTTGTTGGTTCGCGCGTTCGACTTCGCCAGACGCAGTCATTGTCCAAACGAGGCCGGGAATCGTATCGACGATCAATCGCAGGCTCTGCTCATTCGCGCGAATGGCATCCTCGGCGCGCTTCCGGTCGTCAATATCAGTCAGCAACATATACCAACTGGCGATACGACCTTCCTCGTCTCGCAGGGGGAGGGCGCGAGATTGAAACCAGCGATACATGCCATCGGCACGCCGCTGCCGGAGTTCAAGAACATACGGCTGCCCGGTTTCGACCGAGCATCTCCACGCATCGATCACGCGAGGAAGGTCTTCCGGATGGACAGCGTCCCCAGCACCCCAATTCTTCAATTCCTCAGCTGTCTTACCGAAATATTCGAGGACTTGCCGGTTGAGGAGTTCGACCTCGCCTGCCGCGTTCAAGGCACAAACTAACCCAGGAACGGTGTCGACGATCCGACGAAAGCGTTGCTCACTCTCTTGGAGCGCTGTCTCGTTGCGCTTACGCTCAATCGCAACCGCCGCGAGATGTGTAATCTGCTCGATGATCTTTTGATCGCATTCGGTTGGCGTGCGCGGCTCGCGCCAATAGATTGCGAAAGTTCCCAATACAAGACCATTCGGCGCCAGTATTGTGGTCGACCAGCATGCTTTTAGACCGTGAGCCAACGCAGCCGCGCGCCATCCATACGTGTTCCATCTCGTATCCGAAGCGACGTCCGACACGATCACCTGTGTCTTGCGGCGTGCTGCTTCGGTGCAGGGTCCTCCTTCGCGATCCACCGGTATGCCTGCAAACCGATTGTTGTAGTCGGACGGAAGGCTCGGTGCGACTGACTGCTGGATTTTCGAGCCGTGGGGATCGATCAACATGACGCTGCAGCAACACCCGCTGGTGGTCTGTTCTACAACTCGGCATAGGGCTTCGAGAATGGAGTCCAGGGCATTGCCCTTGGCAGTCATTTCGAGAACGAGATTCTCTCCAGCTAGCAACAATTCCGCGCGTTTTCGGTCTTCGATGTCGGTGTTCGTTCCGAACCATTTGACAATCCTTGCGTTGCTGTCCAACGACGGAGTCGCCCGGAAAAGAAACCAGCGATACATGCCATCGAACTGTCGTAGGCGTCCTTCAATCTCACCTGGCTCTCCAGAAGCGAGAACAGATCGCCAGTAATCCACTAAGGCGTTCAGGTCGTCCGGGTGAACCGCAACGGTCCAGCCCCAATCACGCGCCTCTTCGGCCGAGAGGCCGGTATAGTCGAGCCATCGCTGATTGAAGAAGTCAGCCGAGCCGTCCGCACGAGCCGACCACGCGAGCGCAGGGATCGTGTCAACCACAAGGCGAGCGTCCTGTGCCTGCCGAGCCTGCTCGGAGGTTTGCTCTACCGATGCCATCGCGTCATTATAAGTGGTCGCAGCCAAGGTTTGCTAAATGGAGGTTGCGGCGATACTTCTAACAACACTCTTCCCGTTTGGTCTCGGCATATAAATGAAAGCAAGGCGAGTTCCCGTTGAGATGCACTTCGCGAAAGACGTCCGGAAACAACGAAAAGGCAAAGGATTCGCCAGCCGTTCGACCATAAAGAATTGGCGGCGACGACGGGACTCGAAGCCGTAGCCTCTGCTGTGACAGTGACCATTTCACTCGTAACTAACAGAAAACACGCGGCACGGATGGCGCTACAGAAACGTTTTAGTAAGGTTCGGAAACAATTCGTGGACTGTTAATGGACCATAATTTCGGGTGACATACGTTTCGCAACTGACCACGCCTTCAGTGGAGGGAAATCACGCTTTGTGTTGGTTCAGCCTGAAATGGAAAGAGGGCGCTCTCCGTTAGTGGTATTCCACCCTTCGGGCGGGGATTTTCAAGGCATCGATACGACCACCAGGCTATCCTGTGTTACCACCGTGAAAGAACGGCCCACACACGACTTTAAAGGACTTACAAGAGGCGGACGACCTCTAAGTCGCTGGAAATTCCCGGTAGCGGGAGCCAAACCGTAGCGTAGTCCGTAGTGCGGCGCAGCCGACATGAGATTAAATCCTCAGAGTTCACGGTACATCACATAAGCATCGGTGTAGCCCATGTCAGGATGCAGAAAAGCTTTTGAAAGATGTCCAACGATCCGAAACCCGTTCCTCTCCCACAGCCGGACCGCACGGTCGTTCGTACTAACAACAAAGTTGAACTGCATGGCCTTGAAACCTTTCTCTCGAGCCCGCGCCAAGGAATGGGCGCACATAGAGCCAGCAATGCCACGGCCGGCGGCTCTTGGCGCAGTCATGTACCCGCAATTCGCCACATGGGAGCCTCCGCCTCCTTGATTCACACGTAGATAGTATGTGCCCACGATCGTGTTTTCGTCTTCCGCTACGAAGACTTCGTGGTCCTTCGAAAGCCAATATAGTAGCGCATCTTCTCTACTCATATCCCGTGGCAACGTATATGTGTCCCCTGAGCGGATGATCGGCTCGACGATGGACCAGATCGCATCGCGATCTGCTGTTCGTGCAGGACGTATGGTCAACATATGTTCATGTCAGCGGCCGTCGCCGCGGAAGAGAAAACAGCGAAATTCGCCTTCGAAACGACGGATGTGCTCCTCGTCGATCCAAAGCAAGACATTCTATTTCAGCCTTTCCAATTCTTCGCGACAAGATTCGGAGAAGCTCCGCAAAGGATCAAATGCGTGTTCATAGACCATCGCGCGGAGGTCGGCAAATGTCTTATTCGGTTCCGGGTATGATCGCACGATCAGTTGTCCGACTTTTTCGGCTTCTTCGATCACCTTTTGCGACGATAGGACCCGCATACGACTGATCAAGGCGTAGAGGGCAACAAGTCTGGTCAGATCAGGAGTATCACGCGTGAGCGAGTCGATGTATAACGTCGAAGCCTCATCAACGAACTCACGGTACAGTTCCTGCCTACGACCTTTGTCGTTGAGGAACAGCTGCGACCTAAGCTGGCCGCTTTGGCCAAGCCACGAGCTAAAAAAGGACGTTAACCCACCGACAGCAGAACCGGAGAGCGCGGCGAGCGCGGAGAGGGACGCGGGGTTCATAGTTGATTCAGTTTCCGTGGTCAGGCAGCACATGAACAAATCTGTGCACGAGCACGCATTATCCATAGGCCGACAAGGGATCTCCCGCGCATTAGGACAACCGTCTAGCTCCACTTCTCATTTAGAGAATCGCCCTTACGACACCGCCATCTACTCGCAGTGCTGCCCCGTTTGTCGCTGACGAAAGCTCACTAGCCACGTAAGTCGTTATCGCTGCGACTTCGTCCACAGTGGCAAAGCGCTTCAGCAGGGACGATGGCCGCACATGCTCAAAGAACTCCTTTTCGACCTCTGCCTTCGACTTTCCCTGCTGCTTCGCCATCGCCTCGACAAAGCCGCTCACACCTTCCGACTCCGTCGGCCCGGCAAGAATGCTGTTTGACGTTACGCCGGTTCCAGCTACCGACTCAGCGATCCCTCGCGCCACGGCAATTTGTGCAGTCTTTGTCACTCCGTAATGAACCATTTCCGCCGGAATCTGCACCCCGGATTCGCTCGAAATGAAAATAATGCGCCCCCAGTTTTTCTTCAGCATCCCAGTGAGATAGTGCCGCGCCAGCCGCACTCCGCTCATCACGTTTACCTCGAAAAGGCGGTACCAGTCCTCATCGGAAATTTCGGTAAACGGCTTCGGCTCGAAAATTCCGACATTGTTCACCAGCACGTCGACCGCGGGCAGTTTCGCATTTACCGCCTCCGCGTCGGCGGAATCCGAAAAGTCCGCCACAATGCCGTCGACCTTGACGGATGCCGCATGCAATCTGATCGCGGCCATAGCTGCATTGACGCGCTCGTGCGTGCGTCCGTTCACGAAGACGTGCGCGCCTTCGATCGCGAGCGATCGGGCAATCGCAAGCCCGATCCCTGCCGTTGATCCCGTTACGAGTGCAACTTTTTCAGCGAGCTTTAGATCCACATTGTCCTCCATTCCGCGGTCACGGTCCGCGCCTTACGCCCTTTTTCAGGCCAAACGCGTGCAGGATATCCAACGCAAATTCGCTCACGAAATCGTAGCCGCTGCCGATTCCTACCTGCGACAACATATTGTATGCACCGCCTCTCCAGATGTTGTGTTGCCCCGGTAGCCATGTGTTGTACAGCACGCCAGCCGTAAAAGCCCCGCCATACATCGGGAGTTGTGGTCGCAGGTCACTCTCACTTCGGTTGTAGACCACAAAGTTTCTCGAAATGGCGTGGCGCGTGCGGGGCCAGAACCCGTCGCAGCGGCAAAAGTCGTAGCGGGGCTCATACCCGAACAGAGCGTTCCCTCCGGAGAGTATGCTGTTCTGGACTACAAACTCTCCGTACCGCGCCGCGTAGCGTCTGCCGTAGCCAGCAACCCCGCCGCCCCAATCGGGAGGCTCACCACGTGCCTGGTCAATTCCAGCTGAAAACGCCCTCGCCACGTAAGATCCAGCAGTGAGGAACGTTTGCCGCATATAAATCTGCCCCCGCTGGGTATTCGATAAAGGCTCAAGCCGCTCCTGTACTGGAATATATGGACCAATGATCCACTCAATCGGCAGCCTGCCGAGCCTCGCAGGTTGCGATGGCGCATTCTCTTGCTTCGTCGGGTTCTCTGGATATTGCTGATCGGGACTTGGGCTCTGCTGCGCTGCTCCGGGTAGCACCAGCAGACCAAATCCGAAACAGAATGCAAAAGAGACACGCGTGCAAGGGCACGCAATGAGCCAGACTTTCGACATGCGCCTCCTCTGCATCATTACCGAATGTGCGATGCAGCTTCTTCGATCAGAACCGCAACCTCCTTCGAATGGGACACGTAGACTGAGTGGCTGGCGCCCGGAACTTCGACTTTGTGGCTGTTGGCTCGCGTGGCATACCAGCGTTCGAGATCGGGGTTTATGGTTCTGTCGCTGCCAGCTACCAACATCCAGCTCGGTTTGCTTCTCCACGCAGCAGTGGTAATTACTGCTTTGAAATTCTCAGCTTTGTTCAGTACTTGCGACCGCGCCATAAAAGCGGCCTGCTCGTCCGACAGGTCGGCCGCGAAGTACTCATGAAACTGCGCCGGGTCGAGGTAAGTGAAACCGTCCGCCGTCTTCTTGATCGCACCGGACTCACTGAGATCGCTTGGGAAGCGCTTTCCGTCGTCAGCCTCATTCTCTCCAGCATCCGGCATGTGGGCCGCAATGTACACCAAGCCGGCGACAGATGGATCCGCCCCCGCTTCGGTAATTACCGCCCCCCCGTAGCTGTGCGCGACAAGAATGCTCGGACCATTCTGTTGAGCTAGGAGGCGCTTCGTGGCAGCCACATCTTCGTTAAAGGACGTCTCCGGCTCCTGGACGATGCTCACGTTATAGCCATCCTTGACAAGAATGTCGTAAACGCCTTTCCAGCCAGAGCCATCTGCCCACGCGCCGTGTACCAGAAGAATATTCCGAACACGATGCTCTTCGTTCTGCGCGGAGAGCGCGCCGCAAGTCAACAGCAATAACACGATGCAGAGGGACCGAGACATTCCTTGTAGCACTCGCATACCCTTCATTGAATTCGTCATTCTGTTTCTCCTTTGGGAACTAAATGCCTTCTCGGACGGTCAGCGGGCTCTCCAAAGCAAAGCGGGCAATCTCATCTTTACGCATGAATGCGACGCCGGGATGAGATTGAGCGTAGGTGATGAACTCTTCGAGCACTTTGGCGCGAGACGGTCGACCCGCGATGCGATCGTGCGCGCTAACTGACATCATTCGGCGTCGTGTTGCAGCCTCGGCATAGAGCGCGTCGAACTCCGCCTTGAGATCGTCCGCGTACATGGCCGTGCTGAAGTACCGGGTTTCATAGTCCACAATGTCGTTCATGTGGAGTGTGTAGGGCACCACAGCGAATGGTTTGTCCCGCACGTTAACCAAAAATGGCTCGTCGCGGCTTACGTCGTCAATGTGGTAGATGAAGCCGAGGGACTGAAGAATTTCCAGCGTCTGAGGAGTGCCGCGCAGCCAGAAAGCGTTGAAGCCAACTGGCCGAGTACCGGTCGCTCCCTCAATGCTCTCAATGCTCTGCTGATACGAGGCGCGCTCTTCTTCCGGAGTCATGGAGAATTGTGCGGTCCAGGTTTGTCCATGTCCGGTTGCTTCGTGCCCACGCTGAACAATCTCTTTTGCGAGTGCGGGGTGTCGGTCGACTGTTTCTCCGACCATGTGGGAAGTGACCTTGATCTTGCGACGGTCGAAAACGTCGAGGAGCCGAGGCAACCCCTCTTTGAAGCCATAGTCATACCATTTGCTCGCCGGGAGATCTGGATACTTCGGATCGATCTTCGGCATAGGGCTCTCGGCTCCACTGGTCGGCTGTGCACCGGCTTCCATTTGCATGGACACGGAGACGACCATGCGAGCGCCGTCCGGCCAGAAAGTGCCTCCGTGTTTCTCGGGAATCGCGGCGGCAGGAGTGACCGATGGAGGTACTGCTCCTGCAATTGCCGCCATTGCCCCTGTTTTAATTAAGTCGCGTCGAGTCATCGTTCCCCCTAAAGCCCTGCCAAATTGATGCTTCTTTATTTTGGGATTAATCCGAGTTGCTGCTGCAAAGTTAAGTTGTCTTCGATGTGCCAATTCTCAGCGATGCGTCCATCGGCGACGCGGTAAATGTCAGTGGCAATGAAGTCGATCGTCTGGCCTTGGCCTTGGATCTGTCCGAAGCGTCCGGTAAAGTGGCCGCGGAAACGCAAGTGCGCGACGACACGATCACCGGCCACGATCATCTGCTCAATCTCGCACCCGATGTCTGGGATCGCGAAGCGAATCAGCTTCGAGGCCGCCAGCGGTCCGGCAACTCCCTGGGGGCGTCCCGTCGGCAGCGTATTGTCGATAAAGTTCTGCGCGAGCGCTGCGCGTGCTAGTGCCTCGTCCCCGGAATTCCAGAAGGTATCGTAGCGTCGCGCGGCAATGATTTGGGCGGCGGCCTGTTCTCTCGGCAAACTTCGATCGACGATTAAGTCATGCGGCTTAATTAGTGGCGCGTCGGTCGCGAAGGTATATCTAACTAGCACCACGAACATCACTGCAATTCCCGCCGAGAACACTAGGGCTAGAACTCGTGCATCACGCGAGATGAGTCTTGTTCCCGGCAGACCCCAGGTGATTTTCTTGCTCAAGATGGATTTCAAGAGATGTCCTCCATATATTCGCTCTACGATGTTGCAGGCTCCGCCTCCGGAGCTTCCTCTCGGTTCGCCGTTGTTTCCCATTTGATCCATTTCAGATCGAGCACAAAAATCGAATAAAAGACCGGGACAAGAAGCAAGGTTATGAAGGTCGCGACAGCGAGTCCGCCAATCTGGGCATAACACAGAGGTTTCCAGAGCGGGCCACCTTCAAGTGCAAGAGGAAACAAAGCCAGGATCGTTGCGCCCACAGTGATCATCACAGGTCGAATACGTTCAATGCCGGCATCTGGAAGAGCACGCTCCAGCGGTTCGCCCTTTTCGTGCATCTCCTCGATGAAATCGAACAGTACGATAACGTGGCTGACGATGACGCCAATGAGGCTGGCTACTCCAAGAAATGCCATGAAACCAAAAGGAGTGCCCATGATTGCCAAAGCGATCAGTGCTCCGATCGCTCCGTAGGGAGCGGCCGCGAAGACCAACAGCGGCTTGACTGCATTGTTGAACTGGATCAGCAACGCCAGGTAGATGCCGACGAGAGAAATCAGAAGAACGACAGCGAGATTCGTGAATCCCTCGACCTGTTTTGCCTTTTCTCCGCCGATCTGTAATTGATAGCCGGGCGGGAGACTTTTCTTGAGAGCGATTAGTTTAGGTTCGATTGGTGCGAGTATCTCCGACGCCAGTACGCCGGGCGCCGGAAAGCACAAGATTGATAAGGTACGAAAATGTTCGCGACGCCGAATCCGTGCCGTCTCCAAAATGTCTTTCAAAGTGGCCACCGAAAGCAAAGGGACTTTGACGTTTTCTTGTGATGAGTTGACGTAGAGATTTTCGATCTGCGAAAGCCGCGCGCGATCCTGTGGCCGGAGGCGAACAACAATCGGAATGTTCTTGTTCCCCTCCTTGTAAATACCGACTGGGTCTCCACTGATGGCGGCAGCCGTGGACGTTGCGACATCTGCGTTCGTAATGCCGACCAGGTTGGCGCGGTCGGGATCAATCTCGATCTTCATCTGTGGGCTATCGGGGCTCCAATCGTCCCTCAACACGGAAATTCCAGGCGATTGGCGAACGATATCCACGGCCTGCGACGCGATGGCCCGCAGAGATCGGATATCTTCGCTCTCGGTACGCGGATCGGTATCTGCCTGGCCTGAAATAAGAATCTCAACCGGAGTTTCGACCGGATTTGTTTGCAACTGTCGGACCGTAATCCATGCTCCAGGAACCTGCTTATTGAGTTCTTCTTGAATAGGCCCAATCAGTTTTGGCGTGGCCTCCTTGTCGCGCACCTGCACAATGACTTGCGCATAATTGGTCTGGGTGGCTTCGGGAGCGATGGAAAACCAGAAGCGTGGTCCGCCGCCGCCAATAAAACTCGTCATGGAAGTCAGGAGGTGCTCTGTTCCCTTCTCCTTTGTCCCCCGTTCAGGAGTAGCCTCAACAACCTTGCGTACAACCTGCTCCGCCCGCATTGCAGTATCGTTTGTCGCACTCAATGGCACGTCGTTCGGGAGCCAGATGTCGAGGTAAAACCAATACTGGACATCCTCAGGGAAAAATTGTGACTTCAAGTGTGAAGCAGCGACGGCGCCGATCAGCAAGAACACAAAGGAACCGGCGAGAACCGACCATCGGTGCTGAATCGCGCGGCCCACCAGGCGGTTATAGAAGCCATAAAAGCCGCGCTGGCGCTTTTCTTCCATGGAGGGTTCTTTCCTCGCTGGCGGCCGCTGGATGTAGTAACCCAGCAGTGGAACGAACGTCATGGCAACTACCAAAGCGCAGAGCAGGGCCGTGGTCATGACGATGGGCAGGCTCTTGAGGAACTCCCCGGTATTGCCGGTCAGCAAGAGGAAAGGAAGATAGGCGATGATGTTAGTCAGTGTTGCGTAAAAGATGGCCGTGGCCAGCTTGGTCGGACCAAGCCAGGCCGCGACGCGACGCGGAAGTCCCGCCGCAAGACCGCGCTTGATACCATCACCAGCAACAACGGGAACATCGACCAGCAGACCTAATGCGATGATAAGCGTCGCCACGGACACTTGCTGGAGGTCAATGCCTAACATGTACGAAACACCGAAGGTCATGGCGAGGGTAATAGGAATTGCCAGGGCCATGATGAGCGCGAGACGCCATTCCCAAAATCCAAGTAGGGACACCCCAACTACCAGGATGATTGCCTCTACCAATGCGCGCAGAAACAGATGAATATTTTCCTTGACCTGCAAAGGCTGATCGGAGGTATGCGCGATGATGAGATCTGCTGGAAGAATCTGCTTAAGCTGCGCAAGTTTCACATCGACTGATTGACCAAACTGCGCGATCTGCTGCTGATCGCGCATGTAGATTGCCAGAGTGACTGCGCGGCTGCGCTGCCATTGTCCAGTTGGGTCCTGCCAGGTGTAATAGTTCAGATAAGTGGCGGGACTCTGGTAGCCGGGAGAAATCTTGACCAGATCCCGCAGATAAACGGGAGCTCCAGTCGAGGTCTTAGCGACAGCGACTTCCCCGATGGCGTCTCTGCTCTCGAACTGGCCTGAAGGATTGATGATGATCTGTCGCTGGTCAGTTTCGAATGCGCCTCCCGGTGCAATGATGTTGCGGGCGCGCAGGACTTGCGCGAGAGTTGCGGGCTGGAGCCCGTACTCAGCCAGGCGGTCTTGCGAATATTCCAAATAGACCACTTGGGACAACAGGCCTCGCCTCTCCACTTTCGAGGTCTCTGGCGCGCCTTGCACAGTTCTCCCAATCAGATCAGAAAAGTTATCGAGATCGGCGTAGCTGTACTTGTCTCCCGCGACATCAGTCAGCATGGCGCGAACATCATGAGGATCACGGATGATGATTGGCGCCCAGCCGTCCGGATGCAAATCCGATCGTTGCAATTGCTTCTGAAAGAAAGCTACCACGAAGCGATGGATGCTCGCGTCATCCTTGTCCGAAACACCATCGACAGCAATAAAACCACTTCCTGAGATCATCTGCGGCGCGTGCAGAATATTTTGGTCATCTGCTTGTTGCTCGAACAGCTGTACTGCGTCGAGCATCGTGGCGGGAGAAATTGATCGAGGGAAAGAGTAGACGATCGCGACTGGCACATCGTGTTCTGTGTGTTTCCTTCTTGCCTGGACCGATTCGATTGCGGATTGGATCTCTTGCGCTCGAATATTGATTTCTACCTGGTCTGCCTTCGGACTGGCCACGGTCAGCATGAGTGCCGCGGTATCCCCAAAATCGCTCTGGAATGAGATCGGGCCCGCCCCCTGCGGCAATTGNCTGTTGAGTGCGTTCACCTTGAGATTGATGTCGCTGAATTGCCTTTTGACGTCTGAGATATTCTCGGCAAGCTGGACGTAGACGTAAGCGGCGCTGGGAAGCGAGACAGAGCGAATTCCGTAGTCTGAAGCTGTACCGGGATGAATCGTCTTGTTCTCGGCCACGGCATCCTCGATTGGGCGAGTGACAAACTGCTCGACTTGCTGTGCTGTGGCACCCGGCCACGGACAGAAAGCCACGGCGACTCGGACCGGAATGTCGGGGTCTTTTCGCTGCGGCATGCTGTGATAGCCAAACCAGCCCCATACCAGAACGCCCATGAGCAGCACCCACGAAACCTGTGGATGCTCCACAAAGAACCTGGGGGCGTTGTGGGTTTTCTCGATTCGATCCTGATCGTTTTTGTATGCCATGGACTCGTGTACTTAAGGGATAACTTGGATGGGGTCGCCATCTCTCAAAAGTTGAGCCCCCACTGAGACAACGCGCTCTCCCGGTTGGACTCCCTCAACAGCAACTGAATTGTCATGGGTCGTCCCCAACTGAACCTTACGCAAGTTCGCAACCAGCGTGCCGCTACGATCTTGCGCGACCATCACCGCAAAGTGATCGGGTTCCGAAGGAAACGGCACGATAGCGCTAAGGGGGATCGAGATGGACAGATGAGGAACTTCACCGAGGCTAATCGAAGCGATCATGCCTGGCTTCAAATGACGGTCGCGATTGCTTACGGTAACTTCAACTGCAAAGATTCGGTTTCGTGTATCGGCAGACGGAGAGATGCTCGTAACTCGCCCCTTTACAGGAGCGGCATCATTCTCCGTCTGGATCGTCAGCTCCTGCCCTAAACGTACTCGACTGAGAACATAGTCCGGGGCTCCAAAGCTTACCTTTACGCGACCGATATCCGCGATCGCAAAAGCACTCGTGGACGCAGACACCAAGGTTCCCAAGTCTATATTTCGGTTCAGAATGTATCCGGAGAAAGGAGCTTTCAAGTCCGCGTCTCCAAGCAGCAACTCGGTTTGAAGCAGCGTCGCCTTTGCGTTATCCATCGCAGCCTGCGTTGCATTGAAGGCTTCCTGAGATTCGTCGTAGTCTGGCTTGGTGAGGCTCTGCGTCGAATACAGGGCCTTCGCTCGCTGGAAGTCCTGATCGGCTTTGGTGTGTTGCGCCGTTGCTTGATCGAGTTGGGCTTGTGCCTGCGCCACTTGATTTTGCAGGTCTTCCCGGCGAATGTGCGCAAGCGCGACGCCTTGTTCCACATAATCTCCGGTTCCAATGTCACGAGTTCGCCCATCCGCTCCTCGCACCTGCCTTACGTTCGTGACATAGCCGGAGGAGCGAAACATGAGGTCGACCTGCGCATAGGGGAGGATGGACGCTGAGTAACGCAATGTCTCTCCGGTCATCTGCGGCGCTGCCACGGTCGCGAGTCGAACAGCCCTAGGCGGCTGCGAGGGTATCTGCGATTCTCGATTACATCCGCTCAATACTCCCGCGATTGATAACAGGACGAGGACGAGTAGTATGTTGGATCTGTGCCCCGACATCACGAAAGGCTTCACGGCTCTACTCCTCACCCAGCGTTTTCTGAAAATCAGCCCGCGCACTCCAATAGGCAAGAATCGCCTGATGGTATTGGCTCTCCGCATCGGCCAGGGAAGACTGCTGTTTCAGCAAGTCACTGAGTAAGATCGATTGCTGGGAATACGCTTCCTTTTGATTCCGCATCTTCTCGGTTTCAGCGTCTCGGAGTGCTTCTGCGACCGCAAGGTGCGCACGAGCTTCTCGGAGACGCCTGAAGTTCGAATCCACGTCCAGAAGAATCTGTTCACGTGTGTCTTCGACCGAGAGTACCGCCTGTTTCTCTGTGAGTGCAGCTTCTCTCACCTTGTGACGCTTCTCTCCCCAGTCCCAGGGCTGCCAGGTAAACAAGGCTCCAACGGAACCTATGTTTTGCGGCAAGAAATAGATATTTGTCGTACTGAGGTAGCTCGCTTGGATGGCGATATCCGGGATGTAATGAGTCTTTTCGCTCTTGGTCGCCAGCTCAGCCTGACGCATGCGATTTTCCGCGATCTTCGTTTCCGGACGATGTTCGAGGGCAGTCGCTCTGGCTGCCGAAAGGTCCTCTTGTTCGGGGAGCGTCGCGGGAACGGGTTCCACGGAAAACTCCGTCTGCACGCTGCGTCCTAGGAGATGATTGAGGACCTCTTTGCTATCAGCAAGCCTGTCCTCGATCGTGGTCAGCTGATAGGTGGCCTTGGCGACTTCTGCCTTGACACTCAAGCGGTCAGCTTCGAGTGCAGCGTGTTGGCTGAAACGCCGGTCCGTGAGTTGCAGCAGCTCTTCCAGATACTTCAGCATCGATTGTTGGGATTCATGCTGGATCTGCTCCTGGAGAACTTGGTAATACGATTGTCGAACTTCGTCCGTTAGTTTCTGTTCACGTTGGTCGAAAGACAACTGTGCGGCATCGACCTTGAGCCGCTCGCCTGCGATGGACAGATGAATGCGAAGCAATTGGGTAAGCGGCTGGGTTGCAGTGACCGAGGCAATCGCGATTGGACGAGCAGGCGTGTGAAGATCGGTGTTAGACGCTGGAATCGGCCCCGTTCCCGCGTAGGTGCCGAACTGTCCTTTCTGGATTGTGAAATCGAGCGGCGCGAGCAATTCGGCTGCAAGCACAGAGGTGTCGAACCTTGGGTACAAGTACGTCTTTGCCTCGCCCAATGCTTCTCGCTGTTTGCCTACGTCAAGTCCAAACAGCTTGAGGTCCCGATTGTTGGACTTGGCGAGTACGAGCGCTTCGTCGAGAGTAAGTGCCGCTCCACCGTTCGCTTGCGCGTTTGCACAAGGGAATAGGCACAGTGTTGTGACGAGTACACTGGCCATTTTTGACAGCCATAGCTCCTTCATCGCTCGGATTGACGGCTTCTCGCTCATAGCTACTACTCGATCGGCAAAGTGAAAGAAAAAGTGCAGCCGTGCCCCCGCCGGCTCGTGACCCACAGTGAGCCTCCGTGCGCCTTGATGATCCCGACCGCAATAGGCAATCCCATTCCAGTTCCTTGGACCGAGTAGCGGTGGTCCTTCCCGCGATAGAATTTCTCGAAAATCAAGGTTTGTTCGGAATCGTCAATCCCGCTGCCCCGGTCTGCCACGCTCGTCCTCAAAAAACCTCCAGTCAACTCGGCTTCGATGGCGATCGGCTCATCGGCCGGCGAATATTTGGCCGCATTTTCCAGCAACTGCATCAGCGCCTTCTTCGCCAGTTTCAGGTCGGCGCGGGCGGCTGGTAACCCCTGTTGCAATTGAACCGAAATCGAACGCTGGCCAAGCAGCGTCCTGCACTCCGTTCTTGCGGCGTCGATGATCTCCGCAATCAGATGCGGCTTCAGGTCGAGTTTCACCCCTGCATCGAGTTGTGCAGTCTCCATTGCCTCACCAACCAGCCGGTTCAGGCGGTCGGCCTCCTCGTTGATCACAATGAGGAGGTCGTTGCGCTGCGAGGGTTGCAAACGCGAATTCGTGAGCAGCGCCGTCACCGAGGCTTTGATTGAAGTCAGCGGAGTGCGCAGCTCATGGGTAACAGAGTCAACTATCGCGGTCCGCAACTGGTCGGCTTCCCGAACCTCTTTCCCTGAATCAAACTGTGTCAACTGGTCGCTCATGGTCTTCGTCCTTCGATATCGCTCGAATCGCCTTCTTGCGGCGCATGACCGTAGAGTTCACGTTCAGCTTGCAGCCAATCATCAAGCTCGTTACCCGGAAGGCTGCCGCGCTCGAGATAAATTTCATATGCGCGGAGCCTGATCTCTTCACATCTTGGTGTATAGTCCGCGGAAGCGTCCTCTGCGTGAGAGTGAATCGAGCTTGCCCCAACCTCCGAAGCCCTTCGCTTGCCCCTGCCCTGTGATGTCATATTGACCGACTCGCTGACTCCTCTTCGTCTGTCCGACCTGTGCCCAAATTCGATCGCCGTTATCGCTCATTCGCCGATTAATTCGACTTCTTTCCGTCGTTCCTGATCTTCGGCGTCGGTACCTTGATTCATGGTTGTGACAGCGGATCATTCATTCATGGCAAGAACTTGTATCCTGAGCCGTGAATGGTCAAGAAATGTCTGGGACGCGCTGGTTCTCTTTCCAATTGTCCGCGCAACCGCCAGATGTGACTGTCGACCGTTCGCGTGCACGGATAGCATTGGTAACCCCATACCTGGTTGAGAAGCTCATCGCGCGAGATTACTCTTCCGGCATTGTTGATCAGATAAGTCAGGATCATGAATCCCTTGCGCGTAAGAGCAACGAGCCGCCCCTTATGGTGGATTTCCATGGTAGAGAAATTTACGGCCACCTCTCCGAACTCAAATCTGCTCCCAGAACTCGAATCAGGGAACCAGGTCCTCGCTATATCTAACTGGAAAGAAATGCGCGATCCTTCCTTGAGTTCCGCGAGGCTGTTCGATGTAAGGTTGTTCTCACCACCTTTACGCCGAATAGCAAACTCAGGAATGAGCCCCAGAACTGGCAAAACTTGCGACCGCTTACGAATCTCGCCCGGAATTCCAGAAGCTGCGATTGAAGCCAGGTCTTGATCGATGACGAGGGTCCCGTGGGAGCTCGATACCCTCCGAAGTTGCGTAACACCAGAAAGTGCGGTGTTGATCGGTGATGTCATGCATTTACCTCTTCACATCGTTCGAGATAGATTTCAGATGCGCGAAGCTTCAGACATGTCGAAATCGTCTCGATCGTGTCCGCTACGTCGTGGCAAGGCGGCCATCCGCCGAAGCGGGGTTTCTGAACATGGGCGCCATAGGCTCGCTGTCCTTGGTCAGATGCTGGCCTTGTTTGGGGCTGCCAGAACAACCTATGGCGTTGCGCAGTCGTCGCCTGAGCGTGACTCGACCACGAGCAAGTTGTGCTTTCAATGTTCCTACGGGCACTCCAAGCAACTCGGCTGCTTCTTTCATGGAAAGGCCATCGTCCCTCTGGCGGAGTTGCATAGCTGTCCTCTGCGAAGGCGGAAGAATGCAGGTTAGCTGAATGACAAGTTTTCGCAGTTCACATTCTTCGAGAGCCTGCTCCGGCGTTGGCCTTTTGTCGGCGATAAGGTCCGAAATAGCGCGCTGGCCGTCATGCGTGGGCTCATCCAGTGGAAGCAGTTTCCGTCGAGCACGGCGGCGTAATTCCATGCGTACTGCGTTAAATACAATCGCCATCACCCAAGTCGACATTCTTGCGCGCCCCTCGAAACGGGCAATGTGCCTGAAAGCAGACAGCATGGCATCCTGCACAGCATCCTCAGCGTCTTCAGGATTGCGCAGCCAGCGCATCGCCACTCGCCGGAACCCCGGCAGGTTGCGCGACAGAACATCTTCGAATTCCATGCGACGTTCCGAACTCACTTGTCTGCTCGGTTCGTGCGCGCTCGCGATGGCCACCTGCGGCACAAGGCCCTCCTGAAGTGTGCAGGCTGACGTTTGCATGTTTCGGGATTCTCGCATTGCATCAACCTCGCACCCTGTCGCGAAACGAGATTAGACTCTCGATGCCTTCCGAGTTGAGTTCCGGACTAGCCAGGTTGACCGGCGTAGTGTCTGGCCCCGCTCACTCGACTTCATTAATGATTGCCACTGCCATCTGGTTTTCCCTTCAGGTGACTTCGCTTCAATTCGCTACGCAGGTTCCGTAGAAGATGCTTTGTGTACACGTCGCTGGCGACGAACTCAGCACCCTGACTCATGATTTCCGTCAGAACGGCTTCGCCTTGTCGGTCAATCGATGTCACCTCGATCAGCTCAACGATGCATCTCCGCGTGTCGCTCGCGTGTCGCTCTTTTCTCCAAGTCGACTTCAGCTCAGCCGCCCACTGTCCGACCAACTGACCCTGCAAAGACCACCTCTGCTCGTCCGGCAAATCAGTGATAGTGATCTTCAGCACTACTGCTCCCCCGACTGGGCGCCAGAAACCGACCATGTCTGAAGCCGCATCCACCCAAGAACTTCTAATGCTCTCTGCGATTCCTTCCTCAATTACTTGCTAGGGCCGAATACGCACGTACCTCGGTAAACGGATTTTGCACCGACGGACTGGCGAAAATGGGTTCGCAGCCGAACACAGAATTCGCTCCCGCTACTTTTGCGAGCTGTATAGGTCCGCATGCCCAGAGTCACAAACGCTTACGACTTTATGTCGATCAGCCGGACGCCAAAAGACATGGCAGTTGAAGAGCCAAAAAGGCCCGGAGTATTCGAGTTATGTCTATATGCTTGCCCCAACAGCATTTATAGCGAATGCTTGTGACGCCAAGTATCGCGAAGCGAACGATCCAGAGACAGAGATTTGGCGCTCGTGTCAGAGGCCCAGCACCGCGACGGATGTGTGGGACTGTTTTCTTGCTGATGGGTGACGTCGCCCCCGCCCCGGTGTATCTTGTTGATGCGCCGCGAAATTCGACCAGGCAACAGTTGTACTCGAACGTTGAATCTCACTCACGTTGGCGACACAAGGCAGCGATGGACGACACGATCCAAAGAGCGGGGGAACCGGCGGTAACGGATCGATACGAAGCGCTTCTCCGTGTTTCGCAAACCCTCATGTCAATTCATTCTTCGGAGGAACTCTTCAGGGTTCTCGCGCGCGAGTTGCGTGCCGTAGTGAGCTTCTATGTCATGGGCGTCGGCATCTATGACGAAAATGTGCACGAGGTACGGCTCACGTCGTACGGCGAGCCGGGCGTTCCGCTGCAGGTTCCAAAACTCGCGCCGGAAGAAACCTTCACCTGGTGGGTGTATCAGCATCAACAGCCCTTGATAATTCCCTCTTTAGACGCGGAGACTCGATTCCCAGCGGTAGCCGAGATGCTTAAGAACAGCGGCGTTCGCTCGGTATGCGCGCTTCCTCTGACGACAGTACACCGGCGCCTCGGGGGCCTTGCCGTGGGCAGCATCGAAGCCGATGCCTACAGCCGGGAGGAAGTCAGCTTTCTCTCACTCGTAGCCAACCAAGTGGCGCTGGCAGTGGACGACGTGTTGAACTTCGACGCGTTACAACATGCCGAGGAGAACGTACGCGCGGGTGAAAAGAGTTTTCGCCTGATTGTCGATAGCATCCCCGGCCTTGTCGTTACTATGACGGCGCAAGGCGAACTCGAATTCGTCAGTCAGCAATGCCTGGATTACTTTGGCATGACGCTTGACGAATTGAAAGGTTGGGCCACCTCCGACATTGTTCATTCCGATGATCTTTCTCGCGTGCTGGCCACGTGGAAAAGCTCGGTCGAAACCGGGCATCCATATGACTCTGAGTACCGTATCCGTCGTGCTGATGGCATGTACCGCTGGTTCCACGTACGCGGCCTCCCCTTGCGGAACGAAGAAGGACGTATCGTCCGCTGGTATGTCCTGCACACGGATATTGACGACAGGAAGCGTGCCGAGGAAGCCCTGCGAGCGAGCGAACAGAGTTTGCGGCTGGTGGTGGACAGCATTCCTGGGCTCGTATCTACCATGAATGCGTCGGGTGAGCCTCAACTTTTCAACCGCCAACTCTTGGAATATTTCGGCAAGACGCCTGAGGAATTGAGAAACTGGGCGACCAGCGACCTCGTTCATCCGGACGACCTCCGTCGCGTGATTGCCGACAATACAGTTCAGGGTGTGATTAAAACCGAGAATCCCTACGATATTGAGCTCCGTATCCGTCGGGCCGATGGCGTATACCGCTGGTTTCAGGTTCGCAATCACCCGGTGCGCGACACCGAAGGTCACGTCCTCCGCTGGTACAGCTTGCTTACTGATATTAACCAGCGCAAACAAGCAGAAGACCGGTTGCAGTTGCTCCTGGATGTTACCAATCAGGTTGTCTCGAATTTGCAACTCCGCGACCTCCTGCGTGCCATCTCGGGAAACATCCGGCGCGTGATGCAATGCGATTGCGCCAGTCTGGCGCTGCCGGATGCGGAAAACGAGCAGCTGCAACTTAACGTGCTTGATTTCCCAGAAGGCAAAGGGTTCCTCAAGGAAGAGGGGGTTTATTCGATCGAAGGGTCTCCTTACGGAACGGCATTTCGAACCATGAAGCCTTTGGCACTCGACAGCCCATTCGCCACGTGGGTCGATAATCCTGTCGTTCAAAGCCGGATTGCTGAAGGTTTCAAGTCATTGTGCTTCATACCCTTGATCAGACGGAATCGTGCGATTGGCACCTTGAATCTCGGCAGGCTCCGAGGCGAGGCCTTCACCGAGGAGGACTTATATTTCCTTGGCCAGGTTGCCAGCCAAATCGCCATCGCGGTAGAGAACGCTTTGGAATATGGACAGATAAAGGAGGCCAAGGAGCGGCTGGCAGAGCAAAAGTTTTACTTGGAAAACGAGATCCGGCTTGAGCACAATTTCGAAGAGATCATTGGAAACAGTCCGAGGCTGAAAGCTGTGCTGGAGAGCGTTCGAATCGTTGCACCAGCGGACTCGACGGTCCTCATCCAGGGCGAAACAGGTACCGGAAAGGAGGTGATCGCTCGCGCCATTCACAACCTCAGCTCTCGCAAAGATCAGGCATTTGTAAAGGTGAATTGCGCAGCCATACCTCTGGGCCTTCTCGAAAGTGAGTTGTTTGGCCACGAGAAAGGTTCATTCACCGGCGCCATAGCCCGCAGGATTGGGAGATTCGAGCTGGCGCACAAAGGAACGTTGTTTCTGGATGAGGTCAGTGATATACCGCTCGAATTGCAACCCAAGCTCCTGAGAGTCCTACAGGAGCAGGAATTTGAGCGATTGGGAAGTAGTCGCACCCAACACGTTGATGTTCGGTTGTTAGCTGCGACGAATGTCAGCCTCAGCCAGATGGTCGCCGAAAAAAAGTTCCGTAGTGATCTTTACTACCGTTTGAAGGTGTTTCCCATTGATGTCCCACCGCTGCGAGACCGCCGGGGTGACATTCCGCTTCTCGTCCACTACTTCGCCAACAAGTACGCTCGGCGCATGGGGAAACAGATCGAGAGTATTCGCAACGAAACGATGGATGCGCTCTCCCGCTATTCCTGGCCAGGTAATATCCGGGAATTGCAGAACCTTATGGAGCGATCCGCCCTGCTTTCTACCGGTCCATCGTTGCGAGTGCCGTTGGCTGAAATTCTTGCTGACTCAGGCCTCAGCACGGCCAGTGGGGACAATGCGCTGAAGCAAGCCGAGCGAGAGCAGATTGTGCGAGCGCTCCGCGAAAGCAATTGGGTTGTCGGGGGTGCTGGTGGAGCGGCCGCTCTCCTTGGCCTCAAGAGGACATCGCTCGCCTATAAGATGCAGAAGTTGGGGATCTCTCGTCCACCCCAGTGACAGAGATCTGGCAAGGGTGCCACATCTCTGTCTCCTCATGAGCCGTATCGCCCACCGCTGGGCAATTATCCAGCCAGCCTAAACCTTCCCGCGACAACAACATGCATTGACGCTGCAACTCGCCAGAGCTTTGGCAACTCGTGTGCGTGCGACGTAGTGCGCAGCTGTCGCGCTTATAAACATCGAAACCGTTTCGTCAGACTATTTCCCAATCCCAGAAATATTGTGCGTCCCGGCGGTGATGGCAGAGTTCGGACGGGCCCTCCGGCTCCAGCAGGACGTGCCCTTTTACGAGCAACCCAAGTGCTTCAACAGACCATGAGAAACTTTTTCACGCTCATCGGAGAAGTAAGCCATTTTGGCCTGAAAGGATTGGTGGACGCATTTCGGCCGCCGTTTGAATGGGAATTTTTCTTGATTCAGTTCGAGGAGATCGGGTGGCAGTCACTACCCCTCATCTTGGCCGCTGGTTTGGCTCTCGGAATTGTACTGTCGATGCATACGCGAGGCACGCTCGTGCAGTTTGGTGCGGAAGCAATGATCCCAACCCTGCAGTCGGCCTCATTTTTCAATGAATTAGGCCCACTGGTCACGGGACTGCTAGTAGCGGGAAGAGTCGGCGCGGGCATTGGCGCTGGGATCGCCAATATGCGCGTGACAGAACAGATCGACGCAATTGAGTCTTTGTCGGTCGACGCTTTCAAAATGCTGGTAGTGACGCGGATCGTCGCCTGCATTCTCATTTTGCCGATGTTGACCCTGTTCATGGACTTCGCCAGCCTGGCCGGAGGTTTTCTCTCTGAGTACCTCGTCTCACATATCTCCCTCCAACTCTATCTCGATCGTGCCTTCAAGACGGTGGAATGGGCCAACTTCATTCCGCCTACGCTAAAGACCAGCGTTTTTGGTTTCATCATCGGCACCGTGTCGGGCTTTTTTGGCTACACGACCGACGAAGGGTCCGCGGGAGTGCAGCGCGCGGCTACCAACAGCGTCGTTTTGTCCTCACTTCTGATCATCTTGGCGGATGTCGTCCTTGTGAAAGCCATCTTCTTCCTCTTTCCGAGGACCGCCTTATGAGCGATTCGGCTGCTGTTGAATTCGAACATGTATTTAAGGCCTTTGGAAATAGAAGGGTTCTTGACGACGTATCGTTCAAGGTTAATGCAGGTGAAGCGCTTTGCATCTTGGGTCGCAGTGGCACTGGCAAAAGCGTCACCCTCAAACTGATGATCGGACTGCTCAAGCCAGACAGCGGCACAATTTGGATCGACTCGGAGGATATCGCTCATTCCAGCGAGGAAGATCTGTCCCGTGTTCGGCGCCATATGGGCTTTCTCTTTCAAAGCGCCGCTCTGTTTGACTCGTTCACGTTAGGAGACAATCTCGCTCTGCCGCTCCGCCGCCTGGATAAGTCAAAATCTCCCTCAGAGATCAAACGAGCTGTGGACGAGGCACTCGAACATGTGGGGCTTGATCTGGACATAGGCAAGATGCCGGCTGAGCTTTCAGGAGGGATGCGCAAGCGAGCTGGTCTGGCGAGAGCACTCGTTCTCCATCCGAAACTATTACTGGTCGACGAGCCGAGCAGCGGACTCGACCGGATCACGGCCTCGGAGATCGACGACCTCCTCCTGAAAATAAAGCAGGAGTATCGTGCGACGCTTGTGATCGTAACCCATGATGTGCGGGGTGCGCGAAGGGTCGCTGACCGCATTGCCGTGCTTGACCAAGGCTGCCTGATTGGCTTTGGCACAGCAACCGAATTGGAGAAGAGCGATCGCGAGATCGTGCGACGACTGGTAACGGAGTCCTGAATGAAAATCAACTATGCCGTCGTGGGCGTGTTTGTCCTTTCTGCTGTGCTGTTGTTCAGCGTTGGCTTGTTCCTGATTGGGAATCGGCACAAGGCTTTCTCTCATCATGTGGACTTTTTCACGGCCTTGAATAATGTGAACGGACTCTCGCCGGGGTCTAAAGTCCGAGTGTCAGGCTTCGAGGCGGGCCAAGTAACCAGTATCGAGATACCGGATCGGCCATCAGCGAAATTCAAGCTGAAAGTGCACATCGATAACAAGCTTCACAATCTCGTTCGCAACGATTCGTTTGTGACGGTGGAATCCGATGGTCTGGTGGGGGACAAATTCGTGCTCATTCACGAGGGCAGCGATCAGGAGCAAGAGGCAATTAGCGGGGCGACTCTGCCGGCCAAAGAACCGATCGAACTCTCCGCCGTCATCGCCAAAATGACAGGAGTCATGGACCAGGCAAACGCCGCGATTGGAGATATAAAAACGAAAGCCGATGGCACGCTCGATGCCATCACCACAACGGTCAATAACGCAAATGGAATCGTGACCGGCGTCCGAAGCGGCAAGGGCACAGTAGGCATGTTGCTCGATGATCAACAGACGGCAGCCGCAGTGAAGAACGCCGTGGGGAACGCGCAGGAGGCCGCCGTCAATCTGAATCAGGTTACAGTTCAAGTTAAGCAGGTGATGGCCGACTTTCAGTCGCGGGATCTCTTCGGAAAAGCTGAAGCGACGCTGAACAATACCAAGGACGCGTCCCGGCAGCTTGCCCAAACCTCGCAACAGGTAAGTCTCACCCTGAACGACGCGCTGGGTCCCGACCGCTCCGATGAGAACGCGGCGCAGAACATCAGGGAGACTTTCTCCAACATAAACCTAGCAACGGCGAATATGGCGGACGATACCGAAGCCCTCAAGCATGAATTCTTCTTTCGGGGGTTTTTCAAGAAAAGAGGCTTCTATAGCTTGAAAGAAGTGACGCCCGATCAGTATCGCAGTAACCCCTACTTCAATAGCCAGAGAAATCGGCGAGCATGGCTCAATGCGGCAGATGCTTTCGGGAAAGATTCGAACGGCACTGAAGTCTTGTCTGCCGCAGGCGAACAGGAAATCGATCAGGTCATCGGCACTGCCAAGGACTCGGTTATTGGCCAGCAAATCATCGTTGAAGGCTATTCTAGCCAACCTTCAGCTGCCGATGAGATGGCCACGTCCAGGTCGCGTTCTCTGATTGTTGCTCACTATATGGAAAAGCGTTTCCATCTCAGCCCTAAGAACATCGGGCTGATGCCGCTGAATGCTACCGCGCCCCCATTCTCCGGAAAGGACTCTTGGGACGGCGCTTGTATCGTCCTTCTCACAGCTATTGCCGGCACAAAGTGAAGCACATACTGATTCTTGATAGGAGGTACGCAGTGTCAGAGAACGCGAGACCCGCATACATCACGAGCTTGATCCGCCATTTCGAGGATCTTCGAGACGGTACACACGGAGGCTCCACAAGTCGAAAGGACAAGGAAGCCCATTTCGAGAAGGCAGTGCAGTTGCTGGATCCCATCGCCCGCCAGGTTCTCACCGAAATGAACACGAGCTTGCTGCTCGACACCGGGCAACTCACCGAAACAGGACTAGGACGCACGGCGGATGGAGGGCTGAACGCATCCTGGACTTTGAGCTGGCCTGAACAGAGGGCAGCCGGGGTCGAGCCGATCGTTCTCCAAGCTTACTTCGGAGGCGGCTTCCACCACCCTCATCTTCGAGGGACAACGGTCCGCGACTGGCCACTGAACGTGTTCAGCGATGAGGACGCCGCAGCCCAGCTATCCATATTCCGAGCAATCGCGTCCAGCGATCTGCATAATTTGGTCTATCGCGCGGACTATCGGATCGTCCCTGCAGTGACGGCAAGTCCCGCTATCCGCCGATGATCGAGGTGAACTGAAGGGAAACGAAGCAGGGGCGCCAACCGTCGAAAACAGATCGGTGACAGGGCAGCGTTCTAACCAACTGAACTACGTCGCCACTTTGTGTTCTTACGTTTAATCGGTGCCTCA
>JGI12635J15846_10001084_pt1 | contig 23743 bp, 16 predicted proteins | sample BlaSpr_A8_OM2_M2_FD_15846 | JGI IMG/M metagenome (IMG submission 15846) | reverse complement strand
GATCGACATTGGGTTAACTACGTTGGTTACGCTGTCGGACGGAACCGAGATCGAGAATCCACAGTGGACGCGGCGGCACGAAGACCGGATCGCATCCGCGAACCGAGTGCTAGCACGCAAGCAGAAACGCTCGAAGAACCGTACTCGAGCACGACAGGCGCTCGGGCGTGCTCATCAACGAGCTGCGAATGCTCGCCGCAACTATCTGCATCAGGTTTCCAAATGGCTGGTAGCGAACTATGACCTGATCGCCTACGAAGCCCTCAATGTCAAAGGCATGGCGCAAGGAAACTTGGCCAAGTCGATCATGGATGCCGCATGGACAGTTCTGCTGTCGCAAGTACGCTACAAGGCTGAGAGTGCCGGAGTGTATGCGATTGCAGTGAATCCACGCGGCACAAGTCAAATCTGCTCGGGTTGCGGTCAAAACGTTGCTAAAAAACTGGCGCAGCGGACGCACGACTGTCCGTACTGCGGACTCGTTCTAGGCCGGGACCACAACGCGGGNCGGAATATACTTGCGCTGGGGATCAGCGCTGCGGGCGTAAGCCCTCAAAATCTACACATGACTCAGGTTAGGGAGTTATGTATATAGTTCCCAGGTCGATTTTCCTCGTGACCTGTGCTTGCGTTAGCGCCCTTGTGTTCCATATGGCAGACGCGCAGGAACGAGATGTATTACCTGTCGAAGATGTCCTCAGAGAACATTTTTTTGGTGGCTCTGGCTGGTCCACCATTGACCTTTCACCGGACGGAAAGTGGGTCGCATACATCGTCGAAGACGCTGGTAAGTCGGAGTCCGCTGATAGAACAGCGACAATTCGAACTGGAGTTCCTTTCGGAAGGACAGGAGAAGATATTTACGTCTTCAACACCGAGGCAGGAACGGCCCGGAACCTGACTGAGGGAAAGAGTGAAAACTGGCTCCTAAAGTGGTCCCCTAACGGGCGCTACTTAGCTTTCCTAAGCGATCAGGATGGGAGCGGTCAGGCGAAGCTATGGGTTTGGGACCGAACGACCAATGACTTGAAGAAGGTCTCCGACGCACCGGCAAGAACGGACCAGATTGAATGGCTTCCGGACAGCCACAACATAATCATCAAAGTAGTGCCAGAAGGGATGTCGATTGAAGCGTATGTGAGTAAGATTCGGTCCAATGCAAACGCCGACAAGCCTGTCAACAGAACGCAAGATTCAACAGTGCTCCTATACCAGTCGAAGCATCTCGGGCAAAGCGACATGGGGACTCCGGCCTCCGACTCCTGGAATCTGAATTATTCAACGTTGGGCGATCTCGCGATCGTTGACGTTCTGAGCGGTCGGACTTCAATCATCGTCCACGGGCAAAGAATTTCAAAGTACTTGCTTTCGCCTGACGGTTCCCGCGTTGCCTATACGATTCCGAAGCGATTTGAAAAGCCAGGATCGCAACAGATTCTTTTTGACCTCGCCACCGTGTCGATCAAAACGACTCATGCGGACATTCTGGCCACCGATATTCGGTTGGATTATGATGGCGCAGAGTTTAGCTGGTCGCCCGACAGCACGACAATCGGCTATCACACGGGCGGGATGGAGGCGAAGGCACAGGATTGCTACGTCGTTCGAATCGATGGAAGAGTATCTCGGAGAATCACTCAGTTCTTGCCGCCGGCGGAGACGCCTCGCCTTAAGTCTTCGGTCCCACTATGGGACGCCCAAGGTAATGTCTATTTCCTAAAGGAAGGCGCGTTGTGGCGAGCATCCCCAGACAGGAATGAAGCTGTTAAGGTCGCGGAAGTACCGAATCGACAGATCGACGCGCTGATCCCTCAATCGGGAAACCTGTTGTGGAGATCCAGCGATGAACATGCAACGGTTGTCGTTACCCATGATGATGTTGGTAAGCAAGACGGTTTTTTTAAGGTTGATTTGTTGAGCGGAGCGAGCAATAAGCTTCTTGAGCAGAGCCAGTGTTATACGTGCTTTGACCGATTGCCACAGATCACAACCACTCCGAATGGGCGGCACGTTGCGTATTTTGCAGAAGACGCTCAGCATGAATCAGATCTATGGCTCAATGACGCCACATTTGATAATGCCCGACGATTAACCCACCTTAATCCTCAATTTGACAAATATAAGATGGGTGCCGCACGGTTGATTGATTGGATGAGCGACGATGGCGACCGCTTGCAAGGGGCTTTGTTGTTACCCTCTGATTATCAGCAAGGGACGCGATATCCGCTCATTGTCTGGGTCTATGGGGGAAGCTTTCTGTCCAATCATTTTGACCACTTTGGTCTTGTCGCCAGCCATGGGCCGTTTAATTTGCAATTGCTGGCGACCCGTGGCTATGCCGTGCTCCTGCCCGATGCCCCTCAACACCTAGGCTCGCCGATGGCTGACCTCGGAAAGACTGTTTTGCCCGCAGTGAATAAAGCGATCGAGATCGGAATTGCAGATCCTGATCGAGTTGGCATAATGGGGCATAGCTACGGTGGCTACTCCACTATGGCCTTGATTGTTCAGTCCAAGCGCTTCAAGGCTGCGGTAGAAGTGGATGGAATGGGAGATCTAGTCGACGAGTACGGGGAAATGCGAAAAGATGGTACATCTTATGGAACAGCTGGCCTGGAGATGGGTCAAGGGAAGATGGGGGGAAGTCCTTGGCAATTTCGAGAAAGATATATAGAGAATTCCCCGTCGTTCTATCTCGACAGAGTCGAGACGCCAGTGTTGATTGTCCACGGGGCTGATGATACGGCTGTCGCCTCTTTTCTGGGAGACGAACTCTTTGTCAGCTTGCGGCGACTTGGCAAAGAAGTGGAATACGCAAAATATGAAGGTGAAGAACATTCACCACTTAATTGGAGCTACGCGAACCAGTTGGATCTTTGCAATCGTATGATTGCCTGGTTCGGGAGATATTTGAAAGCAAGTAGAGACTGAAAGAGTCATGCGGTTTTCCAAAGTCCAGCATGGACAAAGAAGCGGTTTGCCGGAGCGCCACGAATCGTGACGCCCCGACCCCGCGGTCCTACTCGTCTGCCTCATACGCACTTGTCGTAGCGGGCAGGTACTGGCCGAAGTTCTCGACCGTGTACTGGTGCTCCTTGATTTGTGACGATTGAATGACATCAGCAGCGGATGCCAGCGTCGCAACTTCTGGTTTGCGGTATTTCATGGTTTATCACCTCCTTTCTTTTTGACGTCTCGTCGCACTGTTCGCTAACCCCTTGAAGGCGCTCCGTTCGGGGAGGTCACCAATTCGAGAGGCGAGGAGCACGCGCTTGTGCCGATAACGGTCCTATCATGTTCACGTAGTGAACTTTAAGCTGGGTGAAGGCCGGAGCACCCCAGCAGCGAGTTGCTCCGGCCCCGTGGACCTACTCGTCCGCTTCATAGGCACTTGACGTAGCGTGCAGGCGTTGTCCGAAGTCCTCGACCGGGGTAAAGTAGCCTTTGTTCATTGACGACTGAATGGCATCCATACTCGATGCCAACACCCTAACTTCTGGCTTGACGTATTTCATTGGTATCACCTCCTTTCCTTTTGGCGTTTCGTCGTACAGCTAGCAAAACTGGCTAGCTAAACTGTTTGCCATAGCGGTTCCCCAAGACATTCGCGGTCTCATCCGGAGAAATATCGTCTTTCGTGGGCGTGACTCTTGATATGATTCCTTGTTTAGATAGCTGTCGTAACCAGAGCTCTACGCCCAACGTGCGCATGATCGTGGCGACCGGGATCTCCTGACCTCGTAGAGCTTTCTTCAAAGTCTCCGAAAAAACCTTTTGATCAACGATGCCGAGCCCGCTGCTTGTCATGTGCCCGCTCAACTCGACCAAGCCGGCCCATTCCGTGGAGATGAAGGCCATTGGCGCTCGGGACACGAAAGCCTTGCGTTTCCTGTTCAGGAGCTCATCCGGGACGATGCCGACCAGAGCGCGGCGCATCAGGGAACGGCGCTGCCCGGGCCGGACGAGTTGTTCGCGCGGTAGGGCATAAATGAATTCCAGAAAACTACGGTCTAAGAACGGATAGCGTTTCTCCGCGAGCGGTTCCGTTAGCAAGGCAGAGCAAGCCAGTTGTCTGCGCAACATTTCGAGTGTGCTCAAGTTTTCTTGGAAACTTGGCATGGGACCGAACAGGCTTAAGCTGGCCGGGTAGCCGCGTAACGCCGCCCGGTTCCGTCTAGCGAAACCGGGGTTCAGCCAGGATGCTGTTTGTTCATATTTCGGGACGGCGACGAGAGCGGGCGGTAAGAATCCTCGAGCAGATTCCAGGAACAAGTGGAACCAAGGCTTTCTCTTGTTCAGGGCCCAAAGCTTCAGTTGACGAGCGAGGGTCCGGAATTGGCCGCTTACCAACAGGTCTTCGAGTTCCGGCGTCGGAGTTGGAACGCCGCCGGTGGCTTCGTCCCCTCCGACGCCTGAGAGGAGAACGCGATTCCCTTGCGCGGTCATGCAGGCCATCAGTCGACGGCTAGCTTCGGTGGCATGCCCGCCCGAACCCGGAGTTGCCATGAATTGATGGCGATCGAACTCAAACCTGAAGGCTTCCCGGCGAGCAAAATCGACGTGTGCGCCGGGGCGTCCGCGTTTTTCTTCGACTTTTGTGAAGTACGGACGCTCGTTCCAGCTGGGTTCGGAGTCGTCGTAATAGGAGACGGTATCGAGCCGGGACGTTTCAGCGATTCCCCGGGCGATCATTGCGTCGGCCATACAGACGATGGAGGAGGAGTCCATGCCGCCACTGAGTTCAGCCAGGATGGGACTGTCGGAACGGAGCCGGCGGCGGACGGCTTCCTGGAAAGCGACGCGGAAGTGTTCTTCGTATTCGGCGTCCGCCTTGTAACGGATTCGCTTCCCGGGATCGAAATCCCAATACTGAGTCACGGTTTGTTTTCCGTTCTGGATCACGACCGAAGATGACGGCGGAACGGAATGGATCCCGACGTACGGAGTCAGATGGGCGGCGGGAAAGGACGAAAACCATCCGGCAATGTACTCCTCACAAAGCGCGAAAGCTTTGTTGGCGAAGACAATGAATGGATCGAGGAGGGTGCACCAGGTGACCTGGTCATCGGCGATCGAATAGTAGAGATGGCGCGTTCCGATGGTATCTTTTGCGAGGATCAAGGCGTGGATCTGCGGATCCCAAATGGAGAGAGCCCAGTCGCCGACGAAATCGGCGAAACAATCCCTTCCCCACTGTTGGTAGGCCGCGGCGACGATGGATACATCCGTAGAATCAATCGTCGGAACATCTGCCAACCGGCGGATTAGTTCGGCGCGATTATCTAAGCGTCCGTCCCAGGTGATAATGGCGCCCGATTCGCTGACGTGAGGTTGGGTTTCGCGGCGGGATTCCTTGGTGGTGTGAAACGAGTGATACAGGATGCCGATGTCGGCCTTCGTATAGGAAGCGCCGCCATCCGGACCATACTGCGCGATCACCGACTTCACGTTTTCGAGATAATCCGGGTCAAGCGGTTTGCCATCAAGATTCCATCTTCCAAACTGGACGCTCATGATTGCTTTCCTTCGCTTTCGAATCGCTGTCAGCACCGATCCAATACTGGATACAGCTCCGGCGTGTAGGGCTTGTCGTTCACGACACGTTTGTCGATTTCGACCCATGCGTGGGCTCGGAACGGCATCTGCTGCGCGCCGATGACGAGTTGAGCCGGAACCCCAAATCCCTTGAGAAGACATGCCGTCGCCGCAGAACGCTGCAGGCAAAGTGCTTCTTTCCAGTACCAAATACAGGCCATGTCGACTGCCGAACAGATCTGTTCGACAGTTTTGGCCGACCACGGTTTGTTCCTGATAGGACAATTTCGGACTTTGTTATATAGCGCCTCGAAATCTCCTCGCACCAAGTACAGGTCGAACTGGATCAACTTTAGGTACGCTTTCAGCACAAGAAACCACATAGGTGGAACTCCACTCACAACGGCAGTTGTAGTTGGTCACAAAGAAACGCCATCCGGTTGGTAAGCGCGTCAATGCGCTCACTCAGCGGGAGCACGGGGGAATGCCCGCGATGTCGGCTGTAGTCCAGGATGATCGGGTGCTCGGATCTATTGGCAGCCTGGAGACGCGCGATCATTTTTCGCGCGTGAAGTGGATTGCAGTTCTGGTCACAATCTCCTGACACGATCATGGTAGCGGGATAAGAGATACCTTCCCGTACTCGGTGATACGGGGAGTAGTCAAAAAGCGCAGCGAAGTCTTCGGGATTGTCGCTCGTTCCAAACTCTTCCTTCCAGACATATGCGTTGTCGAAAAGGTGATACCGCAGCATGTCGAGCATGGGAACCATGCACACCACGGCCCGGAAAAGATCTGGCCGTTGGGTCATAGCGGATCCGACCAGCAGGCCCGAATTCGAACCCCCAAAGATGGCCAGCTTCTGCGGGGTAGTCCGCCCCGTCGCAATCAGATACTCGGCAGCACACAAAAAATCATCGAACGCCACCTGGCGGTTTCGCCGTTTGGCCGCGTCCTGCCACTCGACACCGAATTCCGAGCCACCCCGAATATTCGGGAGCGCAAACAAACACCCGTGTTCGAGCAGGAAAGCCACAAACACGCTGAACTGTGGCGTCATCGGGACGCCGTAGCCGCCGTAGGAAGTCATGATCGCGGGGTGCTCTCCAGCTTGCAGAACATCGCGGTGTCCGACGAGGAACATCGGAATCCGGGTACCATCTTTTGCGGTGAACCATACCTGGCCGTGGCTGAACTCTTGGGAGCGAAACGGAATTCGTCGCTCGGCCCAGGGTTTTGTCTCCCCCGTGCGAGAACAATAGCGACATATCTGAGTGGGTTTTGTGAACGACTCTTGTTCGTAGAACAGCTCATCTTCGTCGACGGAGGCGCCGGCGAGGCGAACCGTCGTCCCTTCGTCGATGGGCAATTCGCCGATCGGTTTGCCCAAGAGATCGAAGATGGCGATCTGCGTCTTGATTTCTCGAGTGTAGGAGACAAAAATTCGACTTTCGGTTACGGCCAAGTTCCGTATTGGAAGGTCTGCTTCGGGAATCACATCCACGAATTCTGCTTCCTGGCCCTTTCGCAGACCGAGTCTGACAATCCTTGAGTTCGGCGCATCGCGGTCCGTCAGGGCCAAAATTCGGCCATCCTTCAGGAGCAGAGGCCCGAACTTGTATCCCGCGTTCTCAATCACTGGAGTTGGAGTTGTTTCGCTGCCAAATCGCCAGAGGTAAAAGTCCGTATATGTTTTGTCGAGAAAGCGGCATACAAGAAATCCAAGCTGCTCTTTCCCTGAAACAATGCTGAGCCGGAGTTTGTCACCGTCGCCGGCGAAGAAGATCGGCCTATCATCGTCGAAGCGCGTACCGAGAACGTGGTGATACGCCGCTCGCTTCCCGGGGTTCGGGGTAGTGGTTTCGTGAACGTAATAGAAGCTCCGTGAGTCGGGCGCAAAAGCGAAGCCCCGCAGATAGCCACGGGGGAGCACATCGGGCAAAGCTCTCTGGCTTTCGATATCCCACAATTCAAAGGTTCCAGTCCGCTCTCCTCCCTCTTTCACTTCGTACAAGAGCAGCTGTCCGTCCTCCGAAACCCGGAGTGGCTTGACTGCCGTGTGCCGTCCGGTGCCTCGTTCTGCGGGATCGATCAGAAGCTGATCTTCTCCCTCCGGAGTTTCGCGCAGGTAGATGCCGGGTTGTTCCTGGCCGCGAAGTCGTTTACGAAAGAAATACCTGTGGCGGACTTTCTGAACGGAATCGTAGATCTCGACATCCAGCAGTTCACGGATGCGCGCATGAATCCGTTCCCGGCCCGGAATCGCGTCCAAGTATGCACGCGCATACTCCGCCTGCTCCTCAAGCCAGGCACGGGTTTGCGCCGAGTCTTGGTCTTCGAGCCAACGGTACGGGTCGACGACGGTGATGCCGTGGAAAACTTCGGTCACAGCTAGAACCGGCGACCATGGTGCGGATTCAATCACTTTTGGCATAGGCACTCCGATGTGCGAGCCGGCTTGCTTCGCGATGCATCCTCCGGGTCAAACCCCGTAGATATCCGGCAGACTTGGGGTTCTGAAGTCTAGCCTCGTCGCGCCAAGCGTCGTTTGTGGCCGCATAGGCAAAGACCGCAAGCATCGGTGCAAGAGCCAAGGCCTCTTGCAGGCACTCAGGCGGGACCAATGATTTCCATTCCTCGGTATAGACGGTTGTGAGCGCCGACTCGGCTGTCGTGCGCATACGGGTCGCTCGCAGAAAGTGCTCGACGAGGTACTGGAGACTGAAGAATGGATTGCCCACGTAGGCTTCAGCCCAATCCAGAAACACGCACTGGCCCTCAGACACAATGACGTTTCCGGGATTGAGGTCGAGATGTCCCAAAGCATCGTTGATTCCTAAATCTGAACTTAAGGAGAGCGCCTCTTCGACCTGCTCTCCGAGCAACATGAGTTCGTCCCTCGAAAGAGCGGGGGGTGGCACTTTGGTCTGTTTTTCCATGAGTTGGCCCATGGCATCGAGGAAGGGGCGGACCAGCTTCAGCAAGGTGGACACCCTGAGATCTCGTGCGCCCGAGCCGATGAACACCCCAGCTTTGTCCGTGGTTTCAATTTGCAGCTTCGCCAAGGCTGAGGCTGCAGCCTTCCAAGCCTGGGCGTGCTGAGTGTCGCTGAGATTGACGCCCTCGACCTCGAGAGCGAGCCAGCCATTCCATTCCGGCCGCACGGCAAGAATCGCCGGAAGGTATCGCGGGAGAAGTCTTGCGATCGCAACTGTGATGGGAAACTCGCGAAGATTCGGTTCGCCGACAGCCTTGAACCATACAGCCGGTCCGCTCGTTCCGAAGCGAACCAAGCTGAACGACGGGCTGGCATTCAACTGGGCAAAACTCTCCGTCAGATGGAATCCCAGTGGCCCGATTACTTCTTCAATCCATCGCCGCAATTCTCTGAACCAGCCGAGTCTTGCGAACGGTCCTCGCGCCGCGGCAGCCCCACGTCGATCACACGCAGCCAGAGACTGACGGACCGCAACCTGATCCGCGGAATCGACAAAGGTTCGCTCCGACAACGACGACACAGGGATCCACTCGGCACCTGGGTGGGGTCCTGCTGGCCCGGAGCATTCCATGACTTGGTAGTGGTGGTCGTTGCCGGAGGTGAATGGAGCGCCGATGGTCGGGTTGAAAAGACAAATCGCTTCCTGGCCCCATTCCTTCCTGATAGCAACCGTCAGGTTTTCGGCGACTCGTTGCCAACGTGGAATTTCGACCGAAGGTAGAACAAAACCATCGCCCGCGGGCGCCAGCAGGAGTTCGTTCCCATCCTGCCCGAACACAATGGCGCGATAGGAGTCTCGATCGGATTGCTGTGTCGATTCCATGATTTTGGTCCCAGCTCAGACGGCGACGCTCGATTCGTACTCTTCGACGAGGTGACACTTCTTCAAGCTCTCGAGAAATTCCTCTACATCGTTCTCGACAAGATCCCGGCTTAGGTCAAAGATCCGGCTGATCTCATCGACAATCTCTGATTGGGCGGCCCCATTGCTGAGAAGTTCGAAGATTCGCGACCCAACGAAGTTAAGGTTGAACATCTGACCTTGCCGGACATCCAGCAGAATTGCGCCGTCCTGGTTGTGTGTGCTGCGCACCGTGTCAGAAACTCTGTACATCGCTGCCCCGTCCTTCGCGCGTTCATTTAACTGCGGTTGCCTGGAGCGCACTGTGCCACCCTTCGCCACCCGAAGGCCAGTAAAAGGTGGAAAGGTCCGGCAAACCAACATGTACAAAGAGAAGTCGCGTAATGACAGCAAGATGCGTTGCAGGTTTCTCCCGTCGGAAAAATCAAAGTGTCCGCTTTTTAATCAGCATTCAGCATTGCAGAGCCCCTTACGCCGGACCTGCCGGAAATAAGGTCCGCCGTCGCTTGTATTTACAAAGAAGTTTCGCGGAGATCTTCGGCGATGTTCGAGGCTGTGCAAAAAGATGGGTGAGAACGACGACTGGCAACAAACTTAAGGCTATGAGGATTGCCGTCTGCAGCGATTTCCCCACGGGAAAGAACCAGAACTCTGCTGAAGGTGAGCAATGTGGAAGGGCGGTGCGAGATAGCGATCATCGTTGACGCCTTGAGGACATGGCGAATGTTCCGCAGAACGACGCTCTCTGAAGAAGGGTCCAGACAGGAAGTTGCCTCATCCAATATCAGAATCCGAGGTTGCTGCAGAATCGCTCTTGCCAGGGCCAGTCGTTGGCGCTGACCTCCGGAAAGTTGGCAGCCACCGGGTCCGATCCGTTGGCGTAAGCCATGGGGCAATGCTCCAATAAATTGCGCGAGGCCCACGCTGCGAATGGCCTCTTGTAGTTCATCGTCAGGGGCTGCCGGCCGTACAAAGCGAAGGTTGAAGGACAAGGTTCCGTCAAACAGGACGGGGTCACGCGGCAGATAGCAGACATACCGGCGCAGATCTTTGAGTTGAATGTTCCGGATGTCTACGTTTCCGATGCGGATCGAACCGGAATCAGGGTCGTAGAGTCGTGCTATGAGTTTTGCGAGCGTGGTTTTTCCGGCGCCGTTCTCCCCAGTGATGGCGACCTGTTCTCCCGGCAAGATTCGAAGCGAGGGAACGTGGAGCATGTTTTTTTGCCTTCGATACCCAAACCGAACCTCGGCAAAATCAATCTGGGGACAATGTACCCGCAACAGACATACGGCAGCAGCGGCGTTCGTCACGTTCGGGCGTAACTCAAGCGCGGACTTCAGCTGCCGGACACTGGCGAAGGTTTTCTGTGTTCTCGCATAGAGATCGGCGACGCCACTGAGGGGGTCAAACAGTTGCGTAACCAAACCATAGAAGGCCACAAGCCCGCCGACGCTGAAGGTCGCTGACAGCACCATCCGCCCACCGTAGCCAATGACAGTGCACATGGCCAAAACTACCGCCATAGAACTCCATACCGTAAACCAGATGCTGGTGGTGAATAGTTCTTGTTGGGATCGGACGCCACGAGCCAGGAGCCGGAAGGCCCTTCGTTCCTGGCGTTTTTCCTGTCCTAACAGTTGAATGGGAATCACCGAGGAAAGATGTTCCTCAAGGAATGTGCTCCATGCCAGCCGATTGCTCTGCACGCTGTCCGCGTTCGCCGCGAGCCTTTGCCGGAAGTAGTGTCGCGCGATGAGAAAGACCGGGACGAGAGGGAGAACGGTGAACGTAAGCAACGGACTAAGCACGAACATAGTCACCAGCGTGAAGCTGGCCGTTAGGAACATGCGCAAGATTGCGGGCAGGAGGTCGGACCCGAAATACGAAACCTCTTCGATCGGCTCTTTCAGAGGGTACATCACGCTACCGACCGGCGTGTCTTCGTAATATTCGGCCGAGAGCGTGTCGAGGCATCCAAGTAGACTCATTCTCAACGTAAGCGCGAGCCTTTGGGCGGCCGTTAGCATCAAGTAGTTGCCCAAGCTCGTGAGCATCATCCTGCCCTGGTAACCGAGAAGGATCAGGCCAACCGCTAACAGGAGCAGTCCCAGCTTTCGCTGCGGGATGATCCGATCGATGAGCCACTTGAGGACGAGCGGAGTGAGAAGCGCTAGAAGACTGCCGGCGGTGATGCACAGAAAGCTAGCCAGATGCCAGCGCAGGAATGGTCGAATCTGTATTGAGAGCCAGCGCAGTTCGCTCGGTAACCAGGATCTCCAACGGCTTCGTTCGTGAGAGAGAAAGGACAACAGTCCCACCTAACGACCGAAGTTAGCGAGACAGGGGAAGCTTGTCCATCAAATGAGCGAAGTGTTCGCTTTTCTATCAACGAAGTAAAGTTTGCCTGCAATCGGAAAGAATCGCTCAAGGGACAGTGGTTCGGTTCGTCCAGCAAACCGACAAGATCACCCCATTTTTCTCGCCACCGTGACAATTCGGCCAACGACCTCGGCATCGTGGTGGTAGCGCAAATGTTTAGAACGACGGAACTGCTGGGAGTAAGGATGGAGGACCAGCGTGCCATTCTCGATGGCACAAGATGAACACAAATAGGTCCCATCGCGCATTAGGATCACATACACCGGCTGCTGCCATGCTGGTTTCGAGGTGAAATGGATGGGCCTCTTATCGCGCCGATTCACGAGAACAAACAGCCCGTTGGTCAGGCAAGGATGAAGGACATCCGATTCGCCGCCGATCCAGAAGAAATCGTCGAGAGAAGCGTCTTGCAAGCCAGAGAGCGGCTCGATGGACTGTCGAAGGAAGAACGGAATTTCCCCGCTTCGTTCCAGCATCTCCGCCAGGAAACCGTTTCGATCTGGCATATCGTTCTCAACCGACCTTGCGACCGATTCCGCGCCTAATACTCTGCGAGCGAGGTAGTCGGGTATCGGTTCCGCGCCAGCTTCTGCCAAAACAATGCCAATCGCCTTCAGGAACGCGTGAAATTGCAGACCGAACAATGAGCAGAGAGTAACCGCTTTATGAAAGTGACGCGGTGGCTTGCTCAAGAGCTCGTAATCGCAAACCGAGCTGGGAGAAACAAAGTATCTGTCGTCCCTAAGCCGACCTGCGATGGTTCGACTCATTGCCGCAATCTCCCGCAGGGACAGATGCAGCTTGCTACGTGAGCTGCGGAGGAGCCGGCCAAATTCTTGGTTTGCGACAAGCGGTCGCGGTTTCCAATGTTTTTCCAAATCCTTTGGAACCTCCGGCTCCTCGGTGTGAAGCATCGGTCGAACTTCGAGATCCACAACGCCTAGAATGCGGGCCTCGCGCGGAATTTTCAGTTCGACCTGAGCGTAATACAGTGACGTACCGAGCGGAACGACGGTGCCCTTTTCGATGGCACGCAAGCGGCAACAAAAGAGGCCCTTGTTGTGTTCGATCAGAAATACTTCGGTGGACGTTGCGCCGTTTGTTTTAGGGATCCGACCGTTCGAGAATCTCGGGTTCACACGGACAATACTTCCGGGAATCAGATCGGGAAGGGCCAGCGCATCTTGGCGTCCGATCCGCGCGTACAAGGAACCTCGATGGCCGATTTCGGAGAGGAAACGAAGTCGCGTGCGAGCAGTCATTTCCAGAAGCTGTGCCAGAGGTGCAATGGGAGGCACGGAGGTGCCGGGAGTGCGGTTTCGGAACCAAGGAATCCACGCCTCGGCATCGACCAGGGAGGAATCGAGCAGCATCGTGCGCTTGGAAGGCAGAAGAACCTGGAATCGGGGAATGTCTTCGAGGTCACACCCCAACACGCGCAGCCAATCAAAGAACCGGTAGCCAGAGATTTGGCTGAGTGCAAACGCCTGATGAAGGCTTGGACTGAAGGTCCCCAGCCGGAACTCATGGTACAGAGTGTGCGGGAGGAAGTAGGGGGAAGAGCGGCCGAATCGTGCCGCAGAGGTTTTCGATGTTTGAGAGAGGGTGAGGTGTTTGCTTCTGAGGACGGAGTGGACTCGCTCAGCTATGTCTGAGGCTCTCGCGGAATCAGGCCTAATGCTCACGGTAACCCCTGCTATGACTTTTCCCGCGAAGCGTGCGTGTTTTGTGTCAGGTCTTGGGGGCAGAGATGCGCGTACGCAAATCGGTTGTCTGAAAACACACGAGTCGAGACCCGGACCAAGACTGCAAGCTCGCAAAGATTTGTTCGGTATAAATGCGAGTTCGCAAACCGTCATAAACACTTGTGAGCTGTCCCGGATTGGGGACAGCAGAGCCCAAACCACTAAGAAACAGAATGGTTCTGATCGCCTATACGAGAATGCAGGGTCAAACAAGTGGCTAGAATCGAGGTCAGACAGGATGAATCGCGCCGGCAGCCGAGGTTTTGACGACGACGGGAATTCCGTTTCTCACAAATAGTCTATTAAACCTGTGGACAAGGCCGGAAATTGCGGTAACATAGCGAAACTCCGAGGTTGTAGTGCGATGTTGGCCCCGACACCGGCCGCGGATGCTGGTAAGCGGCTCAAAGCTGCGCGGGAACGCTTGTGCCTGTCCATACGCGAAGTGGAAGACCTCAGTCGCGATATCTCGCTCAAGTTGAATGCTCCTGACTTCTTCATCTCACGCACTTGGCTGGGTGCTCTCGAAGCGGGGAAACTTAAACTGAACGTCTACAGGCTGAAGAGCCTGAGCGTGATCTATAGGCTGGGCCTCGACGAAATTTTGTCCTTCTTCGGTGTTGATATCCGCGACGCCGGCACCGAACAAAAACTGGTGGGACTACCGCACACTTACTTAGTGACACCGACGCTTGGAGGCGCGAAGAGCACACTGGTGGCCCCCTTGGAACTCCGAGAGAAGGTCGATTTCGGGAGTACCAACTTGGTCTCGCGGATGTTCGAGAGCTGGGGCGAGATACCCGTCACGTTGCTCCAGCACATGGACTGGAAGAATTCTCTTTACGGCTATATCGGGATCGAAGACCGCACGCTCTACCCAATGCTGAGACCGGGATCGTTCGTTCAGATCGACTCCCAGCAGACCAAGGTCGAACCGGAAGGCTGCTGGCATGACGAATTCGAGCGAGCAATCTATTTTGTGGAGCTTCGAGACAACCTCTATGTGTGCAGCTGGTGCGAAGTGAAGGGCAGCCAATTGGTGCTTCTTCCCTCGGCGAAATCTGGAAAGCAGTCAAGATCCGTTCGTTACCCAGGAGATGCGGACATTCTGGGTCGCGTCACCGCAGTCACGATGCGCATTGCAGAGATGCGTGGGTAATGAGCCGGAATCGGGTCTTATGTCGGTCGCAGTTCCGTGCGTGGTCTCGGTCGGCCCCTGTCTGTTGAACCTCATTGGAGAATTTTGGCGAAGGTTGCCATCAGGGAGTAATTCGTTATTGCACCGATCTCGGCATAGCGAGGTTGAGCACGGGCCTGCATTTCTTGAAGGGATGCGCGCGTGGCTGCCGTGTGCGTTCTCGGCTGTGGACGGCCGAGGCCCAGATGTCTTCTCCGAATCGTTTTCTTTTCTTGCTTATTTCGTCGGTAGTGCTACGCGCTCGGACAGCGTGCTACGCTACTCACTAATTAACTTGAAAGGGTGCTTCATGGGAGACCTCAGCCGCATCGGAGTATCGATAGATTCAGAACTACTGCATCGTTTTGACTCATTCATAGCGGAAAAAGGTTACGAGAATCGTTCGGAGGCGTTTCGCGATTTAATTCGTGATCGGCTCGTTGGCTCGGTGGTTGTTTCGGGCAATGCGCTGGTCGTTGGCACGGTCACGCTCATCTATGATCATCACACTCGTCTGCTGCCGGAAAAGCTCACGGATCTCCAGCACGAGAGTCACGCCATCGTCATTTCCACTCTGCATGCCCATCTCGACCACGAAAGTTGTCTAGAAGTGGTCGTTCTTCGCGGCAAGTCAAGAGATGTGCAAACGCTGGCCGACCGTCTCATTAGTACCAAGGGCGTCCAGCATGGACGCCTCGTGATGAGTTCCCCTGAGACTGTTGCGCACCATCACCATCACCATCACCCGCACCGCTAAGGCAACCACGGGGAAACCCCGAATGCGGGGCCGGGGAAACCCCGTTGGAAACAGCAACTTTATCAGCGTCGATATCAGTGTCGATCTCAGCGTCGACCCGCTTTACAAATCGGATTGCTTGTAGCACGATTACAAAATTCGTGTCATTCAATTCGTGTCACGAGAGCTTTGTGGTAGCACGAATGGAAATAACGTAATATGACTGCGGCCAGGACTGGCACCTTGTTTCTCAGTCGCGTTGCCTGCTTCGTAATCTTGGTCTGCGTGCCACTTACGTTTACATGGGCAGCGGCGAATGGCAGCCTTTCGGGAACATTGATGGATCCGAGCGGCGCGGTTGTCCGGGGAGCAACGATTACGCTGGTCAACAGCGCGCTAAGGTCGGAATATAAAGCGATTTCAAACGGCCAGGGATTCTACTCCTTCCCTGCTCTGCCGGTTGGTCACTACGAGGTGACGATCGAGGCCTCGGGGTTTAAGACCGAGAAAAAAACAAACCTAACAGTCGATACCGACGCAGCGCTCAAACTGGACGCGGTACTCACTGTAGGGCAACATTCTGAAAATGTTACCGTAGTGGCCGAGGCAGCTCTGGTCGAAGCCCAAGTCGATACTGTGGCAACTCACCTGGGAGAGCTGGTTACCGGCTCCCAGATGACTTCGCTACCCTTGAACGGACGGAGCTACACCGACCTGCTACCTATCCAGCCCGGTGTCTCGCCGGTATCAACCTTGCTTCCTAACTCGGTGATCATGGCAGGAGTAACCGGTGGTCTTTCACCTTCCGGCAATTTGAACCCGGGGAATTTGTCGATTGACGGACAGAGGGAATCGTCGAACGGCTTTTTGGTCAATGGAATCGATGTGCAAGAGCACATGAATGGCGGCACGTCGATCGTGGCCAACCTGGATTCGATCGGTGAGTTTCGCGTTTTGACCGCCAATTTCGATCCGGAGTATGGCAATTATAACGGCGGCATGGTGACGGTCATCACCAAGTCGGGAAGCGACTCCTTCCATGGCAACGCATTCGAGTTTTTACGAAACACCGCTCTTGATGCTCGCGGCTACTTCGACCCGAACCGGCCGGTCTTCCGCCAGAACCAGTTTGGCGGCACTCTTGGCGGCGTGGTCAAGCGGGGCAAGATTTATTTCTTTGCCGACTATCAAGGCACACGAACCAACGAGGGCGTCGAGACTGGAAATATCACGGTCCCGTCACTCCAAGATCGAGCCGGCAATCTGTCCGACATCGCCAGTTCGCTCACCGGAATCGTGAGCGGAAGCAACATCGCCAGCCTGCTGTCTTCAGAACTTCATTACACGGTTACGGCCGGTGAACCTTACTCCCAAGTTTTCCCGAATGCCGTCATTCCCATGAGTGCCTGGTCAGCGCCAGCCCTCGCTCTGCTGCAATATATTCCGTCCCCAGACAGTGGTACCGATCAATTTTCCACTTCGGCGTACCCACAGACCGTGCGTGACGACAAGACTTCCGGACGAATCGACGCCAACATCGGACGATGGGGTCAGCTTTCCGGATACTACTTCTTTGACGATTACAACCTCGACAATCCCTATCCGGGGCAGCAAGGTGGAGCGAGCATCCCCGGCTTTGACGCACTGACGTTCGGACGCGCGCAACTCGTAAGTCTCGGAGATGCGAAAGTCTTCAGGACCGGCACGGTCAACGAATTCCATATCGGGTATCTTCGTAACGCGAATGTGATCGGTCAACCAAAGGGTACCCTGGGAGTAAGCCAGGCGGCGCAGGGTTTTTCGACCAATGCGGCGGCGGGGGGATTCACGATCCAAGCCCCGCAGTTTGAAGGCGTCGAAAACATGGTTTTTCCTTCCTTCGTAATGGGCGTTCCTATCACCAATGAAACGCAGATCAACAACACGCTGTATTTGAGTGACACGTTTTCAAAGGTCATGGGAACGCACACCTTGAAAGTTGGCGGGCAATTCCATTGGGATCAGGTGAATGAGCATCCAAACGCGACGTTCAACGGAACTTTCAACATCGACGGAACCGAAACCGGTTCCGCCTTTGCCGACTTCCTGATCGGCGTGCCCAGTAATTTCACACAATCTTCGGGCCAGCCCTTCTATTTGAGAAACCGATATGCGGGACTGTTTGTGCAAGACAGCTGGCGGGCGCGAACCGATTTAACGATCAACGTCGGTCTGCGCTGGGACTACATCATGCCGTTCTCGGAGAAGTACAACCAACTGCAGACGATCATCCCGGGAAGGCAATCGGAACTCTACCCGGGGCTGCCGGAAGACTTGGTGGTTCCCGGCGATCCCGGAATCCCCAGTACGATTTCGCCTTCGCAGGCACACAACTTCGCCCCGCGCATCGGGATTGCCTATGCGCCGAGATTCGATCGCGGAATTCTGAAGGGGATTTTTGGAGACAGCGGTAAGAGCAGCATCCGGGCGAGCTATGGAATCTTCTATACCGCGTTTGGGGGTCTGTCGGCTGGCGTCATGTATGCCGTCCCTCCATTTGGTTTTAACTACCTCACTCCCGAGCCGCCGCTTTTTGCGACGCCTTTTATCAACGCCGCGGATGGCGGGCAGAATACGAATCCGTTCCCTCTGACATTTCCGCCACATAACGTCTCGGCCAGCAATCCGGACAGACAAAGCTTTGCGAGTCAAATTCCCATCTCCGCCGACGTTTCCTTTTACTATCGCGATGCTGTTCCCTACACCGACAATTACATGTTTTCCCTCGAGCGCCAGATCACACGAAGCACACTGCTCACGCTGAGTTATGTGGGAAACGAGGGACATCACATTCTCGCGGTTGTGTCCAACAACCCGGCCAACCAGGCTCTTTGCCTCAGCCTGAGTCAACCGAGTGAAGTCGCGCCCGGCAGCCCGACTTGCGGCCCCTTTGGTGAAGATGCCCTCATCACCAGCGCCAGCGGCCAGGTGTATCACGGAGTGCGAGACGGCATCGGCTCTAACTACCAAGAGGACACCTGGCAAAAAACGATTGAGAATTCGAGCTACAACGCGCTCGAGACCAATCTGCGCTACATCGGCAAGCGGTCGGATTTTCTGCTGGGATACACCTATAGCAAGTCCATCGATCAAGGTTCGAACTTGGGCGAACAGCTCAATCCCTTGAACCCCGAGGCGACGCGCGCGATTTCGGCTTGGGATATGCGGCACAACTTGGTGGGAAGCTTCAGGGTGGATCTGCCGTTTGATCTAGTTTCCAGACATAATCGCTTCACCGATGGATGGAGCATCGCTGGCACCGCCCGTTTCGCTACCGGCTTGCCCGTGACTCTGTTGGACGATTCAGATAACTCGCTGCTCGGAACGCTGGGAAACGGTGTAAACAACTATCTGCTGGATACGCCGGAATATCACGGGGCGCCACTCGACATCAACACCAATCCGAGGAACGGACGACCCGAGTTCAACCATACAAAAGCGGCATTCACCACCGAGACTCTTGGACAGTTGGGGGATGTTCCCCGACGATTCTTCTATGGTCCCGGAATCAGTAACTTTGACATGACGCTGACAAAAATGTTGAAAGTAACCGAGTCGAAATTGTTTGAGTTCCGGCTGGAGGCATTCAATGCCTTCAATCATGCGCAGTTCTATGGCCCGGCTGCGGTGGATGGGGAAGTAAACGATCTCAATTTTGGATACGTGGTCAGCAATGCCCCCCCGCGCCTGGTCCAGTTGGGTGCGAAATTCGCATTTTAGAAAACGTTCCTGGGAGGTTGCTTTGGTGTTTCCGTCTAGTGAAATCGACCCGACAAAACAGTCGCCGCAGGAATCCGGGGTGGCAGCGTTCATCGGTTCTGCGAGCGCAAGATCACCCGTGCGGCCAACACTGAGAACCTTATTCAACGATGCCGCTGACAACCTGCGCGGTCGGATCGTAGCCATGTATGGTATTTTGTTGGTATTCAATATCGGGGCGTGGTTGTGGGCAGGCGTCGCTTTCCATCATTACCCGGTGCTTCTGGGGACTGCGCTGCTCGCGTATAGCTTTGGCTTGCGTCATGCGGTCGACGCAGATCACATAGCGGCGATCGACAATGTGACGCGAAAGCTGATGCAGGAGGGCAAACGCCCGGTCGCCGTCGGCTTCATGTTCTCGCTCGGTCATTCGACCGTGGTCGTCGTCGGTTCGGCCGCGATCGCGGGAGCGGCAATGGCCCTGCAACATCGCCTCGATGCCGTAAGGAACATTGCCTCTGTAATCGGAACCTTGGTCTCCGTGTTCTTTCTGTTCGCAATCGCCATCGTCAATGTGATCGTTCTGCGATCCATTTACCGGGCCTTTGTCAGGGTCCGTCGGGGCGAGCCCTACGTGGAAGAAGATTTCAACATGCTTCTCGGCGGTCGCGGCCTCCTTTCGCGATTATTTCGTCCCATGTTCCGCATGATCAGCCGCAGTTGGCATATGTTTCCGCTCGGTGTCTTGTTCGGCTTGGGATTTGACACTGCCACCGAGATTGGCGTGTTGGGCATCTCCGCCGCGGAAGCAGCCAAGGGTCTTTCGTTCTGGTCGATCCTGGTTTTCCCCGTCCTCTTTGCCGCCGGCATGTCGCTCATCGATACTACCGATAACATCCTTATGTTAGGCGCCTACGGGTGGGCCTTCGTAAAGCCGATTCGCAAGCTCTACTACAACATCACCATCACCTCCGTCTCGGTTCTCGTCGCGCTGGTCGTCGGAGGCATCGAAGCTCTTGGGTTGCTGGGCGCGCATTTTCATCTCGAAGGATGGTTCTGGGAAGCAGTCGCGAAGCTTAACGACAACTTCGGCACACTCGGCTATTTCATCGTCGGTCTGTTCCTGTTGAGCTGGCTGGCGTCGATTGCATTCTACAAATGGCTTCGCTTCGACGATCTTGAACGGGAGGCGAGAAAGGAGCTTATTACGCCATGAAAGGCGCGGAAATCAATCACAACGACCGGGCTATTGCCGAGGCCGCTCATTCCGTCCTTGTCCACATCTTGCGCTTGCCGCCGATCGATGGGGATGACAGCGCGACCGTGGCCCCGGAAGACTAGACACGCAAGGAGAGATCGTGGGGCAAACAGATTGATTTGCTGCAGGGCACGCTGGACATCCTGATCCTCAAAGGGGTCTCGCTTGACCCCTTGCTTGGCTACGGGCGCAAACAGGAACCAAGGCATCAGAGCCGAAATCCACCGGCTTTGAGCGATTACGCTTTAGCTCTGCGGTTTCCGAGAAGATGACGAAACCAGGTAACGGATCATTTGTGCTGCCTGGCCTCGGCTCAACTCGGGCGGCACAATGATTCCGTTCCGCTTAAGGACTGCGATCTGTTTATCGGTGGGTACCCCATCCCGCCAGCGCGCGTCCCGTGATACAAGTCGTTCTGAGTCGGGTCGTTTCGAACTTACGAAATTGTCGGCGAAATCGATGGCGGATTGGAGTTGGGCGACGCGTTCGAGGGGCATCGATCCGGTGCGGGGAGACTTGAGTTGCACACTCCAGGTATCGAGCAGGTCGGATTCAACCAGGAGTGACTCGCCGTCTGACAAAAACAATCGATAACCTCCGGGAACAGCATGCCAGGTGTTTGGAGTGAAATCGGCTAATTCCGCAGGTGGATCGAAGTTCCAGAAGTCGATACGCTCGGCGGCGACCTTTACGTCATCAGGCGTGTGAATACGCGACACATCGATCCAGGGGTAGCGATCGGTGAGATCCTTGATCAGCCGCTCCGTTTTCAGTGCGTCGCTACCCTTGAGGTTCAACCGAGAAGGAAGATTGAATAAGTCGTTCAGTCCAGGCAACTCGTGCGTTTTTGAGTTGTCAGCGATATCGATGATTTCAAGGTTCAACTTGTCCGGATGACGACGCGTTCCGCGCCCCACCATCTGCGCGTAGAGAAGCTTCGACCGCGTGGGACGCGCCATAATGATCGCTTCCACGCGCGGCTCATCGAAGCCTTCGGTTAAGATATTGCAGTTCGTGACCACGTCGATGTCGCCTCGAGAGAACTGACCAAGTTTTATCCGGCGATCCTCGCGCGGCATGTCCCCCCAAACAGCGGACGTGCGTATACCAACGACCATGAAGGCGTGACACACATCCATCGCGTGGGCGACATTTACGCAGAATACAATCGCGCGACGGCCTGAGGCATATTTCCGGTAGGCAGTAACCAGCAAATTATTCCGCTCGCCTGTATTTACAACCTGAGACAATTGGCTTTCCACGAAATCACCGTGCCGAATCTGGACCTTGTCGAGCGATGTATCGCTATGAACGCGCCAGCCGGTGATTGGGCACAAGTATTGCTCAGCGATCATCTCGCGCAGATCTCGGGCATAACATACTTCCTGGAATACGGCGCCGAGACCCTGCTTGTCGCCGCGTCGAGGCGTTGCCGTGAAGCCCACCAAATACCGTCGCGTGTTCGGGTCAAAGAGGCCGAAGTGTTCAAAGATTCGGCGATACGTGAGCGCCACGGCGTGGTGCGCCTCATCAACGACAATGAGGAAGAATTCTTCCGGACTAAGCTGGCGGAGTCGAGTTCCTCCGGCTCGGCCGAGCGTTGGGACCGAGGCTATGACGACTTTAGCGTCAGCCGGTGCTCGTGACCCAGATTGCTCAATGCCGACCTTCAGCTCGGGGTCTACGTGGAGGAATTTTTCACGCGCTTGCAAAAGGAGTTCTTCCCTATGCGCAAGCACCAGTAGCCGCTTCTTCATCTGAAAAAAGCGCGGAAAATGCGCGAACACCACCGTTTTGCCTGTGCCGGTTGGCAGGGACACAATTACACGACGTTTACCGTCCTTATACGCTTGGAGAACCCTCTCGAGAGCTTCGCTTTGATAGGAACGTAGATGGAGCATGACAAGATCGGGCCCGACCGCCGATCGAAGAGCGCATGATCGGCATTCTCACGCCATGATAGGAATTGCTCAGCAACCTGTAAAGGCTGTGGCCCCAAGTGAAATACGGAATGTTTGAATTTGCCTGGGCCCAGGCGTTCTGCGCCCAACTCGGGCAACCCGGAAATCCTCCATTAAAGTGAATAGATGCACGGGTTTGGCATTCTTGTTTGATTACCGCCGCTTTGTGGGCACTGCAGGTATAGGTAGAAAGGGCAGTACGTGGCAGCACGGGCGATCCGCGCCACTCGATTACGACGAGGATCCTGCAAACACAGCTGGCTTGTATTCCCCTTCTAGCCTCCGGGCTTCGACTGGAACTCCGGAAGCTCCTGTTGGTCCGCTGCTGGTTTCATGCTCTATCTTGCGGGAGGGATTGCAAGCGCCTGTGTCTTGCTGATCGAAACCCCTCGGTGACACCCAGTAACTTCTTACTCAGTCGATTGCGACGAACTGCCTAAGATCAGGAGATCAGGCAGGACGTGCCCACCCATAGATGAGATGAGTCATGAGAATCGCGTTTGTGTCCACGGATGGGTCGGCCGCGGTCGCTAAAGTTGACTACTCCTGCCCTCCTTGCCTAGTTAACTTAACTATGGTTAACTAGAAAGAATCATCCCTGGTTAATGCTTAAAGCAGGAAACATTTCGTTTTGGGGCAAATAGTTAAGGAATTTATGGCGCGGGCAGCTCGCTTTGCTTTTCTTCTCTTGACTGCGGCGTATCTCCTCCCGGCGCAAGCACTGGCGCAAGGCGAAACTACGAGCGCCATCGTTGGCCAAGTTCGGGATACAACCAACGTCGTCGTGCCGGGCGCCACAGTGGCGATTGCCAACCTCGAGACTGGACTGAGGCGTAACGCCAAGACCGATGACGCTGGCCGGTTCAACTTCCCGCAGTTAAAGCCTGGGACCTACTCGGTCAAAGTGGAAGCGCAAGGCTTCGCGCCACAGCAAAATGACTACGTCATTTCGGGCCTGGGCCAGAAGCAAACAGTGGATTTCACGCTCAGAGTGGCCCGATCAAATGAGATAGTTGAGGTAAATAGCGAGGCTCCACTCATCAACCCTGAGAACGCAAACACATCCACAACTCTGAATGCCTCGGCGCTCGAAGATCTTCCCAATCCAGGCGGTGACCTAACGTACCCGCTGCAGTTTTCGCCCGGAGCACTCATCAACACGGCCGGCAGCGGCAACGATTTTGTTGGCGGCACAAATGGTTACGGCAACGTGGAATTCAACGGGCTGCCCGCGCTCTCCAACGGGTACATCGTCGACGGGCTGGAAACGAACGACCCGCTCACGAATCTCAATAGCGGCCTCTCAACCAACCTTGTCCTGGGATTGAATTCGATCTCAGAAGTGACTGTC
>JGI12635J15846_10001083_pt1 | contig 23752 bp, 17 predicted proteins | sample BlaSpr_A8_OM2_M2_FD_15846 | JGI IMG/M metagenome (IMG submission 15846) | reverse complement strand
ATTCCACTGCGGGAAACCGCCCCCGGCCGCAGAACCGAGGATCCGAATGTGCATCTTGCAGGAGTTAGAGTTTTGCGCTCACGTACGAGTTGATCTCGCAGCAGAGAACGACTTCTTCGAAAACCGGGCTGGTCCAGACCATTTGTGGCACCTTGTAATTAAGAATTTTGAACCCGCCGAGCACGATCTGAGCCCGGCACTTCAGTTAGAGAATGATACCACTGCTTTGGTTGCATTTCCTCGTCAAATGCGGCCAAACTCTGGCTCGAACGGGCCATTACGCGTCAATGGACCTTGCGGCAGGATTTCTTACGATGACGCTTTTAGATTGTTAAATTTACGGCGAAACTAAACCGCAAGACCTTTACCACAGGGATCACAGAGGAACCGGGGACACGGGGTTTGGTCGTTTGTCGAGAACCGGGTTATAGCTTAGATTCGCCCGGTGTTCCCTGTTCCACTGTGCTCCCTGTGGTTGCTTTTGCCGTTCATTTCGGGAGCAGTTCGCCGGATGTCAGACGGTCAGCTTTTCGCAACTCTGGGAAGATACACGCCCAGGTCGCGATCACCAAGAGAGTTCCGACTCCTCCTAATACGACCGCAGGTACGGTACCGAACCATTGTGCGGTTAGGCCGGACTCGAACTCGCCGAGTTCGTTTGATACTCCGATGAAGAGAAAATCCACGGCATTGACGCGACCGCGCATGTCATCTGGGGTGGCGATTTGAATGAGCATGGCGCGGATGATCACGCTGACCATGTCAGCGGCGCCGGTCAGGAAGAGGACGATCATCGACAGGATGAGGCTGTGCGAAATGCCGAAGATGATTGTCAGCACGCCAAATGCTCCAACAGAGAGCAGCATGGTAAGGCCCGCGCGGCGCTGAATAGGACGGTGCGCCACGACGATTGCCGTGATCGCGGCGCCTACGCCGGGAGCGCTACGCAGCAGGCCGAGGCCCCATGGTCCTGTATGCAGAATGGTTCGCGCATAGACGGGCAGCAGCGCGACTGCTCCGCCTAGCAGGACGGCGAACATGTCGAGCGAGATTGAACCGAGGATCAGTTTGTTCGTCCAGATAAAGCTAAAGCCGGCGAGAACCGTGCGCGGGCTTATGGGATCTCTCTCTGCGAACTGTTTTTGGGGCGTGCCCTCGAGCGGATGAATACGCAAAGTAAGGAGCGTAGAAAGGATGGAGACGATGACCGCAAGTATATAGACCGCCTCCGGCCCGCGAAACAGCGCGTAGGCGACGCCTCCGATAGCAGGCCCGGCGATGGTTGCGACTTGAAACGTACTGGCGTTCCAGGCCACGGCATTCGAAAAATGCTCTTCAGGAACCAGGTGAGGCAGGATGGCGCGGCTCACAGGAAAGCTGAACGAACGAAAGACTCCCAGCAAAACTAGAACAATATAGATGGCATGAACGGAGTGCGGACTGAATAGGCTGATGCCGAGGAGCAGGGCTGAGCAGAGCGCAAAGCCCGCGTAGCAAGCTATGAGCAGTTTACGGCGGTCGAAGATGTCGGCGGCGTGCCCGGCGAAAAGAAATAGCACGAAACCGGGCGCGAACTGCGCTAGCCCGACATAGCCGAGATCGATGGGACGCTTGGTGATCTCATAGACCTGCCATCCGACGGCGACTGACTGCATCTCCAGCGATACGTTGACGAAAAATCGCGCAAGCGTGTAGGAGACAAAGTTGGGATATTGGAACGCGACGCGCCCCTCGAGGCGCGGATCTCGGAAACCGGGCATTCGTCATTACTTTGCCACAGATTAGTTAGCAGCGATTACCTAGCAAAAGACTACTTGGCAAAGATCGTTCGAGGAATAAATCGCCGGCCTCGATTATGTCGATCGTTCACCGCCGATTAATGAGCGAGGCCACGTACCCGGCGCCGAATCCGTTGTCGATGTTGACGACGCTCACGTTCGAGGCGCAGGAGTTCATCATGCCGAGGAGAGCGGCGAGTCCTTCGAAGGCCGCGCCATAGCCGACGCTGGTGGGAACCGCGATTACGGGCACCCCAACTAATCCGCCGACGACGCTGGGCAATGCGCCTTCCATTCCGGCGCAAACAATAATCACGCGAGCCTTCGCAAGTTCGCTGCGATGTGCGAGCAGGCGATGGATGCCAGCTACGCCGACGTCGTAAATATGTTGCACCTCATTGCCCATCAACTCCGCGGTGATGACTGCCTCTTCAGCCACCGGAATATCGCTCGTGCCTGCCGACACCACTGCGATCACGCCCTTGCCGTAGCGCTTGCGGTCGCGCTTGAGCACGATGGCGCGAGCCAGGGGGCGATACTCTGGTTCATAGGCGGTTTTTTTTGCGGCACGGCTGTCTTTGTCTATCCCTTGATCTTTAATTTTTTGATCTTTAATTTTTGCAATCGCTTTAACTGCCGCGAACTGTTGTTCCGTGGCGCGTGTTGCGAGCACGTTGCCGGCATGTGCTGCCAAACGGTCGAATATCTGCGCCACCTGGCGCGGGGTTTTGCCTTGGGCAAAAATTACTTCGGGCGCGCCCTGGCGCAGGGCACGATGATGATCGACTTTGGCGAATCCGAGATCTTCAAAAGGAAGGTGACGCAGCCTCTCTACGGCTTCGTCGGGTGACAACTGTTTTTTTCGGACTTGGTCGAATAACTTGCGGAGACTTTCTGAATTCACGTTGACCTCGACACTGCTGCCATCTTACTGGGAGTGTGAGAGCGAGCGGGGGAGCAGACGGTGCGCGGGAGATAAATATTCAATAGCCGATATTCTCCGCCGAGTTTTCTTAGCGACATTCATTATTCATTCGGACGGTGCCAAGGACTGGGCGAGTGGAACTTCTTCGGGAACGGGAGGCTTTGCTGTTGCCGCACGTGTTCCGATTCCGATCTGCATGGCGGTATTTTTCGGGAACTCCACTTCGTGGCCTCGCGCCATGAAGTTCGAGTAAACCGATACCGCAGCTCCGTAGGCTCCCATGGTGGTGCCGAAGGCGCGGGAGCGGACGAGCGCGCCCATTACCATCCCGACTAACTTAAACCCGCTGACGCCGCCAGCGGCGCCGCTTCCGCCTCCGCCGCCTCCGTCGCCATCGTGATCACGCCCGCGCCCGGCGGACATCATGGCGAGCCCGAGAGAAACGGCGGTTCCAAGATAGCGTGACTTCGAGGTGGTCGCTTCGGCGCCGCCTTCAGCGTCAAGCTTCACGTTGGCATTTTTGCCGGCTTGCACGCCTTCGAGCGTCGACACAACTTTCTGTTCTATACCGTCGGGAGGAACCACCTCTGAGAATGCAATTCGCAATTGACCATTCTTTTTCATGCGCCGCGCGGGCGAAGCTTGCTTGACGGAGCCCTTCAGGCGGCTGCCTTGGGGAAGGATCAGCGTTGTGCCGTCCATCAGCGGCTGTGAAAGGACGGCCTCCACGTTCTGACCTTTGTGGGCGGTGGCGGAGGATAATGGCGTGACCAATCGCGCCTGAACTACGCTGCCTTCAGGGAGTGCGTCGCCGATGGACGAGGCCATCGGGACGGTCATTACTTCATTGCCGAAGTCCAGAGGATCTTGCAACTCGGCGAAATACACGGTTCCCGCCGGGATGAACTGGCGGTGGATCGGCGATTGCGCCTCCCCGTAGCGTTCGATCCGGCGAACCTTCCCTGGCGTCTTTATCTGTTTCATGGCGTTGTCCCATCGCTGGTGAGCCTGCTGCTTGGCCTGATTGGTTTTTTCGAACGCCATGTCCTTTACGGTATTTTTCTTTTCCTTCGTGTTGGCTGCGGTTACCAACTGGATGATCTGGCCTGAACCCGGAGTGACGCTGGTGTGCAATGTGAAATGTCTACCATCGGCCAGCACCAATTCGTCGAAGCCGACTTCAACCTTCCGCACCGGAGTGAAATCCGCATTCAGCGCGGCAAGCGTCCGCTTGCCTTCAGACAGCGATTCGATTTTAGTGACTTTGCCGATGACCGTGGAGCCGACCGGGATGACGATATGATCAAAAGCATATACCGGCTCTACGATGCGACCGCGAATCGGTTGCCCCACTTTCTTTACCTGGACCTCGTTATCCAAAGCGACTTGCAGGGGCGAGCCTTTCGCTACCGAGAGCGCGACCGTCTGCGGCGCGATTGGCTGAGTTTTATCGGGTAGGGCGGCCGCAGGTTTGCGTTCAGCGCCGGGGGTCAATTGAGGTATCGGAGGTTCCTGAGCATTGATGTTTGGAGCTAAAAGGGCGCAAGCGCAGAGGCCACACAATAGAACGGAGCACATTGCGCGAGCGCATGCCATGTGAACTTCTCCCCAGCTTCTGGTGGTGACCATTGTAGAAGAGTTTGGCGTGCGCCGTCTCGAAATCGCAAAGCGCTCGGCTCGAATTTAACCTAGTTTTAATCAGGCCCCTGAGTTTCTCCGCTTCCAGTAGAATAGAAGCAAGATGTCCAACCGAACTTTTTCCCTCGATGAAGCGCAGCTACTTTTGCCGATTCTGGAATCGCTGCTTCGCCAAGCCATTAATGGCAAGAAGCTAATTGAAGATGTAGACAATGAGTTGCAGGAGACGGCGCATCGCGTTTTTCTGAACGGCGGAACGCTGCTGAATGTGGTGCATCTCGCGCGGCGCAAGGCGGAGCGGGAGAAGGCGATTCGACGCGTAAAAGATGCTCTTGCCGAAATCGACGCCACCGGAGTGCAGGTAAAAGACCTCGACATCGGCTTGCTTGACTTCCCCTGCAAGGTGGAGGGCGAAGTTCTGCTGCTCTGCTGGAAACTGGGCGAGGCCACAATCGCAAACTGGCATAGCACCAGCGAAGGCTTTTCATCGCGAAGAGCGATTGATGCGCGAATTGCCAATGCCGGGAAGAAGCGCTCGAAGTAAGTTGGCGCTCCCGCCTTCGACCTTACCATCTGCTTGTCATCCCGAGGGAAGCGAAGGACCTCTGCTTTGCTGACAGCGCCGAACTAAGCACTCCCGTAAAACATTCCGCAAGTTTGGGGCTTAGTTTCGTTCCTAAGATTCGCGCGGGTGTGTGGCGGCGGGGCTTTGCCCGCTGGTACGGAGCAGAGCCCGTCACCAGGCGATCCCTCAAAGCGCGGCGGGGGGGACGACCCAAGCCGTGCACTAGTGGAATCGGGCGAGGCCGGGCATTCTGCTAAAATTATTGCTATCCGAGGGCGACTCTTTATGTTCAGTGGGCGAAAACTGCCGTTGACTCTTGCATTTGGCGGATTGCTTCTGTTGGCCTTTGGGGCCGGCTGCCGGGGGTTTTTTGTAAAGGCGACGCTGACCTCGATCGCAATTAATCCCACTGCACCCCAAGTTGATGTCGGCCAGAATACTACCTTGCAGGTGTTCGGCACCTACGATGACGGAACACGCAGCCAGCTCACGAGTGGAATAGGGTGGTCCAGCGCCACGCCGAGCGTGGCCACCATTGGAGCGACGACAGGCGTCCTTGCGGGGATCACGCCGGGTAACTCAACCATAACGGCGAGTGCCCAAGCCCTTAGCACGACAGCATCAGCCACCGTGCTGCTGGCGAATGTAACATCCATCACGGTCACCCCTGCCAGCCAAAACGCCGTCATAGGAGGCAGCGCGGTTCAATTTAGCTTTACCGCGCTAGCGGGCGGCACGTCGGTGCCGCTCACATCTAATAACGGTGGAGTGTTGACCATAACCCCAAGCGACACCTTCGTTACGTGTACTGCCAGCGGCGATCAAGAGGATTGCAGCGCCACCACAGGTGCGGGCACTTCCTACCAACTCATAATGACGTATCCCGGCACCACCGCTTCTGCGACGGCAACGCTGACAGTGAGCTAACCAGTTAATTGATCTCTCGAATTGTGCAAGGCCGCCGAACGCGGACTCGCGTTATAGTGGTTATCGAGCCCGTGAAGCGTATCGTCCAGCAATCTGCGTTGTGCATTCCGCTCGTCTTTCTCCTGCTGTTATCGTCCTGCAACCGCGGGAGCGGGCGCGTGCTTGAGGTCGCCTACGTTGCCGCCGTTCAGGCGAACCTTCGCGACCAGGTCGCCGCCGTCTATGAGAAGGCTGGGGTAGTGAAGAATGGCGACCGGGTGGAAGTGCTCGATCATGACCGCCGGTTCGTCAAAGTGCGCACTGCCACAGGTGCCACCGGATGGATCGAGCAGCGGTATCTCGTCGGGCAAAACGTTTACGACCAGATACAAAAACTAACCGCGGATAATCAGAACGATCCGGTGCAGGCGCAGGGCGCTACGCGCAACGATACGAATCTGCACGTCGAACCCGGACGCGACACGGAACACCTTTATCAGATTTCTTCAGGCGAGAAGCTGTCGCTTTTGAAGCGGGGCACGGCCGAAAAGGCCGGTTCTGTCGCGACGCCGTCGCGTTCCACTTCTTCAAATAGCAATCCCAAAGACAAGAAACAGCCAGGCCCAATCGTCGAGGACTGGTGGCTGGTGCGCGACTCCCACAATCGCGTGGGATGGGTGCTCTCCCGCATGATCGATCTCGACGTCCCGATGGATATCGCGCAATATGCAGAAGGCCAGCGCATCGTTGCCTTCTTTGTGCTGAACCAGGTTCAAGATGGCGACAAGAAAGTGCCGCAATATCTGACAATGGTCACCGAACCCAAAGATGGCTTGCCATTCGACTTCAATCAGATTCGCGTCTTCACCTGGAACGTAAAGCGCCATCGCTATGAGACGGCCTATCGGGAGCGTATGGAAGGCGTGCTGCCGGTGACCGTGTCGCAGGAGAGTTTCGATAAAGAAGGGGTCTTGCCCGTATTCATGGTTCACGTGAAAGACGACGAGGGCAACGTGACCGAGCGCAAATACAAACTCAATACGCCGATTGTGAGGCGAGTTTTAGCACCGGGTGACGAACCGGTTCGCGCTGCGACGAGGAAAATGAAGCGCCAGCGGTAGCCGAAAATATTCCCCGCGAAACAAATCGCCTCTGTGCCCCTGTGGCAAAAACGCTAAGAATAAAATTCCGCAATACTATCCACGACGAAACGAATCTCCGACTCGCTCAGTTCCGGGAACATCGGAAGCGCGAGCACTTCTTGCGCGGCTAACTCGGCGACGGGAAAGTCGCCAGGTCTAAGTCCGAGGTAGGAAAACACCGGCTGCAGATGCAATGGAAGTGGGTAGTAGATCTCAGATCCGATTTTTCTTTCCCCAAGAAATTTCCGCAGCTCGTCTCGCCGCTTAGCGCGAATTACATACTGATGAAAGACATGTTTCGCTTGCGGAGTTCGCGCCAATAGGCGTATGGGATCGGCGCGGTTGTCCGATTTCTGGCCCGCTAACAGTCCGGATTCTTCAAACCAGCGATCGTAAGTTCGCGCATGCCGCCGTCTTTGTTCGTTCCAACTGCTGATGCGCTTCATCTTCACCTGCAACACCGCGGCTTGAATCGCGTCCATCCGCCCGTTCCAGCCGAATTCGTGATGGTAGTAGCGCCGCGGACTGCCGTGATTGCGGAGGCGGCGCATATGGCCCGCCGTTTCCGGATTCGAGGTCGTCACGATTCCCGCGTCTCCGTATGCGCTCAGATTCTTGGTGGGATAGAAACTGAAGGCGGCGGTTACGCCGAGCGAACCGGCGCCGCGCCCGTTCCACTCTGCGCCGATGGCTTGCGCGGCATCCTCCACAATTGCAATTTCTTTGGAACTCTCCTGGCCATAGGCTTTGGCGACCCGGTCGAGCGCGTCCACGTCCGCGCATTGTCCGTAAAGATGGACCGGAAGGATCGCGCGAATATCTCCGTTCTTCCCCCCGCCGAGCTGCTGGGAAAGTTGCTGGGAATTGGGCTTGCGATCGCGCAGCCGTTGTTCAACAAGAGTGGCATCCAGATTCAATGTTCCTTCGTCCACGTCTACGAACACTGGAATTGCTCCCGCTCGCACAATTGAACTGGCCGAGGCAAAAAAACTGAATGGAGTAGTAATCACACCGTCGCCGGGTTTTACCCCAGCGGACACGAGTGCCAACCAGAGCGCCTCCGTTCCCGACGCGCAGCCGACGGCAAAGCCGGCCCCGGTCAGGGCGGCAATTTCCCGCTCCAACGCTTCGACTTCCGGGCCTAGAACAAAGCTTTGCGAATCGCACACCCGGGCGATTGCGGCCAGCACCTCGTTGCGAATGCCATCGTACTGGCGATGTAAATCGAGAAGAGGGACTCCCGCGAGTGTAGCGTTGGAAGGCATCTTTTTTAGCAACTCTGCGCTTTGTGTCACGAGAAAGAATTCTAGCAGCAATGGAATGACGGAAGATGACGCTACATCTTAGGGACAACAACTGAGCGACAACAGCGACAATGCGATTACCCGTTGGCGCGCCGCCGGATAATCTTGGGCAGAGCAGGGCGCTTGCGCGGCTCGATTTTGCTCCCGTGTGATTTGTGCCGACCGGCTCCTCCGTGATCAGTCAAAAACTGCCGCCAAGGTATTAACTGAACGCGCAGCGAAACGAGATCCAGGTCGGGAAACGAATTTTCAGCGCCATGAAGATTGCGCGTAGCTCTGTCGAGTACGGAGAGCGCGCCCACGTAGTTGCCGGTCGAGTGGTGGTGAAAAGCCACGGCCAGCTGAATCAATCCCTGAACATGCCGGCGTAGGGGCTTCTTCGTCGGCAGCGGACGCCAAAAGTCTTCCAGGACTTCATGAGCGTCAAAAAAAAGGGCACGGTTAAAGAGGTCGATACCGCGGTTGAAGTCCTCGGCATGAAGCAGTTCGGTCTCGTTCATTGAAGGAGATTGGAATCTCGCCTTAGATGCGCCAAACGCATGCACCGCTCTACGTTTTTCCATAGATGAAGCAGTGGCTAGCCTCCAAAAAAACATATAGATCGAGTTTCGTTAATTCTAACTCATTGAAAACACTAATGCTGGCATCGCTGGATTTTTGGAATTGAGATTGCATTTACCGCCAGTTATCTTTCAACACCTCATCTTTGATGGGCTGCGTGCCGATGTCGGGCCCTTCCCTCGGCAATCACAGTGGATAAGCCGCACCAGTTTGCAAGAATTTGATAGGAGAAATCGAATGGAATCTGCATTCCGCAACACTTGGACTCGCGTACTGCTCGCATTTGTCGTGCTAGCCCTCAGCGTAGGAGCCTTTGGACAAGGCGGAGCTGGCGAACTGTCCGGTGTGGTAACAGACTCGACCGGCGCTGTTGTTTCGGGCGTTGAGGTCAAGTTGACCAACACCGCGACTGGGGAAGTGCGCACGACGGTCACGACCCCAGCGGGCATTTACAACTTCCCGGCATTGCCGATTGTTGGAAGCTACACGCTCGAGGTTGGATCCAAGGGCTTCAAGTCGACCAAGGTTCAGAATGTGATCGTCAGCGTCGGTACGATCACCACTCGGGATGTGAAGCTCGAAATTGGCGCGGCGACCGAGCAAGTTACGGTAGAAGCTGGCGCGCAGATCGTGCAGACAGAGGATTCAGCGGTCTCGCAGCTGATTGATCGCCGGATCTGGGAGCAGATGCCCCTTGAGGCGCGAAACTCGAATGACTTTATCAATCTCGTAGCGGGAGCCGTCCCGGAGCAGTTCGACCGTACGTTCCGTGGACCGGCTGTAAACGGCACGCGAACCGGTACCGGCAACTTTATGGTGGAAGGTGTCGACAACAATGAGCAGGGCCAAGGCGGCGTGGCGATTTGCGGATCCGCTTGCGGCCAGGGTGGATCGAACACCTCCATTTCGCCGGACGCGATTGAAGAATACCGTGTAATCACTCACGACTTTACCGCCGAGTATGGCAAGGCCGGCGGATTCGTGACCGACACCGTGCTGAAGAGCGGTACGAACCGGTGGCATGGTTCGCTGTATGAGTATAACCGTGTGCAGGCGTTGGCAGCGGAAGACTGGTTTACGAATAATGCGGCTCCAATTAATGGCGTGAAGCTGAAAGACCACTTGGTGCGCAACCAGTTTGGTGGTTCTTTTGGTGGGCCGATAATTAAGGATAGGACGTTCTTCTTCGGGACGGTAGAATTCCACCGCTTGCGACAATCCTCCCCGACGGTGGGAAGTTCGTTCACGCAACAGTTCTACAACTTTGTGGACAGCGGCGCATTCGAGAAGTTCATGGAGACTGATCCGGCGGGATACTGTGTGGGAACTCTTGGAGCTGCTTGCGTTGGCGGTTTCAACAAATCGAACACGGTTGGACCAATTTTCAAGTCGCAACTGCAGAAGTTCCCGCTGGCGATGCCGCTGGTAGACTGCTCGGTCTCATGTCAATCCCCAACCTTTGTCGGTCAAGGCGTTTACACCGGGCAAGCGATCTTCGGTTTTGGGAACAAGATTACTTATCCCGTTCCGTTATATGCAACGGCTACGGAATCATTCGTCAACCCGGTGAACCAATACCGGGCCAGCGTTAAGTTTGACCACAAGCTGAGCGCCAACGACCAGATTAACGCTGTGTATCTGCTCGAAAATGTGGTCTCTACGGATAACTTCGGTTCGGGCTCGGCAACTTTCGGGGTACCCACCAACAATCCCAACCGCGCGCAGACGGCCGGTGTAACCTTTACGCATACCTTTACGCCAACGGTATTAAACCAGTTTAAGATTGGCTACGTCCGACACACGGCGAACTTCACCTCGCCGGGCACGGAAGGCATTCCCGACATGATCACTATCGACGCCTTGTCGGGCGGTTTCGGCGCAAGCAATGCGTTGCCGCAATTCTTCACCGAAAACGAATTCCAATACAAGGACGACATTTCCGTGACGCACGGAAAGCACACTCTGAAGTTTGGCGCAGAGTATCGCCGTACGCGCAACGGGTCGAGCTTTGAAGCCGATAAGTATGGGTCTTTCTGGAATTGGGGGGGAGAAGATCTGATCACCGACTCGACCTTCAGCGACCAAGCAGACAAGCTAACGTTCCCACAGTACCCTAACGGATATTTCGGCAGCTGGTACTACGCAGCTGCGGCCGTCAATCCAACCAACGGCCAATTACCCCAATTCTATCGAGGCTATCGCGCCAATGAACTGGCGGGATATGGCCAGGACGACTGGCGCATTTCCCCTCGGCTTACGTTGAACCTGGGCTTGCGCTGGGAATATTTCGGTCCGCCACATAACTACCAACCGAATATCGATTCCAACTTCTACTTTGGTTCCCCGGTTACGCCCATTCCTGGTACGCATAGCAACCCGTTCTTTCCTGTGAACAACCCCTTCTATGCCAACGAAGCGACGGGCACATTCCAGGTAAAGAACAGCAGCATCTGGAACAAGAAGCTGACGAACTTCGGGCCGCGCGCCGGTTTTGCCTGGGATGTTCTCGGCAACCAGAAGTTAGTGGTCCGGAGCGGGTTTGGAATGTACTACGACCGCATTTACAACAACGTGTTCGAAAACATTCGCTTCAATCCGCCCTATTACTCCAACGCAGTTTTTGGAGTGCTACAAAATGGCGTTCCGGGAGGCGCACTGGAGACACCGCCGGGCGTATTTTCGGTTCCGTTCACCAGCGCCAACACAGCAGAATTTGTGAGTCCGGCTGTTTTCCCGACCGGCCTGCCCAAGGCACGCCCACGCCACATGAATCAGGACCTCTCGATTCCATACTACGAGCAGTATAGCTTTGGCCTGCAGTATCAGATCGCCAGAGACATGGCCTTGGAGACAAACTACATCGGGACGCTTGGGCGCCACCTGATTGGTATTTACAATATCAACACGTTTGACGGCCGTCTGTCGGGCATCGGTTCTACGGCGCGGCCCAACCCAACCATCAGTTCCGACAACTTCCGTAACACGGCGTTTACATCGAACTACAATGGGTTGAACGTCACTTTGCGCAAACGCTTCTCGGGAGGATTGCAGTTCAACGCCAACTACACATTTGCGAAGTCGTTGGACGAACTCAGCGACGCGTTCCGCGCCAAAGGGTCCACCGGGGCGACCGACCCGATGAACCTGCGGAACGACTATGGACCGTCGGATTTTGACGTGCGACACCGGTTCGTAATGAGTCCGACCTACGATTTGCCCTTTATGAAAGGCAATCGCTGGCTGGGCGGATGGTCGGTGAATTCGATCATCTCGTGGCAGACGGGAGCTTCCATAGCTTTGTATGACTCAATTGCGGATCCCAATGGATCGGGCGTGACGAACCAACGCCCGGCTTTCGTGGGAACCAGCGCGTCCAGTGCGATTAACACCAACGTGAGCCCGGCGCATGGTTACATCAATGCGACCAGCTTTGCGGAAGTAAATCAGGCATCGGGGATCGGATGCTCTCCGACCATTAACCTGGGTGCGTGGTGCAACAGCACCTTGAAACGCGGGTTCCTGCACGGCCCGCATTTTGCCAATGTGGACTTTGGCATGGGTAAGGGTTTCAAGATCAACGAGAGCGCTAAGGTGACCTTTGAAGCGAATTTCTTTGATCTCTTCAACCATGCAAACTTCCAGAACCCGAACGGAAACGTGGTTGATCCGAATTTCGGAAATTCGCAATCCACATTTGGTGGCGTGGGCGGCCACCGCGTTACGCAGTTGGCACTTCGGCTTGATTTCTAGCTGAGGGACTCTGCGTGAACACTTCAGGCCGACCGTGAGGTCGGCCTTTTCTTTTCTCCTTGTTAGTCATTGCCTATCGGTCGAGATACTCCAAGAGGCTCACGTCGGCGTGTGCTAGACTTTTTTTCGATCCCCTATGCACGTTCCCCGGCGGCTACTCCTTGTTCTGGTCGTTCTGGTCGTTCTGGTTCTGGCGCAGTGCGCAGTCGGAGCAACTACACGCAAGCTTTCCGGCGCTCCTACGCCTAAGGTAAAGCAGCCCAACATAATTCTGATCACCCTCGACACTACCCGCGCTGATCGCATGGGGTTTCTTGGCTCGGAGCGTGGGCTGACTCCTAATCTCGATGCTCTTGCTACGCAGAGCGTGGTATTTACGCGAGCCTACGCCCAGGTTCCTCTTACCACGCCATCGCACGCGGCGTTGCTCACGGGCACTTACCCGCAATTTAGCCACCTTGAGGATTTGGGTGCTCCTTTGCGCCCGGAACTACCGTACTTACCGGATTTGTTGCATCATCACGGCTACCACACAGCTGCATTTTTGGGAGCGTATATTCTCGATCCTGCGGCGGCCGCGCCCGGTTTTGATCGGGGTTTCGATTTATACGACGGGCATTTCCATCAGCGTAAGCCTGGGGAGGACCGCTACAAGAGCATCGAGCGGCGGGCGGAAGATGTTGCTAACCGGGCTCTCGGCTGGCTGAGCCGACACCAGCAGCAACCGTTTTTTATCTGGCTTCACTTTTACGATGCTCACGATCCGTATGACCCGCCGGAGCCATTTAAAACGAAATACGCATCCCAGCCTTACGATGGCGAGATCGCCTATACGGATTCGATTGTCGGCAGTTTCGTGGAGGTCTTGCGCAAGCACGGGTTGTATGACAATTCCGTAATCGCAATTGCCGCCGACCACGGCGAAGCCTTTGGGGAGCACGGCGAAGAGCGGCACGGGATGTTTCTGTATGACGAGACTATTCATGTTCCGCTGCTGTTGAAACTTCCTGCGGGACGATTCGGAGGAGAGCGAGTGGAGGGGCGCGTGGCGCTTGCCGACATTGCACCGTCGTTATTGGAGACTGCGGGAGTGCCGGCTCCGTCCACGATGCAAGCCCATTCGTTTCTCCAATTGATTCCTGGGAAAAAGACAACTGGGGCCGCCAAGAACAGTGCGGGATCGCCGGCTGGTGATGGGGACAAAACTTTGGAACGGGACGTTTATTCCGAAACGAATTATAGTCATCGCGCTTTTGGCTGGAGCGAATTACAGTCCTGGCGAACCGGAAAGTACCTCTACGTACAAGCGCCTAAGCGGGAACTGTACGACGAATCCTCCGATCCTGGAACTGTCAAGAATCTTGCGCCTACCGCGAAAGCTGTCGCGGACACTTTGGAGTCGCAACTAAGCGACTTCCGGCAAAAAACCAGCAGCGCGTCCACGGGTCCAACAAAAATGGACCCGACACAGGCGGAAAAACTACGAGCTCTAGGCTATCTGGCATCGGATAGCGCGGCGTCGAATAGCGATAGCAAATCTTCTGTTGATCCCAAAGACAAGATCGAAATCGCGAACAAGTTTCATCGCGCGCTGGTCGATATTGAAGAAGATCATTACGAGGGAGCCATTTCTGAGTTGCGCGAAGTTGTGCGCCTTCAACCCGAACTGGCGAGCGGATATCTGGAGTTGGGGCGCGCCTTGATTCATTTGCAGCGATACCAGGAAGCGCTTCCGATCTTGCGCACTGCCGCTGAAAAGAACGCGAGTTCCGGCATGGCGCATTACGAGCTGGGATTGGCATTAATAAAAACCGGGCAGTGGGAAGCATCGCTTCCGGAGATGCAGGCGGCGGTTGTCTGCAGTCCAAATTCGGCGCAATTGCATTTCTATCTTGGGGCCGTCCATTTGCGGTTGAAGCATATTCCTGAGGCGACTGCGGAGTTTGAAAATAGTTTAAAGATCGAGCCGGATCACTTTTTGACGAATCTGAAGTACGGCGAATTGCTTTTTCGGGAGGGCCAGGCCGAAGCAGCGCTGCCAAAGCTGATTCGAGCCTCCAAAGCGGATCCGGAATCCGCCGAGGCCCACGCGGTTCTGGCGGATGCGTATCAGCAACTCGGAAACCAGCTAAACGCGAATAAAGAACGAGCGATGGCTGAGCAGTTGAAAGCTCATTCTCCAGAATGAATTTTTTCCAAGCGCGCGCTAAAGAATTAATTCCGCGGCGAAAAGTTACGCAAAGCGTTAATGGTTACTTTCTCCGTTCCTTCTTCGCATCTTCGGATCGTCCCGTATGTTCGTAGGCGTCGGCCAGAGCTGTGTGCGCCGGGGCGAATTCGGGCAGGCGTTGCGCGGCGATCTCGAGGTGAACGATGGCTGTTTTGAAGTCTCCGGTTTTCAGCAAACTCGTCCCTATTTCGTAATGCGCCCATGCGGCGTCAGGCTGCAGTTCAATGGCTTTGTGCAGGTGCTCTATGGCCGTGGAGTACTTCGCCTCTCGTGCGAAGGCCACTCCGATCGTATATTGAGCCAGGTATAGGTTAGGATCTGCGGATAGAAGCGGACTGAGAGCCGCAATCGTGCGATCCGGTTTTGACTGGTCGCCAGTCGTAGTTGCCGCGATCACTTTGTTGGCAACCGCAATCTTGTCTTTTGGGTCGGTTCCGGTGACGGCCGCGGCCGACGTTGAGGATTTCTGCAGGCCTATGTAACCGAGCGATGCCAGCTTTTGCATTTCCGAGGAACTCAACTCCGCGGTCGACTTACTTGCTTCGCCGTTAAAACGCTTGTCGAAGCTTTCGAGTTGCGCGGCCATGGTATCCAGGGTGGCTTTCGAGGTTTGCGCGAGATTGCGGGTGGCGGCGGGGTCGGCGGTCAAATCGTAAAGCTCGGGCTTAGGGGCGCGGATGTAGAGATACTTGCCTGCTCGCCACGATTCAAGCGGACTCCAGCCGAATCCGCGATGAGGCAGATCGCTGCGGGAATATGCCGGTTGGTCGCCACCACTTTTGGCGATGCGAATCAGCGATTGCCCCGGCATCTGCGAGGGAACGGGTATCGCCGCTATTTCGAGCAGGCTGGGCGCGATATCCACGAGTCGTGCCTTCGCGTTCACATGGTTCGATGACGGCTTTCCAGCATCGTTGTTGTCGGGCAGCTTTACTAACAACGGCACGTGAATAGTTTCATCATAGAGAAAGATGCCGTGAGTTTCTTCACCGTGGGCACCGAGACTCTCGCCGTGGGCTGCGACGACCAGTACCGCTGTGTTGTCATAAATTTTGAGCTTTTGCAGGACGCTGATTAATTTGCCAATCGCCGCATCGGCTGCGGTGACGGCGGAATTGTAGGATTCGCCTGAGGTACGCCCATTGCCAAGGTGTACCCAAAGAAAAAGCGGCAGAGGACCATGGGCGTTGCGATCCAGCCAGGCATTCGCCCGCTCCAGTGTTAATGCAGGGCTGCGTTCGGTTATTGGAGTATGAGCATCGCCTGGAATGGCGGGGCTAAAGCCAGCGTCGTAGTTTTCGAAGCCGCGATCGAATCCCTGCGCCAGACCGTTGCGCGGATCAAGATCAATCGAACTTACAAATGCGGCCGTGCGGTAGCCTTGCGCCTTGAGCAAATCGGGAAGATAGGGAAGCGTTGGGAGTATCGCGCCGCTGATTTCGCTCATCCCTGTGCTCTGGGGATATGCTCCAGAGAGAATTGTGGCATGCGAACCTAAGCTACTCGGCGCTTGGGAGTAAGCACGTTCAAAGATGAGGCTTCGTTCGGCTAGGCGATCGAGGTTCGGAGTAGCGGAAATTTTTGAGCCGAGAAAACCCATGCGGTCGGCCCGAATGGAATTAAGTGTAATCAACACTAAGTTAGGTTTTGTGGCCGCGACAGAAAAATCAGCAAAAAAGAAAATGAGGCCGAGAAATATACCGCACCCGCGGTGAGTGACTTTTCGGATCATGACAGCAAGTGTAAAGTACAATTCATATACTTGATGTTCAGATTTCCAGCGGCGTGAGAAGACCAAGTGCTTACCACAGGGGACACAGAGGGGCCACGGAGGTCACAGAGGATATCTGTACGTCATGACGCGATTAGGCGTGGATTGTCATGTTCACGAGCCTCCCGTCGCCGACGAGTCTCAGTACCAGAGCCGAAGGGCAACATTTGCAGGTCAAAATTTGATCGTTCATTGTTTAATCCTTCATTGGTAGAGAAATTCTTGCAATAACTTGCTGGCAATGGCCTTGTGCTTTAGAAAACATCTTCGGCTCTTGAGCCTGTTGGCTTTGTGTGTCGCGAGCCTCGGCTTGATGACTTCCTGTGGGCAAGCGCGCGGCGGATCATCGCAAGCCCGGAAGATGATCATCCTTGGAATCGATGGCCTCGACCCTGATCTGCTCACGAAGTTTATGGCTGAGGGCAAGATGCCGAATTTCGCGCAATTGGCCAAGCAACGCTCGTTTCGACGGCTCACAACTAGCATTCCTCCGCAAAGCCCGGTGGCTTGGTCGAATTTGATAACAGGGCTGAATGCGGGCGGCCACGGCATTTTTGATTTTATTCATCGCGATCCCAAAACTTTTCAGCTCTATTTTTCTACCTCGCGGGTGGAGGCTCCGAGGCACAGTTTCCAGATTGGCAGTTGGGTTGTTCCGCTGGGTAGTGGGACGGCGGAACAATTGCGCCATGGCAAGGCTTTCTGGGAAATCCTGGACGAGCATCGCGTGCCGAATTATGTGTATCGCATTCCAGCGAATTTCCCCCCGATTGCTGCGAGAGGCAAGACGCTTTCGGGAATGGGCACGCCCGATCTTCGAGGCACTTACGGGACCTTCACGTTTTACACGGATGATCCCACGGCGGCGGTTGGAGCGATTGAGGGCGGGGAAATTTTGCAGGTTGAGGTGAAGAACAATCGGGTCGCGACCAATCTGATTGGTCCGGATAATTCGTTTCGTAAGAATTCGCCTCCGGCCACGGAGCCGTTCACTGTCGATGTTGATCCGCTGGAATCGGTGGCGCGAATCAGAGTGCAGGCCCAGCAGTTTGTTCTGAAAGAAGGAGAGTGGAGTGGATGGATTCCGGTGGAATTTCAGTTGATGCCGCTTATCGGAAATGTAAAAGGTATCTGCCGTTTTTATCTCAAGCAAGCGCATCCGCGATTTCAACTTTACGTTTCGCCTATAAATATCGATCCGGAGAATCCGGCGTTGCCGATATCGACGCCTACAAGTTACTCTCGCGATCTGGCGAAGGAGATTGGCGAATATCATACGCAGGGCATCGCGGAGGATACCAAGGCTCTCACTGCCGGGGTGCTCGACGATAAAGAATATCTGGAACAGGCACACACTGTTCTCGCGGAACATAGACGCGCATTCGACGTTGAATTTCCCAAATTTCATGACGGACTTTTCTTCTTTTATTTTTCCAGCCTGGATTTGAATGGGCACATGATGTGGCGGCTGACGGATCCGCAGAGCCCGGCTTATGACGCGGGGTTGGCTGCACGCTACGGTTCATCGCTCGAAGAATTCTATGAGCAGATCGATCAGGTGCTTGGCGAGGTAATGCCGAGAGTTGACGAGAACACGACGTTGCTCGTGCTTTCGGACCACGGGTTTGCGCCGTATCGGCACTCATTCAATCTGAACACATGGCTGCTCAATAACGGATACATCACGCGCAAGGAAGGCTCCAGCAGTGATCCGAATGAAACTTTTGCGGATGTGGATTGGAGCCGGACGCGTGCTTATGGGTTAGGGTTGAATGGGCTTTATCTGAATATGGGCGGACGGGAGCGCGATGGAATCGTCGATCCCGCGCAGGGCGACGCGCTGCTGCGCGAGATTCGGCAGAAACTTTTGGAGGTTCGCGATCCCAAGGATCAAGCGCAAGTGATAACGCGCGTCGACCTGGCGAGTGAAGCGTACCAGGGGCCGTACGCTCGTTCGGGCCCCGACGCGCTGATTGGATACAACCGCGGCTATCGCGCGGGATGGAAGACGATTCTTGGCGCGTTTCCGCCGGATGTACTCGAAGACAATACGAATGCGTGGAGTGGCGATCATTGCATGGACTTCACCAAGGTGCCGGGAGTGATTTTGAGTAATCGGAAGATCGCAGCGTTGGCTCCGGCATTGACTGATGTCGCGCCTACGATTTTGTCTGAGTTTGGGATCGCTAAAACCAAGGATATGATGGGGCAGTCGGTATTTCAGTGAGCGGCAGTGGAGCGACGGGCGTCTCGCCCGTCCTACTTAGGGGTGGCCGGGCGAGGACGCCCGGCGCTCCATTAGCAAAGGCTCTGGAGAAATCATGTTTGGTTCGCACAAAATAAAAATTGAAGGCGATCTACTTGAGAAAGTGAAGCAGTGTTCGGATGCGGCGGGTTACGAATCGATTGATGAATTCGTGATCCACATGCTGGAGAAGGAAACGAAAAAGATCATTCCGGACGAGAGCAGCACCTCGAAAGAAGAAATTCAGAAGCGGCTGCGCGGATTGGGATACATCGAGTAGCTTGACCGCGCTTTCAAAATCGTTGACTTCTGCCGCGAAGGTCGCAGGAATGGCGGCTTCACATTTCTCATCTTTATCCTCAGTCATATCCTCAGTTATATTCGCCAGGGCTTTTGTAGGGATTTTCACGAGTCCGCTGGCAATTGTGGTCTGGTTATCGCTGGTGGTCGGGTTGCTGATGGTGGTGCTATTCGGATACACCTCGGATCAGAAAGCGATCGGCGCGGCGAAAGACCAACTGAAGGCTCATCTCCTCGCTGTCCGTCTTTATCGTGACCAGATTCCCGTGGTGATGGGGTCGTATGGCAAGATACTGCGCGGCACCGGGCGCTATTTGAAACTTGCGTTTAAACCACTTCTTTACGTAATCGTTCCGATCACTTTACTGATGGTGCAAGCTGATCGCTATCTGGGTTCTTCGCCGATCGCTGCGAACGTGCCTTTCCTGTTGACGGTGCGTCTTGCGCCTTCAGCAAAAGCGCAAAGCGCTGGCTTGGTAAAGGATGTCGCGATCGAACTCCCGCAGGAAATTACTATGACTGCGCCGCCGGTGCACGTTGTGGCGGATAATGAGATTATCTGGCGGTTGGCAGGTGCTAAAGACGGACGCTACGCGATCAGGGTTGCGTCCGGCGGCGAAAAAGTTGAGAAGACGGTTTACATTGGAACTGATCTGCCACGGATTTCGACGGTTCGGTTGCGCGGACACTTCTGGGCGCGATTGTTCTCGTCAGCCGAACCGTCGTTGCCGGAGAATAGTCCCATCGAATCCATTTCGATTAATTACCCGGACCGCAATATCGAGGTCGCGGGCTATGGCATGAATTGGATTTGGCTGTTCTTTGTGTTGTCGATGATCGCGGGATTTGTTTTCAAGGAAATGCTGGGAATCAAAATATGAAGAGATTGTGTGGGGCGGGCGCCCTGGCCCGCTTGCGGGCATCGGAAATCAAGTTGAGGGACGAGTGTGGTTGCCCGTCACTTTGTCTCGACCGCCAGCCTTTCGCGGGCGAGGGCGCCCGCGCCACACGGGTATTGCTGATTGCTTTTATTTTGCTGCCCGCGGTCGCGCATGCTTATGCTGGGCCCGGTGCTGGATTTGCGGTGCTGTCTTCTTTCTGGGCTATTTTTGTCGCGTTCTTATATTCGTTTTATGCGTTGATGACTTGGCCGTTCCGCCAATTGTTTCGTTTTGTGCGGCGGCGGAATGCCTACGGGAAAGCGACGTTTGAGCGCGCGGTGATTTTGGGATTCGACGGGATGGATCCTGAACTTGCCGAGCGTTTTATGAAAGAAGGACGGCTGCCGAATCTTTCAAAGTTGCGCGATAAAGGAACCTTCAGCAAACTGCGCACGACATTTCCAGCGATTTCTCCGGTGGCATGGTCGACGTTCATGACTGGAGTGAATCCGGGCAAGCACAATATTTATGATTTTCTGGCGCGCGATGCCAATAACTATCTGCCGTATCTTTCGTCGGCTGAAATCAAGGGGCCGAAGCGGCACATCAAGATTGGCAAATACTCCATTCCGTTTGGGAAGACAGAAATAAAGGCGATGCGTAAGGGGACGCCTTTCTGGCACTGGCTGGGCGATGCCGGAATTTTCAGTTCGGTGATTCGCGTTCCGGTTACGTTTCCGCCAGAGAAGTTTCAGGGAGTATTGCTGTCGGGAATGTGCGTGCCTGACTTGAAAGGAAGTCAGGGGACGTTCTGTTTGTGCACCACGCGGGCATCGGGCGACAAGTTTCGCGAAGGCGGAGTGCGGGTGCCGATCGAGCGCAAGAATGGAGTTTGCCGTTCTTATGTTCCGGGGCCGGATAATCCGGTAAAGGAAAACGCGGGCGAAGTGCGGATGGAGTTCGAGATTAAGCCTGAGTTGGGGGCAAAGCTTGCGCGCTTCACGGTGGGTTCGGAAAAGTTTGTTTTGAAGGTGGGGGAATATTCCGAATGGATCACGGCGGAATTCAAAGCTGGCCTAGGCTTCACGGCGCACGGGATTTGCCGATTTTATCTGAAGGAACTTTCGCCCGAAGTTGAGGTCTATGTCACGCCGGTGAATATCGATCCCGGGCACCCTGATCTCCCAATCTCGCATCCGGTAACTTATTCAATTTATCTGGCCAAACTTTTCGGGCCGTATGCAACGCTCGGGCTAGCCGAAGACACCTGGGCGATGAACGAGCATGTACTCGATGACGACGCGTTTTTGGCGCAGGCTTACGGCAACCACGAAGATCGCGAGCGGATGTTGTTTGATGCTCTCGACAAGACCAAGCAAGGGTTGTGCACTTGCGTTTTTGATACGACAGACCGGGTGCAGCATATGTTCTGGCGCTATCTGGATGAAGACCATCCCGCTGCGCGCGATGTGCCTCATAGTGAGCATCCGCAGGTGATTCAGGATTTGTACGAGCGCATGGACCGGCTGATCGGGCGCGTTATGGAAAAGATTGATGACGACACGCTGCTGATGGTGATTTCCGATCATGGATTTAAATCGTTCGCGCGCTGCATGAATCTGAACGCATGGCTGCTTCAGAATGGATATCTCGCGCTGAAGGACGGAAAGAGCGAGAGCGGGGATTGGTTTGAGGACGTCGATTGGTCACGCACACGAGCCTACACGATGGGGCTCAACGGACTTTATTTAAATATTAAGGGCCGCGAGAAGCAGGGGATTGTTGAGGCTTCTGAGATCGAAGCATTGAAACTGGAACTGCAAAAAGGACTGAATGGGCTGGTCGATCCGGCTTCTGGGGCGGTTGGAATTACTGGCGTGTTTATTGCTGGCAATGTTTATCGCGGGCCTTATACGGAGAATTCGCCCGATCTTATTGTGGGTTATGGCGCTGGATATCGCGCTTCGTGGGACTCGGTGATGGGGAAAGTTACGGGGCAGGTTTTTGAGGACAACATTAAGGCCTGGAGCGGCGATCATTGCATTGATCCGCGGCTGGTGCCGGGAGTTTTGTTTTCCAGTCATAAGTTTGTTGAAGAGAAGCCGGCGATTGTCGATGTGGCGCCTACGATTCTGAAACTATTTGGGCTGGCGCTGCCTGGGCATTTTGATGGGAAGGCTTGGGCATTGGCTCCGCAGGCGAAAACTTAACCACAGGGAGCACGGGGGTTTCACAGGGATGCACAGGGAAGGCTTTTGATCTTCCGCTGTGTTCTCTGTGGTGGTCGTTTGAGAACTTTTGCTATCTGCCGAACATGGGATAGTGACTCGCCGTTCCCATTAGAAATAGCATCGGGAATGAGAGTACGAAGTTGGCGCGTGAAGTAAGGAAGGCTTGGCGCGCCAGATATTTTGCTTTGTCTGGAATGGGAGTGCCGTTGGTGGCATTGTCTTTTGTCCAATTGATTATTTTCTTTTGCGCGCGCCAGATTACTCCCCAGACGTTGAGCATCATTACCCAGCCAATGCCTCCGCCGACGCCGATGGCGAGCAGGCGATTGCTTTCCCATCCGTGATTGTTGAGGTGCAAGAAGACGTGGGAGGCGACGACTACGATCACGACGTAGATCACGGCTAGCACAGGACCTTTATCGAGTGCACCTTTGCCGGGAATCAGGCAGACGTACATCAGGCCCCATGCGACGGTCCAGATGATGAAGAAGGTTGCCATGGGACCGCCGGATGAGCCCCCGCCATTCTTTGCATCGGAGGCGACAACGCTGCCCCAATATGCCAATCCTGCGAGAACGGTCAGCACGGAGGCCCAGCGAAACCACCAGAGCGCGCGAGACATCAGGCTGGGCAGGACTTTGCCCTTTGTTGGGGCGTCGAGTTCTTTCATGAAAGGGACATTGACCAAGTTGAAGAAATAGAGGAGGCCGAGCCAGGCTACGCCGCCGACAAAATGCAGCCAACGTAGCAGCATCAGAAAGTTTGTGGTGGCGTCAGTGGGCAGTTGGATTTGGTTCAAAGTTAGCGCTCCTGATTAAGCTCTATCGCGGAAGCGACGATTGTAGACGTGTCGCACGCGAAATGAAACTCGGCTGCGGAATTTGAGTGTTGGGCAGTGTAAGGCTTCAACGACCAAGGGCACGAAGGTTCCACGAAGGAAAACTGCCAGGATCGTTATTCGCTGCTGTGTGAGCGGAAGCGAAGAGTTAACGTCGCGTGAAATTTATCTGTGCGTTGCAGAATATTTCAGTCGGAAGTTGAAAAGCGCGGGATTAGGCCGTATTGTAGAGGCCCATAGGCAGAGAACTGCAGCCAACGTCTTCCCCAAGTTCGTGGCGCAGTATCGAGCCTGAAAAAGGAGATCGGCAAAATGGAAGCAAAGCCGGCACAACAAAATATTCAGGACACCTTCCTCAACACAGCGCGAAAGGAACGCCACAACATAACGATTTATCTGGTTAGCGGAGTGAAACTGACCGGTCGTATCCGATCGTTCGACAAGTATTCAGTGGTGCTTGAAACGAGCAACCAGGAACAACTCATCTTCAAACACGCTATCTCGACGGTGGTGATTTCACGCACGTCGCACACCCACCTGGAGCCGCGGCCGACCGCGGTGACTTCTCACGCAGAAACGCCGGCTCCGAGTTCGGCTTCGAATTTGAATTCGGCTTCTGGCACTGAAGGATGAAATGAGTTTTCTTGCGTCGAAATGATTCCAGACTGAGCGGCCGCGATAGATCAA
>JGI12635J15846_10001081_pt1 | contig 23815 bp, 26 predicted proteins | sample BlaSpr_A8_OM2_M2_FD_15846 | JGI IMG/M metagenome (IMG submission 15846) | reverse complement strand
GTCGCGATGTCATCGCGAGGATCCGCACGTTTGCGGGCCAGAAGTTCCGTTGAGTACCCAAACATCTCGGCGGCCGCCTTCATGGCGCGCTTGTCACCTATCAGACCGGTGTTCATGATCTCGGTCAGCTCGTAAAGCCGGTAGCCGTCTTCCAGCGGAATGCCGAGCAGTTCGGCGATGACGTGTGAGGGCAGCGCCCCGGCGACGTCGGTGACGAAGTCGCACTCGCCACGCTCGATGACGCTGTCGACCACGTCGCGCGCCATGTCCGTGATGCGCTCGTTGAGCTTCGCTACCTGGCGCGGCGTGAAGCCCCTGCTGACCAGACCGCGCAGCGCGGTGTGCCGCGGCGGGTCCATCGTCAACATCATCACGCCCCGCTGGTCGGCGATGTCGTCGGGACCAGGCACGTCGAAGTACACCGCCGTCGCCTCCGACGACCACGTGGCGCTGTCGCGGGACACGGCAAAGACCTCGTCGTAGCCGGTGAGCGCGAGGAACCCAGGCCCATCCTTGTACGGGTGCCATGCCGCGGGTGCGTACTCGCGGAGATTCCGGAACGCATCGAAGGGCATTCCCGACACGTATGTGTCCGGATCGGCGAGGTCGACACCGCCGATGCTGATCGCGTCTTCGGTCACGCTCCACCTCCTCTCTGGTGATGATCGCGCTCAGGACTAGACAGTGTAGCCGGTCGAGAATATCCCGTACCGGAACTTTTCGGGAGGTGATTTCGGTTGACCGCCGATGGCCGTTCGAGCCGCCGCATGAGGTCCACCGCACCAGAACCCAACGACGGAAGGCCATGTTCCGATTAGCTTCTCGGCCTTGCTTCGCTCGCCACCGTGGTGTGTCGAAAAATTCGGGGGCGTTGCGTTCCGTGGTGGTGCTGAAGCTCGGCACCGATGGGGTCGTCGGGTTCATACTTGAGGGGGTTTCGGTTGACCTCGGTCGCAATATGTTGCCGGTGAGCCCGCAAATTAGCTTGAGCGCGGACAGCCCCTTGTCCACGGGGACCGTGGAATGTTGCCGTCGAGCACGAGTGTCAGAATTCTGTTTCATCCCGCTCTCCCCGGAACACACCCATGATGTCAATCCTGTTGAAGGGTAGTGTGTTTGGATGGATTTGGTGCACCCGCGATGCGCGGGAATCGACTGCTCGAAGAAAGATGCGAAGGTCTGTATTCGCGTTCAGGGTCAAGGACGCAGACGCGCGTCGTCGATGGTGACGACCTGGGGTGCGACGACTTCTCAGATCCTGGCATTGCGTGAGCATCTGATCGCGGAGAAGGTCACGTGTGTGGTCATCGAGTCCACCAGCGACTACTGGAGACCGTTCTACTATCTGCTCGACGACGCGCTGAACATGATGCTGGTCAACGCATCACGGGTACGTAATGTGCCCGACCGCAAGACCGATCTGATACGCCAGCAGCTCGGCAATCACATCCTCGGTCACCGGGTTCAGATAGCGCTGCGTTGTTGACAGATGGGCGTGTGGCCGAGCACCCACTGCACATCGGTCAACCGCATCTGCGGGTCGCGCGCCATCCGATACGCCGCGGTGTGACGCAGATCGTGCAACGTCCAGTTCGCCGCCAACACCGCGTTGGCCCGGTTGAACATGGCGCGGGCTGCGTCATAGCGAAACGGCTGCAACGGTTCTCGTAGTGTCCACCACAACGGCTGGTCTCGGCCGGACGGGCCATCCCGGCCAGCTGCACCTGATACAACCGCAGCCACACGAACGCATCCGCCGCGGCGGGCAACGGTTGCATCGCCCGAGTACCCTTGCGGATCACCGTGATCAACTGCTGTCCCGGGTCGACGTCGGCGACTGTGGCGCCCAGCAACTCCGACGCCCGCGCCCCAGTCGAAACCCAGAACACGACCAGGGCCCGGTCACGACGGGAACCCAACTGCGCGAACAACTCGTCGAACCGCTCGTCGGGGATACACCGCGGCGCCCGATCCAGCACCTTCGGCCGATACCGGCCGCTGCGCTCGCGCCGAGAGCCTGCGGATCCTCTTCGGTGAGGCCGGGTCGTGATCGCCGTCGACACGTCGCAGGTGGCCCGACGCCGGCGGCGGAATCGGTGAAATCCACCGGCGCGCAACTGGTCGCGGCCTTTCCGCCGCGGCCGGTCGTCGCGGCGTGGCCGGCCACCGAGGCGCGCCGCTCCGGGGTGGCCGACCGGGTGCTGGCGGCGCCGTTCGCGCTGGACAACCCGCTCAGCCAACGCAACCGGCGATTGGGAGTGCTCGCGATGCTGGGCTGGCTGCGTGAGCGGCCCGGCGACAGTTGGCAGCAGGAACCGGGCACGACGCGGCTGCCGCAGCGAACGGAACGGAATCACCGATCATGCGCGAACTCTCTTCATTAACCCAAACAGAATGCGGTCATGTCATTAGCAGCCGCGCCTGTACGATGTTGCTGAACCCAACATTGGTTTAAGTTGCTGGACCCGACACTGGCTAATAGGTTGGGGTTACGGCGGAGATGTGAGGGGAAGCGCGATGCAGGACCGGATTCGTGACATCTTGGCTGCTCATGGCAGTATGGAGGTCGATCCACGCGAGGTGGACGATCAAGCCGACCTCTACGAGCTCGGCCTGACGTCGCTTTCGTCGGTCAATGTCATGCTTGCGCTTGAGGATGCATTCGACGTCGAGTTCCCCGAGGAAGTGGTCAAGAAATCCACCTTCGCTTCCGTACGCAACATCGAGCAGGTAGTCGAAGGCCTAGTCAAGTCGTCTGCGTGATGCCACGTGCGGTAGCAGTCGGCCTTCCGGAGCCAGCCCTGCAGATCTCTGCCAGCCCCATCACATTTCGGTCATGCGGGCGAGCGGATCTGGCCGGACCCCAATTGCTACCTTGATCTTTGGATCGAAACACTCCACGCTCTTGGGCTGGATCCGGTGCCCGCATTGGCCTGTGCCCTTTCCGCCGACCACGATGGCCTCCAATTCCAGGAAGCCCCGCCGTGCCCGCTGCTCCATCATCGCCCACTCTGTCCCTCGTCGACGAATCCGAGGGCGTGCTGCTGCACCTGCCGCCACAGATGGAGTACGACAACTTCGCCCATCCCAGCCTCGCCGCCGACAAGCGACGAATCCTTCCCGAACAACGCAAGTATGCCGAGTCGAACTACTCGGGTGCGTTCCGCCTCTCAGGGGGCGCCGGCACCGGTAAGACGGTGGTCGCGATCCACCGTGCGCGTCGATTAGCACGGGAGAACCCGAGTGCCCGGATCATTCTGACCACGTTCAACGCCACCCTCGCCCAAGGGTTGCGAGCCGGAAAAGCCCATATACTGCCGTAGTGTGGGGGCGATGGCAAATGACCCGATCGCCAGTCCGAACGGCACCCATTCGGCGGATCTGGTCATGTACGCGAACGCACCAACGAGCGCCAGGGAGAGCAGTGAGCTGGCGACCTGCACCACAAGCACGGCCGCCTGCATCCCGCGAACGGCAGCCAGGAGGCTATACGGTGCGGCCGCCGCAACACTAAGCGTGTAGACCAGCCATCCAACGACGGTGAGCGCTGAGATGCCATGGCCCGTTATGAGGGGCCCGAGCAGCGGAATTGCGGCCACCGCACAGATGCTGAAGACCACGGTGATCAGCATCAGGGCGAGGGCTTCTTTGTCCGCCGACCGCACCGCGCTATGCATGGGTTGCGCCCTAGATATCGCGTAGTTGGCAAACAGGAACCCGCCCAAGCCCACCAGTGCCAACATTGCGGGCGCTGTGTAGATCCGGGCGGCCTCCAGCTCGCCAGCTGCGGTGAGACCGACTATTGCGATGACAGTGACTCTCATAAGCGCCAGCAGAGACGGTTGGACGGCCTGATGTAGGCCGCGCAACAAGCCATACGCAGCGACGGCCCGGTGCTGGGCGGGAAGCGGTCTGGCCAGCCGCCTTTCCCGTGCGGGGAGGAGGCAGATTCCTACGGCGATGGCCGACAATTGGCCAACCATGAGCGCAAGGAACAACCAGGTCAGGGTGACCGTGGGCGCGAACACGAGGAACAGGACCATCGCGAGCAAGCAGGTGATATCGATGGCTGCCCTCCGCCAGATCATCAATGTCGCCATGAGCAGTGATCGCAGCGCGACCCCGATGAGGAAAACAAACGTCGCTCCTCCAAATGCGAGCGCGGCGCCAAAATCGACGAAGCCAGTCAGCCACGGGACTAGGAAAAAGGCTGCTGCGCACAGCGCCGAGATGAGAAGCAACCAATTCTGCAGCGCCGCCCGTACCGCAGGCTCGTGCCGGTCAAGAACTATCGTGGAGTCGCCGATGAAGCCCGAGACGATCCCGGTAGCCCAAATCAAGCTGCCGTACAGCAGGCCAAACTCACCTAAGCCGGCGACTCCCAGGCTTCGCGCGGCCAGGATCTGCATCGCGAAAGCGCTGGCAGCCATTGCTCCCTGCGCAACTATCGCCGCGATGCCACTGCGGCGCTTCGTCCCCCGTCTCGGCGCGGAGTCTCCGTCCATCGACGTCCACCTCCGCGCTACGAGCCCGTACCAAGGGACAGGTAGCAACTAGACAACCACTTGAATTTTCAACGGGCTATGCTACCGACCGAGAGCGGCTGGTTCCCGGTTGGGTGGTCAAGGAGATTGTGCGTGTTCGCGCGCCACGTTGAGGGTGAGAGCTGGCGCCCGGACGAGGGTGCGGCCATATCGCCATGCACAATGACCGAGTCAGCGCAGCCTAATGGTCGCCGGGCCGCCACCGAAGTTCCCCCGAACCCGCGACACCCTCTCGTCTGAAGATCATTCTTGCGGTTGACGATCAAGAAATACCCGTCCTCGTCCTCGCCGCAGCCGTACCTAGCAACCATGGGAGCCAACGATGACCTTCAACCTGGCCGTCGTTCTTCGAGAATCCCGCAACGCGCATCCGGACAAGCCGCTGTGCCACATCGCCGACGAGAATTTCAGCTACGCAGAGGTCGACAAGATCTCGGGCCGGATCGCCGCGAGCTTACGCAACCTCGGTGTGCACCCCGGTGACAAGGTCGCGGTCCAGCTGCCCAACCTGCCGCATTTTTTGTTCGCTTACTTCGGCATCCTCAAGGCCGGCGCGGTCATGGTGCCGCTAAACCCGCTAATGCGGGCGCCGGAAATCAGATACCACCTGCGCGCTTCCGAGTCTCGGCTGCTGATCACGTTCGAGACGTCCGCCGACGAGGCGGTCAAGGGCGCGGCCAAGATCGCAGACTTGAGCACCTATGTGGTCAACCTACCCGGCAACGGCCAACGACCGGTGGGCACGAAGTCTTTCGACGAGCTCTACCTCGCCGACGACACTGGCGAGATTGAGCCCACCAACGCCGACGACGTCGCAGTGATCACCTACACGTCGGGCACCACCGGCAAACCCAGGGGCGCGGAGCTGACGCATCATCAGCTGTACGTGAACTGCACCGCCAACGGGCAGCGGTTCAGATTCCGCGACGAGGACGTCAGCCTGGCGGTGCTGCCGATGTTTCACGTCTTCGGCCTGTCGAGCGTGCTCAACGTGGCGGTGCGGTTCGGGGGCACCCTGGTTCTGGTGCCCCGATTCGACGCCCAAACCGTGGTCGACGAACTCGCCCGGCACCGCTGCACGATCTTCTCCGGTGTTCCGACAATGTATTGTGCGCTGCTGCAGGCAGACACCGACGGCCGCGACCTCTCGGCGCTTCGCGTGGGCGTATCCCGCGAGGCGACTATCCCCGGCGAGGTGATCCGGGCGTTCGAGGAGAAGTTCCCGGGCGTGGTGATCATCGGCGTATCCGGGTTGTCCGAAACGGCATCCACCGCGACGTTCAACATCAGCGCCGAACAGCGCAAGGTGCTCTCAATCGGCAAGTCGATCTGGAAAGTAGCGGCGTGGGTGGTCGAGTTGCCGCCCGGCGCCGATTACGTCGAACGTACTAGAGGGTATTGCGTGTTTGCGGCGGTGTTGCTGTTGAGCGTCGGCGTACTTCCATGGCGGCAGGAAAAATATTTTGGCGGTCAACTTGACTGGGTTGTGCTGGGAAAGATCGGTCTTCTGATGGCCGCTGTCTTGGCTGTTCTCTGGGCCAAGCGCAACGTCGCGCGCAGTGGCCGGTCGATCAATACCGTCATGGCGCCAGCGCTTCTTCTGGTTACCCTGTACTGCGGCTCGTCCGCCGCAGGCGCTTTCCTCTTCGGGAGCTTGTTGTCCAGCGTAGAGCTATCGGTCAGGGTCCTGGTAGTCGGCTTCGTGGTTCTGACGTTGATCGAGCTGGTAGGACCGATGATCGTGATCAGCACGCTGTCACGCGTGCTAGCCGCTTTGGCGATTTGGGTCGCCGTGACGGGGACTCTTTCGTCGGAGCTTTTCCCCGGACGGCTTGAAGGCACATTCCCGCCTATCCATCCCAACGACATCGCATTTGAGGCCGCGGTGCCGCTCGTCTACTTCGTGTGGCGAACAGTCAATGTGGACACGAGTTTTGTGCGCCTTCTGACTCTGATACCTCTCGGTGTGATAATATTCCTCACCCAATCGCGGACTACTGAAGCCATTACTGCAATGGTAGTCTTATCCTTGATAATTCGCGGGACCCGACACGAACGATTCCGCCTGAGTGTGACCGCCGGGGCAGTAGTCTGCGTTGTCTTCGCAGTTAATTTTACCAATGCTATTCAGCATTTCGGTTCACGTGGTGGGACCAGCGAAATCGGATCGTTCGGAGACCGAATAATAGCCTGGAATACGGTGTTGAATATGACTCGTCCCCCCATGCAGACCCTGTTCGGGCAGGGGCTCGCCAAGAAATTTGTTCCAATAGCAGGGCACTATTGGCATAAGCAATTGTTGGACAGTTCGTGGTTCTCGGCATTCATCCAAGCCGGCGTGATCGGCTTGGTCATCGTTGCCGCACTCGTGATCTATGCCGCAACCCAAGCACTCAGGAATGCCCGTCCGGCCAGTGACTTATGGCTAGCGCTCGTAGTGTTCGTCGGGGTCCGAAGCATTTTTGAAAGTGGCCTGTTAGACACCGCTACGAGCTTCATCGTCTTCATGGCGGTTTCGATGGGCGCCGCGACCCAAGCGCGTCACGGAAGTTTCTCAGGCGGGAATCACTTTCAGGCCGGGGTCTGAAGCGATCGCGTTGCCGCGGACGACCCCGGCATATCCGGGATAGCCGTTCAACCCGATCTTTACCGGGTCGGGGCTCGAACAGTAGACGATTGGCGTGCGCGAAGGTGGTCCTGCGTCGCCGTGCGTCGGGCTAAGAAACTGATTTCCGACAATGACGATCTCGCGGCCACCGGAGATATCAATGATGCCGCGTGAAGCGTCGTCAGGGTTGGCCATGTTGGCAAAGAAGACACAGTCGGAGATGGTCAATCCATCCACTCCCGACACCTTCACGGCACTTCCATTCGTCGCGAATGAGGGATCAGCATCGAATTGGACCCCGCTGACAACCAGGCCTAGTCCACCCTCGACGGAAAGATGATACGAGTTCGAGTAGGCGGAAATGATGACGCGACCAATGTACGACTTACCCATCACGGATCGAATGAACGGCTTTCCACTTGAAGCCAAAGGTCCAGAGCCCATGAACGACTGTGAATCCGTTCCGAAGATGGTATTTTCGCTGCCGCCCAGGTAGAGAGGGGTGTCAATCATGCCGTTGGCATGAAAGCTGCCCGTCAACGAGACGCCAGTACCATATCCCCACCAGAACGTGCGCATTCCATTAACGCCGAGGTTGTGCAGATTGCAGTACCACAGGGTGTTGCCGCGGATGGATTCCTCGGTCATGGGCAGCCGCGGGAACACATCCGTCTGCCATCCTCCTTCAAAAAGAATGCCGGATATCGAGATGTCTCGCGGCGACCCGTCCGGCGGATATGTTTGCCCCGCTTGGCCTTCGGGTGCGAATACAAAGATCGATGTATTCGGCTTGCCGTCCCATCGAATTGTCGTTCCACCGCCGTACTCCCGCGCAGGAAGCCCGCTGGTCCCTAAGAGCTTGAGCCCTGAGTAGAGCTTGATGGGTGTCGACAGGACATATTGCCGGTTGGCGAACTCGAAGACTGGGCTATGGTTTCCACCCGATCGCCTCGTAAGTTCATTGAGTGCAACGATTCGCTCGTTGTCGGATGCGCCGAGCTGATCCACAGCGATCGTCTGGCCCGATGAGCTTCGATCGATTGGAGGGTTAATCGGCGGAGCCGATTCCCGCGCAGAACCCTTGCTGGCCAAGCCCTTAACGCTGCAAGTAGCCAAAGTGGCCGCGGCGGCGCCCGCGATCGCAGCCCCACCCATTGCAATGACCGATCGTCGATTCTTTGGTCTCGCAACGGCATCCTGTGGCATATCGTGGGCATCCTGTGGCATATCGTGCGCGGCCGGGGCGCCGCCGCCGGACTGCAACGCCACCCGGTCCAGCCAGCCGGGTCCCACGGCGGCTTTCAGCACTGCCGCCAAGCCCTGGCGCAGGGCCGGGTCTGCGCATGTGATCCAGATGCGATCAAACTCGGCGTCGTGCCGTTGCATCCAGTCGCCGATCGCGTCGATGACGCCTTCCGGAGTTCGCCGCTCAGGCGACAGCGGCACCGCATGGCTCTCGCCGAGGTTTCCGTTCCGCGGGTTCAGTTTGGAAAAAGCAATGGACCGATCCGTGACGGCCACGACAAAATGGTCGTTCACGCAATAAACCCCGGCTCTTCTTGACGATGTTGTGGGTATGCTAACTTGCGGTTAGGGTGCAACGCCGCGTCCTACTTACGTTTCGGACTCTTCCAAGCGCTTCAAGACGCAGCGAAGAAGGAGCCTAGACTATCAGGGCTCAAGCGCGGTTACGGCTGGAACCGCATCCGCATCGACCGCACCGAAGGAGCACGCATCTGGACCGGCGACGGCTTCGCCCACAACCCCGTCAAGAATAGCTGCCTGGATCCATCGGTCTCACCTTCGAGCATGCCTCCTGTGATGCCCAATCTCTTGGTTGGCGAGGACGGTCATTGCAGTGGTTAGATCGGTGAATCGGGCCGATGTGGGGGTGCACTGTGCGGGTCGTCGATCGACGTCTTGCTCACGAAGCGGTCCGCGCTTCGTCGGAGCGGACAAGACCCGCCAGAGCGGGATGAAGGGACCGAGAATGCGCAAGGTCGATTCGAGAAGGTTACCAGCCGCTCATATATGCGCCGCGCGGCTCAGTTGTGCCGAGCTCCTATGGTTGTTGCGATCATGAGGATCCTATTAGATACGTACTGCTGGGTCGATGGGACGCCATCAGGGATCAGTATTATGCGGTCACTAGGTACTGAATGGTTGCGGGCTTTCCCTGCTGATGAGGTAACGCTGCGAGTCCCGAAGAACGACGTTTCCTACGTCAAGGCCGACGTTCAGCGCTTGCAGCTCGGGGTTGATGTCGATCACTATCCGCGCTGGGCTCGATACCATGCCTTAGCAGTCGCCAGCATCGCAGTGCGCAGACGCGAATACGACGCCGTGCTGACCCACAACTTTTGTCCGCCGTTCTCTGGGGCGCCCCGCGTCGTTCTTGTCCACGACGCTCTCTTCGTTACAAATCCGGAGTGGTTTACGAAGAAAGAGTTGTTTTATCTGCGAGGAGTGCGTCCGTCTCTTCGAAGGGCTACGACCGTCCTGGCTACATCCCAATCCGAGGCGGCCAGGATCGGTTCTGTGTGGCCTGAGTTGAGGGGACGAATTGTGCAAGTGGGACTGAGCGCCCCGACCACCATGGTGAACGCGCGCGCGAAGCGCCCTTCAGCGTGGAACGAGGCGGTGCCATTCGTTCTCACCGTCGGTCGGCTCAACGTGCGTAAAAACTTGGGCCGCCTCATCGAGGCCTTCGCTCGCGTTGCTCAGCAAGACCTCACTCGTCACTTGGTCGTCGTTGGCGAGAAGGACGGAAAGTACTCCCCAGGTGCGATTCCCGCCCATGTCATGTCCCGAATACATTTCTTGGGCCACGTCACCAATGACGAACTGCGCTGGCTCTACGAAAACTGCGACCTGTTTGTATTTCCCTCGTTGGACGAAGGCTACGGACTGCCGCTTCTCGAGGCCGACATGCTGGGTGCTGCCACAATCGCTAGCGACATTCCCGTGTTTAGAGAACTCGAGGTGGCCGCCGACTACTTCGATCCACGGTCGGTTGACCAGATGGCTGCTGCCATCCTGCTGGGACTAAGAAGCGCCACAACAGCCGGCGCGGCGCGGTTGACCTGGCAGGATGTCGTGCGGAACATCCGCCGTACGGTGGAGAAGGGACTCGTCCTCAAGTGACTAGATGGGTACTCGCTAAACTTCGCGAGCGCATCAACGCCAGTTATGTACGCCGCCGGGGAATCGATGCGGGTATCGAAGACCGCTTCAGCGACTATGACGTCGCACGGTTTGTCCTGCGCAAGTTGGCGGCTCGTTTGCGGGCGACCGCCCGGCGCCTGCCCCAAGCCTTCGTGGACCGCGACGTCGTGTTATTGAACCGGTCGCGGCTCAAGGTGGGTCGTGGAGTCTCGATAGGCCGAGGTGTTCTGATCGACGCCATGGCCGAGAATGGCGTTGTCATCAGTGATGCAGTGACTGTCGACGTGCATGCCATTATTCGTGGATCGGGCGGCATCCGACGAATGGGACAAGGCGTGCACATCGGCGAGCGTTCCGCAATCGGCGCCTACAACTTTATTCACGGTGGTGGCGGCGTCGAGATCGGCGCTGAGGCGTCGCTCGGCCCATTCGTTCAGATGTTCTCGGAGAATCACAACATGGACCGCCGCGATTTGCCGATCATCGAGCAGGGCGAGACGCCAGCAAAGATTCGACTGGGTCGCGGGGTGTTTCTGGGTGCGGGTTCGACGATCCTTGGAGGTGTCGAGATTGGCGACGGTGCGATCGTCGCCGCTGGCTCGGTGGTCACCCAGTCCGTCGAGCCGTTCACGATCGTTGCTGGTTGTCCGGCCCGATGGATTAAAGACCGGCCCAAGTGAGCGCAGGACGGGAATACGAATGGTTGTCCACCGGGGAGCAAAGAGGTGCCACTCACGTGCTCGCAACAAACCCGAGCCCCTGAACGTAGCCCCAGCGTCATGTTTCAGGTCGGCCTCGGTGACACCAATCGATAAACGACGTCATCCGGACCGCTCGAACCAATTATCACCCTCACGGGCGACGACCACAGTCGCCGAGAACTGTTTCAGGGGATTGCCCGTCAATCCCAAAGCGGCCCATTGTCGTTTACCATCGGGGGACTCCGGTGCAAACACTTGTCGGCGATATAGGTAGGTTCGGTTGCCGGCTTTAAGCCGCGTCAGAAGGGGCTGGTTGTGACTCTGCGAGAGGCTGTATCCGTCCTTCGCATGCGCTGGGTTACCGTTGTGGTGGTGATCGTGGCTGTAATGATCATTGCCTTCGCGTGGGCATGGCTGACCCCGCCCACGTACACGGCATCGATGCGCATCTTCGTCGCGACACAGAGCGCCACGGATGGACAGGATGCATACGCGGCAGCCCAGCTCGCCCAGGCGCGCGTCGTATCTTACAGCGATCTCATCATGAGCGAATCGCTGGCCACGCGCACCGTCAAAAGGCTGAACCTGCACATTGCACCGCGCGATCTCGCCGAAAAGGTTGATGCCTCGGCCAAAACTGAATCAGTAGTGATCACCCTCTCCGTCACCGATTCGTCCGCGACCAACGCCGTATCCTTGGCAAATGCATTGTCGGTCGATTTCGTCAGCATGGTCCGGGACCTCGAAACAACACCCGCAGACGTTGGGCCGCCGGTCGTGCGAGCAGTGATCGTAGAACCCGCCATTGATCCAAAGTTGGTCTCACCCCAGAGACCAAAGATCATTTTGTTCGGGTTGTTTACCGGCGTATTACTGGGCCCAGTGGTTGCGCTTCTACTTGGTCGCCCGAAAAGGCGAGTTCGTGGTGAAAACGGGGCCATGACACCGGCGCCGAGTGGGCTAGCTGATACGAAGAGGGCGAGTGGACATACGGTGTAAAGGCGGACCGGTGGGTAGCCCGACCGTCAGAATCCTAGGGACGCACGGCATTCCAGCAATGTACGGGGGGTTTGAAACTGCTGCCGAAAATGTTGCTCGCGTTCTTCGTGATCGAGGCTGGCGGGTGGTGGTGTACTGCCAGGAGCAGGGCTCTGGTCCGATTCGAGAGGACGAATGGAACGGCATCGAGCGGATCACGATTCCCGTCCGGCGTGAGGGATGGCTCGGGACATCGATGTTCGACCTGCTGTCGATTAGACACGCCGCGCGCCATCGGGATATCTGCCTGACATTCGGGTACAACACAGCGGTCTTCAACTTGCTGCAACGGATCAAAGGGATTCCGAATGTCATCAACATGGACGGTATTGAATGGTCCCGGTCGAGGTGGGGATTATTCCGGCAATCTATCCTCTGGACCAACGAAAGAATCGCCTGTTGGGTTGGAAACGAGCTCATCGCCGACCATCCCGAGATCCATGAATATCTGCTGACACGAGCCAGGGCTAGCAAGATAACAATGATCACGTACGGAGCTCATGCGATCACCGAGGCCTCAGAAGAGCCAGTCGCCGACCGTGGATTGGAGCCCGGACGATATTTCACGGTCATCTGCCGAGCAATACCCGAGAATTCCATCCTCGAACTTGTGCAGGGGTTTTCGCGGTCTGAGCGCGGAGTCAGGCTTGCCATCATAGGCCATTACGACCGCAACGACGATTACCATCGCCGTGTTCTGAACGCCGCGAGCGATGAGGTTGTCTTCTTAGGCGCAGTGTATGACAACGCCGTTGTCCAGTCCCTACGACTGCATTCACTCGGCTACCTGCACGGACACACAGTCGGGGGGACGAACCCCTCTCTTGTGGAGGCTATGGGAGCCGGTAACCCGATCATCGCGCATAACAACCAGTACAACCGTTGGGTCGCGCAGGGCGCAGCGCTGTACTTCGCCGATGCCGCTGAGGCCGATGCTCAAATCACAGAGTTGCTTAATAACAGTGCTCTCAGGATTTCTCTGGGGGCCGCAAGCAGAAGGCGGCATGCCGAGGAATTTACCTGGGAGCATGTGGCCGGCCAGTACGAATCATTGCTGCTCAAATATCTTGTTCACCAAAGTTTCTAATTAATTAGACCGATCATCCCGAGAGTGACACAGCGAGGAGTCGGCGCCGGCCGGCAACTCGACTCCATTTCGCGCCTGCGAGGCGTTCGCGAAGGGAACAAGGGGGCCACGTAGCAGGCCTCTATGCAGCGCGAGCCGATCCGGTCGAACCGATGGGTGGCCACACGACGAAGTTGCGGCTGACAGGGCCTACCGATGGGAGCTTCCGATGCTCCACGGGCGCAAACTCGAGGAGTGGTGCTGAACGTTCCGGGTCATTCGAGTAGATGACGAATGTGATATCTGGGGCGATTCGCGGCGCTCGTCGGAGCACTTCGATCAGCCAGGTACGCGAACCCTAGTACCTACCGTCCAGAACATGGGCGTCCACGGCCCCCTGGCGATTTCATGTTCAAATCCGGGGACGGGCGACCATCTTGTCGACTAGCGCTTGGGTACTGAGGATGTGCGATCTATTCGACGCGCCGAAGACGATTGCCTCAATGTTGGGCTGCTCGAAGATCCATTCGATCGCCTCGCCTGGCGGAATCGCCCCGGAGGCGAACACAGACATAGCGACTACCCGGAAGTCGTGCTGTTCCAACGCGTTTCGGTATGCTTGGATCCCGCCACTCATCCGAAACCCGATCTTGTTGATGTTCGAGCATACGAGTGGATTCTGCAATCCGACCACCCGGAGAGTATTCAAGAGCATCGGCAGGTTCATCGTAATAAAGCCAGGCTCAGCATTGTACCGCTGCTTTACATGATCCGAAAAAATCTTGAAGGCGTCATCAAACTGAAGGCCTAACAGGAGGTCGACGACAACATTTTGCAACCAGATCACCGGCGTGGACAGACCGCGGAACATCGTCATCTCGGCATCGACCAAGAGGGTAATGATGCCTTCAATGTCTTTCTTCGCGAGCGACTTTCCTCCACGAACAGCGGCATTCAGGAAACCCTCGTCGGGTAAGAATCTCCGGAGGGCCTCGAACATTCCGTTCTCGGTGACTGCGTTGGCATACTTGTGCGCGTAGGGCATACACGGGTGGAAGGTGAAGCCGGAGAATCTCTCCGGCTGTGACCTGACACGGTCGCAGATTTCAGACACCCGGTCGTGCGTCGTACACATGAAAGTTGTTATCCCGGCATCGTAGGCCGACGTCAGGACGGACATAACCGCATCGAGGTCTTGGAATTGCATTGCCTGAGCGCGCGCTTTCTCCTCAGACATGTGATTGACGCCGAAGAACTGATTGTCACCAAATAAGAGCTTGTCCATCAGAGAAATCATGCCCCCCCGCTGCGAAATGCCGCTGAGGCGGCTCGGAACCTGCGTGCCACATTCTGCGTTCGGCGGGCGATCCTTCGGCCGTTCAATTGCCCTGAACGGCCGGCGCCTACGACTTCCGCGGCCTCGTTCTGCAAGGGGGCCTCGTTCTGGAAGGTAGTGGGGCCGGAGACGTCATCAGTCGTGAGCATTTCCAAAATTCGATCGGTGATCGCAGCGCTCGCGAAAGTGTTCACGCCCTGCGCCTTCCGGCCGATCGCGCGCTGTACGAAATGATCGAGTTGAGCGCTGTATTCCTCGCCCCGGAGGTAGAACCAGACCGGATCAGTGAGATCCGTCGTATACCGGACATTCCACCCACGCGTGTAACCCGCAGGGACGACTGCGGTGTCGCGCAGATAAACCTGACACTCCTGGCGGTCGGCATATATGCGACCGGCGCTTCCCGACACCGTTACCCGTGTCGTCATCTTCCGGTAGGACTCGTCGGACCAGTCGACCGACACTTGACCGGTCGCGCCGCCGGGGAAGAACAGTGTGCTGTAAACCTGATCATGAGTTTCCGTGGAAAAGACTTTGCCCAGCGCAGTTCCGCCGACAGCCGCTGGTGTGCCTAAGTACCAAGTCAACAGATCGATAGGGTGAGCGGCATAGTCATAGAGGCAACCGCCTCCCTCGGACTTTCGACTGCGCCACGTCGAGCCTTTGGCCTTGAGCACGACAGGCCCGTACGCCTCGACTAAAACGTGGCTGACTCGACCGATTGTCTCCTGCTGCAGCAGGCGGTGCACCTCCTGGAATGTGCCGACGAACCGGTTGTGGTAGCCCACCTGGTTCACCAGCGCCTTTCGGTTTGCCAGGTCGGCTAGGGCCAGCGACTCCTTGGACGTAAGGCACAGTGGCTTTTCGCAAAAAACATGAATGCCTCTTTCGAGCGCCTTCTCTACCATTTCGAAGTGGAATCTGGTCGGCGTCGCGATGATTACCGCGTCGACATTGGCCGAGTCGAGCATCTCTTCATAGTTCGAGTACGGCACGGCCGCGGTGTACTTGGCGAGTATGTCAAGCAGATACGTCGTCGAGTCGACGACAGCCCCGACGGTGACGTCCGGGTGCGCTCGGATCATGGCAAGGTGGGAAAGCCCCATTTTGCCCAGACCGACCACACCAACTCGGATCATGCGACCGTCTCCGCCGTCATCCCCAACCAGCCCGAGATCTCCTTCATCGCCGCCCATTCCGAGTCGTAGTCGCTGGCGTGCTCGCGAACCAGCCGCACCGCCCTGGCCCTGTGTTGTCGTGCCCGGCCCCGAATATACCGGGTCGGCCGCCGCCCGGAGTTGAACTCTGGTGGGAAAGCCCCGTAATTCATAGCTGAACCTTGGCCCCAGCTAGCAGGGCGGTGAGAGATTGGCTCGGCGTGGACAGCGAAATTGCTGTCTCCTGAGGCGTGTTTCAGTGGCCCATGGCCGTTGGGGAATGGTCCAGAGGGGGTAGTGGCGATACTGGTCGAGGGCAGGATTCCTGAAGGTCTGCCCGGGGTCGAAACCGGATACTCGCCACCGTCCGCGCCCGCGACGGCACCGTACTGATCAAGTACGGTGCTGCCGTCCGAGGCGGGCGTTACCGGAGAATCTCGTTGCATGCGTTGCGTTTCCGTGCTCGCTTTATTCATTGGGTGGCGGAAAACTTGCTATTGTGTGATCCGATTGCAGGCTCAATATGCACCCGATCCACAACAGATTGCCCCGACGGTCTTCGCCGCGATCGCCAAATCGCTTAGCATCGACCAGTTCTCCACGTAGGACAGGTCCAGCCGCACTGAGTCCTCCCAGGCCAGGTCGGATCGACCGCTGACCTGCCACAGTCCGGTAATGCCGGGACGCACCAGCAGCCGGCGCCGCACCCGGTGGTCGTAGGTCTCGACTTCGGACCGCAGCGGCGGACGGGGTCCGACGACGCTCATCTCCCCGAGCAGCACGTTGATGAACTGCGGCAGTTCGTCGATGCTGTACCGGCGCAAATGCCTGCCCACCGGTGTGACTCTGGGGTCACTGCGGATCTTGAACAAGACACCGCCGGCACTGTCGTTGAGCTCGGCCACCTCCGCCAGTCGCCGGTCGGCGTCGACAACCATGGTGCGAAACTTGATCATTCGGAACGGCACACTGTCTTGGCCGATGCGTTCGGCGCGATAGAAGACCGGGCCCCGGCTGGTTACCTTCACCGCCACGGCGGCAACGATCATGACCGGCGACGCCGCCAGCAGCGCCAGCATCGAAAAGCAAACATCGAATGCGCGCTTCTGAAACTGCTTGGCCCCCTCATACCGCGGCTTGTCAACATGGATCAGCGGTAGGTCGCCCACCGGGCGCACGGTCAGCCGCGGGCCAGCCACATCGACTATTCCCGGCGACACGACCAGGTCGACGCCGAGCTTCTCCAATTGCCACGACAGGTCGCGGATGCCTTCTGGCCCCAGCTCCGCCGCCGAGGTCAACGCGACGGTGTCGGCCTGCGACGCTGCGATCGCGTGTCGGATGTCGCCGTCGTAGGGGAACACGCGCACCGGCCCGAGGCCGGGGACGATGATGTTCTCACGTTGGGGAACACCGGGAATGCAGACACCGACTACGGTGTAGCCGTCAGACGGACGCCGCGTCAGCGACTGCGCGAGTACCGTGGCCGATATGGGCTCGCCGACCGCAAGCACGGCGGTCATGAAGCGGCCGCGGCGACGCTGCGCTGAGACGTACATGCGGGCAAGGTGGCGATTGACGGACAACGCCAAAAGGCCGAGCGGAAATGCGATCGCCAAATAACCGCGTGCGATCTCGAACTTGAACAGAGTCGAGACAACGGCAATGACTCCAAACACCCACAACGTGGCCGTCCACACCCGGCGGAACTCCTCGGGCCCAGCTCCTACCACTTGCTGCGCACGGGTGTGATAAATCGCCAGGACCAAGGCCCACGCCGACACGATCAACACCGAGACCACCGAGTAGGCAACCGACGCGGATCCCGCCCACAGGCTGCCGCTCGTCACGTTTCCGAATCGCAGAATGTGTGCTGCCGCCACGACACCGCTCACAACAATGACATCAGAAGCCGCAAGCCAAGTACCGTAGCGTTGCTGCCACCGTGCACGAAGGGACCCGGGAACCTTAACTAGCGTCGCGAGTGCGTCGGAGTCGTGTGTCGGCAAAGAGGTGACTACGGTAGCCCCAGCGACGCTTGCTCGCGTGGTGCGTCGCGGCGAATCTGGGCTGGTCAATGTCCGGGAATCCCCGACAGTGACGTCCTTAAGCTCGACTAGCGCATTGCCAACCGTCGGGGAATCGCTGCGCTGCAACAGCTCCGAGGTGTCTGGTTGCTGGAAAAGAGATGTCACAGCTCAGGCTCCGCTCCAATAACCCATACCGGAGGCATGCCTGCCGTAGGTCTGCGACTCGGGGCGGACGTCAACGGCAGTGCTGCGACGTCAGTGGGTGTGTACTTCATTGAGCTCACCTCCCATCACAGGCGCTCATCGACCTGTTCGGTCTTGAGCACGTATTCGATTTCTTTGAGTCGTATCCGCCCGCGACCATGCAATGTCTCCGGGTTCAATCGCGATGCTGTTAGGCCCAGCTCGACCCGACGGCACTGTCGGTGCTCGCCATGTTGCTGCCGGCGGACTGCACGTTCTGCCCGTGGGAGTTGGCCTGCTGGTAAATCACCTGGAAGTTACGACCCAACTGGGTGATGAACTCCTGGCAAGCCACCGAACCCGAGCCGCCCCAGAAGTCACCGGCAGCAAGCACATCGCGAACGATGGCCTGGTGCTCTTGCTCCAGCGACGCGGCCTGAGCACGAATGGTGGCGCCGTGGGTGTCCACATCGCCGAACTGGTAATTGATTGTCATTGTTATGTCCTCCTGAATTGAAAGTTTTTGGCCAACAGTGATTGTTGAAGTTAGCGGCTGAGGAGCTGCTGCGAGGCCTGCTCTTGCTGCTCGTAGTTGTTGGCGTCGCGAACCAGTCCGTCACGCACACCCTGCAGCATGTTCACGATGTTGCGGAAAGCCTGATTCATCTGGCCCATGGTGTCGTAGGAGGTCGCCTCGGCCGAACCGCTCCAGCCAGCACCCGAGATGTTCATCGAGGACGCCCACATCTTGCGAGCCTCGTCCTCAACGGTCTGAGCGTGTGTCTCAAACCGGCCAGCCATGGCCCGCATCGAGTGCGGGTCGGTCATAAAACGTGTTGCCATGATTCCTATCTCCTTATTCAACTGGATTTAATTACCTGGACATGTCATACGAGATTGCTTGCTGTAACTGTCGGCCACCGGGGACACCGAAGCCGCCGATTACTTGTGCCAGACCGACAGTCTTCCCCCTCTCACCCGGCCGCCGGAGAATGCGGGACCACGCTGCTGGCCCGCGGCAATTCGAAACGAGGTTCAGCTTCGGCCTCCCACTCGCTCCATTCCTCCCACTCGGTCCACTCGTCCGTGCCTTCAGCGGGTGCCTCTGCATTCATCCCGTCAGCGGCCTTGACTTCGGCTTCGGCGCCTNCTTCTGGCTCCGGTGCCCAATGGTCATAGTCGTCCGGCGGAACCGCCACGCCCCAACTGAGCGGGACCGATAAGCCACCGAGCATCCCCGACTCACCCCGAAGCGCCGCAACCGCATCATCCGGCAAGGGCGAACCAAGAGGCAATATCATGCTGCCCCCTTCCACAGCCGATCTTCATACATCAGGCCCCGGCGGTGAACTCGTCACCACCGATGCCTTCGCATCGTAAGGCACTGATTAGGACAATATCCGGAATTCTCCGATTTCGCTCCCCCCAAACGCCGCACGCCACCAGGGGTGCACCCATGACCGGCTCCGCCGTCAAGCTGTTTCGCGAGGTCCGCCCGGCGCGGCCGCCGTCAAGCGCCTGATCGGCGTTTTGAAATCCGCGTCGCGCAGCGCGGCGTTGACGCGAAAAGTGTTGGTGGGCTTACCCAGTGGCCCGCATCCCGTGGCCCGCGAAGGTCTCCTGGGAATTCCGCGGACCCGCCCCCGATCCCGGCCTTCGGCATGTGGCGGGCCAGGTGCGGGTCAGACCCCTGGCTCGTTCCCGACCGCCACCCGGCCTGGGCTAATGGTCTCGGGGGTTTCTGGCCCGCGCCGCCGAGGTAATCGAAATATGGCGCCCAAGTGAATTTTGCGTTTTTGATCCACTGGGCCTAGCTGAGGCCTAACGCGCCCATCCCGGATCAGGTTTCTGAGGCCAGCTCGAAACCTGGAGCGGAAAGAACGGCTGATGTCGGAGGATCGGGGACGATTACCCGGTGATGTGGTGGTGACTGTTGGGATGCCCGGCGATCATGGGCTTTTTCGCTGCGTTTGACGCGCGAATTGTTTACGCGATTAAGTTAACATTGATATCCGGGTTATTAGCAGGTGCTTTACGATTCGTGATACCCAATTGCGTTGCGGCCTTGGATAGCTGGAGCGTTCGGTAGCTATCTTTCGACGGGTACGTACGGGCGGGATAGATATCCCGTTGAGCCCGAGCTATCCGACACCGATCCGCGGCACCACACTGGGCCGGTTCTGCACCACATGCGGGCTCGCACCACCGCGGCCCATCATGCCTCCGGCACCTGCACCGCCCATACCACCACCCATCGGCATCGGCATCATCGGCATACCGCCACCAGTGGGAGCCCCAGCAGCAGCAGGCATACCAGCCCCGCCCAACCCTGACATCGCCGCGCTGCCCATCCGGGCCGGCGTCGACCCCTGCCAGGTCGGCGGCACCGACATCGCCCCCACCAGGCGCGCTTGACCTAAGCCGGCTGACATCCCCGAACCCAGGCCGCCGCCCAGGCCGCCCAGCCCCTTAGGAGCGACCGCGTCAACCATCTTGGGAGCACTGGCCGCCGCTAACCCGGCAGCACCAGCCATGCCGCCCATGCCGCTCGAGTTCGCCGATTGCACCGCCATCATGATCGGCGACATCATCAGGCTCGCCGGATAAAACGCGACCTGAGCCACCGATGCGAACGACGACAGCGGCAGGGTCGAAGCCAACGAAGACACCTCGCCCACCGCACTCGGGATCACCGACAACGCCGACGAAGCTCCGGCCAGCGGGGCTACCAATCCCCCCAACGCCGACAAGCTCACGGGCGGCAAGCTAAACGGCGACACCGCCGCCGCTACCGACGTCGCACCCGCGTGATACCCCAACATCGCGGCCACATCCTGAGCCCACATCTCCACATAGTCGAACTCGGTAGCCGCAATCGCCGGCGTGTTCTGACCCAAATAGTTCGTCTCCACCAACGACGTGAACGACGCCCGGTTCGCCGTCACCAGCGGCAGCGGCACCGTGGCAGCCAACGCCGACTCAAACGCCGAAGCGGCCGTGCGAGCCTGGCTNGCCGCCGCCTGGGCCGTCTCTGCCGCCGCGCTCAACCACGTCACATACGGTGCGGCCGCCGCCGCCATCGACAACGACGCCGGACCCGACCACGCCCCATTGGCCAACGACGACAGAACCGACTGAAAAGACGACGCCGACGCCGACAGATCCGACGCCAACCCATCCCAGGCCGACGCCGCTAGGAACAACGACCCCGAACCCTCACCTGTAGAGATTCGCGCCGAGTTAATCTCCGGCGGCAACCAGGAAAAATTTAGAACCATCACACCTCGACCCATCCAGCCGCGTCAACGACTCCGACAACCACGCACCTCGACAAATACCCGCCGCAACAACACGCACGCCACTACGGCCGGATCGAAAATCTCACCCCAAAAATCCGCATCCTCATCAAACCGCCAAGCAACTGCCTATCCGACACCGATCCGCGGCACCACACTGGGCCGGTTCTGCACCACATGCGGGCTNGCACCACCGCGNCCCATCATGCCCCCGGCACCNGCGCCGCCCATACCACCGCCCATCGGCATCGGCATCATCGGCATACCACCACCAGCAGGAGCCGTCGCAGCANCGNTCGGCTCAGCACCCAGCCCCGACATCGCCGAAGAAATCATCTTCCCCGGCGTCGACCCCTCCCAGCTCGGCGGCACCGACATCGCCCCCACCAGGCGCGCCTTACCCAAGCCCGCCGCCGCCGAACCCAAGCCGCCGCCCAGTCCCTTCATAGGAGCGGTCGCACCGGCGAACTTGGGAACATTAGCGGCCATCTCCGAAGCACCCGCCACGGCCGGCGCCGCGCCGTGCATACCGGCTTGGGCCGCCATCATGATCGGCGACATCATCAGGCTCGCCGGATAAAACGCGACCTGAGCCACCGATGCGAACGACGACAGCGGCAGGGTCGAAGCCAACGAAGACACCTGGCCCACCGCACTCGGGATCACCGACAACGCCGACGAAGCTCCGGCCAGCGGGGCTGCCGCGCTCGACACCGCCCCCGCAACCTCCGACGCGATCCCGCCCAACCCGGTCAAACTCAGCTGCGGCAAGCTAAACGACGGCAACGTCGCCGCCACCGACGCCGCACCCGTGTGATAGCCCACCATTGCGCCCACATCCTGAGCCCACATCTCCAGATACTCGAGCTCATTCAACGCAATCGCCGGCGTGTTCTGACCCAAAATGTTCGTCGCGATCAACGTCGCCAACGACACCCGGTTGGCCGTCACCGCCGCCGGAAGAATCGTCGCAGTCTGGGCTGACTCAAATGCCGTCGCCGCCGCCCGAGCCTGGCTTGCCGCCGCCTCGGCCTGCCCTGCTGCCGCGCTCAACCACCCCACATACGGCGTGGCCGCCGCCGCCATCGACAGAGACGCCGGACCCGACCACGGCCCACCGGCCAACCCGGAGACCACCGACCGGAATGACGAGGCCGCCGCCGACAAATCTGACGCCAACCCATCCCACGCCGTCGCCGCGACAAGCAACGGCCCCGGCCCGGCACCACCGAAGATCAACGCCGAGTTAATTTCCGGCGGAAAAAGCGTAAAATCTGCAACCATCACAACCTCAACGCAGCCAGCCGCATCAGCAGCTCCAACACACCTACCCAGCCCGCCCTGCACGCCCAGCAACAAGGCGCGCCAACGCTACTTCGGATCTTAGGTCAGATCCGCACCAAATATCCGGACTTTCACCAAAACCTCGTTGCCCAATCCAACGACGTCGGGCGGCACGCCATCACTTATCGCGGTTAACCAGACTACCGCCCAGACAACCGCACAGACGACGTAAAGATGCCTGTCAAAACGCTGGACAATCAGGGGCAGCTTTGGGAGGGCCTAGTCGTACCGGAGATGAACGATTGTCGACTCGTATCCGAAGGGGCCGCTAAGGGGTTTGCCCGCCGATAACGATCTCGTCATGCGGGTTCGCCGGCTTCAGGACAATTACGTCAAGCGTTGAGCACTGTGAAAGGGGTTGTGGAAAGCGCTGTCAACGGCTATAAGAAGTTATTGAAGACACCCGAAATCATGTAGCCGGAAACGAATAAGCTAGAGCTGCCCACCCCGAAGATTAACAATCCTGAACTCATGACACCGGCAATAAAGATACCCGCGTCGTCGACGGCCGCGTTATGGTAGCCCCCAGTTACCGAAGCTCGTGTCGAGCGCACCTGAATTTCCCAGATATCCGGGATCGCAGGCGGTGTGACCCGAGTTATCGATACCCAAGTCCTGGAAACCTGAGTTACCCGTACCGGACGGGTTGTGTTCTGGCCAAAACCGGGGTTCCCGGTACCAGGGTTCGCCCAGCCCGGGTTCGGGCCAACTTGGGTCGTCGCACCGAAAAACCCGGCGTTAAGGGTGCCCGCGTCGAGTTCACGTCGTTTGGGTGAGCGCGCTGCCGAAGCCTATGCTGAGTGTGCCCGCATTAGATCCGCCGGTGTTCATGGTTGCCGAATTCCCGAAGCCGGTGTTCGAATTGCCCGAGTTGAAGAAGCCGTTATCTCCTGCGCCCGAATTTCCGAAGCCCGCGGACTCGAAGCCTGGCGTTCAAGCTGCCTGAATTCGCGCTTCCCGCGACGAAAAGACCGAAGTTTCCGGCACCTGCGCTCCCGATGCACGTGTTGGTATTGCCCGAATACCAGAAGCCCGAGTTTGTGTCGCTCGCGTTCCCGTATCCCCAGTTGCCGTCCGATACCAAAGTTTCCGTTAGCCGAGTTAGAGAAGCCGATGTCGTTGTTACCCGAGTTCCCGAACCCGATGTTGCCGATGCTCGAATTGAGATTGATGCCGATCTGACCGTTGCCGCCACGCCCGATGCCGATGTTCCGGTGCCCGTGTTCCCGAAACCAATATTATTGCTCCCGTTGTTCCCGAAGTTGAGGCTTCCTAATATTTCCCAAGCCGAAGTTGAAAACGCCGTTGTTTCCGTCGCCGATGCTTCCGCTGCCGATGCTTCCGCTG
>JGI12635J15846_10001080_pt1 | contig 23819 bp, 22 predicted proteins | sample BlaSpr_A8_OM2_M2_FD_15846 | JGI IMG/M metagenome (IMG submission 15846) | reverse complement strand
ATAAATGAGTTGGCGGAGAGAGTGGGATTCGAACCCACGTTACCCTTTCGAGTAAACACGCTTTCCAAGCGTGCGCCTTCAGCCACTCGGCCATCTCTCCGTCTTACACGACTGCGCCGAACTTCCTGTCAATATTGTACACACGCCGCTCGGAGCCCGCCGCTCTCCAGACTTTGAGCGATACTTGATGACTTCACATTTCGGTATCGGTTATCTCTGCGGAGCGATGCCGCGAGAAGGCCGCGTGATTGCCCGTGATTTGTTCGTTCACTTCCGTCTAACTTTCCTCGGGTTTATGCAACTGCTGTGCGAGATAGTTTTCGTAGGTCATCTCTTTGATCGCGTGCAGTTGCCCTTCCAGCCAATCGATGTGATGTTCTTCATCGAGCAGGATCTTTTCGAGTAGCTCCCGTGACCCGTTGTCGCCGATGGCCACGCTCGTCTTGATGCCTTCGTTCAAACGTTTCACCGCCGTGTATTCGAGTTCAAGATCGTTCTCCAGCTGCGCTTTTACGGTTTGCCCAATATTAATCTTGAAATAGTCGGTCATATTAGGAGCGCCGTCGAGGTAAAGAATACGCTCCATCAGAATTTCAGCGTGCTGCATTTCTTCGATGGATTCCTTGCGAATTTGTTTCGCCATCCGTTGATAGCCCCAGTTCTCGCACATCTCGGCATGAAGAAAATACTGATTGATGGCGGTGAGTTCCGCTTTGAGCACTCCGTTCAGAATGGCAATAACTTTTGCGTCACCTTTCATGTTCACCTCTTTTTCTTACATTGCCCTTGGCAGAGAATCTCCAGGATAAAAATCAGCGCGCATGCTCTCGGGCCATTTCACGGTTTGACGGCCAATTATCCGCGACCGAGAATTGTACTAGAAGCGGTTTCATCATCTCGCGCAGACCGATAACAAGCCCGCAGGTTGATTTCGCAGGTTTGCTTGCTACGCATTGCCCAGAGAGTTGAATTACAGTTCGGTTAAAGAGAAGGAACTAGGAGCGGGATCCGGATGCAGCCGCGGCAGCCGCAGCGGGCACTTCGGTGGACCCGGCGGCGTGACCACTGGTTGGTTGGGCGGGCGCAGTGGGCTTCGCCTGGCCCATGCCTTCGACTACGCGATGGTTCAAACAGTAGAGCGCAAGCTCCAGGCGGTCGGCGACGCCGAGTTTGTCATAAACCTTGCGGAGATAATTCTTGACCACCTGTTCAGTCGTACCCACGCGCAGAGCAATTTCTTTGTTCTTCATTCCCTGGGTGACGCAGGAAACGATGAGCGACTCTTTGGGAGTGAGCGAAACTTTGGGACGCGAACCGGCTGGGCGCAAGCCTTGCGTCCGATAGGCTTGCATCACCCAAGCCACGGCCCTGCTTTCGAGCCAGGGTTCACCCTGCGCGACTTTGCGCAGGCATTCGACCAGCACCTCCGGCTCAATCTCGCGCGATACGATGCCGTGCGCGCCGCGCCGAAACAAGTCAAGCGTCATCTCCTGGTCAGGTTCCTGCAGCACCACTACGATGTGGCAACCAGGGTTTTGGCGGAGAAGATCGGAAACGGCGTCGACCGGATTCGGCGTAAGAGCCGCTTCGAAAATTACAATGTCGGCGGAAAATTTCTGGATGGCAGCGACGGTCTGATCGAGGCTCTCGGCCTGGCCGACTACGCGGATGTCGTCCTCAAGGGCAAATATCTTGCGTAACCCGGCGCGGAAAATGGCCTGGGTATCCGCGACAATCACGCGAATCGTGCCCTTACCGTCGTCCGGCTGAAGACCTTCGCCGGGATCGACACTGACCGCAGTGGTCGCAGTGTTGACCGAAGTATGGACCGAACTGCCGACCGAATTGCCGAGCAAAGTGCTGCCCATCCGTCCTCTTTTCGCTCCCTACCCGTTGCGTCCTACTGCTCGCCGCCTGCCCCGGCGATCTAAAAACACGGCGAGCCACATCTTCCTGGTCTTGGCCAACTACACGGCCCAGCTACTTGCGCTCAAAACGGTACTCGTCAATGACGACGCCAACGCCGCGCCGGCCGCCATCGTCAAAACTGCGCACCACTCGCCCACGACAATCCACCTGTACATCGGCTTCCGCGCCCACAACATCAGCGGGAAGTGAGATCGTGAAATCAACCGGCGAACCTACAGGCACATCGGCGTCCATACGAAACAGGACCCCGTTGGCGGAAATATTTTCGGTCTCGACCGTATCTCCCATGGTTCCCTGGCCCGCACCTCCGGCCTGAGCGACTGCCGACTTCAGTGCCACCGGCAGTTTGATGGGAAAGCGCGGCGCGCCTTGCACGTCCGTATAACCTTTTCGATTCTTGCTGGGATCAGCGATGGTTCCCTTGGCGGCTTCAGACACGTTTCGGATGACCTTCCTTCCGGTTTCTGCCGTGCACCACTCCCAGTGAGCATGTGCACATTTCAGGGCGAGATTACACCCCAGCGCAAGCAATGCAAAGTTACGGAAGTCATGGAACAAAAGCGGCGAAGTGCCAGTGGTACAGGGACTTAGGGGCGTAGCATGGGTAGTGCGAGCAGCATCACAGCGGCAGCAGCATTTAGCAGTTAGTATTTAGCGGTTAGCACGACCCCGCTTCCGGCTGAGAGGAACCAGGAAAGATTTTCGCGACTGGTACGTTTGGGAACGATCGCACCCGCTCACGCTGGCGATTTATGCCGCAAGTTTGAAATTTCCTCGGGAAGAACTCTATGGCCTGACACGACAGATCCGAAGGTGCGCGGTCTCCATCGGAGCGAATATCGTCGAAGGTTGTGGAAAAATGGAAGATAACTAATTTCAACGCGATCTTCAGATGGCAGCAGGTTCAGCGAGCGAACTGGATTACGAATTGCTGCTCGCCAAAGACTTGGGTTACTTACTCAAATCCGACTATGCGCGGATCGCAGCCGAGCTTACGCAGGTTAGAAAGATGTTGAGTTCGCGCGCAAAGTTAACGCAGGCAGGAATTGTTAACGGCTAATTGCTAAGCGCTGTCTTCAGAACTTCGTCCCTTCCGTAAAATTAAATTCCCCCACCTTCATCGCCGGCACCACCATATCTAAGGATTCCTCCCCGCTGGCGCGAACCGGAACGCCCATCGCTTCGACATTCGACAACATCGCAATCAGGCTTTGGTTGAAGCGGAAATTTCGCAGTCCGCACTGCACCTTGCCGTTCTCCACCACAAAGGTTCCATCGCGCGTCATCCCGGTCACGATCTTTTCGTAAGGATCGACCTCGCGTATGTACCACAGCCGCGTCACCAGCACGCCGCGCTCGGTAGAGGCGATCATTTCATCCACGGTCTGCGGCTCTTCCGGCGCGCCGAACACAATATTCATCGGCATTTCGCCCGCTTCGTTCGGCAGAGGAAATCCGTGGCCCGTAGGTTCAATCGGTCCAACCTTGCCTGCATACTCTGAAGTTTTCATCTTCTTCGCCGTGGCGCGCGCATAGACCACGCGCTTTACCACGCCCTCTTCGACCAGAGGCACGCGCTGCCGCCGCATGCCCTCGCCATCGTATGGAGAACCTGCCTGCAACGGATGCTCCACCTCATCGGAGATGTTGATGTTCTTGCCAAATAATTGCGCGCCGATCCGGTCATTCAAGAACGACCGTTGATCGAGAATCGCCACGCCGCTGTAATCCCAAAACATAAAGCCAACAATATCGAGCGCGGCTGCCGGTTCAAGAATTACGGTGTACTTTCCGGGCGCAATCTCCCGCGGATGGGCAGAATCGACCGCCTTTTTCGCCGCCGTCTCCGCCAGGCGCTGTGGATCGAGGTTACGCACGTCGGGAGAATTCAACTTCTGCCAGCCGGAGGAATCGCCAGCCAGCATGGTGATAGAAATCTCCGCCAACGTCTGGCGATGCCAACGCGCCAGTCCACGCGAGTTGAAGATGCCTTCGCGTGAATCCGCTGTCGAATAAATGCCCGCCGTAGTCAACTTGTGCTGGTCGGCAACAGACACGATGTACCGCACCACCTCGGCACGCTCGGCGGGAGTAATAGCCGCCGTCTCCTCAAAAAAACGTTTGGCAAAAGACCGTGTGGAGCGGGCGCCCTCGCCCGCGGCCTTTTCAGAAGGCCCGCCAAAATCCGCTTCTTCCGGAGTAGGCATCGGCAGCAAATCGGGGTCGGGCTCCTGCACTCTGGCGAGACTCTCCGAAGCCGCCACCGCGCGCCGCAAACTTTCATCGTCAAACTGATTCGCAGTCGACCGCGCCGTCCGCCCGCCAAAATTCGTGCGAACCGAAACCACAGAGTTCTCTTCCTCAACATTCTGATGAATCGTGTTATTGGCGAAGCGAGTCAATGCGAAGCGGGAGCCGGTGAAAATAGCTTCAACCTCATCGGCGGACGAAAGCCGGCGAATCCGGTCGAAAATGGCAGCGGCTTGTTCTTGCGTAAGCATTTTTCTTGCTCTTCTCGGCGGTGAGCTAGCTTCTGAACTAACTTCCCTTGTACGCCGAACCGACGCGAATATTTCGAAACCGCGCCGGGCTGGCGCCATGCCCGGTCCCCACCACCTGTTGCGGCTGGCCCTTCCCGCAATTCGGAGTCCCCCAAAGGGTCCACTCGTCGCGCGAACAAATCGCATCCATCGAATTCCAGAACTCCGTCGTAATTCCCGAATACGAAGGATTCTTCAGCATCCGCGTGCGCTTGCCGTGCTTGATCTCCCACGCGATCTCGCAGCCAAACTGAAAGTTGTAGCGCTTGTCGTCAATCGACCACGACTTATTCGTCTCCATGTAAATGCCATCGTCGGTCGAAGCAATCAGCTGATCGAGACTCAGCGGCGTCTCTCCCGGCAAAATGCTGACGTTGGTCATCCGAATCATGGGTAGCCGGCTCCAACCTTCGGCGCGCAGCGTTCCGCCGGAGCGCATAGCGCCAATTGTGTGCGCGGTTTCGCGCGAACTCAGATATCCAGTGAAGCGGCCATTGCTGATAATTGGCGTCAATTGTGCTGCGACACCCTCGTCGTCATAAGCGAAGGTGCCAAGGCCCGGACCATGCTCCTGCCGTGCGTCGGCCACGACATTTACCAGTTCGCTGCCGTAGCGCAGATGACCCAGCTTTTCCAGCGTGAGAAATGAAGTCCCCGCGAAATTTGCTTCCATGCCAAGCACGCGATCAAGTTCAATTGGATGCCCTATCGATTCATGAATCTGCAATCCCAGTTGCGATCCATCGAGAATAATTGTGGCCGCGCCCCCCGGACACTGATCTGCATGATGCAGAGCAACCGCCTCTTCTCCGACACGCCGCGCGTTCTCCAACAACTTCATCTCTTCGATTAGTTCGTACCCACGGTTCTGCCATTGCCCGCCAAAAGAATTCGGATACGACCGCTTCTGAATCTCAGAGCCGGCAAAGGCATATGCCGTATAGCCCGCGCCCGTCGAATATTTTGTCTGATGAATGTCCGCGCCTTCGGAAGAAAGAAACCACGACTCTTCGCGCTGAAAGTTCATACCGGTTTCGGCCAGTGTGACTCCGGCAACGGCACGCATCTCCGCATCAGCCCTCAGCAGCAGATCAATATTCTGCTCGACCGAAGTAGTAAACGGATCGACCTTATAGGGTGTCGTCCACTCCGCCACCGCCGCCGGTTCGGGAGCCAGCTGAACACTTTCGCGCTTCACTCGCGCCGAAGCGCGCGCGATGTCGACCGCACACGCCGCCGCCACAGCCACCGATGCGGGGCTTAAATCTGCGGACGCAGCAAAACCCCACGCACCGTCGGCGATCACGCGCACTCCAATGCCGAGCGACTCAGACTCCGACGCATGACCGACGCGCCCATTCTTCGTAGTCAGCGAGCGGTTGCGGATCGCGACGGCGCGCGCGTCAGCATAAGTCACCCCACGCGCGCCAGCGGCGTCCAAAGCCAGTTTGGCAGTGGCCTTCATAGAAGATTTAACGTATCACGAGCATAGTTAGCCATCAGTCGGCACGAGTCTTAGGTCTATGATTCCACAAGGTCAGCTAATGTATACCCGTTGCCAGCGGCGTTCGCTTGTGCGCGATGTCGATCACAAAGCGTCCCGCGTGCATATGGTTTTCGTTCGCACTTTCCCCGGCATCGCCATCGCCGACGGAATCCGTCCACACCGCTCCAATCTCTACCTTGCCGCTGCCTGATCCCGCTACCTTGGTCGGCTGCCGCCGCTGCTTTTCGACGTACGCCTTGATCACCTGCGAAGCGACGCGCGCCGCCAGATATCCATGCTCTCCCTCTTCGAGCAGCGCGCAGACAACGATCTCGGGATCGCGCCGCGGCTCGACTCCGGCGAACCATCCGTTATCTTTGAATTTTGCCTTGCCATTGGTCACACGCGCTTTGGCCATGTTGCTGATGGTCTGCGCGCTGCCCGTTTTGCCCGCGAAATCGATGCCTTGCAGGTGCGCGCTGTTCGCCGTTCCGATCGACGAGACCACATTCGCCATCGCGTCGGTGATTAACTCCCAGTTCGCCGGATCGATCGGCACGCGGGTTTCGCCGGGCGCGGCATTCGCGGGCACGACATTCGCCGGCAGGTCGGTGGGATTAATGACGTGCGGACGCTGCAACAACCCGCCGCTGGCAATCGCGCCAATCGCGCGCGCCAACTGAATCGGCGTGGTCGCCACCGCACCCTGGCCGATGCCCACCGAGATGGTTTCTCCCGCATACCACTTCTGTTTGAAGTTGCGGATTTTCCATTCTTCCGAGGGCATCACGCCGCTGACTTCCTGCGGCAGATCGATGCCGGTTTTTTGTCCGAGACCAAACGCCGTGGCATATTTCGCGATGCGATCGATGCCCAACTTTTCCGCCAGCGTGTAAAAGAAAACATCGCAAGACTGATAAATCGCTTTGCTGATCTCGACCGGCCCGTGCACGCGATGCTCGGACAGCACCCAACACTTGAAATAGCGGCCGTAGAAAATAGCGCCACCGGCGCAATTCACCTGCAAGGTCTGAGCGATCCCCTCCTGCAAACCGGCCGTCGCCATGATGATCTTGAACACCGACCCCGGCGCCAACTGCGCTTGGATCGCCTTATTGAGCAGCGGATGATCGGGATCATCGACCAGCTTGTTCCACTCGTCCCGCGAAATCTTCACCGCAAAATCATTCGGATCGAAAGTCGGCCGGCTGACCATGGCCAGAATCTCGCCGTTGCGCGGATTCATCGCCACCACCGCGCCGTTCCTGCCCTCGAGCGCCTGCTCCGCCGCGATCTGCAAATCGAGATCGACCGTCAGCTTGAGCTGCTTGCCCGGCTCGGCGGGAGTTTCATCGAGCCGCCCTACTTCCCTTCCGTGGCTATTTACCAGTGCGCGCCGCGAACCGTTCTTCCCCATCAGAATGTTGTTGTATTGCTTCTCCACTCCGCTTACGCCCACCACATCGCCCGGCGTATAGAGTTCGAACTGCGGCTGGTTGAGCATGTCCTCAGTAACTTCGCCGACATAGCCAATCAGGTGCGCCATGAAACCGTTGCGCGGATACAACCGCCGGTGCGCCATGATGGTTTCAAGTTCGGGCAGTTCATTCTTGTGCGCCTCAATAAACGCCAGTTCGTCGGGAGTGATGTCTTCTTTGAGGATGATCGGCTGATACTGCGGCATCGACGCGAAACGCCGTACGCGCTGCCGCACCTCGTCGGAATTCAGGTGCAGCCCTTTGGCGATCGCTTCGGCGTCGGCATTCAGATCGCGCGAAGAATCGCGCAACAACAGCGCTGAAAATGAAGGATAGTTATCGACGATGACGCGGCCTTCGCGGTCGAGAATCTTGCCGCGCGGCGCCAAAATCGGCACATTGCGAACCCGGTTCTTCTCCGCTAGCAACGCATACTCGTCGCTGTGCATCACTTGCAGCCGCCACAATCCGTAAGCCAGCAATAGAAAAATAAACAGCACGAAGTACTGCACGGCGGTGAGCCGGAGAGCGGAGACTTTTTCTTCGCGGCCGAACATCAATCCTCAGTTTTCGCAGCTGGCATTGCGGGCGCGAGCTGAATGCTAATCGGCAATTGCGATGCCCCGGAAGCCGCTGAGACAAATCAGTTGTGACGAGTTAACTGTATTGTAACCTGCACTCGCTTTTGGCGTAATCGCGGGCCAAAACGAAAGTTTTCCAGTCAAAAGACCGGTTTTCCCCGTGAAATTTCGAAAGCGGCGTCCATCAGAGATCCCGCGGGGCATGTACAACCGGGAATTGAATTTCGGGCATCCGCAGGCAACAATAACGACAGCATTTAACTCTTATTTACTTCCAGCCCAGGAATGGCATGCGGATTCGCAGTTTCATCATCGCCTACGCGCTCGTGCTCGCCATTCTGCTGTTCGCCGACCGCCGCCCCGGCGCGACACAGCAGGATCGCTACTCGCATGTGGTCGACATGACCGATGGGCAAAACACGACTGCCAAGAGAGCCACATCTTCGGACGCCTCGGAATCCAGAACCCGCATCATTGCTCCTGCTGCCATCATTCCCGGCACGTGGAGTGCTGGCCAGATTCCGCCCGAGCGCCTGGTTGCCCCGCTGATCGTGCTGGACTTGAAGATGGCCGCTGACAGCAGCTCGCAGATTTCTCTCGACGATGTCGCCGCTTGGGAAGCGCGGCACGGCTTGATTCCACAGGGCGCGATCGTAGCCATCCGCCGCGCCGGAACGAGCGATATTCGCGCGACTAGCGACACGTCCGCTACGCTGACCGCACCACTTCCGATTGCGTGCGATGCCGCGCTATTTCTTATCGAGGCTCGCGACACCATCGGATTTGCCGTCGAGACGCCGGTGAATTTGTCGTCCGACCGCACTCTGGCAACTCAACTCGCCCTTCACGGAAACTATATCGTCGAAGGAACGACTGGCTTCTCTTCGCTTCCCGTGACCGGGTCGCTCATCATCGTCGCCCCGGCCAAAAACAAAAAACCGGGCGAAGCTCCCGTCCGCATTCTCGCCATGGTGAGATAGTTCGCTGATGGCAACTAGGTGCGGCTCGTGCCTCGTAGTTTGCCGGTTCGCAAATCCCCTTTTTCTGCACCCCGCGCCGGTGTGAAATCATCTAGCCCTGCAGAGGGAAATTCATGTCTGACCCGCGCTATCCAATGGGAAAGTTTTCCTACTCCGGACCGCTCACCGCCGAACAAAAACAGCAATGCCTGACCAACATCGAACAGACTCCCGCCCTCCTGCGTGCCGCCCTAAACAGATTGTCCGATCAGCAACTGGATACTCCCTACCGCGAAGGCGGTTGGACGCTGCGGCAATTGGCTCATCACGTTCCCGATAGCCACATGAACTCCTATATTCGCTGCAAGCTGGCGCTAACTGAAGACGAGCCGACCATCAAGCCCTACATGGAAAATCTCTGGGCCGAACTGCCCGAAGCCAGGCTAGCTCCCATCGAAATATCCCTGGCCTTGCTCGATTCCCTCCATCAGCGCTGGATGCTGATGCTGCGCAAACTTAACGACGCCGACTGGAAACGTACCTTTCGCCATCCCGAACTGGGTCCGATGTCCTTGGAAAAGAATCTAGCGCTCTATTCCTGGCACGGTCGCCATCATGTCGCACATGTCACGACCTTGCGCGAGAAGATGGGATGGTGAAGGCAGCAGTCAGCACTTGGCATTTGGCACTCACTGCATGCCCACTTTCCACACCAGATAACTCGCTGCTTCGCGCATGACCGCGGCAAATCGGTCCCACACATGGCGCGGACGCGACTCCGGCCTCGGCGCCAATTCGACCTGCACACCTTCGTGCTCGAGCAAGGCGCGTATACGGAATACATGGTAGACATCGCTCACCGCAATGCAGCTGCGCATACCATTTACGCGCATAATGTTGGCCACGCGCGCCGCTGACTGTGCCGTATCCGAGCCTTGCGTCTCCGCGATCAGCGCCTGTTCCGGAACGCCCCTCCGCAAAAGATAATCGCGGCCCACGCCGCCCTCGCTAAACTCCGGATCCTGCGCCGCGCCGCCGGTCGTGATCACAACCGGCGCCATTCCCTTCTCAAACAATTCGTAGCCATGATCGAGGCGCGCCTTGTAGACCGGCGAAGGACGTCCGGAATATTCGGCAGCTCCGAAAATCACAATCACCTCCGCTGGTTTCGCAGGCGATTCAGCCGCGGCACGCACAATGCGCGACCCGGTAATGCCGAAAAATAGAAGCAGCGCTCCCAACACCGCGAGCGCCAAAAGCAGTCCCGGTCGCGTTCGGTAAGATTTTTGGGGAGTAGATGGATTGTGATCTTCGGCCATAGATCAGGCTAGGATTTTAAGAGCTTCAAAGTGGCCCTTTATTTGGCATACCAGTCGGCCCGCGGCCGAGCGTTATTGAACCCTTGGAGCTCTGAAACCTCGAACCCGCTTTACGACAGCGCCTCGACAATATCCTTAGCCGGAATCGCTCCCTCGCGCAAAATCTGCCAGCTGCCGTCTTCTCTGAAGTGCACGATCGTAGACGACATCGTGCGCGGAGACTTCCCCCCGTCCACGATCAGCGAGATGCGATTTTCGAGTTGATCCCGCACCTGCTCGGCCGTCGTGCATTCCGCCGCGCCGCTCAGGTTGGCGGAGGTCGCGGTGATCGGAATCTTCGCCGCGCGCACTACTGCCAGCGGAATCTCCGACGCCGGCACGCGCAGCGCGACGTTCCCGGTATTCGCGGTGACTTTGAGCGGCAGATGCGATGCCGCCGGCACAATCATGGTCAGCGGACCCGGCCAGAAACGCCGCGCCAGTAGGTGAAAGTCATCCGGTAAAGGGCGCGCAAATTCTTCCGCTTGGTCGACATTTTCGATCAGCAGAGACAGCGGCTTGTGCCGCAGACGCGACTTGATTTCGTACACGCGTTCCACCGCGCGCAGGTTGAACGGATCGGCCGCTAGCCCATAAAACGTATCCGTCGGCATGCCCAACACCTGCCCGGCCTGAATCTGCTCGGCGGCATATTTAATCAGCGACGTTTCGGGCGTATCGGCATGGATCTTCAGGATTTCCGCGCGCACTCTGTTCCCCTCCGGACGGACAGTTTGAGCCTCGTCGGCGTAGACTTCGCCGGGATCAACATTGTCGGTATAAACAATGAAATGTACCATACATCCTGATCTAGGAACCAACCAATGAGGCTGGAGGCGAAGGCCGCGAGAACTCGCAATGAGGCGAATCATGTTCATGCGGATCGCCTGCGTCCCGTCACCGGCCGCCACAATCAGCGGCTGAAAGAATTGCGGATGGCCTTCCGCCGCGCCGCCCTCACTCCTCAAAGTGAATGCGCCATCGAAGGCGTCAAGTTGCTCGAAGAAGCCTTGCGTAGCGGCCTCGATCTGGACAGCGTATTCTTCAGCGAAGCGGCGCGTCCTCTCGCCCAAAAACTTTTGCCCCAGATTGGCGCGCATACGGAATCATTGGTTTTGCCGAATGCGCTTTTCAATTCGATCGTGCCGAGCGATGCGCCTCAGGGCGTGGCGGCCTTCGTCAAACTGCGGACATTCTCCATCGCCGAAGTGCTCGATGGCGCGAGCAATGGCCCGTTGGTTGTAGCCGCCGGCCTGCAAGACCCTGGAAACCTGGGAACAATTCTGCGTTCCGCCGAAGCCTTTGGCGCCGCCGGAGTTTTTCTCACCGAAGGAACTGTCAGTCCTTACAACTCAAAAGCTCTGCGCGGATCGGCGGGTTCGATCTTTCGTTTGCCATTTCGACAGATTTCCTCCGCTGAGCTGATTCCACTTCTCCATGCGCGCGGCGTTCGACGCATCGCAACCACCTCGCACCAGGGAACGCCGCTGCCGCAAATCTCATGGACGCTGCCGCTAGCAATTTTCATCGGTAACGAGGGTGCGGGCCTGTCGCGCGAACTAATGCGCGAGATGAGCGAGACGCTGGTCATCCCACAGGCTACGCAGGTTGAATCTCTCAACGCGGGAGTTGCGGCCAGCATCGTGCTCTATGAAGCCGCAAGAAGCCGACAATGAGATGCCTCGCCAGGGCTGCACAGAGAAACAAGCACACGTTTCCTAATTAATCTTTCTCCGTGTCTCCGTGTCTCCGTACCTCTGTGGTGAAATGATCCTGTGAACCTATTCGCACCCATCCCGCCGGAAGACTCAAGCCCCCCTGGTGCACGCCCGATCGCCGACCGCATGCGTCCACGTACGCTCGATGAATTCGTCGGACAGGAACACCTCGTCGGCCCCGGCAAGCCACTGCGCGTGCAAATCGAGCGCGACGATCCCACCTCGATGATTTTCTGGGGCCCTCCTGGTACCGGCAAAACGACGCTGGCCAAGATCATTGCCCGCATCACCAAGGCCGACTTCATCGAGTTCTCCGCCGTCCTCGCCGGCATCAAAGAGATCAAGCAGGTTATGAGCGACGCCGATCGCGCCCGCCAATACGGCACCCGCACTATCGTCTTCGTCGACGAAATTCATCGTTTCAACAAAGCGCAGCAGGACGCCTTCCTGCCGCACGTTGAAAAAGGCAGCATCCGCCTGATCGGTGCCACGACAGAAAATCCCTCTTTTGAAATCAATTCCGCTCTGCTCTCGCGCTGCCGCGTCTACGTGCTCAAGCCGTTGACCGAAGATGAAATCGTCACATTGCTCCAACGCGCGCTCAAAGATAATGAGCGCGGTTTGGGCCAGATGCACATCGAAGCCTCCGACAATGTGCTGCGCAAAATCGCCTCATATTCCAGCGGCGACGCTCGCAATGCTTACAACGTGCTCGAAGTCGCTGCATCGCTCGCGCAGCAGGCCGGAGTGAGCGTCCTCTCCGATGAAATCATCCAGGAAGCGCTACAGAAGCGCGTTCTGCTCTACGACAAAGGCGGCGAAGAGCATTACAACATCATCTCAGCCTTGCACAAATCGGTTCGCAACAGTGATCCCGACGCCGCTCTCTACTGGCTCGCGCGCATGTTGGAAGCGGGAGAAGATCCGCTCTACATCGCGCGCCGCGTCGTCCGCATGGCCGTCGAAGACATCGGCCTAGCCGAACCGAACGCCCTCGCGCTCTGCATGGCCGCCCGCGATGCCGTCGATTTCATCGGCATGCCCGAAGGCAATCTTGCCCTGGCGCAAGCGGTCGTCTATCTTTCGATCGCGCCAAAATCAAACGCTCTCTACACCGCCTACAACGCGGTTTTGCAGGATGTCGAGCAAAGCGCCGCCGAGTCCGTCCCGCTGCACCTGCGCAACGCCCCCACCAGCCTGATGAAGGGCCTCGGCTATGGCAAAAATTACCAATACTCGCACGACAGCGAAGCCAAAGTTGCCGACATGCAGTGCCTGCCCGACAGCCTGCGTGATCGCGTGTACTATCGCCCCACGAATGAAGGAGTCGAAAAGCGCATTCGCGAACGCCTCGAAGAAATCAAACAACTCAAGCAGCCGAGGTCGACCCTAACCAACAACACTTCAAGTTCAGCCAAAGATCGGAAGTAGTGCACCACCACCCAAGAACCGAAACACATCCTGATTCCGCCGTCAGTTTGGACGCCGGGCAAAGCCGCGAAGCGGCGCAAGAATTCAGCCCACGGCGCAAGCCGCGGGAAGAGCAGCAAAGAACCCGTCAAGCCCCGTGGGAGCGGCAAAAAACATCACAAGAAAGTGGCAGCGCGTTCCACAAAAAGAGAATCTGAAACCTGACTTTTGCAATCTTATATGACAGTATCGCTCGACCGGCAGGAGGATTTTGTTGTGTCTACCACCCCGCTTATGGATCTCGGCATCCCTGGCCAACCTCTACCCGAGACTTCCGAGCAAAAGCTCGCGGAACTGGTTCGCCTGCAGAAATTCGCGCAGCGCATCACCTCCACTCTCGACATCGAAGAGTTGGTTCCACGCATCGTCGATGAGGTCGCTTCGTCACTCGGTTGCGTCGAAATCAATCTGTATCTGCGCGAGCGCGACGAATCTGAATTTGTGCTGACCGGCGTTCGCGGCTGCACCCTTTACGGCAAGGGCCATCGCCTCAAGAAAGGCTCCGGAATGGTCGGACGCGTCGCGGCCACCGGTAAGATGCACTACGCCCCCGACGTCGCTCTCGATCCTTACTATGTGGCGTGCGAGCCGGATACGCGCTCCGAGGTCGCGATCCCGCTGCAACGCGAGGGCGATCTCGTAGGAGTGTTCACCGCTTCTCATTGCGAGCTCAACGCTTTCTGTCCCGACCAATTGCGCCTGCTACAAGGATTGTGCGCTCACGTCGCCGTCGCCGTACACAACGCGCGGCGCTTTGGCGATGAGCGCGCTCAACGCCAGCGCATGAGTCGCGACGCCGAAGAGGCCCGCTCCATGCAGCAGGCTTTGTTGCCGCGCACTTCACCTCTGATTCCAGGATTTCGCGTGTCGGGCCTTTCCGTTCCCGCGGGCTCCGTTGGTGGTGACTGGTATGACTTCATTCCGCTCGCCAACGGGCACTGGGGACTGGTTCTCGCCGATGTCGCGGGCAAGGGCATGGCGGCGGCGCTGCTCATGTCCGCCACCCGCAGCATGTTGCGCTCGCTCGCGCAAACCGGATCGGGACCCGCAGAGGTTCTGACCCGTCTCAACAACATGATGATCGAAGATTTTCCCGACGGCCGCTTCGTCACCATGGTCTATGCTGAATTTGATCCGTCAACCCGCATTCTGCGCATCGCGAATGCCGGACATCTGGCGCCGCTGCTGGTCGAACCCTCCGGCCACCGCTGGGTCGATCACGAGCACGGCTTACCGCTTGGAATTTCCGCCAGTAAATTTTCGGAGGCCGAAGTAACGCTCGGCGAACATTCGCGCATCGTATTTTATTCCGATGGAATCACCGAGGCTGAAATCGATTCTGGCGAAGAATATGGGGCGGAACGGCTGCTCGCGCAAATGCGGTCGCCTGACATTACACCGGATGGCTTGCTGACAGACGTAAGGAGATTCACGAACGGCTGCGGGCTGCGCGACGATGCCACGGTGATCTTAGTGGCGGAGCGCGGAACAGATGTCCAACCGCACTGCAACGCCTGATCCATCTAACGCCTGATCCAACTCAATGATTAGTGATTAGCCGAATCGCGCCCGGTGCTCTTTCAGAAGACATCGATCCATCGCCACAAACATCCCGGCCTTGCGCGCCTTTTCCGCCGCACGCTCGTTGATCACGCCCTCCTGCAACCAGATCGCCGGAAGCTTCAACTCGATCGCCTGCTCGACAATCTCATCGACAAACTCGGGCCGCCGGAACACATCGACCAAATCGATCTTCCGTGCGACTTCCGGCGGCAGATCGAGCAATGACGGGTACGCCTTCTCGCCAAGCGCTTCCGCGATCTGCGGATTCACCGGAATGATTTTGCATCCGACTGACTGCATGTAAGCAGAAACACCGTGACTAGCCCGCATCGGACTCTCCGACAATCCCACCACCGCAATCGTCTTCGCCCGCGATAACAAATCGTAAATGGCGTCGGATTGATTCAAGATACGTCTCCCAAGCTCACGAAATCGCTGGGTACTGGCTACGACCACTAGTCTTTCTTCTCCAGCTTCTGTTTAAACATCCGCGTGGCCGTCCTGCGAACTGTCTCCGAAACCTCTTTGTTTTCCGATAGGTTTTTCAGGTCGCGAGTCAGCAGTTGCTTCATCAATCCGAGCGAGGCATCCAGGGGGGTGCGCGGGTTGTAGACCAGGTTGCGCATGATGTTGTAATTCTTAGCGAACTTCCGTTTCATTGGAATCTGCCGTAATACCGACTCCAATACATTTTTCTGCAACGCGATTTTTTCCACCTCGGCATCGGTAATTTTTGGCGATTCGAGCACGGCCAAGGCCACCAGCTTCGTCGAATCGCGAATCAGAATCGTCCGATCCTCTTTGTTGCCGCGCATGGCCAGCCCGATCCGTCCCTTAATATCGAGCTTGGCTATCTTCTGGAGCGTGCTGTCGCGCTTGCCTTCGCCGAGAGCGGGGCGCTTCTTGGCCTTGGCAGCCTGAGCGGCGGCCGCTGCTTGCGCCGCAGCCCGCTGCGCGGCGTCGGCGCTTCCGGCGTTCGGCGCAGTGCTGGCCGGCGCAGCGACCTCCGCCGGCTCAACGGCTTCGGCTTCATCACCATGCAGCTCGTCGTGCGTGATGCCGACGCCTTGAAACGGTTTGTCCTTTTCCGCTGCCAACTCCTTCGCATTTACCTCTAAATACTTTACGACCGCGCCCTCGATCTCTTCCTTCGGCGCTTCGATTTCCGGGATGCCCTCATCGTCCGCCGCATCGGTTTTTCGCTCGGCAAGTTTTTTCCCAATTTCGACGAGCTCATTCGGACGCAGAACCGGATTCGACTGCAACGCCCGTAGCAACCGTGTAGAGCTCATCACGCGCCGGCTCGCCAACAAAATTTCTACAACCGAGCGCGCGCCAGACGAGGCCAGGCCATCCAGCGCCTCTTCGCTTACCGATGGATTTTCCGCCAACGCCGGCAGCAGGCAGGTCCTAAGGTTTCCCAGTGAAGCAAAGTATCCCAGTACCTCGGCGCTGCTCGCGGGATCGGCAGCGGTAGCCGTGCTCGCCTTTTCATCCCAGCCCGCCAGCGTCAGGCGCGCCTGCTCGCCAAATAATTTGTGATGCAACGCCAGATAGACCAGAATCTCGATCATCTCCCCCGCGGTCACCGAGAGAGAGCCGCGAGCCGCCGATTGCATCAGGTTCGACGGCACTTGCGAATTGCGGATCAGATCAAGCATTCGCGGCATTCTTATCTCCCCGAACCAACCACGGCTTTTTTCTTTGCTGGCGTTTTCGACGTTTTCGATTTGGCTACCAGCGTATCCAACTCCGCGACCGCGAGCTTCAGTTCGCGCGAAATGCGGTTCGCTCCCCGCCGCTGATATTCGCCACTCAAGGCGCGATAGTACCAGAGCGTGCCTTCTCTCTTACCCGAGAACCGCGCCCAAATCGCCTCGCCATCCTGCCGGTAATCCGCCAGAATTGTGCGGACGTTGTGCAGCTTATCCGACGCCGAAACCAGCCGCGTCTCAGCGTCAGCATGTTTCACCTCACGCAGATAGTCTTTCTTGCGTTCGCTCCATTCCGGTTTGGGCTCGCCGAACGAATCGGTGCACCCTTCCACGATTTTCGCCACGCGCCGCCCAAACAGCTTGCGGACCTCACGCAGCCTCGGCATCCCGCCGCAGTCCTCGACTACATCGTGCAGCAATGCCGCAATCGCCATATCTTCATCGCCGCCAGCCTCCAGCACCAGCGAAGCGACCGCCATCAGATGCGAAAGGTAAGGCACCGCCGTCTGCTTACGCGTCTGCCCGGCATGTTTCTCCGCCGCATAGCGAAAAGCGTGCTGCAGGCGCGGTCCAAGTGGGGGCGGTTTCAGCAAAATCCTTTTTTTAACTTTCATAGAGCCGCATCCACTAATCCGGTGTCAGCCTGAGCGCAGCCAGACCATGAGCGAAGCGAATGGCGTGGCGAAGTCGAAGGACCCCTATCCGGACTAAACTATCCGGATTTACGCCTTCTTCTCCCCGCGCCGCATGCGCAGATACGCTTGCATCAGCGGCTGCAAATCCCCGTCGATCACGCGATCCACATCGCCAATCTCCAGTTTCGTGCGGTGATCCTTAATCATGCGGTAAGGTTGCAGCACATACGACCGAATCTGCGATCCGAAATCAATATCCAGTTTCGAATCCTCAATCTTCTTCGTGACCTCGCGCTTCTTCTCCAACTCATATTCATAGAGCTTCGAGCGCAACATGCTCATCGCCTTCTCTTTGTTCTTATGCTGCGAGCGTTCATTTTGGCAATTGGCTACCAGGCCCGTCGGAATATGCGTGATCCGCACCGCCGAATCGGTCGTATTCACATGCTGCCCGCCTTTGCCGCTGGAGCGGTAAGTGTCTATGCGAATGTCGTCGGGCTTGATGTTGACTTCAATGCTGTCGTCAATTTCAGGAGAAACATAGACGCTGGCAAATGACGTGTGCCGCCGCTTCGCCTGATCAAACGGCGAAATCCGCACCAGCCGATGCACGCCGATCTCGCTGGTCAGATAGCCAAATGCATATTGCCCGATCACCGAAAACGTCGCCGACTTGATTCCCGCTTCTTCGCCGGGTTGATAGTCGTACATTTCCGTCTTGAATCCCTGCCGCTCCGCCCAGCGCAAATACATGCGCAGCAGCATCTCCGCCCAGTCCTGCGATTCGGTTCCGCCCGCGCCCGGATGAATGGTCATGATCGCATTCAGCGCGTCGGTCTCGCCGGAAAGCAGCGTTTCAGTCTCGACACGATCGACGAGTTCGCGCAGAGAGACAAGGTCGCGCTGCAAATCACCCTCAACATTCTCGCCTTCGCCGGCGAGATCAAAATATGTGGCAATGTCGTCCGTCCGCCGCACCAGGTCACCCTCGAGCGACAACAGGCTCTCCAGGCGCTTCCGCTCGCGCATCACTTGTTGAGATTTTTCAGGATTCGACCACAGATTCGGATCCGATGCCTGCTTTTCTATTTCCGCAAACTGCTGGCGCAGCTTGCCCGCGTCAAAGATACTCCCGCAGGTCGTGAACCTTGGTCTTCAGTGAAGTGTACTGCTGTTCCAGTTCGTCTAGCATAGCTTTTACCCGGCACGCTGTCGTTGGTCGTTAGCCGTTCGTCGTTCGCGCGTTCTTGCTAGCGACTAACGACCGACGACCATCGACTGTTCACCAAAGCGCCCACTGAAATTATCGCACACAGAAATGCGAACCAATCGCCATGCCGCGTATAAAACGTGGTTCCTGATCTCAGCGCATAAGGCGCCGCCAGCAGCGTCCGCACCTTGCGCGGAGTCTCCGCCACAATCCTTCCATACGGATCGATCGATGCCGTCTTCCCCGTATTCGCCCCCGCCAACAGCCAGCGGTCGTTTTCGATCGCCCGCATTTCCGTCTGCTGCAAGTGCTGCTTCCACGCGCCGCTATCGCCGTACCACCCATCATTCGAAATATTCACCAGCACCTGCGCGCCCTGCAACGGCCCCTGCCGCACTTCATCGGGGAAGATCGACTCATAGCAGATGAATATCGCCAGCCGCTCGCCTCCCGCATCCAGCGGCGCGTGCGAAACTCCGCGCTGAAACTCTCCCACTTCTTTGGTCAGCCCTCCCGCAAACGCGAATAAACTCGGGAATGGCAAGTATTCTCCAAAGGGCACCAGATGCACTTTGTCATAGCGCCCAACCCATTCGCCCAGCGGACTGACCAGCGCAGCCGAATTGAAAATTTGCGAGTTACCTGCGCCGCTGTGCATTACCGGAGTAATCCCAATCGACCCAGTCACCACCCAACTGCCCGACTGCCGCGCCAGCACACTCACCGCATCTCGAAACAGCGGATCATTCGTATAGAAGGGCGATGGCGATTCCGGCCACACAATCAAATCGCTGCGCTGAGAGTTCTTTTCTGCAGAGGGCTTTTCTCCCGAGGGATGCAAACTCACATCCGTCAACTCGCGCAGCGTGTTTTGAAAATATTCTCTGGTCCAGGCCGCGCCTTCGAGAATCGGAATATTCGGCTGCACCAGAAGCGCACTGCGATCGGTCGCCAGTGGTCGAGGCGCCAATAATTGGCCCGCTTGCAAAATCACCGCCGCTATGAGAGCCGCGGTCAGCAAGCTCTTGCGCTGTTCCTTGTCCACCAGAAACGCCGCCGCAAACACGCTGCTCACAAGCATGATTTCAAACGAGAGACCATAGACGCCGACCACCGTAGCAATTCGCGTAAGCGAGAAATTCGCCGTCTGCGAATATCCCAGCAGCTCCCAGGGAAACGCCGTAATGCGCGTGCGCGCCAGCTCCACCGCAACCCAAAGAAATGGCGCCGCAGCAAGGGCGCGTCGAATTGATGCCACCGGTGAACCACTCTTCGCCGCGCCGCGTGTCGGTCCGGCAACGAGAGCCAGGAGCAACCCAAACATGCCGTGATAAAGCCCGACATACATGCAAAACAAGAGCAACGCCAAGGCAGCCGCCGGAAGCGGCATTTCACCGTAGCGATGCATGGTGTCGAAAATCCAATAGCAGGTTCCGGCAAACCACAAAATTCCGCAAAGATATCCGAGGATAAATCCCTGCAACGGCGTGGCGGGCAGCAAGCGCATCTGACCATCGAGCTGCAATTGCAGTGTTTCAGTCTCCGGCGCCCGCGCCCGGAGGATCGCAACCAGCAGCGGCGTCACCGCGATCCACGAGAACCAATAGAGATTCGGCAGGGGAAAAATCACGACCTGCAAGACTGCTGACAGTATGACCAGAAACCAGGCACTAGAAGAGATTCGTCGCACAAGCCAGCATAGCAAAATGGCTTTCGCAGACGAGGATAGCGTCGCCTGCTCATCTCTCTCGCTTCCGCCAATCGCAGTCATTGGTCAACCAGCCCGGTTTCAAATACCATAGTCAACTTATGGGTCTGCTGATTGTCACCGTGCTGGTGCGGATTCTAGAAGGCATGTTCGTCATCGGCGCGATTGGTTCCGCTGTCGTTATCGTGCTTACCGGCATTGAAGACCTGAAGATGCTCCTTGGCCGGGAGGAACAGAACCACTCCTAGTCGTATGTCCTCGTTCCCACCCACATCTCCGTCGAATCGGGTTCGCATCGTCGTCGCCACTTCGGTGATGCTTACCTTCATCTCCTACTGGCGCGCAGCAGCCATCGTGCTGAACGACCTCGCTTCCTCGGCCTTTTATGCCTGCGGAATCGCCGAACAAGCGGTCGGAAAGTCCGCGCCATGGTTCATCGTCGCGGTCATGCTCTTTTCGTTCGCCGTGCGCGCCGTCTACGTGGAGAGCTGCTCCATGTTCGTCCGCGGCGGCGTGTACAAGGTTGTCAAAGAAGCGCTCGGCGGTACCCTCGCCAAACTCAGCGTATCCGCCCTGATGTTCGATTACATCCTCACCGGACCCATCTCCGGCGTATCCGCCGGCCAGTACATCGTAGGCCTGCTCAACGAGACCTTCATCACCGCCGACGCACACGGCTGGATTCCCCGCGCTCTCCACAATCTCTCCAACGGCACACCCCACCTCAATGTCAACCTGACGTCGGTCGTCTTTGCCCTCGCCGTTACCATCTACTACTGGCGGGAAAATACCAAAGGCATCCAGGAGTCCAGCGAAAAGGCGCTTCGCGTTATGCAGGTCACCACCGTGATGGTGGTCATTCTGCTCGGCTGGTCGGCGCTGACCTTATTCAAATCGGGATACAACCCGGTCCCTCTGCCCACTCCGGCGAACCTTCATTTTTCGAGAGAGTCGCTCGGTTTTCTGCGGCACAGTTTTCCCGAACAAAGTCTGGCCAAGATGTTCGGACTGCTCGGCATCCTGATCGCCTTTGGTCATTCTGTACTGGCCATGAGCGGCGAAGAATCGCTCGCTCAAGTCAATCGCGAACTGGCGCATCCGAAGCTTAAGAATCTGAAACGCGCCGCCATCGTCATAGCGATCTACAGCTTCGTTTTCACCGGCCTCTCCGCCCTCTTGTCGGTCATGCTCATCCCGGATGCAGTCCGGGTTCCGGTTTACAAGGACAATCTGATCTCGGGCCTTGCCATGTACATGTGGGGTCCCCTGTTGCTGCGCCTGGTCTTCCGCGCATTTGTCGTCGTGGTCGGCTTCCTGATTCTCTCCGGTGCCGTGAATACAGCCATCATCGGCTCCAACGGCGTCCTCAACCGCGTCTCCGAAGACGGCGTCCTCGCCGATTGGTTTCGCCTTCCTCACCGCAAATATGGGACCAGCTCCCGCATTATCAATCTCGTAGTCCTGCTCCAGATCCTCACCATTCTGGCCAGCCGCGGCGATGTCTATGTTCTCGGCGAAGCCTATGCCTTCGGCGTGATATGGAGTTTCACCTTCAACAGTCTCTCCATGCTGGTTCTGCGTTTTAAGTACAAGGGAATCCGCGGGTGGAAGGTTCCGCCGAATGTCACTATCGCCGGAATTGAAATCCCCATCGGTCTGCTTTCCGTCTTTCTCGTTCTCCTCGCGACCGCCCTCGTGAATCTGGCTACCAAGTCCGTTGCTACTGTGGCCGGGGTCTCGTTCTCGGTCGTCTTCTTCGTGATCTTCACCGTTTCGGAGCACACCAATCGGAAAAAATTCGCGCTCGCCAAGCAGCAAATGAAAGATCATTTTCAATTGCTGCAGAGCGACACCGTCGGGCGCGACTTGCTCGGTATCCGCGCCGGTAACGTGCTGGTGCCGATTCGCGACTACAACACCCTGAATCATCTCCGCTGGGCGCTCGAGCATACCAACACCAATGAACAGGAAGTGGTTGTAATGAGCGCCCGCATCAGCCAGTTCGGCAGCGCCGCTTACGGCCTTTCCACCGAGCAGATTTTCAATGATTACGAGCAGACCCTATTCACGCGCGCCGTTTCAGTTGCTGAAAGTTTCGGCAAGAAGATCTCGCTACTCGTGGTGCCGGCGCGCGACCCCTGGTCGGCAATTTCCCAGACGGCGCACAATCTTGACTCCTCTTCCGTGGTCGCTGGCGTTTCCAGCAAAATGACTACCGCCGAGCAAGCCTTCAACCTGGGCACGGCCTGGGAAGCCATAGCCGAACCCAAACAGCAGTTTCTGCTGCAGATCGTTCATCCCACCGGCAACGTCGATACCTTCCGCATCGGTCCGCACACGCCCACCATGAAAAACGAGGACGTGGTTCTGCTCCATCGCCTCTGGCTGAATATCACGCGCGAACCGGGCCTCGAAAACATCCACCACCACGACATTCTCGCCGAGGCTCTGACGCGCCTGGAGAACGACTATGCCGCAGCCGGCCATGAAGATATTGTCAGGAAATTGCGACGAAACGCCGACGCCGGCCCCTTGCCCGCCCGCCGCATCGCCGACCAGGTTCACACGGTTCAGTCGGAGTCATCCGACCGCAGTGGCGGAGACGATAAGCATCGCGACGAAACCAGTTCCAACCCAAAACCTACCTCTTCCGAATAACGGGGCTCTGGAAACGGCTCGATTTGGAGTCTGTAGAAACGCTAGGACTTTGCTTCTGCGTGGATTTTGTTTCTGCCTTGGTTTTCCTGCTCCGGGGTTTCCCTGCTCTTAGATTTTCCTGCTTCTGCTCACCTGATCTTCGGCGAGCTCATGTCCGCCGGCTTCTGGTCATCTGCATGAATGACTCCATCTTCCTCCGCATAAAACGACCTGTGCTCGCTGTCCAAGTGGTTGGGCGTCATAGTGAAAATGAAACCATCCTCATGCACTCGAAAGCTGGCCTTGTAATCTCCGCGGTCGGTGCTGTGCGCCATCCTCTTCGTGAACGACCCCGTACCCGCTAAAGCCTCCAACGAAGGCGCATATTTGTCATGCCGTTTCTTGTATACACGTTGCGCCCGTAGAAACGTTCGCATATATCCGAGCGCCTGCGCCTCTGAATCCGAGCGCGCCGGATCGCCGGGGAAATTTGGTTTATAGGTGGACGCGGCCGGAGGTGCCTGTTCGCCCGTTTGAGCCGACGCCTGGGCATGCCCCCCAGCCAGCCCCGCTCCCATCATACCCACCGCCAGAATCCCCGCCCAATATCGCTCCATCCGCATTCCGATCACGGCCAAAACCTCCTTCGTCACCAAATAAAGCCTAACTTCGGGGGTTACCCCCGTAATTTGTATCGCATAGCAATCGTTTCAATTCCGTGCCGCTTCAGGCAATCTTGAACAGGAAGCAATCCTAACAGGGAAACCTTGATGAAAGCTGCCGTCGCCAGAAAGCCGCTGATACGTGTCGCCGTAGTGGAGAGCGATCCACT
>JGI12635J15846_10001076_pt1 | contig 23885 bp, 18 predicted proteins | sample BlaSpr_A8_OM2_M2_FD_15846 | JGI IMG/M metagenome (IMG submission 15846) | reverse complement strand
CCCACCACGCGCGCGTGTCATATCACTTCACGTGGCTTCACGTCACCTCACGGCGCTTCGTATTCGCCCGTGCCATCGGGCCATGGAGTCAGCAGTTCGAAGCCGGCGTCGGTCACCGCGACCATGTGTTCCCATTGCGCCGACAGCGACCGGTCTTTTGTCGTCACCGTCCAGCCATCGCGCGATTGCTGCGTTGCAGCGCGACCCGCATTGATCATCGGCTCGATGGTGAAAACCAGCCCGGGCTTCAAACGCAATCCCGCGCCCGGTTGCCCGTAATGCAGCACTTGCGGATCCTCGTGATACACGCGGCCAATGCCGTGCCCGCAATACTCGCGCACGATCGAATACCCTTCGCGATTCCCAACGCTCTGAATCGCATAGCCCACGTCGCCCAGCGTCGCGCCCGGACGTACCGCACGAATGCCGGCGACCATCGCTTCATACGTCGTGTCGCACAGCCGTTTTGCCTCGCGGCTCGGCGTGCCGGCGTAGTACATGCGGCTGGTATCGCCGAAATAACCGTCCTTGATGATCGCGACGTCGATGTTAACGATGTCTCCGTCCTTCAGCACCCGGCCGCCGGGAATGCCGTGACAAACCACGTGATTCACCGACGTGCAAATGGTCTTCGTAAAACCCATGTAGCCCACGTTCGCGGGAATCGCCTTCAGCTCTTCGACAATGAAGCGATTGCAAATCGTGTCCAGCTCTTCAGTGGTGACGCCCGGCTGCACATGCTCGCCGATCATCGCGAGGACTTCTGCGGCCAAGCGCCCGGAAATGCGCAGTTTTTCGATGTCGGCAGGCGACTTGAGTGTGATGGCCATGGAGCGTTGGTGTGTCGGCGCGCGGGTTCGATGGTTCGCCGGCGCATTAATTCAGGATGCCGGCGATGATAGCATCGCGCGCTTTTCCCCTCTTTTTTCGATGGCTTGTCCGATTACCTTGCGGCCGGGCAACGTCATGCTTTAGGCTTGATTCAGTTTGCTTCTGCAGGCTGTTTCGGCCCCTGATTTACGGCCTTTTCCGTTGCTTTTTCCGTTTTATCGCTGCCTCGTTTTTACTGACGCCATTGCTTATGCCCTCACGCCGAGTTGTCCCGTTCGCGTCCCTGCTTGCATCTTTGTTCGCCCTTGCTGCGTGCAGTTCCTCTAGCGTCCCCGAACTTCGTGCATCGAGTCCGGTGATCTACGTGTCGTCACACCGCCTGCTCGGCGATGTCCTCAATTGCCTCGAAGACAAACTGCCTTCGGTATCCACATCGAAGCTGGGTAGCGCCTCGGAACTGCTCGTCGGACCGAACGCTTGGCTAGTGACGCTCACGCCATCGCAATACGGGTCAACGGTGAGGGTACAAAAATCTTCGGGCGATTACAGCGGACTGTCCGAGCCGGAAATGCGCTTCGATATCGCGCGCTGTACCACTTGAATTCAACTGACCATCGCTAAATAAAAAAATCCCCGATGAATTAATAATTCATCGGGGATTTTTTAACATTCATTTAATCGATTATTCAGATAATCAGAAGTAGTAATGAAGCCCGACTGTGAAACTGTCGTTATGGCGTTTAGTTCCATCATGGCTACTTGAATCGGCAGTCCATTCGGCCGCGACGCTGAATTGCTTCATGAACTTATATTCAACGCCCAGGCCGCCATGAAGGCGCGCATTAGGCCAGCTTCCTGTTGCCCCTAAACGTGCATAGGGCATGATCGTGTTGAATGGGATTCCGACCTTGAGGTCCACGCCACCGTCCTTGTAGGTGGTCGAACCGTGGTGGAAATCCGCGAACACTTCTGCGCCGATCATGAACTGCTTCACATCGAATCCGTAGCCTGCCGTCAGGCCGGGGAACGTGGTGCTATGGGATGCGGTGTTGACGACGCCGGATGCGTCAGACCAGTTCTCCCCCACCTTGAAGCCGGCGTAGGGACCAGCGAACTCGCTCGCTTGAGCACACGAAATACCGGTCACGGCGATGACCAGTGCGGCAAAAAATTTCTTTAGATTGGACATGGGGTTTGCTACGTAACATTAAATCGAACAGCAACGTTAATTGCCACATTCGTGCACATCCATTGTGAATAAGGTTCACTGAATTTCTATTGGACTGAATTTCGCAACGAAGCGAAAGATTAAATTGCAGGGACGTACGAGACCAATCGGAGGGGTCCTAATTACCTTTTTGGCGTTATTATTTATGGGCTCTCGTTTCACAACCGCTTAAAGCGAGGGACGTTACGATGTTTTTTGTCGTAGCTTTGCAACGGTTATTAATAAGCACGTACGTGCAATTAATTTAATTAATGCAATGAACTAGTGATTTGAAACAGGAATTGATATGGCGGTGAGCCGAACGAGACTAAATCGGCAAATTCGCGGTTGCTTTTCACGCAATTGCCTCGCCGTTTGCCGAGAGGCGTCCGTCGAGGCCTGCACCGCCATCGGATTCTCACAACGGAGGTTCACGCATGAACCACCTCGCTCTCAACGTCCGCAAGAGCTTGCTGGCGATTGCTGTCACTGCCGAATCGCTTGGCTTCCTGGCGGATGCCAGGGCTACGGGCCCCGTCGCGCCGCCGGCCGACAAGCCAGTCTCGCTGTCCGTGGCGCCTGTGCATGTGTATCGATCGCCCTCTATTGTCGGGACTTCGCCGGCGTCCGACCCAAAGCCCGCATCCGACGCTGATGATTGGTCGAGCCGGCAGATACCGGATATTGAGAAGCCGGACAACTGGGCCTGCCGGACGTCGAATAATCTGAGTCGAAGCTCGGCCGGCAGAAATACCGATGGCAAGTCGACCTTCGATATTGAACGCTTGCTGCCCAAGTGCTGACATGGAAACGCGGGTAGCGCCGCGGGTTCCAGTCATCTCATGCAGTCATGGGGAAAGCAGCGATGCGGGTGAGCCTGATTCAAGCTAAGCCACGCGGCTAAGGAGAGGTTGCTGCGGCACTGGGAAGACAAAACCCCCGCTGATCTTGCGATCAGCGGGGGTTTTTAAATTTGGCGGAAAGGGTGAGATTCGAACTCACGGTACCCCTAAAGGTACACTGGATTTCGAGTCCAGCGCATTCGACCACTCTGCCACCTTTCCATTTACTGCAACCGCTTTACTGCTTGTTGCGGCTCTCGCAGAGCGGGTCGGTGCTCAGCGAGAGAAAGATTATAGACGACTCAGAGTCGATTTCCAACCCCTTTTCGTGAGCCTGTTACAACACACAGGCTCAATCCGCTTTCGGCACTTCCAGCTTTTCGACCCCACGCATGTAAGGCCGCAAGGCCGCAGGCACCGTCACCGACCCATCCGCATTCTGGAAGTTCTCGAGCACCGCAACGAGCGTACGCCCGACCGCCAGTCCCGAGCCGTTCAGCGTATGGACAAATTCGGGCTTGCCCTGCGCATTCCGGAACCGAGCCTGCATCCGGCGAGCCTGGAACGCCTCCGTGTTCGAACAGCTCGAAATCTCGCGATACGTGTTCTGCGCCGGCAGCCAGACTTCCAGGTCGAATGTCTTCGATGCCGAAAAACCCATGTCGCCGGTGCACAGCGTGATCACGCGATACGGCAGTTCGAGTTTCTGCAGAATCGCTTCGGCGTGGCCGACCATTTCGTCGAGCGTGTCGTAGGATTTTTCCGGCGATACGACCTGCACCATTTCCACTTTATCGAACTGATGCTGGCGAATCAGACCCCGTGTATCGCGGCCATACGAGCCCGCTTCAGAGCGGAAGCACGGTGAATGCGCGGTGAGCTTCACCGGCAGCGCAGCGGCATCGAGAATGCATTCCCGCACCGTGTTCGTCAGCGAAATTTCAGACGTGGAAATCAGATATTGCGTGACCGTGTTTTCGTCACCACCCTTCTCCACGCGAAACATGTCGTCGGCAAACTTGGGCAACTGGCCCGTGCCCACCAGGATCTCCGGATTCACGATATACGGCGTGTACGCCTCCGTGTAGCCGTGCTGCTCGGTATGGGTGTCGATCATGAATTGCGCAAGCGCACGATGCAGCCGCGCGATCTGACCACGCAGCAGCGTGAAACGCGCGCCCGAGAGCTTGGCGCCAGTCTCAAAGTCGAGGCCGAGCGGCGCGCCAACGTCGACGTGGTCCTTTACTTCGAAATCAAACGACCGCGGCGTGCCCCAGCGGCGAACCTCCACGTTTTCCGTCTCGTCGCTGCCGACTGGTACGCTTTCGTGCGGCAGGTTAGGTACGCCGAGCATCAGGTCGGAGAGGCGCTTCTGGATGTCGTCGAGTTGCGCTGACGACGCTTTCATCGTCTCGCCAATACCACCNACTTCGGCCATCACCGCTGACGTGTCCTCGCCACGGCCTTTCATTGCGCCGATCCGCTTCGACAACGTGTTGCGACGCATCTGCAGTTCTTCGGTCCGCGTCTGGATCTCGCGACGTTCGGTTTCCAGTGCCGCAAACGCGGCGACGTCGAGGGTATAGCCGCGTTGGGCCAGGCGCTTGGCAACAGCGTCGGGGTCTTTGCGCAGAAGTTGAATGTCGAGCATGGCAGGGCCGGTTCTTAGTGGGTGCGAATCCGCGATTTTAGCTCAGCACCGAAGGGTTATTGCCGCAGGTTGGCCGCGTTAGCCGTTCGGCCCGGCAATAGTGCGGTTTTGGCACCCGAAGCGTGTTCGAGGCCATTCGTGAAACACGCTGCTTTTCTATTCGTCGCCGACGCCACTGTGCTTGGCCGCGGTCATTTCTTCTCCGCCTTGTTTTCGCGCCGCCATTGCGCGTCCATCTCGGCCAGCCGGGCCATCTTCTCGCCGATCTTGCCCTCCAGCCCACGCGGCGTCGGCTCATACCAGTGCGGATCGCGCATGCCGTCCGGCAGATACGTTTCCCCCGCCGCGTACGCATCGGGCTCATCGTGGGCATAACGGTATTCATGCCCGTAACCCAGCTCCTTCATCAGCTTCGTCGGCGCGTTGCGCAAATGCACAGGCACGCCTCGCGATTGATCCTTGCTCACAAACCGCCGCGCTTCGTTATAGGCCATGTAGCCGGCATTCGATTTCGGTGCGACCGCCAGATAAATCAGCGCCTGCGCCAACGCCAGCTCGCCTTCCGGCGTACCCAGCCGCTCATAGGTTTCAGCGGCATCGAGCGCAATCCGCCCGGCGCGCGGGTCAGCGAGACCAATGTCTTCCCACGCCATCCGCACGATACGCCGCGCCAGATAACGCGGATCGGCGCCGCCATCCAGCATTCGACAAAACCAGTAAAGCGTCGCGTCCGGATTACTGCCGCGCACCGATTTATGCAGCGCGCTGATCTGATCGTAAAACGCGTCGCCGCCTTTATCGAAACGACGCAGATTCTCTGCAAGCGCACTGCCCAGCAACGCGCCGTCGATGTTCGTCGACTTCTGCTGCGCCGCCGCCCGCGCAACGATCTCGAGATTGTTGAGCAGCTTGCGGCCGTCGCCATCGGCGGAACCGATCAGCGCGTCCCGGGCTTCATCGGTGAACGTGAGGCCGCCCAGTTCGCCCTGCGCGCGGTCCAGCAACTCGGTGAGCTCGCTCGCGTCGAGGCTTTTCAGCACATAAACGGCCGCCCGCGACAGCAACGCGCTGTTCACTTCGAACGATGGATTCTCGGTCGTCGCGCCCACGAACACGAACAAGCCGGACTCCACGTGCGGCAAGAACGCGTCTTGCTGGCTCTTGTTGAAACGATGCACTTCATCGACGAACACCAGCGTCTGATGCCCGTTCGCCCGATGAATCTGCGCCAGTTCAACCGCCTCGCGGATGTCCTTCACGCCCGATAACACCGCCGACAGCGAGATGAACTCAGCGTGAAACGCCGCTGCCATCAGCCGCGCGAGCGTGGTCTTGCCGACACCGGGTGGCCCCCAGAGGATCATGGAATGCGCTTCGCCGGACTCGAACGCGACGCGTAGCGGCTTGCTGGGGCCGAGAAGGTGTTTCTGGCCGATGACCTCGTCGATGGTGCGAGGACGCAGACGCTCGGCAAGCGGAACATTGGCACGGTTTTCTTCGAACATGGCGCTCTGGAAGGTTTCCAAACAAGTCTGGATGGTGCAGTTTGAGCAAAGACAGCGATAATCGTGCGCTTTTCGAGACGGACGCCGCCGCTGCTTCAAAATGGGCGATGGTCTCGTGAATCGAGCTGCAACGGGTGATTATGACAGCCGNGGCAGACTCGAAGAAACGCGCATGAACCGGGCCAAGCCCTACAAATAAGGACGAAACGCGAATGGGACAAGAGAACACTACGGGCACGACCGGCGAAACCGGCGCATCGACTTATGCGCCGCTTCTGCCGGTTCCGCACGCACGCCGCGCGTTTGGCACGCCGGACGCCTTCGCCTTGTGGTTTTCGCTCGGCATCGGCTTGCTGGTGGCGCAGGCGGGCGCGCTGCTCGTGCCGGGCATGTCGCTGCCGTATGCGCTCGCGGCCATCGTGATCGGCACGCTGATCGGCGTAGTTTTGCTGGCGCTCGCAGGCGTAGTGGGAACGGACACGGGCCTGGCCGCCATGTCGTCGCTGCGCCCCACATTGGGGCTGCGCGGTGCATCCGTGCCCGCAGTCCTCAACGCCGTGCAACTGGTCGGCTGGGGCTCGTTCGAAATCATCGTGATGCGCGATTCCGCCGATGCCCTCGCAAAACAATCGTTCGGCCTCTCGATGCCGCTCATCTGGACGCTGATCTTCGGCGTGCTGGCCACAGCGCTGGCAATCACTGGGCCGTTGTCGTTCGTCCGGCGCTTTTTGCGTACGTGGGGCATCTGGCTGTTGCTCGGCGGCGCAGGTTGGCTGACGTGGAATTTGCTGTCGAAGCAGGACTTTGGCGCGCTGATGAACCGCCCCGGTACCGGTGACATGCCGTTCGGCGCGGGTATCGACCTGGTGGTTGCCATGCCGCTGTCGTGGCTGCCGCTGATCGCGGATTACACGCGCTTCGGGCGCAGTGCGGGCGGCACGTTCCGCGGCACGCTGTTCGGCTATGGCATCGCGAATATCTGGTTCTATGCGCTCGGCGCGTTCTACGGCCTGGCGGCGGGCGGCGGCGATGCGCTTCTGACCGTCGCGCTGGCCCAGGCGGCAGGCGGGATTGCGCTGCTGCTGATTCTCATCGATGAAATCGACAACGCCTTCGCCGATATCCATTCGGCCGCCGTTTCCACCGGTACATTCTGGGCGAAGGCAAGCGTGCCGTTACTGTCGGCCGCATTCGGCGCGCTGTGTACGCTGATCGCGCTGCTCGTTCAGATGGGCAAGTACCAGAACTTCCTACTGCTGATTGGCTCGGTGTTCGCGCCGCTGTTTGGCGTGGTGCTGGCGGATCACTTTATCGTGAGGAAACGCCGTGTTGAAATTGCCGCGCTCACCGATCCGCGTGGACCGTACGGGTTCTCGGGTGGTTGGCACGTAAGCGGGTTTATTGCGTGGGCGCTGGGGATCGCGGCGTATCACGCGATCAATCAGTGGCTGCCGAACCTCGGCGCAACGCTGCCGGCGCTCGTGGTGGGTGCGGTGGCTTATCTGGCGTTGGTGGCGGGTCGGCGTGAGGAAAGCCGCTCGTCGGCGGCTTGAGGGCTACTTGAGGGCCATGCACGCAAGCGTGACCATGCCGGACGACTTAAGGAATGCTCTATTTGCGCGAGGCGGCAACCGTCTCGCGCGTCAGGCAAACGGTGTTACCCGTTGATCACATCCGCACCCTTCGGCACGATGAACTTGAACTGATCGGCTTTCAGCGGCGGATTCTTCTCGATATTCGAGAACGTCAGCAACGTCACGTTACCGAACACGTCATGCAATTCCATCGCTTCGAGATTGCCGTTCTTGAAGCCGATCCCGACCTGCTGAAATTGCGTGTCCTGCGCTTTCGGCGTCAGTTCCAGCCAGTCGATGCCATCCTTCACGCCCGCGTCGCGCGACGTGAAATTCTTGTCGAGATCGTTGCTGCCGAAGAGAATCGCGGCCGGACTCGCGCCCAGCGCGTTGCCCAACGGCCGGATGGTGACTTGATTCAAGTCCTTGTCGTAGACGTACAGTTTGTCGCCGTCGGCCTGCAACACTTGCGCGTAGGGTTTCTCGTACGACCAGATGAACTTGCCGGGCCGCGCGAACGTGAACGTGCCGCTCGACGTGCCGCTGATTCTCGATGCCAGGCCCTGCGTGGCCGACGCTGCCTTGCTCGGCGCCTTCACCTCACGCTGGACAAAGTTGCCATGCGCCGCGTGGACTTGCGCGATGAACATCTTCAACTGCTCGGTGCCGCTCGCGAAAGCTTGCGACGCCAGCAACATCGAAGCGCCGAAAATGACGGCTTTAACCGTGCGGTTACTTGACCTCAAAACTGATCTCAAAGCCGTTTTCAAAACTGACTGCATATAAAAAACTCTCCAGAAAACCTTATTCAGCTTCACGCGCCGGCGTGAGAATTTCGCGATTGCCGTTCGAGGACATCGCGGAAACGAGCCCCGAATTTTCCATTTGTTCGAGCAGTCGCGCTGCCCGGTTATAACCGATCCGCAGATGCCGCTGCACAAGCGAGATCGACGCACGGCGGTTCTTGATCACGATCTCGACCGCCTGATCGTAGAGCGGATCAGCCTCGCCTTCTCCGCCGCCTGCACCCGCGCCACCCGGCGCACCGTCCTCACCGTCGCCCAGCACGCCACCTTCAAGAATGCCTTCGATGTAGTTCGGCTCGCCCTGCTCCTTCAGCTTGTTCACCACCCGATGCACTTCTTCATCCGACACAAACGCGCCATGCACGCGTACTGGCAAGCCGGAGCCAGGCGGCAGATAGAGCATGTCGCCCATGCCGAGCAGCGATTCCGCGCCTTGCTGATCGAGAATGGTCCGCGAATCGATCTTCGACGACACCTGGAACGCCATCCGCGTGGGCACGTTGGCCTTGATCAAACCGGTGATCACATCCACCGATGGCCGCTGCGTCGCGAGAATCAGGTGAATGCCGGCGGCGCGCGCCTTCTGCGCAATCCGCGCGATCAGCTCTTCCACCTTCTTGCCGACCACCATCATGAGGTCGGCGAGTTCGTCGATCACGACCACGATGGTCGGCAAGCGGTTCAGCGGTTCCGGTTCATCCGGCGTCAGGCTGAACGGATTAGGAATCTTCTCGTCACGCTTGGTGGCTTCGTCGATCTTGTTGTTGAAACCAGCGAGGTTTCGCACGCCCATCTTGCTCATCAGCTTGTAGCGGCGTTCCATTTCGGCCACCGCCCAGTTGAGCGCATGGCCGGCTTGGCGCATGTCGGTCACGACCGGACAAAGCAGATGCGGAATGCCTTCGTAGACGCTCATTTCGAGCATCTTCGGGTCGATGAGGATCATGCGCACTTCGTCGGCGGTCGCTTTGTACAACAGCGACAAGATCATCGCGTTGATACCCACCGACTTGCCCGAACCCGTAGTGCCGGCCACCAACAAGTGCGGCATCTTCGCGAGATCGGCGCAAACCGGCTTCCCGCCGATATCCTTGCCCAGGCCCATGGTCAAAGGCGACGCGGCATCGGCGTACACCTGCGAACCGAGAATCTCGGATAACCGCACGGTCTGACGGCGCTGGTTCGGCAATTCCAGCGCCATGAAATTCTTGCCCGGAATGGTCTCGACCACGCGAATGGAGACCAGCGACAGCGAGCGCGCCAGATCCTTCGCCAGACCGACGATCTGCGAGCCCTTGACGCCCGTTGCCGGCTCGATTTCGTAGCGCGTCACGACCGGTCCCGGATACGCGGCAACCACGTTCACTTCCACGCCGAAGTCCTTGAGCTTTTTCTCGATCAGCCGGGACGTGTATTCGAGCGTATCGGCGGAAATGGTTTCCTTCACTTCCGGCGCGGCGTCGAGCAGTGCCAGCGGCGGCAGCGTGGAATCGCCAGGGAGATCGGTGAAAAGCGGCACCTGCTTTTCCTTCTCCACGCGCGCCGATTTGGCGGGCGCGACCGGCGGCACGATCATCACCGGCTCTTGCTCTTCTATCTTCACGCGCCCGCGCACGACCTTGCCTTCACGCTTCTCAGCCGCGGCTTCGCCCAGCTTGCGATCGCGGCCCGCTTCACGGCGCATTCTCGCGCCAGTGATGGTGGCCATGATGGCGTCGCCGGTTTTTTCACAAACGGACAGCCAGGAGAAGTTGAAATACAGCGACAAACCGATCGCCAGCGCGACCAGCAGGAACAGCGTCGCGCCGGTGAAACCCAGCGCGTGGGAGACGCCGTGCGCAACGGCCTCGCCGATCACGCCGCCCGGTGCGCGCGGCACCTGCACCTTGAGCGACCACATCCGCAACGCTTCGATACCGTCGCTCGCGGCGAGCACCAGCACGAACGCGAAGGCCTCGGCGAGCCAGGTGCGATCCTTCGACGGCGTCTCGTCAGCCGCTTCGTGATTGGTGATCCGCCGATAATTCGCGATGATCCGCCGCGCCAGCAGCACAACCCACCAATAAGCCGACAGCCCGAACAAAAGCAGCAGAATGTCGGCTGTCCACGCGCCCACGCGGCCCGCCCAGTTGGCAATCTGGTCGACTTGCGCGGCATGCGTCCAGCTTGGGTCGTGGCGGCTGTAGCTCACCAGCGCCATCAGCAGGAACACGCCGAGCGCGACCTGCAAGATCCATCGAATCTCGGTGAAAAGGCGCGACATGCGGTGCGGCAATGCCTGCGCGCTTGCAGAATAGGTAGCTTTTGCCATTGATCCGTAAGGCTTTTTGACCCGTTGCACACGGTGCACCGAGTCGACAGAGTTAATGACGCATTGTAAACGCTGCGTTGCGATGATCGAGTAAAAATGGTCTGCGGTTTCACCCTGTAACACCCGTGTTACACGCCGCGAGCCTTATGCGTGCTATTGGCGCCATTGAAAGGATCACTCGGCGGGCCTTCTTCACGGCCTTTATAATGGCGAATTCGCACCTAACTACAGGTCATCGACAGCCGCGCGCGGCATGCAGTTCGCCGCCAAAAGCGACTTTCCCCTGTCCGCGCGCTCAAGTCGATATGAATCGTCTAATGGATCAACGGTTCGGCCCCAACCACAACGGATTGCTCTCATGTCTTCGCCCAAACACGCAAAAGTGCTGATTCTCGGTTCCGGCCCCGCCGGCTACACCGCCGCTGTCTACGCGGCGCGTGCCAACCTGTCGCCGTTGCTCATCACGGGCCTGGCGCAGGGCGGCCAGCTGATGACCACCACCGACGTCGAAAACTGGCCCGGCGACGCAAGCGGCGTGCAAGGTCCGGAGTTGATGCAGCGTTTGCTCGATCACGCCGAGCGCTTCAACACTGAAGTTGTCTTCGATCACATCCACACCGCCAAGCTGACCGAACGGCCTTTCCGGCTGATCGGCGACTCGGGCGAGTACACCTGTGACTCGCTGATCATTGCGACGGGCGCATCGGCGCAATATCTTGGCGTGCCTTCGGAAGAAGCGTTCATGGGCAAAGGCGTGTCGGCGTGCGCGACCTGCGACGGTTTCTTCTACAAAAACGGCGAAGTGGCCGTGATCGGCGGCGGCAATACGGCCGTGGAAGAAGCGCTGTATCTGTCGGGTATCGCGAAGAAGGTGACCGTAGTTCATCGGCGCGACAAGTTCCGTGCTGAGCCGATCCTGATCGACCGCTTGCTCGCGAAGGAAAAGGAAGGCCTGGTCGACATCAAGTGGAACCACGTCCTCGATGAAGTCACGGGCGACAATTCCGGCGTGACCGGCCTGCGGATCAAATGCACCGAAACCGGCACGACCAGCGACGTCCCGCTGCAAGGCGTGTTCGTTGCAATCGGCCACAAGCCGAATACCGATCTGTTCGTTGGCCAGTTGGAGATGAAGAACGGCTACATCATCACGAACGGCGGCCTGCAAGGCAACGCGACGGGCACGAGCATCCCGGGCGTGTTCGCCGCCGGCGACGTACAGGATCACATTTATCGCCAAGCCGTCACGAGCGCCGGCACCGGCTGCATGGCCGCACTCGATGCGCAGCGTTATCTTGAAAGCATCAACGAAAACCCCGCCGAACGGTCGATGAGCGCCGAAGCGGAACGGTAAGCGGCCGGGGCGGCGGCGCAGCGAGCGGTCAAGATGACGTTCAGCGCCGCCTGGATACGCCTCGATACCCGGACAACGAAACGCCGGTCGCGATCCTCTGGATCGGCCGGCGTTTGTGTTTTCAGCGCGGCCGAAAGGGGTTCAAAAAACCTCCCCGCGCCGATTTTCCCGTTTCCCATGTTAAAAAGGGTTTCTGGAGCGGCGTGAACCGTGTTCCGCCGCCGTGCATTTTCTTCTGCCGTGCAATGCCCAAGAACCTGCCCCATCCGAACGAACCCAAGCTCAAACGCCAGCGCGACGCCGCGCCGAGTGCCGTCACGACCCTGCCGAAGACTACTGCGCCGACGGCGGAGGAATTGTCGGCGGCACTGAAACGCGATGGCCTCGCGGGGCTCGGCGCATTGCGAAACTCGCTCGAAGCCGAGGCTGCGAAGCGCAAGATAAAGCGCGCCGCCGCCGCGATGGCCGAGCGCGAAGCCGTCGCGGACGCGGACGTGTTCCGCCGCGCCATCGGTGAAGTGGAACCGCTGAAAGTCCCGCCACGCGTGACACCCCCGCGCGTGCCGCCATCGCCCTTGCCGTTGCAGACGCGCCTGGACGAAGAAGCCGTGCTGCACGAAGCACTCTCCGACGAATACGATCCCGAAAGCCTGCTCGATACCGACGACACCCTCTCCTATTGCCGACACGGCGTGCGCCAGGAAGTGGTGCGCAAGCTCCGGCGCGGCGCGTGGATCGTGCAGGCGCAACTCGATCTGCACGGCATGCGGCGCGAGGAAGCACGTGAGGCGTTATCGGAATTCATCCGCGAATCGGTAAAACGGGGGCTGCGCTGCCTGCGCGTGATCCACGGCAAGGGACTGGGGTCGATCGGGCGTGAACCGGTGCTCAAGGGCAAGGTTCGCGCGTGGCTTGTGCAGAAAGAGGAAGTGATCGCGTTCTGTCAGGCGCGGCCGCACGACGGTGGGTCAGGCGCGGTGCTTGTGCTGCTGCAGCCGGGCGGCTTGCCGCAACATCATGGTCATCCGCAGGACCGGGATCTTCAGGTTCGCGGCGAGGACAAGCGGCACGATCAGCGAAAGGGGCCGTAATCGTGCATCCCAGGCTCACGCTGGCCATCTCGATCATGGAGGCATTCGCGATCTTCGCGTATGCAATTTCAGGGCTGATCGAAGCGAGAAAGCGCCGGCTGGATGCCGTAGGTGCGTTCCTGGTGGCGCTTGCCACGGCTTTTGGCGGCGGTACGATGCGTGACGTGCTGCTGTCGCGCCGGCCGTTTTACTGGGTCCAGCATCAGGACTACGTGATCGTCATTTTCGTCATGGCGATTTTCGCGCCGCTGCTGTTGCGTACGACCACGCGCTTGTTCGACCAGCGCGCGCTGCTCATTGCCGATGCCATCGGGCTCGGCCTGTTCAGCATTTCGGGAACGTCGATCGCACTCGATGCGCAGATGCCCGCGTTCACGGCGGCCTTGATGGGCGTGGTAACGGGGGTGTTCGGCGGCATCATGCGGGATGTGCTGTGCAACGAGGTGCCGTTGATCCTGCGCGATTCGCGACCGTATGCAGTGTGCGCGTTCGCGGGCTGCTGGCTGTATCTGGGGCTCGACTGGCTCGGGCTGCAAGGGGTGTACAGCGTGTTGATATCGACCGGGTTTATTTTGGTCGCACGGCTGGTCACGCTTAAGCTGGACGTCCGGCTGCCACACTGACTGGGGCTCGCGCCGGCGGCCCCGCTCACAGCCGCGAGCGAAAGCGCTTGGCTATTTGCTACAATCTCTCCTCGATTTTCGCCTTATTTCCGGCATTTCATTTACGTCAACTCCACCCCAACGGTCGATCGACCCGCAGACTGAACATGAATATCGAGCAAGCGCGTTTCAACATGATCGAACAGCAGATCCGTCCCTGGGATGTGCTGGACCAGGACGTCCTGAACCTGCTGTCGATAGTCAAGCGTGAAAATTTCGTTCCCGCCGCGTATCGCAACATTGCGTTCGCGGATCTCGAAATTCCGCTGCCCGCCGGCCAGCACATGCTGTTTCCGAGAGTCGAGGCGCGGGTGCTGCAAGAACTGGCCGTGAAAAAGCACGAAGTCGTGCTCGAGATCGGTGCTGGCTCGGGTTACATGGCGGCGTTGCTCGCCGCGCGCGGCCGTTCGGTCACCACTGTCGAGATCGAGCCCGAACTCGCGAAGCTGGCCGATGAGAATTTGGCGGCGAACGGGGTATCGAACGCGCAGGTCGCGCTCGGTGACGGCTCGCTGGGCTGGAAAGAAGGCGAACCCTATGACGTGATCTGCGTCTCGGGCGGCCTGCCGGTGATGCCGCAGGAGTTCCTCGATCAGTTGAAGATCGGTGGCCGGCTGGCGGCGTTTGTGGGCAGTGCGCCGGTCATGAAGGCGCAGATCATCACGCGCGTCGATGAAAAGCAATTCCGCGTCGCCGATATTTTCGAAACATTGGTCGCACCGCTCAAGAACGCCTTGCAGCCGTCGCGCTTCAAGTTTTAACGCGGCGCATTGGCAGATTCGGACTCGTGTCCACGCTTGCATCTCCGTTTTCGCGGCGAGTCCGAATCCTCACGTAGCAAGCTGCGCGTTTGTTTGTGCCGGTAGCACCGGCGGGTCAGAACGGCTCGCCAATGCTCACCACTTTCACCGGAATCCCATGCAAAATCTGTCCGCACCCGAACTGGCCGAATGGCTCGCCGATTCATCGCGTCCCGCCCCTGTCCTGCTCGACGTCCGCGAACCGTGGGAAATCGAAACCGCCAAGCTCGCCAACATCGTCGCCATCCCGATGCGCGACATCCCGGCCCGCAGCGAAGAACTGGACGACGAAGTGCAAATCGTCTGCATCTGCCACCACGGCGCCCGTAGCGCGCAAGTCGGCATGTTCCTCGAATCGCGCGGCTTTTCGCACGTGTTCAACCTGTTCGGCGGTATTGACGCATGGTCGCGTCAGGTCGATCCGGCCGTGCCCACGTACTGATTCGTCGGCTTTCGCGTAACGCGGCGGCGCGCCGCTCGATGCCGCAATAAACGCGATAAAACCGCAATAAAAAACCGCGGGCTTCTGTCAAAGAAGCCCGCGGTTTTTTTCAAAGCCTGCAAAAAATCAAACCACGTTCATCGCCAGCGCGCTCTCGCGATAATGCAGGCTAGCCTTTTCGCTATCGCCGAGTTGTTCGTGCAATCGAGCGAGCGCCCGATGCGTGCGGATCTTCAAGGGTTCGTTATCGGCGAGCTTCAATGCCGATTCCAGGAAGGCCTGCGCCTTGCCCCACAACTGCTGATGCAGGCACAGCCGTCCAAGCGTGAACATCAAATCCGCGTCTTCCGTGCGTTCGTTCTGCCACGCTTCGGCGCGCTGGATCAACGGCAACGCATCGCCCGGCGACGCGCAATCCGGATAACGCCGCAACAAGCGCGCGTCCCAGTTGTGATTCAGCGCTTCTTCGACAATCTTGCGCGCATCGTTCCTTCTGTCCAGCGCGATCAGCAACTCCGCAGCAAGGTCAGCGAGACGAGGCGATTGCCGCTCGATCGGCGATAACGACTGCCAGAACTCCAGTAACGCGTCCGGGTTATGACGCCGGTCGCGCAGCAGATTTTCCGAGGCGACCTGACGCAAACGCACCGCGACCGCCGGATGCAACGCCTCGCGCTTCTCCAGCGTCTTGACCAGCTTCAGCACTTCGCCCCAGTTCTTCAACTGCTGCTGCGCGCGCAACGCGATCTGCTGCGCATGCAAACGCCGCCCGCCCTGCGCCTGCATCTCGGTCAACGCGACCAGCGCGCCATCGGCGTCGCGGCCATCGGCGCGCATGTCGGCGGTCGCCATCAAACGCGCGTCCTGCCAGTCGCCGTCCGTCACCTTCGCGAGCCATTCGTCGCGACGCGCGTACTCGTTCATCTCATGCGCCGCCTTCGCACCGATCAGGCCTGCCGCACCGGTGTTTTCACCGGCGATAAGGGAATCGCGCGCCGACTTCTCCGCCTTCGAAAAACGTCCGGCATACAGATGTCCGATAGCATCGCGTAACGCCGCATTCGCCTTCGCGAGCCGCGAGCGCGTGCGGTACGCCGACACCCGCTGCGGCATTTTCAGCACGCTGCGAATAGCGCGCAGCACGGCGTAGATCACGATGAACGACACGATCAGCGCCACCACGAACAGATTCAGCGATACATCCACCCGATACGGCGGCATCACGAGCAGCACTTGCCCGCCGTCGAAGACACCGACCAGCGCCAAGGCCGCGGCTGCCGCGAACAGCAGCACAAACCAGATGAGTCCACGCATCGTCATCATCCGCCTCGCTTGAACTGGTGAACCGCCGCGAGACTCGCGTTCAGATCGGGCACGGTGACCGCGAGCGATGCCTGATCGACTTGCTGCAGGAGCGAGCGGACCGCCTTGACCTTGCCCGACGATTGATCGAAGTAGCGGCCGAGCGCGGTATCGGCGGCGTGAAGGTCGGACTTGAGCGCGGGTTCGCTGCGCGACAGCAACGACAAACGTGCCGACAACAAGCGCAGCTTCACGTTCTCACGCACGAAATAACCTTGATCGGGAGACGCGAGCATGGCGTCGGCGTTATCGATACGACGCACCGTCACCAGGCTCGACAACTGCTGCCCGATCCCGGTGGCAACCTGCTGCAGCCACACTTTCCACTGCGGCTGATTAGTCGCTGCCGCGATCGACGCTGTGTTGGCGGGCGCATCCGCGTGCGCCGTAGCCGGCGCTATCGGCGCTTCGCCTGCGAGCGGCAGCGAGTCGATCTGATCGATGGCTGTATCGAGCTTGATGGCAAGCCCGGTGAGATCGGTGGATGGCGTTGCGCGCAGCTTGTCCATATCCTGCGCGATGGCCTTGCGGATGGTCACGATCTGCGGACCGGTAGTGGCAGCCAACCGCGTGTCGGCGCTTTGCAGCGCGAACAGCGCAAGCTGCACGTTGCCGGTGAGTTGCAACTGCTGGCTCGCGCTCGACAGGATCTGCTCGACTTCAGCAAGCGTCCAGTCGTCGCGATTGCTCGCCAGATCCTGATATTGCTGCTGCAGCGCCTGGCTTTGCGCCTGTGCGTCGGTGAGCTTGCCCTGGAACTGGATGATCTGCGTGTTGATCGCAGACACGGAGCTGGCGGCCTCATCGGCCTGGGCGCGCAACGCAGCGGTTTGCGTGTCGCTTGCTTGCAGACGTTGCGCGAGTTGTGCGTCACGCTGATCGAACTTGCGGTTGAGCATGAAACCGCCCACCCCCGCGACCACCACCACGATCAACAACACCAGCCAGAGCAGCGCAATGCCCGCACCACCGCCACGCTGTTTCGGCTGCGACTCGTAAGGCGTGAACGGTGTGTTCGGCGGCAACGGCGGAGTTGACGAGGTGGAGTGAGAAGAGGCCTTACTGGAATCGATCGAATCAGTCATGCGTGATTGAGCCGGTTGGTGAGCCGGCGTTGAAGCCGGCCTGGAATCCGTCGGCGCGGACTCCTGGTTGGTTTGACTGGATTGACTGAACGGCGCTGCCGTCGAGGCCATGTATCCATGTTCCTGCGCTTTTGCAACCTGCGCTTCCAGTTCTTCTTGTTGCGCTTTCTGCCCCGCTGCCGGGGCGAAGATGTTAACGAGCGCCTGCACGATACGCTCGTCGCCGGCTCCAGACACCGTAATCCTATCAAAACCCGCTTGCCGCGCGGCTTCGGCAATACGCGGATGCGGCGTCACGATTGGCACATGCTTGAGCGTCAGGGTTTCATCGGCGGTGAGATACTCGCGGGCAAGTTCTTCGAGATTGCGCACGCCTTCCGAGCTCGTCAGCAACCAAGCGTGGGGCTCGCCGGCGAGCAGCGCGTGGATGCGTTCCCAGTCGCGCATGGACGGTTCCGGCACGATCCGCCGATACGCTGCCACCTTCTCCACCTTCGCACCCGCTGCGCTCAGCGTGTCCGCAAGCCACTCGCGGCCGCCGTCGCCACGCACGATCAGGACGCGTTTGTCTTTGAGACCATCGGGGCCGAAATGCGCTTCGATAGCCGCATAGAGCGCTTCGGAATCGTAACGGGGATCCGTTGGTGTTTCGGTCACCGCTGCACCAGCCGCCGGGCTGATGATCGTATAGGCCGGTGGTGCCACGCCTTGTCGCGCGAGCGCGGCCACACTGCCGGGTCCGACCACGCCGATCGGAACATGCGAAGGCCACGCGGAGCTGAGCGCGGCGAAAGCGTGATCGATTGCATTCGGCGATACGAAGACCACCAGCGCAAACCCAAGTTCAGCGGGCGCGTACAACTCGCCGAGCGCGGCGCGCAGCGGCGCGTCATCGGCCACAGGGCCGATATCGATGAGTGGAAACTCGATCGGCTCGAAACCGGCACGCGCAAGCAGGGCGAACAACGCGGCCGACTGGCCCGAAGGACGGGTGACGACAACGGCCGGTCGCTGCGTTGGCCGTTCAGCCGATGAATGGGCAGATCCTTGAGCGCTCGCCATCAGTCGGCAGGCGATGCAGCGGGAGGAATACGTGCGCCGCTCGCAGTGCTTAACGCACGGACGATGTCCATCGCGCCCTGCGCTTCGAGTTCGGCCGACACGCGGCTGCCGAGATCGAGCGCAGCCTGTATGTCGGCGGCCTTGGCCGAGCCTTCGGCGCGCAGAACCCGCGTGCCGTCGGTAGTCGATACGCAGCCGCGCAGATGCAGCACGCCGTCGCGCCAGTCGGCATACGCGGCGAGCGGCACTTCGCAACTGCCACCGAGCGAGCGCGACACCATCCGTTCGGCTTCGACTGCCGCCGCCGTCGCTTCATGATGCAAGGGCGAGAGCCACGCGGCGAGATCCTCGCGGCCAGCGCGAATTTCGATACCCAGTGCGCCCTGCCCTGCAGCGGGCAAACTGGTTTCAGCCGGCAAGCTCGCACGAATCCGTGATTCGAGGCCGAGCCGTTTCAACCCGGCGGCGGCAAGAATGATCGCCGCGTAATCGCCACGATCGAGCTTGCCGAGCCGGGTATCGAGATTGCCGCGCAACGGGCGGACGTCGAGATGAGGGAAATGCATGCGCAACATGGCTTCGCGGCGCAGGCTGGACGTGCCCACAATGCTGCCTTCAGGCAACTCCTCAAGGGACGCATAGTGCGGCGAGACGAAGGCATCGAGAGGATCTTCGCGTTCGAGGATCGTGCTCAGGGTGAAGCCGTCCGGCAATTCCATAGGCACGTCTTTCAGCGAATGCACGGCGAGATCGGCGCGGCCGTCGGCGAGTGCGGCTTCCAGTTCCTTGACGAACAGGCCCTTGCCGCCGACCTTCGATAAGGTCCGGTCGAGAATCTGATCGCCGCGCGTCGTCATTCCGAGGATTTTGACGTCGCAAGATGGATATAATTTGTGCAGCGCAAACCGCACGTGCTCGGCCTGCCACATGGCTAAACGGCTTTCCCGCGAGGCAATAACCAGACTTTCGGGCGGTGGTGTGGAAGGCGTCTCGGAGTTCATTGCAGGTAGATCGAATGACGGGATGGATAACAAACAATGGTAGCACGCACGCCATTGCCCATTTACAGTCGGATCCCGCGCCCAAGCGCCGCGGCACGGGCTTCGAGCGATGCGGCAGGACGGAGACAACCAGGTTTTGCCGCATCGCGCGGCATCGCCGGGGCACGCATTTTATCGTGCGGCTGTGGTCAGGCGCCTTCGCATCCCCGGTTTTATCCGCAACGCAGTAATGCAGCATGGCAAAGCAGTCGAACGTCGCACTGGCCGGCGGTGTCGCGCCGGTCTCCGGCCTCCGGCCGCCTCCGTATCCTGTCTCTGGCTTTCAAGAGGAATTCAACGTGACGTCTCCCGGATCGGCGCGCAACGCCCGCCCCCGCCGCAACGCAGTATCGAAGGATGCTTCTTCCACCGCGCCCGATACGGCGTCCGCCACCATTAGCCGCGCGGCAACTGTCGTCAAGGCGTCCAAAACCACCGGGATGACCAAACGCGTGGCGAACGGACGTGCTGCAGCCATTCCCGCGCCCGAGGCAACAGGGAAGAACGGCAAGCCGGCCAAAGCCTCGTCGCGCACGCGCGACGACAAGGACCTGCCGCTCTTCGAAGACATCCGCTATCTCGGCCGCCTGCTCGGCGACGTCGTGCGCGAGCAGGAAGGCGACAAAGTGTTCGATGTCGTCGAAACGATTCGTCAGACGGCAGTGAAATTTCGTCGCGAGGAAGACAACGAGGCGTCGCAGACGCTGGAAAAGCGCCTGAAATCGCTCTCGCCCGAGCAGACGGTGAGCGTCGTGCGCGCGTTCAGCTATTTCTCGCACCTGGCGAATATTGCGGAGGACCGGCATCACAACCGGCGCCGCAGGATCCACGCGCTGGCGGGTTCGGCCCCGCAGCCCGGCACGATGGCCTATGCAATCGAACGCCTGAAGGCGAGCCCGAATGCGGCGTCGGCGAAAGCTACGCTGCAGAAATTCTTCGATGACGCGCTTATCGTCCCCGTGCTCACTGCCCACCCGACCGAAGTCTCGCGCAAGAGCATTCTGGACGCGCAGCACGAAGTCGCCCGACTGCTTGCCGAGCGCGATCAGGAACTGACCGCGCGCGAACGGGCGCACAACGAGGCGATGCTGCGCTCGCGCGTCACGTCGCTGTGGCAAACCCGGATGCTGCGCGATGCCCGCCTGACCGTCGCCGATGAAATCGAAAACGCGCTGTCGTATTACCACGCGACGTTCCTCGAAGAGATCCCCGCGGTTTACGCCGATATCGAAAGCGCGCTGACCGAGCACGGCCTGCCCGCGCGTTTGCCGCCGTTCCTGCAAATGGGTAGCTGGATCGGCGGGGATCGCGACGGTAATCCGAATGTCACCGCGCCCACGCTGGTGCACGCCATCACGCGACAGGCCACGGTGATCTTCGAACACTATCTCGATCAGGTGCATAAGCTGGGCGCGGAGTTGTCGGTGTCGCATTTGCTGGCCGGCGCGAGCGATGCGCTCAAGGCGCTCGCCGATGCTTCGCCGGATTCGTCGCCGCATCGTATCGATGAGCCTTATCGACGGGCGTTGATCGGCGTGTATGCGCGGCTGGTGGCCAGCGCCGACGAACGGCTCGGACACGGCGTGGTCGCGGCGCGCAGCCATCATCCGGCGAAACCGTACATATCGGCGGCCGAATTTGCCGCCGACCTGAACGTGCTGCTCGAATCGCTGGCGACGCATCACGGCGAGTATTTGTCGGCGCCGCGGCTCTCGCCGCTGGCGCGTGCGGCCGAGGTGTTTGGTTTCCATCTGGCGAGTATCGACTTGCGCCAAAGCTCGGATATTCACGAAGCGGTGATCGCGGAACTGCTCGCGCGGGCGGGCGTCCAGGACGATTACGCGGCGCTGCCCGAAGCCGATAAGGTCACGTTGCTGCTAAGCGAACTGGCGCAACCACGACCGCTGCGCCTGCCCTATTTCGAATACTCGGATCTCGCCAAGAGCGAACTCGGCGTACTGGAAACGGCGCGCGTAACGCGTGAGAAATTTGGCACGCGCGCGGTGCGCAACTACATCATCTCGCACACAGAAACGGTCAGCGATTTGCTGGAAGTGATGTTGCTGCAGAAAGAAACGGGCCTGCTGCATGGTCGTCTGGGACATGCCAAAGATCCCGCGCACGATGGCCTGATGGTGATTCCGCTTTTCGAAACCATCGCCGACTTGCGCAATGCGCCGCACATCATGGGCGACTTTTTTGCGCTGCCGGGCGTGGACAAGCTGGTCGAACTGCAAGGCGGCGAGCAGGAAGTGATGCTCGGTTACTCCGATAGCAACAAGGACGGTGGTTTCCTCACATCGAACTGGGAACTCTATCGCGCGGAACTGGCGCTGGTCGCTTTGTTCAAACGGCACAAGACCACGCTGCGGCTATTTCATGGCCGCGGAGGCACGGTCGGCCGCGGGGGCGGTCCGACCTATCAGGCGATCTTGTCGCAGCCGCCGGGTACCGTCGATGGCCAGATCCGCACGACCGAGCAAGGCGAAGTGATCGCGAGCAAGTTCGGCAATGCGGAGATCGGGCGTCGCAATCTCGAGCTCGTGGTTGCTGCAACGCTCGAGGCTTCCCTCTTGCCGCACGAGAACGCGCCGCCGCAATTGCCGCTGTTCGAAGCCACCATGCAGACGCTGTCGGATTCGGCGATGGCCGCGTATCGCGCGCTGGTCTACGAAACGCCCGGCTTCAAGGAGTATTTCTTCGAATCGACGCCGATCTCGGAGATCGCGGAATTGAACATCGGCAGCCGGCCGGCATCGCGAAAGCTCCAGGATCCGAAGCAACGCAAGATCGAAGATCTAAGGGCTATTCCATGGGGCTTCTCGTGGGGTCAATGCCGCTTGTTGCTGACCGGTTGGTACGGCTTCGGCAGCGCGGTAACTGAATTCCTCGACAGCTCTCCCGATGCCGCCGAGCGCACCCGCCGTCTCGCCACGCTCAAGAAGATGCACAAGACCTGGCCGTTCTTCGCGAATCTGCTCTCGAACATGGACATGGTGCTGGCGAAGACGGATATCGCGGTGGCGTCGCGTTACGCGCAGCTCGTCACCGATAAAAAACTCCGCAAGCATGTGTTCGGCCGGATTGTGGCGGAATGGGAGCGGACGTCGAGCGTGTTGTCGGAGATCACGGGGAATAACGAGCGGCTCGCGAATAACCCGCTGCTCGCGCGGTCCATTAAAAACCGCTTTCCGTATCTCGATCCGTTGAATCACTTGCAGGTGGAGTTGCTGAAACGCCATCGAGCGGGGGACGACAACGTTCGGCTGGGACGCGGGATTCATTTGACGATCAACGGGATTGCGGCGGGGCTGCGTAATACGGGGTGATCCATCCTTTGCAGCGTGATCGCTTCAATGAAAAAGCCGGCGTGTGCAGCCGGCTTTTTCTTATTCCGCCTCGATAGGCGACGACCTGATCGCGACGTTTCATCGATTGCTCAAGGTTTTCGTCAGTATTTTCTTGCCAGCGGCAACGCTACAATAAGCGCCCTCTTGTACTGGTACAAGTTACACAGTTATTCTGGTATCTAACCACCCAGAGCCACTGCCGGACTTTTCCAAAGCGCGTATCGAGCCTCATGTCCCTGTCACCCACCGCCCCCGCCGCCAGCAAAAACGACGCTGCCCCGCCCCTCGACGCTACGCCGGCACGTGCGCTCGGCGACTTCATCCGCGCTCATCGAGAAAGATTGTCGCCAATGGCTGTCGGCCTGCCGCCCGGCCCGCGCCGCCGCACGCCGGGCCTGCGGCGCGAAGAAGTCGCCCAATTGTGCGGCGTCAGTCCGACCTGGTACACGTGGATAGAACAGGGACGGCCGGTGTCCGCTTCCGCCGACGCGCTCGCGCGCATCGCGGTCGCGTTGCAGTTATCGCGGGCCGAGCGGGCTTATCTGTTCGAACTTGCCGCCCAGCGCGATCCCGCCGAACCCGATCCGGCGGCGCAGGACGCGCCGGCAGCGCTGCTGAAATCGGTGGAATTGATCGATGCGCCCGCCTACGTTCTCGACCGCCAGTGGAACGCGTTGCGCTGGAACGCACAAGCGGCGGCGTTGTTTGTCGGCTGGCTGGATGGCGTTCAGGACCGCAATCTGCTTAGCTTCACGTTCACGGCGCCGGGGGCGCAAAGTTTGATCGTGGATTGGGAGACGCGCGCACGACGGCTGGTGGCCGAGTTTCGGGCCGATTCGATCCGCCATCTGAACGATGCTCCCACGCGGGCGCTGATCGATTCACTCAGTGCCGCCAGCGATGCGTTTGC
>JGI12635J15846_10001075_pt1 | contig 23895 bp, 17 predicted proteins | sample BlaSpr_A8_OM2_M2_FD_15846 | JGI IMG/M metagenome (IMG submission 15846) | reverse complement strand
GTCGACGATCCGCTGCCCTGGCTGCTGGTGGATCGACGGGCCGCGCGGGTGACGGCAGTGCATGACGAAACGTGGCTCCGCATCGTCGATGCCGACAAGGCGCTGGCAGCACGCCGATATGTTGGCGACGACGCCATCACCATCGCTGTCAATGACCCACTGGTGCCGAATAATTCAGCCACCTTCAGCATTGCGGGCGGTGGCGCCGAACCGACGGACCGGCGCCCCCAACTTCACGTCGGCATTGCGGGCCTGGGCGCTGTTCTGCTCGGTGGCACGACCTGGCGGAGCCTGGAGACGGCCGGACTGGTCCGGGCCGACGATCCAGCGTCGCTTGCCGTAGCCGATCGGCTATTCGCGGTTCCCGACGCACCGTACGCCGGGTTCTTCTTCTAAAGCGTGCCGGCGACGCTGCGCCGGGAATCTACACTGGTCGGGTGCGTGTCGCCCTCTGCGCCGACGAGCCCTATCCGGTGCATACCACCGTGCGCGACTGGCTCGAGGAACACGGCCACGCAGTCGTCCCCTTCGGGTCCGTCGCCGCAGGCTCGGAGACGGCATGGGCGCTGGCCGCGGAAGTGGCCGCCGAAGCTGTCGCGCGCGGCGACTGCGATCAAGGTGTGTTCTTCTGCTGGACCGGCACCGGTATCAGCATCGCGGCGAACAAGGTTTCTGGGATCCGCGCCGCGCTGTGCTCCGATCCGGGGCAAGCAGAGGGCGCCCGAGTGTGGAACCACGCCAACGTGTTGTGCCTTTCCAACCGCACACTCGCCGACGATCTCGCCAAGGAGATCCTCACCGCGTGGTTCGGCACCGAACCCGACGAGCGAGGCAGCGCCGGCGTGGCCGACCTCGCCGCTGTCGAGGCCCGTCACCGGCGCTAAGAGTTACCCACCGGTGTCGCATCGGCGTCGGCCTGTCGCGCCGCGCGGATGGCGCGTCGGTACACCACTGCCAGCCCGCCTTTGGCGGGTGCAGTCGCGATTCCGCGTGAGTGACGCCGCTCCGCCGGGCGGTCGGTGGCGGCGAACTCGAACTCGCGCAGCAGAGTTCGCAGCGTCACATTCATCTCCATGTTCGCAAACGCGGCCCCGATGCAGCGGCGGACACCGCCGCCGAACGGGATCCACGTGTAGTTATCCGGCTGGTGGTGCAGGAAGCGGTCCGGATTGAACGTCGCGGCGTCAACGAAATTGGCCTCTGAGCCATGCACAAGCGCCGCGCTGACCACGACCGCGTGGTGCGCGGGAATCACCCACGGGCCCAGCCGAATCCGCGTGCGCGTCATCCGGGTGGTTCCTTCTACCACCGGCCTGGTGCGCTGCACCTCCCAGATGGTGGCCTGACGCAATTGCGACCCTCCGGCATCGGCCTCGGCAACCAGCCGCGACAGCAGCCGCGGGTGACGCCGGATCCGTTCCACCGCCCAGGCCAGCGTCGTGGCCGTCGTCTCATGCCCGGCGGCCAGCAAGGTCAACAACTCGTCGCCCACGTGCTCATCGGAGATGGGCGAGCCGTTCTCGTAGCGAGCCGCAAGCAGCAGCGCCAGCACGTCGTTACGCTGCTCAACCGCGGCGTCGGCGCGTGCCTCCCGGATCAGCGAGGCGATGATGTCGTTATAGTGGTTCCGGTATCGCGCTACCCGGCCCCACGGGCTCCACGGCCCCAGGTCGCGACGCAGCCCCGGAGGCAGGACTGCCATCCGGGATGCTAACGGCACCCACTGCGGGAGCAGTTCAGCTAGCTGGTTCAGCGCCGAACCCTGCGCTCCGAACACCGTGCGCAGAATGGCGTTCAGCGTGATGCACATCATCGACTGCAAGGTTGCAAACTCACGGCCCTGCGGCCAGCCGGCGGTCTCGCGGAGCACTTCTTCTTCGACGATTGTTTCGTAACCGGCCATTCTGCGACCGTGAAACGGCGGTACCAGGAGTTTGCGCCGCCGCAGATGCTCGGTGCCGTCGAGACTGAACGTCGATCCCGGTCCAAGAACCGTGCCAAGATTAGAGGCCCGGCCAACCAGGTCGTTGCCGCTGGTGAACAGATCTTTGATCAATACCGGGTCGCCGATCACCACCGTCGGACCGAGGATCGGCAGCTTCATGGTGAACGCGGTCCCCCAGCGCCGCTCCAGCGCCGAAACCGCCCGATGCCGGGCAGTCATAAATCCGATTCCCTGCACAAGCTTCGGTATGGCCGGACCGGGCGGCAGCCGAACCGGGTCCGTGGTCGCTTCAGCCAACGCTTACCCCTCTGGTCCCTTACGTACTGCTACACGGTACGCAGGCGTACCATCAAGTCAAGGCTCTTGGCCAGGCTGATTTGCCTACGACGACGTGGAGCAGTTCGGGAATGAACCAGGGAGTCACTCGGTTCGAGTAGGCGTGTCCCAGCGTTCAGGTGCTGCCGCCGGGTCCGATGGAGGAGATCTCGCGTGACGACGACAACCGATGCGGCTGTCTGGTCGGACCGCGCTGTTTCCTATTCCGGGTGGCGCCAGCCTGAGGGCACTCGGTGAAGTTTCTGCTGATAACGCTGATAACTCATCTTCCGAATCCTGTCTCGGGTGAGAAGAAGAGTCCTGCCGATCGGCTGCGTGATGTCCTCGATAAGGCCGTGGTCGCCGAGGAACTGGGTTTTGACGGCTTTGCGGTGGGCGAGCGTCACGAGGATCCGTTCATCTCGTCCTCCCCGCCGGTGGTGCTGAGCAACATCGCGGCGCGCACGTCGAAGATTGGACTGTTCACCGGGGTGACGACGTTGAGCCTGCTCGATCCGGTCCGCGCATTCGAGGACTATTCGACGCTCGACAACCTGTCCGATGGGCGGCTCGAACTGATCATCGGCAAGGGTAACGGCGCGGCGCAGGCCGAACTGTTCCATGTGACCACAGCCGACCAATGGGACCGTAATCGCGAAGGCTACGAGCTGTTTCGGCTGCTGTGGCAAAACGAGCACGTGACGTGGTCTGGCCGGTTCCGCCCGCCACTGGTCAACGCCAAGGCACTCCCCCGCCCGCTGCAAGACCGAATTCGGATCTGGCACGGCAGCGCGACGAGCACGGATTCCGTGGACCTCGCCGCTCGTTACGGTGACCCGATTTTCTCCGCCAACGTCAGCCATCCCATCGAGCCCTACGCCGAGCTGGTTCGTCACTACCGGCAGCGGTGGGAGTTCTACGGCCACCGATCCGAGGACGCGTTGGTCGGCGCCGGAACCGCCGGGTTTTATGTCACCCCGACCTCGCAGGAAGCCGTGGCTGCGTACCGACCGGCGGTCGAGGCGCGGTTGGCAGCGCAGCGCAACGCCGGCCTTCCGGCGGTGTTCGACTCGATCGAAGATTTCGTCGAGCGCAGCTCGGCGTTGATCGGGAGTCCCGCGCAGCTGATCGACAAGGTGGGTCGTTATCACGAGCAGCTCGGCCACGAAGTGATGCACCTCAGTGCCGATAACGACGCCGTGACGGTCAGCCAACAGCGTCGTAGTCTCGAACTGTTCCAATCCGACGTCGCGCCCGTTCTGCGTGAGCGGTTTCCGAGCCGGCCGCTCATCTCACAGACAAGTCGACAACCCGCGCGGTCAACCCGGGCTTCGTGAAGACATTTCGAAAGGCGAGAAGGAGTACATGAATCATGACCACCACCGCAGATACAGCAGCAGAAACGTTCGAGGCGGCGTGGAACCAGTGGCACGGCGAACGCGAGCGCTCCTATGCTGACCCGCTCGGCTGGGTAAGCCTCACCGGCTTGTATTGGCTCACCGATGAATTCGAAACCGTCGCCGATCTTCCGGGTCGGTGGCGAGCTGACGCCGACGCCGTGTACGTCCAGGGCATCGACGGAACCGACCGGCTCGAACCGATCGAAGGTGCACCGGGATTACTCGTCGAGGCCGGGGATCGCCGTATCGAGGTCATTCGTCGCACCGGCTCGGCCGCATTGCGCGTACACGACCCCAAGTCTCCGCACCTTCAGGCGTACAACGGCATTCCCACCTACCCGCCGAGCGAACAGTGGCGAGTCGCCGGCACCTTCACCCCGTACGCGCAGCCGAAGACGGTCACGACGGGCGCCGTCGTCGAAGGACTCCAGCACCACCTCAACGCCGTTGGCGTCATCGACTTCGAACTGGCCGGCGCCGCTTTGCAGCTCGTCGCGTTCGGTTGGCGCGAGGGTGGGCTGCAGGTGCTGTTCACCGATGGCACGAGTGGCGTGACGACATACCCTGGCGCCAGGTCACTCTCGGTCGCCGAGCCCGGCGCCTACGGGACGGTGACGCTCGACTTCAACCGGGCGTCCAACTTGCCGTGCTCGTTCACCGACTACGCGACATGCCCGGTGGCACCCGCCGAGAACAGGCTGCCCGTCGCCGTCGAGGCCGGTGAGAAGAACCCGCGATGAGTTGGGTTCCACTCACCCTGTGAGCTTTTCGCTCGCTGATGCCGCGGTTCAAGCGTGATTGTCGTCGTCGGCGCGGGGGTTTGCGGGCTCGCGGCCGCCTACGAGTTGTCGCGGCGCGGGGAGCACGCGACTGTGTTCGAGCGCGGAGAGCCGTTCGCCGAGCAGTCCGCGGGATTGGCGCGGATCTTCCGCATCGCACACCGGCGCCCGGCGTTATGCNAGCTCGCTCTGCAGGCCCGCGTCGGCTGGCAGCGCTGGGAGGCCGAGCTCGGCGCGGGACGGTTGCTGGGCTCCGAGGGCTTTATCGCCGCCGGCCCGAGCGAGGACACCTTGGCTGCAACGGAAGCCGCAATGAAAGAGGCCGGCGCCGCTTTCTCCTGGCTTGACCGGACCGAGATCGCGGCGCGGATCCCATTCGTCACAGCGCCGTGGGAGGCCGGAATCCTCGATCCGCTCGGCGGCAGCCTGCGCATCCGCCGTGCGCTGGGCGCCTTGGCGCGGCGGGTCGACATCCGCCGCGGCGACGTCGTGTCGGTCGCTGACGACGGCTTGGTGACACTCGCGGACGGCGCCGTGGTGCGCGGAGACCGCGTGCTCATCTGCGCGGGGGTCCAGACACCGGCACTCTTTGGCCCGCTCGGCATCGAATTCGCCCCGCATACTCGCTTCACCTACGAGGGCGCCGACGCCACCGGCGCCGCGTGCCTGTCCGTGCCTGAGGGCTACGGGTTGCCGCTCGGCAGCACGGGCCGCTGGGCCTTCGGGCAGGAGGTGGCAGACCCCACAACTGTGCGCGCGCTGTTCCCGTCGCTATCGCCGGTGGGCCAGGTGGAGTGCGTCACCGTCCGCGCCCGGTGGCTCGACTCAGGCGGGGACGGGTGGACGGTGGCGCGCCGCGGCCGCGTCGTCGCTTTCGTCGGCAGCAATCTCATGAAGTTCGGGCCGCTGCTCGGCGATCTACTGGCTCAGGCCATGCTGAGCGACGAGCTGCCGAGCGACTTGACCTGACTTCATCGTCATGCGTGAGACCATGGTGGCGAAGATCGACGCAACGGCGGGCCCTTTGGCGCGCTTCGTCGGGGAGGTCAGCCCAGCTTGGCTACCGCACGTGGAGCCGCCCTCTGGGTCGTGGCAGCCGTCGGCTACCTGGTCCTCGAGGCGGTCGCCGCCGCAGGTTTTGAGCCCGTCTACAGCTACGCGCGCGACTACATCAGCGATCTCGGGGTTAACGCCGGCGAACTTGTTCATGGCCGGATGATCGACTCCCCGCGGTCTTACTTGATGCATACGGCGTTCTACCTGCAGGGCATTCTGTTCTTTCTCGGAGCGTTGCTCATCGTGGGTGTCCCCGACTGTCCAAGGGCCCGAATCTTTTTGGGCTTGATCGCCGCGAACGCCGTCGGCAATATCGTGATAGGAACTGTGCACAGCGGGAAGGTGCATCTCGCCGGCGCTGCGCTGGCGATTGTCGGAGGCAACACCGCTATTCTGACGGGATCCGCAGTCGTTGCGCCGATCGGCGGCCGTCGCTGGTACCGCAGCATCTCCAAACTCGTTGCGGCCCTGGGTCTGCTATGTCTGAGTATGTTGATGATCAACGAAGCGACATCGAAGGCCAACCTGCTGCCCGACGGGGCGTGGGAGCGCGGAAGCGTGTACTCGATCACCGCGTGGCAGTTGCTTACCGCCGCCTGCCTGCTGACGATGCGGCGCCAACTCGGGACAGCGCGTCTTCAGCCCGATTGAGAACGTATGCCAATCAATCTAGTCAACAACTGTTGACATAGCTTCCGCCAGCGCCTACCGTCGAAGTCAACAACTGTTGAACTCTCGACAGGGGGTCGCGGAAATGACCGTCACAGCCATCCAGCTGGTATCACACCCGGAGGTGGTGGCGCGATGAGCACGCATTCTGCCGATTTCGTAGTCGATGTCCTCGTCGTCGGCGCCGGGCCAACCGGGCTGACCGCCGCCGGTGACCTCGCGCGGGCCGGCCGGTCGGTCACCGTCCTGGAGCGCTGGCCCACGAGCAACCCGTCAAGCCGCGCCTTCGCCACCATGGCCCGCACACTCGAGGTTCTCGACGCCCGCGGACTTGCCGACAACCTGTTGGCGCATTCAAACAAGGCACCGGGAGTCACGATTTTCGGGGGTGCCCGCATCGATCTCACCCACCTCGAATCGCCGTACCAATTCGCTATGATCACACCGCAGACCAATGTCGATCAGGCGCTGGTCGGCTACGCCGCAGATCAAGGCGCTGATATCCGGCGCGGCATCAACGTCATCGGACTCGATCAGGACGGCGACGGCGTGACCGTGACCGCGCGGCCGCAGGGCGAGGACGCAGAGCAGCACTGGCGGGCGCAGTACCTGATCGGCGCCGACGGTGCACACAGCACGGTTCGCGCGTTGGTCGGTGCAGATTTCCCGGGCAAGACGATCTTGTCGTCAATCGTGCTCGCTGATGTCAAGCTGGCGCACGGGCCGGCCGACGGTGGACTGACGCTGGGCAGTACTCGTGATGTGTTCGCGTTCTTAGCCCCCTACCAAGCCCCTTTCGAACGCCACGACTCGGAAGGTTCGTGGTATCGCGCGGTGGTATGGGACCGCAAACACCAGGTGGCCGACCACGAACCTGTCGATCAGGACGAGATCATCGGCGTCCTTGGGCGGGCAATGCAGACCGACCTCGGCGTGCTCGAGGTGGGATGGATGTCCCGATTCCACTGCGATGAAAGACAAGTCGCCCAATACAGGTATGGTCGCGTGTTCCTGGCGGGAGATGCGGCGCACGTCCACTCCCCCATGGGCGGGCAGGGCATGAACACCGGCATTCAGGACGCGGCGAACCTCGCTTGGAAGATCGACGCGGCGCTCGCAGGAGCGGACGACGCCGTCCTCGACAGTTACCACGACGAACGCCACCCGATCGGCAAGCGGGTCCTCATGCAATCCGGTCTCATGGCGCGCGGCGTCACGCTTCATCCACGTGCCGCACGGAGGCTACGAAATCTGCTGGCGCCACGCCTACTTCGCGTACCTCGCGTGCGCGATGCGATAGCGGGAAGCTTCGCGGGAACAACGTTGCGGTATTCGCACTGTGCGGGTGAGAGCTCTCTGGTAGGCAGCTGCGCGACCCAGATTCCATTGACGCAAAGCACGCTCGGCCAGATGCAACGCGTGCTGCCCGGCTTCGTTTTCGTTCGTGAGCGCGGCACGATTCCGGTCGACGCGACCGAGCTGCTCCAAGCGGAGCGGACCGACCCAGGTCCGGCAGTGCTGGTCCGGCCTGATGGTTACATCGCCTGGGCCGGCGACTCGGCCGACCGGTCCGCATGGGCTGCGGCCCTTGCTCGGTGGACAGCAGCACCTGGCAGCCGCTCGAGCCGCACCTGGTCGCTCCAAACTAACTGCGCCGCTGTACCATTCGATGCTCGAGAGCTCCTAAGACAGAGTCGCTGAGTTTGCCCAATGCGGCCAACAGAATGATCGCCAGCAGCATCACATCGGTACGACCGGTGTTCTGACTGTCGATCAGGAGAAATCCGAGACCTTTCGAGGAGGCGATCAGCTCCGCGGCGACCAGAAATAACCACGCGTTTGCCAGCCCCAATCTGAGCCCATTCACCAGCTCTGGGGCCGCAGCGGGCAGCATCACCGTCGTCAGCAACGAGACGCCGTGTCGACCGTATGCCCGTCCCACCTCTAGAAGCTGTGCGTCGACGTGCGAGAGTGCCGATGCCGTCGTCGTGTAGATGGGAAAGAACGCACCGATAGCGACAAGCAACAGCTTGGGCGTCTCGTCGATCCCAAACCACAAGAGCAACAACGGCACCCACGCCAACGAAGGCACAGTACGGAACGCCGCGACTGTCGGCGCCAGCAGCCTGCGTGCGACAACCGACAGCCCGACGAGTGAACCGAGTGCGAGCGCAGCAGCTGCCCCGGCCAGGTAGCCGAGCAGGACCCGCGAAATGCTCGCCTCCAAGTGGATCCATAGCTGGCCACGCCGAAGCAGGTCGCCCAGCGCGGCCACCACGTCGGCAGGAGCCGGCAACTGGCTGGCGGAGAACACCCCGGTCGCCGTGACAAACTGCCAGATCGCCAGCAGCAATGCCGGGACAACCAGCCCTGCCAGTGGTGCGGCGCGAATCCTCAGTGAGTTCGCTGAGCGTACTTCGGCTCGATTATCGTGCTCAGCGCGCCGCGGCCGGCCTCGTCGGATCTGATATCGGCGTCCGCCACGGCTATCGGCACTATGCTCGTCAGCACTGCGCGCTCCGGGTCCCCCGGCGTCGGATCGATGTCCAATGCCGTTCGCTGCAGTTCCTCCTGGGCCACGCTCGGCGTCACCTTCGCCTGCGAGGCGAGTAGGGCCACCAATTCGTCGGGGTGTGTCTTCGCCCATTGCCGGGCCTCCTCGTAGCTGTTGACCACCGCCTGGACGGCAACCGGATTTGCGGAGCTGAAGTCCTCGCGAACGTTCAGCACGCCATAGGAATTGAAATCCGGGTTGCGGTACAGCAACCGTGAACCTTGCTGCTGAACCGTCTGTGCCATGAAGGGGTCCAATCCGGCCCAGGCGTCGACATCGCCGCGTTCCAGAGCGGTTTTGCCGTCGGCATGCTGCAAGTTGATGATTTCGACATCGGCCGGCGAAAGCCCACCTGTCGCAAGCGATTGCAACAGGAAGAAGTAGGGATCAGTCCCCTTGGTGACGGCGATCTTTTTGCCTTTGAGGCCGGCCACAGAGTTGACGGTCGAATTCTTGCCGACGACCAGAGCCGTCCACTCCGGCTTGCTGTACACATCGATGATCTTGATCGGTGTGCCGTTGGCCCGCGCGACCAATGCAGCTGAACCGGCGGTGGACCCGAAGTCCAGACCGTTCGCGCGGAGGCCCTCGTTGGCCTTGTTGCTACCCGCCGAGAGCACCCAGGTGACGTTGTAGCCCCGGTTTTCCAGCAGGTGCTGATCGCGCACCACCAGACTCAGAGGGTTGTAGTACGCATAATCCACCCGGATGTCCTTTGACGCCGTGCTACCGGTGTTCGAACCGCAGGCAGACACGGCGGTGACTCCCGCGACAAGCAAAATCGTGGTCAGGTATCGACCTTTCACTACGCTTTCGCCTCCTCATCGAGCGCAGACCGCAGGCTGGCACTGCCGCGTCTGGGTACACCGAGTTCGTCCAACAACTGATCACGCAGCACGGTGATTCGCGGGTCACCGCGGTCCCGTGGCTTGGGAATTTCGACGTCGAATGTCGCGGCAATACCGGCGGCACCCTTCCGGCCCGGTCGAGCATCGGCACGCAGAACCAGCACTCGATCGGCGAGGATCGCCGCCTCGTCCACGTCGTGCGTCACTAAGACCGTGGTGGTGCCGGCCTCTTGCTGCACCGTGTCGAGCAGGTCCTGCATTCGTAGTCGGGTCAGTGCGTCGAGGGCCGCCAGCGGTTCGTCGAGGAGGAGGACGCGGGGCTGCCGGACGAGGGCGCGCGCGAGGCCTGCGCGTTGGGCCATGCCGCCTGACACTTGTCGCGGGTGGTGATCGCCGAATTCGTGTAGCCCGACGACATCCAGCCAATGCTGCACTGAGGCAGAGCCTTTAGTTCGCGCGGTGCCGGGCGGCAGTCCGAACTCAACGTTGGCCGCCAGCGATCGCCACGGCAGTAGTCGAGGTTCCTGGAACACCATGGCACAACGCGGGTCGATCCCGCGGACGGCCTCGCCGTCGATCTCGATCCGCCCATGGGTCGGACGTTCAAGACCGGCGATGAGCCTCAACAGGGTCGATTTGCCGCTGCCCGAAGAGCCGAGCAACGCGACTACCTCGCCCGGCTCGATCTCGATGTCGACCTCGTGCAGCACGGTGTGTGTTCCGAACGTTCGTTCGACATCACGAAGTGACACGCGTGCCGGCGCCGGACTGGTCGACATCACCCGCGCAGCATAGGGACGGCTCTGGCCGGCCGCCAGGTTTGCTGTGATCATGATTGAAACCCGTGCGCGCGGCCGACAGCGATGGCGTCCCGAGCGCGGCGGGACTGTTTGTACTTGAAGGTGGACATTTTGGAGCCAGTGGGAATAACTCCATAGCCGGAATCGTCTTTCGACCGGTCGGCATTCGTTGGTGGCCGTGCACACAGACCCGGGGGAGGAAGTCAGTGAACTGGTCAAATGCGGCAACCGGCCTGAAAACCGTGCCGCGGTCATCAGCAGTCGAAACGCATGGGCGGGATGGACGCCGGGGGCCCGGGGCGACCCAGGCCATGTTCGCCGGTGTGTTAGGTGTCCTTCTCGCAACGGGATGGGCCGGCAACCACTTCGCCGCATTGATGCCCGCGATCCGCGACCACCAGCACCTCGGCGCAGCCATGCTCGAGGCGATCTTCGCAATCTATGCGGTGGGACTGCTGCCCGGCCTGCTCATCGGGGGGCGCGCCTCAGATGCGTTTGGGCGCAAGTCAGTGGCGTGGATTGGGTGCACCACTGTCCTGGTGGGAACGGTGGCGATGCTGTTTTCACAGCACTCCGCTGTGTTGCTGGCCGGGCGTTTGATCGTCGGGATGGGTGCGGGCCTGGTAATGAGCTCTTGCACTGCATGGGCCTCCGATCTGAAAGGTCCCGCCGGTGCAGCCACCGCCGGAACTGTGTTGACCGCCGGTTTTGCGGCCGGCCCATTCGCTGCGGGGGCGATCGCGTCGGCTGGGGAACCCGGCATTCGGGTGTCGTTCGGGATCGCCGCCGCCATCGTCTTGGTGGCGACGGTTGCCGCCGTCGTGGCGGTGCAGCGCGCGCCCGTCACCTCGTCGGCAACAGCGCGCAGTGGCCCGGAGCCGTCGGTGCCGGCGGGGCAGGGAACCGCCCGGGCGTTGAGCTGGGCCATGCCGCTGGCGCCGTGGGTGTTCGCCTCAGCGACACTCGGGTTCGTCATGATCCCCACCCGGTTACACACCGGGCTCGCGGCCCCCCTTGCAGCGGGGATGGCGGCGCTGATCGCCAACGGCGCCAGCGGGCTCATCCAGGTGGTTGCCCGTGCCCGTCGGTGGGGGCCGCAAACCGGCACCACCGGCGCGTTGCTGGCAGGGCTCGGTTATGCGGTAACCGCGGTGGCACCGCCGACAATGACGCTGGAGTTGGGGCTGTCGCTTCTGGTGGTTCTGGGGTGCGCGTCCGGTCTGCTGCTACGCGAGGGCTTGATTGATCTGGAAGCTGCAGCACCCCAACGCGTGCGCGGAGCCCTCACCGGTGCGTTCTACACAGTGACTTACATCGGCTTCGGCCTGCCGCTGCTGCTAACTACAGTCGGGTCTTCGGACTCAGCGATCATTCTCGCTGTGATGGCAGTGGGGGCGTCGGCAACCGCTGTCAATCGGGCAGTGCGGCTGCGACGAGATAGTCACCGCCAGAATTGATTCCGCACCCGTCGCCACGCTAACCGTCGCTGTCTTCACGTGGCGGTGCCGGCGCAGGTTCGACGGTCGCGATCTCGCCAAGACCGCTGATCGTTAGGACGCGAACCAGGAAGGGGTGGACGATGAGGTGCAGACGGTCGACTTCGTCGGCATGATGGAATAGCGCATTGATGCCTGCGCTGTCCAGGTACTTGACCGCGCTCAGATCGACGGTGATCGGCCGGCGGGTGCCCGCGGTGGCCGTGGTGAGCGCCGCGGTGAACACGTCGATATTGCTGAGATCGATCTCCCCCATCGCAATCACCCGCGGCGTCCCGTCGACGTCACGTTCGGTGTTCAGGGTGAGTGGTGTGGCCATTAGGTGATCCTCACGTACATGCGAACTGTAGTGCCGGCGTCGTTGGAGTGAATGGTGAGGTCCTCCGTCAGGCCTCGCATGAGGGTGATGCCGCGGCCGCGATTGAGGTCGGCGACCTCGCGCGGTGCCTTCCATGCGCCGGTATCGGTGACGGTCACCCGCAGTCGGTCGACGACAGCGGTCGCATGCAACGAGACGGTACCCTCGGGTCGCTCGCGATGGCCGTGTTCGATCGCGTTTGCCACAGCTTCGCCTGCCGCGATGAGCACGTCTACAACCTGGTCGGGCTCCACCCCCGCCTGGGTCAGCCAGCTGCGCAAGGCAGCACGGCTCGGGGCCAGATGGCCGGCGTCGGCGGTGAATTCCATCGCCAGCGGAGCGGGCTGCCGGTACAGCAGCATCGCCACGTCGTCCGGATAGCCGCCGCCGGGCTCAAGTCGGGACATGAGGTGGTCTGCCACCTCATCGAGCGTCTGCGAACGGCCCTCCTGAACGACGTCGGCAGCGCGGGCCATACCGTCATCGATCGAACCGCCGCGGCGTTCGACCAGACCATCGGTGTAGAGCAACAGCGTCGCGCGCGCCGGCATCGTGATGCGGTTTTCGGGCCGGGACCAGTCCGGCCGGAGCGCCAAGGGCAGTCCGTGTTCGCCGTCCAGCAGCGCCCTGGTGCCGTCGGCCTGCACCATGATGGGCGGCGGATGCCCTGCGTTGGTATACACCAGTTCACCGGTCTCGACTGTCAGCACCGCGCAGAATGCGGTGGTGCAGCGGGCCCCGGGCAAACGGGCGGCGAAGCGGTCCAGGCCCGCGAGCGCGGCGCTGGGACTGGACCGCTCGAGCAGCAGGGCGCGGCAGGCGCTGCGAAGCTGTCCCATCACGGTGGCGGCGGCCAAGCCGTGACCGACACAGTCGCCGACGATCAATGCGACGCGCCCGTCGTCGAGATCGACGAGGTCGTACCAATCGCCGCCGACCTGCAGCGGCCGGCTCGCGGGGTGGTAGCGCACCGCAAAACCACCGGGCAGCGTCGTCGGGCCGAGCATCGCGTGCTGCAGCGCCACAGCCGTTTCGCGTTGCTCGTCCAACTGATAGACGCGGTGCAGGCCTTGACCGAGCCGTCCGGCGAGCACCGTAAGCAGAGTGTGATCCTCCGCGGTGAAAGGCCGTTGCTCAGACAATTCGACCCAGACGACGAGCGCTCCTCGGGGATGCTGCAACACGATGCCCGCCGCCCCCGCTTCCTCGGTGACAGTGGTCAGCAGGTCGGCGTCACGCAACGACTCGATCCGCTGCCGCTGACGTGGCGACAGGTCGGCCCACTGGGTGGGGTCACCCGCGCAAATCAGTTCCGGCGTTACAGATTCTGAGGTATTGGTAGTGGTTCCTGGGAACGTCGCGGCCAGAACGCGCCGAGCTTGCCATACCCGGAGCAGCTCCCCGGCGGCTCCGCGCAACGCGTCGTCAAGCGTGTCGGCTTGAGCCAGTTGCTGATTGAGCGCGGCCAGTGCCGTCTGGCGTTGCACGATGTAGTGCTCGGCCGTGACGTCGCGGAGGGTACCGACGATGATTCGGCGCCCGGAGTCGGGGTCGTCGGCACGGTTGAAGCTGGCCGCGACCCACAGCCGGTGCCCATCCCGGTGGATAACGGGAACCGTGAAGGCGCCGTGGGTGTGGCTCAGTAATTGCGCGAACGCCGCTTCGACTTGCCGATGGGATTCGGGGTCGGTGTCGGCGTCCGGCCACCAAGGGTGGATGGGTTCGTAGGGCAGCTGTTCGGGGCCGTAGCCGAGGATCTCGGCGAACGCGGTGTTGATCTCGATGACGGCGCCGTGCTCGTCGCAGATGAAGAACGCTTCCTGCAGCGAGTCCACCAGAGCGGTGCGCCAGCGGGCGTGGTGGCTGCGCAGCCGGGCCAGCCCGACGTTGGCGCGCACCCGTGCCAGAAACTCCGCGGCGGCGAATGGTTTGACGAGGTAGTCGTCGGCGCCGGCCTGCAAGCCTTCTATCGAGGCTTCCTGCCCGGCCCGCGCGGACAGCAGCAGGACGGGTAGGGCGGCGGTGCGCGAGTCCCCGCGCAGCGCCGTGAGCAGTTGGACACCGTCCATCCCCGGCATCATCACGTCGCTGATGAGGATGTCGGGTACCTGCGAGCGGATGGCGTCAAGCGCGTGCTGGCCGTCGGTAACGGCCGTTACCCGATACCCGGCGGTCCGCAGCAGTTTGGCCAGGTATTCGCGCATGTCGGCGTTGTCGTCGGCGACCAACACGCGTGCGCGCGCGCTGTCGCTCTCCGCTGGGGTGCCGGCAACACTGGGCGCCGGCTCACTCGTGTCGGACGGTGCGGAATGGGCGTTGATCGGCAGCCAGCGCAACGCTTCCTGCACGTACGGTTCGGCGATCACCCCGGAGAGCGCGTGTGGTCCCGGCGCAGCTGCGATTTCGTCGGTCGACAAATGGGCCGCGCCGAAGGGCANGCGGACGGTGAACGTGGTGCCCGCGCCCTCCCGGCTTTCGGCTGTGATGGTGCCCCCGTGCAACCCGACCAGCTCTTTGACCAGAGCCAGCCCGATTCCACTGCCTTCCGTGGATCGTGCGCGTGCAGTTTCGATGCGGTGGAAACGTTCGAAGAGCCGGGGCATCTCCGAGGCCGGCACTCCGATCCCGGTGTCGGCGATGGTGACTATCGCATCGGTGTCCTTCCGACCTACCCGGATGGTGATGGAGCCGTCGAACGTGAACTTCAACGCGTTGGAGAGCAGGTTGAGCACCACCTTCTCCCACATCTCGCGGTCCAGGTACACCGGCTCGTCGAGCGGCGGGCAGTCCACGGTGAACATCAGCCCGGCCCGATCAATCGCCGACCGGAAGACGCTGGCAAGTTCGGCAGTGACGGATGGCAGGTCGACCGGCTCGAATTGAGCCTGCATTCGCCCTGCCTGGATGCGCGAGAAGTCCAGCAGCGTGTTGACCAGCTTGGCCAGCCGCAAACCGTTGCGGTGAACGAGCTCTAGCTCTTGGCGTGCCTGCTCATCGATCCCGGTCGCTCGGCTGCGCAGCTCGTCGACCGGTCCGAGGATCAAGGTGAGAGGGGTGCGGAACTCGTGGCTGATGTTGGTCAAGAACGCGGTTTTGGCCCGGTCGAGTTCGGCCAGTTCCTCGGCACGCTGCTGCTGGGCCCGGTAGCTGCGCGCGCTGCCCACCCCCGCCGCGATGTGCCCGGCCACGAGCTCGACGAAGCCGCGGTAGCCATCGTCGAGCCGGCGGTGGCGGTTCAGCGCGGCTACCAGGAAGCCGACTGGCGCGCCGCCCTGCTGCAATAGCGGCACCACCAGCGCCTGTGCGGGCGGCTCTTGCCAAGCACCCGTGGGCAGATTCAACAAACGANCGTCGAGCTCGACCAGTTCGGGTTCGCCATGTGCGGGCTTCTCGAAAGGCCACACCGAATGGCCACTGCTCGGCAGTATTTCCGGAGCCGCNGGATGCCCGAGCGNGATTCCACTGACCCCGGCGAGCTGCGCGTCACCGTCGTCGCCGAACAGGTAGGTCAAGGTGAAGGGCAGGTCGTACGGGTTACCACCGAGCTGGTCGGCGGCGAAGTCCAGCATCTGTCGCTCGGTGCGCATGACGCTCGGGTCGGAGCCCAGGTCCCGTAGCGTCGCCATTCGACGCTCACCGATCACCCGCTCGGTGTCCTCGCTGACCACGCAGAGCATGCCGACCACACGCCCGTCCTCGTCGCGCAACGGGCTGTAGGAGAACGTGTGATAGGTCTCCTCGGGGTAGCCGGACCGTTCCAGGATGAGCATCAAAGCTTCGTCCCAGGTCGCCGCCCCAGTCGACAGAACACGCTCGATCCGCGGACCGATGTCATCCCAGATCTCCGCCCACACCTCGCTGGCCGGACGGCCCAGCGCCCAGGGGTACTTGCGGCCCAATGTGTCGCNGCGATACGCGGCATTGCAGAAGAAGGTCAGCTCGGGGCCCCACGCCATCCACATCGAAAACCGGGACGCCAGCAGGATGCTCACGGCCGTGCGGAGGCTTTGTGGCCATCCGTCCAAAGGCCCGAGCGGCGTGGACGTCCAGTCGACCGCGGTTAGATCGCGTCCGATCTCTTCGTCTGCGCGGAAGACCACTGACATCCCTCTCGAACTCTGGCCGGCTCCGGCGGCGGCCCCCTACCGGTGTCCGAAACGGCCAGCGTCGTTGCTACAAGAGAACCATCCAGCGAGTTCACGCCGCCAGCGTTTCGCCAGAGAACCTGCAAACACGTGGTGTTCGCCTCGGGAGCGCGACCCGCGATTAGCGGCCCTCCCGCGCGAGCGTTGCTGAGCCCAGGCGGTGTGGGTTCCTACTACGCCTCGCCGACCTCTACGACACCGTCTGAGCCCGGCCGAAGCACCGCGTCGCCGGGCTGCTGCTGGCCGACGAGCTCAACCTGACCGACCTCGGGAAGGTTCCGATCGCCATCATCCCCACCACGCCTCGCCGGTTTTCTCTTCGACGGTTTCTCCGGCGCCGGCGTGGCTGCGGATACCGCGCGGCGGTTACCGTTGGCCGTCGAGCCGGCAGATCCGCCGACAATCTCGATGGCCTTCTCGGTATACACGCGATAGCCGAAGTTCGGCAGATAGCCGTGGATCTCGGGCGTATCGAGATCGCGCATGAACTGGAGTATCTCGTGGCTGACCAACTGGCCGGGCACCAAGACCGGAAATCCGGGCGGGTAGGGCGTCACAAAGGTCGCTGACACGATGTCGACTCCCGCCTCCAGCCGTTCATCAATCTGTTCGCCGGTGAGGTATTCGCAGTTGGTGTCGTCGTAGGAGAGGTAGAACGCTCGGCGGACATCGCCTTCGGGCGTCGGCTCGGCTCCGCTGTGATCCAGGAACGCGGGGTGGAAGCCGCTGAAATCGGGCAGCGGTATCGAAAGTTCGGTCAGCCGATACACCGCCCGCTCGAAGTGTTCGCGCTCACCGAGGCTCATCTCTGAGATGTCTTCGTCAAGCTCGCGGGCGATGTTGACGAGAACTTCCACCAGGAAGGCGACCGAGCTGCGCGTAGTGCCGATATTGGTCATGAACAGCACGCTGTTACGTGACGTCTTGTTGATCTGAATTCCGTAGCGGTCCATCAGCTGTTGGCGTTTGAACGTGTCGCCGTCATAACCGGTGCGGCCGATGGACAAGGTGATTCTGGATGGGTCGAGTACGAACTCGTCCTGGCCCCAGGCCGCCATCATGTTGCGCAGCCCCGAGCGCAGCGGCTGGGGGATGTGCGACGGCCGGTATTCCTCCGGGATCAGATCGGAAGTGCCAAGGCAGCGCATGTACTTGCTGAGCAAGGGATGGTTGTCAATCGCGTCGCGCAGGTGCATCGCGTTTTCAATCTGCCGCTGCACCAACTCGACGCCTTCCAATGCCACCTGTCGGCGACCGAGGTCCAAAGACGCGAGAATCTGGTAGTTGGGTGAGGTCGAGGTGTGCGCCATGTAGGCCTCGTGGAACGGCACGGCCACCTTCTGGTCGAAGTCCTGATCGAAGGCGTGAATCATCGATCCCTGCCGCAGCGAAGTCAGCGTCTTGTGGGTCGACTGGGTGGCATACACCCGCACCCGGGCTCTTGCCGGGTCGGGAATGAGGCGGCGGTCCAAAAGCTCGTCGTCACTGGGCGCATCGGCGGTGTCGGCAGCCAGATACCTCTCGAATCGGCGCATGTAATCCGGCTCGTGCAGCCGCTCGCGCAACGCGCGTGCTGACGCCATCGCGGTGCGCGTCCGATAAACGGGGTGAAAACCGGCGAAGGCGAACCAGGCCTCGTCCCACAAGAACACCAGATCGGGCTTGATGGCGAGGCACTCCTCCATGACGCGCTCGACGTCGTACACGACCCCGTCGAAGGTGCAGTTCGTCAGCGACATCATCTTGACGCGGTCGAGCTTGCCGGCGCGCCGTAGCGCCAACAGTTTCGACTTGATCTCGCGCAACGGCACCGCACCGTACATCGAGTACTCGTTGAGCGGATAGGCTTCCAGGTAAACCACATTCGCGCCGGCGAGCATCATTCCGTAGTGATGTGACTGGTGGCAGTTACGGTCTAGCAGCACGATGTCGCCGGGCGCCACCAACGCCTGGGTGACGATCTTGTTGGCCGTCGACGTTCCGTTGGTGACAAAGTACGTGTGGCGCGACCCGTAGGCTTGCGACGCGAGCTGTTGTGCTTCACGCAGCGGCCCGGTCGGCTCAAGCAGGGAGTCGAGGCCGCCACATGTCGCCGACGTCTCGGCCATGAACACGTCCAGGCCGTAAAAGCCCACCATGTCTTTGATCCAGTGCGAGTTGACGATCGACTTACCCTGCGAAATCGGCAGGGCGTGAAACACACCCGTGGGCCGGTGACTGTACTGCTTGAGCGCGCTGAAGAACGGGGTGCGATAACGCGCCGCCACGCCGAACAGGATCGACAGGTGAAGCTCGAGCATGCCTTCCCGAGCGTGAAACACCCTGCGGAAGTACTGGCCCAGCCGCCCCGCGATCTCTTCCACCTCGATTTCGGTCATGAGGTAGAGGTCGAGTTCGGGCCGCAACTTCGCGATGGAAGTCGCGAGGATTTGCGCGCGTTCTTCGGGCGACTGGTGATCGGCCAACTCGTGCGATACCTCGGTATCGACGAACTCCGACAGGCTCGAAAGGTCCCGGGTCGATTGGTGCGAAAAACGCCGCCGGATGACCACCGCCTGCAGGTTGACGTTGAGCCGGGCCGCGATGAGCGCCTCGTCTCCGCTGGCGACCACCACGAGCTCGTAGACGAATTCGTCGTCGGGGCGTCGCCACTTGCGCACCTCGTTGCGCAGCGCCGCTTCCTGGGCCTCGGTCATCTTTTCGACCACGAGGACTTCGAAGTAAGGCCGGTCGCGCTGCGCCGCCGGTTGTTGCTCGAGCTGACGCGGATCAGCCGGGAACACGTCCAAGTCGTCGGCACCGGCGTTGTCCACGTCACCTGAGCGGTACGACTCCGTGTTCAGCGCGCGGTTGATCCGCACCACCTCTTGCGTGAACTTGTCGTAACTGCCGGCAGCAAAAAGCCGTTGCACTCGTGCGAATTGGGGCGAGCCGGGGTAGGCCCAGTAGGGCTCCAGGGTGCTCAGCCGAGCCAGCAATTCCTGGCAGTCGCTCACGCATTTTTCTTTCACCGCTCCCGTGGTGTTCGGGCGCGTGAGCCGATCAGCCGCTTCTTCCAATCGGCACCACGAGTCACTGCGGACCTGCCACAGACTGTTGTAAGCGCGCAATTGTTCTGCCATGAGTGCCCTTTCCCGAGTGGCGGCGACCGCGTCCCCCGGCGCTTGGGGTCAAGGCTCGCAGACCCAATCCGCCCGCCGGTTACCAGCAGGCAAACAATGCACGCCCGTCGGGTGACAGCCCGAACCGAAAGCGGTAACGAGGCCTACCTGCCGAGGTCAGGAACTGGCTCCCGCCATCGCCGAGGTGATGGCCGACTGGCGTCGGTGGATACGGCTGCGGGGTCGGCGGTGATCTCGTCGCTGACGCTGTCGTAGTCGTAGAGCTCGCCGTAGCGGCCCCAGGCGATGGCGATGTCGAGTTGGCGGTGGGCGTCGGCCTCGGAGAATCCGCGGTGTAGCAGGTCGAGGAAGAACCCGGCCCGCAGGCTGCCATCGGCGCTGCCGGCCAATGCTTTGCAGATCGTGCGCACCAACGGTGCTCGGTGGCGGGCCTGGTCGGCGAAGATCTGTTTGCTGCGTTGGATGTCGGCGGTGGTGAACTGAGCTCCGGTGCCGGTGAGGGCGAGTTCACCGTCGCGGATAGTGACCAGGCCGAGCAAAGTGGCTGCATCGACGAGCGGAAGGAGGTCGTCGATCTCGAAATTCAGTTCGTCCGCAAGGCTGGCGAGCCCGATCCGGCCGCCTTTGGCGTAGACCATCTCGACGAGGCCGGCCAGTCCGCCGACCGAGGCGTGGGACAGGGGCATGGTGGTGGGGGTGTCCGCGGTGGGTTCGGCGGCAACTTCAGCGGTTTCCCGGCCGGTGAGCAGGCCGTAGAGCTGATCGACGAGCGCTTCAAACGTGGGAGCGCGTCGGTCGCGCGGCCGGTCGAGGTCGACGCGAACTTCGGCGAGGATCCGGCCGGGGTTGGCGCCGAGCACAACGACGCGGTCAGCGAGCAGGACGGCTTCCTCGATGTTGTGGGTGACGATGCAGATCGCTTTGGTGGGGAACTTGTCGGTGGACCACAGGTTGACCAGTTCGGTCCGAAGGTTCTCCGCAGTCAACACGTCGAGCGCGCAGAAAGGTTCGTCCATCAAGAGCAAATCGGGCTCGAGGACCAGCGCGCGGGCGAACCCTACGCGTTGTCGCATGCCGCCCGAAAGCTCTTTGGGGTAAGCGGATTCGAAGCCGTCCAGGCCGATCATGTCGATCGCGTCGAGGGCACGTTCCCGTCGTTGTGCGGGCCGGACCCTACGGGCGGCGAGCCCTAGTTCGACGTTGTCCTGAACGGTGAGCCATGGCATTAGTGCAAAGGATTGAAACACCAGCGCTGCCCCCGGGTTGGCACCGTTGAGCTCCGCGCCGCGGTAGCACACGGTGCCGCGGGTCGGCGCAATCAGTCCGGCGACGATGCGGAGCAAGGTGGATTTTCCCGATCCGGATCGGCCCAGCAGGGCGACGATTTCACCGGTCCGCAATTGCAGATCGATGGAGTCCAGCACGCGCAGTTCGTCGCCGGCGGGGCCGGGGAAGCTCTTGCTGACCCCGTTCACATCGATGAGGATCTCTGCGTGCGAGCCGAGCGAGGAAGGTCTCGTCATGGGTGTTGCTCCTGATGTTGGTGAACCGGGGTCACAGGGTGTAGCGGCGCGCCGCAAGTGCGTAGAGGCGCCGCCAGAACAATCGGTTGACTCCGACGACGTAGAGGCTCATGACCAGGACTCCGATCAGGATGCGCGGTAAGTCGCCGACACTTGTTGCTTTGGCAATGTAGGCGCCGAGCCCGGTCGCCATCAGCGTGGTCGAGCCGTAGCTGACGACCTCGGCGACGATCGAGGCGTTCCATGCCCCGCCCGCGGCGGTGATGCCGCCGGTGACATAGCTGGGAAAGATCGCCGGCAGTATCAGCCTGCGCCACCACAGCACCCGGGGCAGTTGCAGATTCGCAGCAGCTTCACGGAGGTCGTTGGGTACCGAGCTCGCCCCGGCGATGACGTTGAATAGGATGTACCACTGCGCGCCAAGGCTCATCAGGACGATGCCGCCCCAGTTCAGGCTGATACCGGTCGACACCAGTAGAGCGGTCGCGATCGGGAACAAGAAGTTCGCCGGGAAGCTAGCCAGGACCTGTACGACGGGTTGCGCAAGCCGAGATACCCTGGGGTTCAAGCCGATCCACACACCGATCGGCACCCAGATCAACGTTGCGGCGGTCACGAGCACGACTACGCGGCCCAACGTGACCAGGCCCAGACCGAGCGCATGGGCGACCTCGCCGAAACCGGCGGTCGCCTCGATATAGGCGCCAAGCCGGACTACCCCGTAGCTCACCGCCACGAGAACCAGTGCAGCGAAGGCGATGTCGCCGGCCCGGCGGCGCGCGGAAGAGGTTCGCAACGGGTGTTCTGCCAGTCCAAATACCGCCATCAGCCGATCTAACGGCGCCACCAGCCAACCGAATAACGTGCCCATCAGCGGCGGCACGTGCGAACGGCGCAGCATGTTCAACACGAGGCTGCGCGGCGCTTCGGCGGCTGCGGACTCTTCCACCCGAAATCGCTCCGCCCAGGCGGTCAGCGGCCGCCAGAACAACACGTTGACACCGACAACCATGATCACCATCACCCCGATAGCGATGAACACTTTCCCAAGATCGCCGTCCGCGGTGGCGGTCGCTACATACGAGCCAATACCGGGTAGTGCGTAATGATGGTTGTTGACGCTGAGCGCCTCCGACGCGACCAGAAAGAACCAGCCGCCGCCGAAGCTCATCATGCCGTTCCAGACCAGCGGGATCATGCCACTTGGCACGTCGACCCGCCAGAACCGTTGCCAGCGCGAGAGTCTCAAGTTCCGTGCGGCCTCGTCCAAGTCGCGGGGTTGGCTGGACAGGCTGTGATAGAACGCGAACGTCATATTCCAGGCCTGTGACGTGAAGATCGCGAAGACCGACGCGCATTCGAGCCCCAGTTGCGCCCCCGGGAACAAGGCGATGAAGCCGGTAATCGTCACCGACAAGAAGCCGAGGATCGGCACCGATTGGAGAATGTCGAGAACCGGCAGCATCACCTTCTGCGCACGGCGCAGCCGCGCCGCGGCTGTGGCATAGATCAAAGTAAACAGCAGCGATAGCCCGAGCGCGGCGAACATCCGCAACAGCGAGCGAGCCGCGTAATAGGGCAACCGCGCCGGGTCTGTCGATACACTCGACGGCGCCGAAGTCTCATCGAACGGGACGTCGATCCCAGAGGACACCCGCACTATCACCCATAACAGCACCGCCGCGGCGAGGAACACCACGATGTCCACGGCTCCGTTGGGTGGCCGCTCGAGCACAGTTCGCGAGGAATACGGGCGCAGCAGCGTCATGGGTTCACCGCGCGCGACCAATCCGACCCCAGCAAGTGCGCCCACACCCGCTGAGCACCACGCCAGAACCTCCCGCCCATTCGGAGGTCGTTGCCACAACTAGACAAGTCACGCGGTCAACCGACACCCACGCTGATCAATGCGCCTTGGCTCACCTCGCTGCCACAGTCCAACCCGTACCGAGGAACCTGCGCCCTGAGCATCAGACGGCGCCCCAAGCCAAGCACAGTGTCCGGCTGCGCGGCGTGGCGATTTACGGCATCTTTACGGGGCGGAGTGCGGGACACCGAAGGCGGCTCTAAATTCGTGCGGGGACCCCTGAAAGCCTCGTTGGATCTGTCCAGGAAGAGGTGACAGAGCCGCACCGCCGGCTCCCATTGAACACAGGGAGGTATCGAAATGTCTGACATAATTTCTGCGGCAAAAGCTTCCGCGTTGTTGACGCTTATGCTGCTCGTCGCCAGCGCGTGCACGTCGGGGCAGCGGGGGACGCCGAGTGCGCCCGCGCCGGCTCCGGTGTCGGAGGATTACCCGGCCCCCGTCGAGAGCGACTACCTCATCGGCAACTACCACTTCCGCAGCGGCGAGACGCTGCCCGAGCTGAAAATCCACTACCGCACCATCGGGACGCTGCGCCACGACAGCTCCGGCAGGGCCACTAACGCGGTGTTGTTACTGCATGGGACCGCCGACTCAGGCCAGCAGATGCTCACGCCGAGCTTTGCGAATTACCTTTTCGGTGCCGGCCAGCCGCTCGACGCCACCCGGTATTTCGTCATCTTGCCGGACGAGGTCGGCCACGGGCCTCGAGCAAACCAAGCGACGGCTTGCACGCCCGCTTCCCGCATTACGACTACCACGACATGGTGGACTCCACCCACGAGTTGGTGACGAGGAAACTGGGCGTAGATCATCTGCGGCTCGTGCTGGGCGTGTCGATGGGCGGCATGCAGACCTGGATGTGGGGGGAGGAATACCCAGATCTCACCGGCGCGCTCATGCCCTTGGCCAGCAACCCGGTTCAGATCGGTGGTGTCAACCGCATCTGGCGCAAAGAGATCATCGACGCCATCCGCAACGACCCGGACTGGCAAGGCGGCGAGTACAAGACCGAGCC
>JGI12635J15846_10001072_pt1 | contig 23913 bp, 18 predicted proteins | sample BlaSpr_A8_OM2_M2_FD_15846 | JGI IMG/M metagenome (IMG submission 15846) | reverse complement strand
CACAACGCTTCTGGTGAGGCCGTACGCATGCTCTGTATTTGCTCTCCTGCCGGGCAGGAGAAATTCTTTTTGGAGGTTGGAGTTCCGGTCGCCACTCGTATCACACCTCCGCCCAAGCTCTCTGAAAAGGATCAAGCGACATTCATCGAGAAAGTAAAAGCGCTCGCCCCCAAGTACCGCACCGAACTGCTAAGAGAGGCGTAGACCGGCGGAGAGACCGTCTCATCTCGAAGGGTATGATTTCGGCCAGACAGCGTGAAGTTGTCCAGAAGTCGGCGTCGCGGAGATCGCCTTTGATGTCCTCCAAGCCCGTCTCTGGCCAGGTTCCCGATTGCCGACGATCCAGAAGCACTTCGGGGACAACGCGCGTCAAGGCGCCCAGTTAGTGATAACTTCGACCGAACGAAATCTCCGCGCCGACGATCAGGTAAGAGGTCGTTACTTCTTTGTGAAAATCGACTTGGGAATCATGCAGTGCACGCCCTTGCGGATATCCACTACCTGGGAGACGCGGCAATCGCCGACGATCGATGTGAGTGAATAGGCTTCTTCGCGCGACATGGGCACCATCTTCTGTTCCGCCAGGAATTTCACCGTTTCGCGCACGGCAATCTTCATGGCTTCGTTCAAGTCTTCGTCGAATCCCATGAAAATCCAAGAGGTGGCGGTCTCGGCACGCGGCCAATCGATGTGAAGATCCTTACGTACGATGGGTTGGATCTCAATCTCCTTATAGGAACACTCCAGGGCGGTAAGGTTCACTTCGCCGTTGCCCTGCAGGCAGTGGGAATCTCCCGTCCAGATCAACCCGCCTTTCTGAAACACCGGGAAATAGAGCGTCGAGCCCGCTTGCATTTCGTTCACGTCCATGTTGGACCCATTTTTCCAGGGTCGGAGAGTGCTGGTGCGGCCTTTGGTGTCGTGGATCGGAGGTCCGGCTTTCTCTTTTGGCTCGTTGGGGTCGGGGCCGACGGCGATGGTACCAGGGAAGGGTTTCAGTTGCAGGACGATCCCCGGCTTGAATTCCGTGGTCATGGTTTTTGTGTCGAGCTTGAAATACTGAACGTGGCCTTCGGGAAACTCGTTGGCCAGCAAACCGACGGCGGGAAACTGCTTGCCGGGAAGATTGAAATTGAAGCCGGACTCCTTCATGACGATTTTCTTGATGCGAATTTCCAGCGTGTCGCCTGGCTCCGCTCCGTTGACGTAGATCGGCCCGGTCACCGAATGCGGACCGCCGCCGGGATTCGCGAGGCGAAGGCTCACGATTTCCTCCATGGAAACGCCGGGCTTAATTTCGTCCATCGAGTGGCTCAGCGTCTCAATGGAGACAGTGTCTCCGGAATCGACGACGAGCTTGGGTTTCTCGGCGGGATCGAGCCAGCCCCACTGAGTGGTGTCCTTATTCGCCGGCAGTACATAGTGCTTGCCAGTGGATTCTCGTGTAGTGCCTTTTTCTGAAGCAATTTGCGCCTGTGCGCCCTCACCTACAGCGGCAGCAGCAATCAACAGGGCCGCGGCCAAGGTTCTCTGCGTCGCGATCATCGAGTGACTCCTCTTTATTCGGATATCCCGGGTGCAGGCTCAGAGTATAGAGTCGGGGCGCCCAAGATGATCGGAGAAAAAATAAATGCAATGCATCCATGGCCAACCTGCGTAACGGTCCCGAAGTCGCCTTAGCGATTCGCGCTTACTCCTGGTTGACGGTATGGGAAGTTTGCCGTACGCATCGATGGTTTCCAACGGATTCTTCGTCATGTTTTTCACCTGGAAAGCCTTGCTCCCTCCGCCAAATCCAGAAGTGCATGCAAACCCATTCGAAAGCGGTCCGGCATTGCTGGCGGTCGTCCTTTGCCAAAGGCCTCCTTGAGCCGAGGAAAAGCTCCTGTCGCGAGTTGGGCTTTGGCGAAGTTCAGATCAATTTTCGGGTCACTGGCAGCTTCGCGAAGGGCGTATCCGAAGACGAAGTCATCGATCATCGCAAGCAACGCAAGCTTTTCTCTCGTAGTCATGGTTGTCGCGGCGAGCGCCTGCAGGCATTGTTCCATGTGCCGCATCGCGTTGACGCCGGGTGGAGCCGACAACATGGAGGAGAGCGCCCAAGGGTGCCGCAAGAAGACATCCCGTGTCCGGGTTGCGATCACGGTCAGTGCCTCACGCCAGCCCGCGGGCAGGGACCACGCCAGCACCTCACCCATGAGCGCGTCGTCCATTACGGCAATCAGGTCGGCCTTGGTCTTGACATAGTAGTAGAGGCTCATCGTACCGACACCCATTTCTTGAGCGATCCGCCGCATGGAAACTGAGGAGAAGCCCTCGGCGTCGGCAATGGCAAGAGCGGCGGCGGCGATTTTTTCACGACTCAGTGGCGAGGACCTTGACATTCGTACACTGTACCATTAATCTATTCGTACAATGTACGACACGCAGGTAATCATTATTGGCGCTGGACCGACCGGCTTGACGCTGGGGATCGAACTTGCGAGGCGTTCCATCGCTTTTCGTCTGATTGACGCGGCGGAAGGTCCTCAGCCTGGCTCAAGGGGAAAGGGAATTCAACCGCGAACACTGGAGGTCTTCGAAGATCTCGGCGTCATCGGAGCAGTTCTCGAAGCGGGAACGCCGTATCCGAGGTTCCGGGTGCATCTTGGACCTCTTTCGCTGCGCCTTGGACCGTTGGGCGGACTAAAGCAAGTTACAGAGCGCGTGCCTTATCCGAACCTCTGGCTGGTTCCGCAGTATCGCACGGAGGAGATCCTGCGACAGCATCTAGCCCAGCTAGGCGGGCAGGTTGAATTTGGTCCGGCATTCGAGCGGGTGGCGCCAGGCGAACGCGGCGTACAAGTCCAACTCTCCAGCGGAGAGTTGGTGACCGCGGAATACCTTATTGGCTGCGATGGCGGGCACAGCGCAGTCAGAAAGGCGCTCGGCTTGGCCCTGCGCGGAGAGACTCTCGATACTGAGGCCGGGTTCATTGCCGATGTCAAGGTCGAGGAACTTGACCACACCGATTGGCAAGTATGGCCCTTGGCAAGAGGAGGTGCTATCGGCCTATGTCCGCTGCCGGACCATTCGCTTTTTCAAATGATGTCGCGCGGAGAGCCCGCGGAAGGCATCGAGGTGGCAATCCAAAGAGTTTCGGGGTGCCCTGTCACGCAGATCGTGTGGAGTTCGATGTACCGACCTGCGGTCCGTATGGTCGATCACTTGAGAGTGGGCCGCATCTTCCTTGCAGGTGATGCGGCGCATTTACACCCGCCTACCGGCGGCCAAGGATTGAACACCGGAGTTCAGGACGCGTACAACCTGGGATGGAAGCTAGCGCACGTTCTTCGCGGAGGTCCTCAGTCACTGCTCGACACTTACGAGAGTGAGCGTCTTCCGGTTGCCGCTGCGGTGCTGGGACGAAGCAAGCACATCTATCGCACAGGCTCGCTCAAACGCGGAGAAGCGACGAATCAGCTCAGACTCCATTACCGAACTAGTGCATTGTCGTCGGGTAAACCGTTCGGGCGGCTGCATCCCGGAGACCGGATGCCCGACTTACGACTTGCCGACGGCGCGAGGCTTTTCGAGCAGATGCGCGGCACCCACGCCACAGAATTCATCACCAGAGACGGAACACGAATCCTGATCCGTCCTGACGGCTATATTGGCTCAATCGGGAGGCCACCTGTTGCGACATTCGCAGGCGAACCTACACATCGTGTTGATGGCTCTGGAACCGATTTCGAGCCCTCATAAGCGGAGGCAGTCAACCCCTTGCGGGGCTTAGATCCACGGCGAACCAAAGGAGGGATTTCTTGAAAGCAGGAATCATCACAGCAGCCGGCCAGGCACCCGTCTATGGGCTTTGTTACAGGCTCTAAGTCAAGATACATGGGATTCCGAAGGCACAGTGCAAGAAAATCAACAGCAGCTCACACAGCAGACCTTACTGACTTACAGATCTGAGAAATTAAAAAGAAGCGACCTACAAGCCAAGTCTAGTAGAGACTGGCGTCTCTACGGCTCAGGATGACCTTCTCGAGATTGAGCTCATTGCCCACGAAGATGAAGTTATAGGGCGAGCCATTGAGCAGCGATCCCAGCACATCCCGCGCCGGAGCCGGACCGAGGTCGACCGCCACTTGCTCCTGCTCTGCGCCAGCCGGAATGGCAATCTCCGCCTGTGTCTGGCGCTGAACTTCAAACAGCACCTGAGCAAGCGTAGCCTTGTCCGCACGGATGCTCAGCATCCCGTTGCTAAAGCCAACCACCACGCTCGGCTTCGGCGGCGCTGGCACCTCACTCACGCTCGCGGGAACCGCCGCAGGATTTGCCATCGCGGGGGCCATTCGAGTAACGCTTGCATGCGCACTCGCGCCCAAAGACCCGGCGGTCATCGAAGCATTTTGAAGCTTAGCGGGATGAGACGGCGTCGCATTGAGTTGAGTAGTATTGACCTGAGCTGCATTCACCTTCCCCGCACCCAGTTTCACTACCACCACACTCTGAGTCTTCGAAATCTGTGCTGTAGAAATCTGATAAGACTGCGGCTCCGCCAGATCAAGCACGACCCGCGTAATGGGGGGATTGCTGAAGAACAGCCCCGTTCGAACCGCCTTTAGCGGCCCATTATTGACCTTCAAGGCGCGCAATTCGGCCGCCGGCAGCGCTCCCGGAAAATCAACAACGATGCGATCAGGCCCGGTAATGGCTTGCGTATCGGGCGCCAGCGCGGCACCGCTGGTTTGTATCTCCACTTCGATCGCATCGCCAGTTCCGCGCACGACCACATGCTGCACTTGGGCGCGAGCCTTCTCGGATTTCGGCGGAGACAACTGCGCGGAAATCGGCGACGACAACGCTGCGGCTAGCGCCAGCAGTGCTCCGAAATAGCTGATGCTTGGCATTGGGGCTCTCAGCAAAGTCTAGCAGTTCTGGGACCGGCAATCTGCACCAGAAGTCGTAGTACCAATGCCAGGGCAATACCCATGCCAGCGGCCTCGGACGGCAATGGACTTCGGTCAGGGTTAGGAAAAACTATGCGGTTTGGACGCGGGTTTGTTTTCTACAGCGCCATCCCACCAAAGCCAAGCCAGGAACGATCAGCAGCAGGGTTGAGGGCTCAGGCACAACTGTCTTTTTGCGTTTAGGAACGCAGCGGCCGTCGACCTTTTGGTCGCCCGGAGGACAGAGTCCGGTAGGAATCGGCACGTTCACGGGCACGTAGGGAAAGATGAATGCGCCAGCGAAGAGCGTCGGGGCTGCCGGCTCGCCTACAGGCAAGTCGGGCGGCGCCAGCATGGGGTGGATGGGCATGGACGGAGCGGAAGCAACCTCCGTTACCGGCCGATCAAGAACATCTTCGTCGGGCTCTTCGTCAGAAACTTCGGGCTTCGGCGTTTCAGAAATCTGATTGCCGCAACGGGCACGAGCAGTAATGTTGCCATCGGTCAGGAGCAGTTCCCCGGGGTACAGGCGAACTCGTTTGCGCGTCCAGAAGACGGTGTTGCGAATGCGATAGGAAAGATAGACTTCGCGGGCTTCTCGGGCGCGTTCCAGACGGGCGTGGGCGAAATCGAAGTTGGCATAATGGCGGCGAACGACGTAGTCGCTGGTCGCGACGTGACGGAGGTCGGCGGTATTACTCACGCCTCCAGGAATCACCGAATACGGATAGACGCTGGGGATGTGCGCGCGAGCCCGTACCGGCCTGACCGACAACGCCGCCGCAAAGGCAAGATCTTTGTGGAGATTGGCCCTCCTCCAGAACGAGTCGGGTAGAACTTGCGACGCGCGCACGGGGTGGGAGGAGAAAAGGCGAGATGCACTCTGCAGACACGCGCCAGCCAGAACCGCCACCAACAGCACAATAAAAGTTCGCTGAATGCGCAGACGACGCCGATACCAGCTGCGTCTCCGGCGCACGCCCTTACCCATCGCTCCCTGGTTTGAAACCGCACCGTTCAAAACACTACTCCTATGCAGCACTGGGCCGTTGGTCGGCTAAGGGGAGGACCAATTTGTAGAGAGCATTCCGGCATCCACAACCGCTTGCTCAAGACGGCCTAGACACAGGAACTTAGCTTCTAAGATAGCGCATGTTACCAAAGTTTGCGCAAAAACATTCGCCCAAAGTGACACTTAGTCGACACGGAGTGCCCAAACTGAAAACGGGGTGTTAGAGCAGACATGGGTGGAGGGACGAATCCGCAGCCAGCGTGACTTCGCCACCCGATTACCCTATCGGAAGCGCCCCTGCAGCGTATCTCAACTCCCAGCCCCTTCGCTCGTGGGCGCTTCAGATCGGGCGCTAAGCCTTCCGGGTACTAATCCTGTCATGGCTCGGCCCGATCACTTCGGGATCCCAACCTTCATCCAGAATCGGCATATCGGTATTGGGGCCATGGCATGCCCTATAATGGCGCGCACGCATCACTTTCACGGAGACCCAATTCCCTATGAGGATTGCCCCTATCGAAATCGTCCGGTTGACGATTCTGGCATCGACACTATCGCTATCTCTGGTCCCAGCCCGGGCCCAAACAAAAGACGACTCCCCCCAAGGCAAGCAGGCTTCCGCGAAGCCGGAAGGGCTTAAGCCGGAGCAGCAGGCGAGCAAAGGATCGGTCACCATCTCGGGAGCAACGATTCCCTATGACGCCTCGGCGGGCACCATCGTCGTGCATCCCAAAGGCTGGGATGACGTCCCTCAGAACGCGGACAAGGACGACAAGAATCTGGAGCCGGAAGCCAGCATGTTTTATGTTGCATATTTCAAGTCGGGCGACCCGAGCGGGCAGCGACCGGTTACTTTCTTCTATAACGGCGGCCCGGGTTCATCGACCGTCTGGCTGCATATGGGAGCGTTTGGACCTAAGCGGGTGATCACTCTCGATGACTCCCATACCCCCGCAGCGCCCTACTCAGTCATTAACAACGAGTACAGCCTGCTCGACGCAACCGACCTTGTGTTCGTGGATGCGCCAGGGACCGGTTTCAGCCGCATAGCGGGAAAGGATCGCGAAAAGGCCTTTTATGGCGTCGACGCCGATGCCGAAGCCTTCGCCGACTTTATCTCTCAATTTCTGGCCAAGTACGGGCGCTGGAATTCGCCGAAGTATCTGTTTGGCGAAAGCTACGGCACCACGCGTTCAGCAGCATTGATTAATCTGCTCGAAACCGGCCGCTTTATTGACTTCAACGGCGTGATTCTGCTTTCCCAGTGTTTAGGCTATGACAATGGCGCAGACTGGCCACAGCTCAATCCTGGAATCGATCTGCCCTATCAACTGGCGCTGCCAACCTACGCCGCGACTGCCTGGTATCACCACAAGTTGCCCGACCCACCCACTGAGTTAACGCCCTTGCTGGCGGAGGTGGAGCACTTCGCGATGACCGAGTATGCAATTGCCCTCGGCGCTGGATCCACACTTCCTGCCGACCAGAGTCGGGCCATCGTGGAAAAACTTCATCGCTACACCGGGCTTCCGGCCGACTACATTGAAAAATCGAATCTTCGCGTGAATGCCGGGCAATTCGAAAAGACTCTGGAGGCGGACAACGATACGACTACTGGTCGGCTCGACACCCGATTCTCCGGACCGACGCTAGATCCACTTAGCAAGGAAGCGGAATACGATCCACAGTCAGCGTCGATCGGCTCGGCTTATATCTCCGCCTTCAACGACTACGTGCGCAAGGACCTGAAGTTCGGCGAGAACCGCGAGTACAAGCCGGAAATTGACGTGGAAAAAGGTTGGAATTTCCTGCACCAGCCCCCGGGAGCCCCCATCCCGTTGCCGCAGGCGGTAAACGTCATGGTCGATCTTGCCAGTGCCATGAAATATAACCCAGGCCTGAAAGTCATGGTCAACGCCGGCTATTTCGATCTGGCAACGCCGTTCTTCGAAGGGGTTTACGAAATGCAGCACTTGCCAATTCCTGCCAATTTGCAAAAGAATATCGAATTCAAGTTTTATGAGTCGGGGCATATGGTATACGCGCACGAGGCCTCACTGAAAGGCCTGCATAGCAATGTCGCCGCCTTCATCCTCGCTACCCAGAATTCGAAAACGCGGTAGGCACAGCGGTAGGCACAAAGCAACATGGAGTCGCCACGGAAGGAGATTGTGAATTGACTGTTCGGCCGGTGATCAACCTATCTTCGTTATTCCCACGATGTGAATATCCGCGAGCGGTCCGAATCCTGACTGCTCTTCTCATGCTCGGCTCTGCGGCTCACGCCCAAACCGCGCCCCTAACCCCGGACATTCCCACGAAGTTTGAGGCGCCCACTGCGTCCTACGACTACGTCAAGCGAGAGGTAATGATTCCGATGCGGGACGGAGCCAAGCTCTATACCGTAATTGTCATTCCTCGCGGCGCCAGAAATGCCCCGATTCTTCTCACCCGCACTCCCTACAACGCCGCCAAACGCGCGGAACGCGCCCGCTCTCCGCACATGCTCGCGACCCTGCCGCAGGGTGACGAACTGTTCGTGGCCGATGGCTACATCCGTGTCTTTCAGGATGTTCGCGGGAAATACGGCTCTGAAGGCGACTATGTAATGACTCGTCCTTTGAGGGGGCCGCTGAATCCGAGCGCAACCGACCATTCCACCGACGCGTACGACACCATCGACTGGCTGGTGAAGAATGTTCCCGAAAGCAACGGCAAAGTTGGAATGCTGGGGAGTTCCTATGAAGGGTTCACCGTCGTGATGGCTCTAGTCAATCCGCACCCGGCGCTGAAAGTTGCCGCCCCAATGAGCCCCATGGTCGATGGCTGGATGGGGGACGACTGGTTTCATTTCGGCGCCTTCCGACAGACGAATTTCGATTACATCACCGGACAGACCTCGGCGCGAGGTGAAGGGCACCCGGTCGTCCGCCAGGGATATGAAGACTACGAAAATTTTCTGCGCGCCGGCTCAGCGGGAGATTTCGCGAAGGCTGGAGGCCTGGACCAGCTACCGTGGTGGCACAAAACCGCCGAGCATCCCGCCTATGACGCGTTCTGGCAAGGGCAGGCGCTCGATAAAACAATGAGCGAGCAGCCGCTAAAAGTACCGACGATGTGGATTCAGGGCCTGTGGGATCAGGAAGACATGTGGGGCGCGATCCACTGTTACTTAGCCATCGAGCCAAAGGACACGCGCAACGACATGAACTTTTTAGTGATGGGACCGTGGCGGCACAGCGGAGTCAATTATGACGGCTATTCGCTCGGCCCGCTGAAGTGGGAGGGCGACACGGCTCTACAGTTTCGGCGCGACGTGCTCAAGCCCTTCTTCGATCAATATCTAAAAGATGGGGCGCCCAAGGCCGATACCCCGCCGGTACTGATCTACAACACCGGCGAGAATCATTGGGACCGGCTGAAGTCATGGCCACTGGCGTGTGAGAGTGGTTGTGCGACGAAGTCCAAGCCGCTCTATTTGACGGCGGGCCTCGGTCTATCGTTCGCTCCTCCGAGCGGAAACGATAGCCAGTCGGTTGCAGGCCACCAGGACTACGATGAATACGTCTCCGATCCGAGCAAACCCGTACCTTACCTGCCGCGCCCCGTCGCCTTCTCCGATGGCGACGCCTGGAGACGATGGCTGCTCGTCGATCAGCGTTTTGTCGCCGATCGCCCCGATGTGGTTTCCTACACAACACAAGTTTTGACCGAGCCTCTACGCGTCAGTGGCGCGCCGGTGGTGAATCTTGTCGCTTCGACAAGCGGCACCGACAGCGACTGGGTGGTGAAGCTCATCGATGTATATCCGGATGAGGTGCCCAGCCGGCCGGAGATGGGAGGTTATGAGTTAAACATCGCGATGGATATTTTTCGGGGCCGATATCGGGAAAGTTTCGAGACGGCGAAGCCGATCACACCGAACACGCCGCTGCCCTACAAGTTCATCCTGCCCACCGTGAACCATGTATTCCTGCCAGGTCACCGGGTCATGGTGCAGATCCAGTCGAGCTGGTTTCCCCTCTATGATCGAAATCCACAGACTTTCGTGCCCAATATCTTCTTTGCCAAACCAGGAGATTACGTAAAGACCGTGCAACGGGTTTACCACGCGAGCGGTGCATCCAGTTTTGTCGATCTGCCGGTGGTTCCCGCACGCTAGTGGATCATATGCATGGAGTCCGGGCAAGAAACTGTTCCATTGCACGCGGGGAGGAACTCGATGAACCGCTCCGGGTTCTAGAATGTCGTTAGCAGGCGAAACGTGTATTGGCGTGCCGGACCGATAGCGTTGCCGGAGAATAGCCCGCCAAAATCGATGAGTTCAAGCGTGTTACTCAGGTTGGCTGCATCAGCCAGCAGGCGTAGCGAGCGTTTTTCCCGCTGGTAGAGATCGACGCCGACCGAAGCATTCTGCGTGAAATACGGACTGATGCGGTCGCGATTAAAATTGAGGTGATTCACCACGACTTGTCCGTACTCGGCGGCATATTGTTCGGGAGTCAAATCTGGTTGAAATGGGAGTCCGGTATTGTAGTCACATCCCAAAGCAACCCACAAGCGCGGAACAACCTGATAGCGGACACGGGCACGCAGCGTGTTCCGCTGGTCCTGCGAGTCGGGGAAATGTCCGGTGGTCGGGTTGATCGCATCATCTCCCAAGAACAATCCGCCGGTCACCGGGAACCAGGCATTCCCGACGATATAGGAGTAGCTGACGAAGCCTGAGAATCCCTTCCATGGCAGGAGTTGCAGCTTGCCTTCCGCGCCGTAGAGAATGGCGTGGTCAAATGCGATGGGAAAACTGATCCCGGTACTCAGAATCTGGGAGTCGTCGGCGTAATTGTTCACTTGACGACGGAACATGTTCGCATCCAGCCGCAGCTTCCCAAAGAATGCTTTCGTGGCTCCCAATTCGTAATAGTTGCCGTGAGAAGGCTGGACCGGCAGTTGCAGTGCGGGAACGCTGGTGTCGATGGCCTCCGCGGCCGGGGAACTGGCTAAAAGTATGTTTTCAAACGATGGCGTCTGGAAGATCCGGTCATAGGAGGCGTGAATATTTAAGCCAATGGTGGGGAAATAGCGCGAGACGGCAAGGCGCGGGCTGACTGCATTCTGATTCAGCAACAGTTGGTAGTGATCCCAGCGGAGGCCGGCATTGACCGTCCAATTGCCAAGGCGGATTAAATCCTGAACATAGGCCGATTGTTCAAGATCCGGACGCTGGGCTTGGAAGGCAAAGGTTATCGCGCCGGAATCCAAAATCCCCAGATTGATAGGACATTGCGGGTCGGTAGGATCTTCACAGTCGGGTATCAGGTAGCTGGTGTTTTCGTGCAGGAAGATGGCATCGGATTCGATCCCCCCTTTCAATTCCTGCCTCCCATGATGGACGGAGACGCTGCCATTGAAATAGATTTCTCTGAAGTCGTTGTGCTGGGTGGCGATGAGGGGCCAGGAGGCATCGTTGGAATAAAAATCGTTGGCGTTATCGCGGGCCATTCCTCGTAGCACGCCGACCGAGTCCGAGGAAAAGGTGTGCTGGTAAGAGACGCTCCCCATGGTTTCAAAGTTGTCGCCCGTCTGTAGCTGGCCGCCAGGAATATAAACGCAATCGCTGGGCTCCGGGGGAGCAGGCGGGCAGCCGGTGGTGTTGCCCGAGTTCGGCAGGTATGCTCCGTTCTGCTGCACCAGTTCGTTGGGGATTTGATAGCGCGCGAGTTCATGGCGGACAATAAAAGTGAGACGGTCTTTCGGCGTGAGCTCCCGCTCATAGCTCAGCGAAAAAGTGCCAGAGGTACCGTTGTTGGTGTAATTCTCGGGCACCACCGGGTTAAGATAGTGGCCCGTCATGTCGCCAGAGGCGCTTATGCCAAGCGTATTTCCCTTCCACGTGTATTGGTCCTGAGTACTGATCCCGGCCGTGTCATAGGTGCCGCCGAAAAGCGTGAGCTGCCCGTGAAATCCCGGGTCTTGGTTCTTGAGAGTATTGACTTCAACCACGCCGCCCATTTTCCTGCCAAACTCCGCGGGAATGCCTGCGGTATAGATCGTGAGGGATTCGACATCATCGGCTTCGGCAGGCTCCGGGCCAAAGCTGGGCGAACGGTTGTCGGTCAGCGGTATGCCATCCACCACAAATTGCGTCTGATATTCCGATCCGCGTGGATGCAGGACCGCATTGCCTTCGTAGAGCCAGCCCGGTTGAGAGTTCACCAGGTCCTGCATGCCGCGTCCGGGCAGCGCCGTTAATCGGTCCTGGATCGCCTGTGCACCCAGCTGATTGACCGAACCTGCGCGATAGGGATCGACCAACGTGGCCGACGCGCTCACGTTCAGCGATTCGGAAACTGGAGCCACTTTCAGCTGAATCGTGCGGTCCAAGGGGAGAGCAGAACGTATTTCCACCGACTCAGAAACTCGAGCAAAGCCCGGCGCCTCGATCTGCACCTGATAGATTCCATAGGGCAGTCGCTTGGCATCCAGGTTGCCCTGATCGTCGGTCGTGAACGTATAGTCATACTGGTTGGCCTCGCTGATGAGTTCAACCGTGCTCTTCAGACGCAATCCGGAGGGATCGGTGACGGTTAAGCGCAATTCCCCGGTGTTGCTTTGCGCAAGCATGGGAATGGCCCACAACAATACGGCAATGATCAGCGTCTTTTTCATCTTTAATTGCCACCCATGAATTGTCACCCATTTCGATTGACTTCAGCGTGCGCAAAAAAAAATATGAGCTTCCCTTCCCGATAGCTACCTTTGGCGGGTAGCGGGAGCCTTTTTCACCCCTTAACTTGATAATTCCGCTTCCGGCCGTTTTGTTCAGTCTTTATTTTTTGTCTCCTGCGGGGGAGTTCAAAAAGAGGTGTTTTAAAAAACCTTGAACAGAAACTGGGGAAACGGAATATTCATTCTAGGAACCCCTGGATATGCTTCCCACCCACCGCATCAACGAGTTGTCTTTTCCCAAACGTCGCGGACACGGCGCTTTCGACAAAGCCCTCGGAGATCGAGTGCGAGGTCATGGAGCTTTTTGAGGGTTGCCTCCGGCTCCGTGCCGAGGGTCCCCGCTACGGGAGATAGCAGCCGTACTCGGAATGTCTCTCGGAGCCGTATCGATAGCGCTGACACGATCACTGGCACGGTTGATTCGTGCGGAGGGGAGATGAAGGCATGCGGAGCGAAGACCTGCGCTTGTCGGACATGCACATATCGGATCAAGAGCTGCTTCTGGCAGCGGACGGCGAACTCCCAACCCGATGCGCCGCTCAAGTGCACGCCCACCTCGCCGCCTGCTGGAGTTGCCGCGCTCGGATGGCGGAACTCGAAGGGACCATTGCCGATTTCGCACGAGCTCATCGCCAGACTTTTGATCCGCATTTGCCACCGATCGCCGGCCCGCGCGCGCTGCTCGGAGCGCAATTAGCCCAACTGGCCTCCAAACCCGACCATAGTTCATGGCGGTGGTTATTCCAATTCACTTGGATACCGCGCGCTGCTGCGTTCCTCTGTGTCGTGGTGCTGATTGCCGCGGTATCTGGCAAGTTCCTCTTGGAGCATTCGACACTCCGCCGAGCAACGTCATCGGTGATGTCATCTGAGCGCGGAGCCGAACCCGACCCCACCCTTACGCCAGGTGCAACGCGGAGAGTTACGATCAGCGATGTGTGTTCGATGGCTCACGAGGAAGTGGTGGGAGAGGTATCAACGTCGTTGCGCCAAGAGGTTTTTCAGGAGTACGGCATCGCGAACGCTCGCCCGGACGAGTACGAGGTGGACTATCTGATTGCTCCCGGACTGGGCGGGGTCGAAGAGATCCACAATCTTTGGCCGGAACCCTACAGATCCCGGACGTGGAATGCGCATGTCAAGGACGCCTTGGAAGAACGCCTTCATGAAATGGTCTGTGCTGGTCAACTCGATCTGTCTACGGCGCAACGCGAGATCGCTACTGATTGGATTGCGGCCTACAAAAAGTATTTCCAAACCGACCGACCTCTCGCCCTGCAAATGCGCCTGGAGTCAGTGAACGTCCCCGGATTTGGTGGAGTGGACGCCGCGCCGCGGCAAGCGGAGTAAGCAAGGAGCCAGTCGGCTCCCCAGTTGGCGCGGCGAACGCTACTGCGTGTTCGAGGATCGGTGGTGGTTGAGGGATTGAAGTAAGAAGTAAGTTGGGTACTTGGCCCGTCCCCGGGAACTCAATTGGGACCGAATCCTGCGCGTGGTCAATGCTGCTTTAGCTGCAGCAGCAAGTCGGAGAATTTGAAGGGCTCCGATGAGTGGGATTACTTCTGCGAGGATTACGAGGACTAGATTCAAGCCCAGTTTAGGGCGCTCATCTTGTCGCGCTCTGGTTTCGATGAAGGCGGTGGCGGCAGCCGATGCATGTACAGCTGGACTAGCGCCCAAGCTCCCGATTCATATCCTCCGCTACCCGCTCCCCAATCTCTCTCTCGAACGCGCGAAAAGCCGGAATCTCGAACAGTCGCAGTCCAATCTCTTCCTGCGGCAGATACTCCGCATGCAGCGTGCTCGTCCCATCCCGCAGCGCCGCCCTCAGCTTGACCGCCGTCGCCGTGTCGAAGCTCTCCGAGATGATGACGCTGTTATCATCGCGACGCTCCACGATCACCGGTCCCTCCTCGGTCATAATCTCGGTCATCGAGACCGGACAGTTCGTCCCCGAACAAGCCTGCGCTTCCTGCACTGTCGCGCTGCGATAACGCTGCGATACGGCGCCGGCATAGAAGCGCGCAAACCGCTCGGCCGCCTGCGCCGTCTTCCAGCGCGAAATGTACAACAGCGCCAGATCTCCCGTGCTGGCCGAAACGTCAGCCACTACCTTATCCTTCCGCCGGTATGTCACATAGGCCCCGCCCTGCCATGCCGAAGAAACATCATCCGCAATTTTCCGTTCGCCGTACTGCTTCAACAGCGCGCGCACATCAACTTCGCCAATTCCGCCCGTGTCGAATACATACTGCTCGCTCAGCAACCTCCGCAGGTCCGGGATGCGCACCGGCGGCAGCTTCTCGCCATCGATGTAACTATTCGGCTGCAACACTTCGTGCGAGTTCCGCGGCGGACGCGCGAATACCCCTTCAAATGCCATCTTCTTCCCGCCCTTGTGCAACAGTTCGCCTTCAAAGATCAGGCCTCCCTGGTAAGCAAACGTTCCCATTTCGCGCAGGATCATCGGCGCATCGTGCATAAGTTGGGAATCAACTGCCGCCTTCACCGTCGGATCTTCCATCTGGTAGATCAGCCCGGGGGTATCCTCCAGGCTGCGCCCCGCGGCCTTGAGCAGGTAATCCACATAGACCACCATGGCCTGACCTTCTACTGCGGCCTTGCGCGCCAGGGCGCTATCGTCGCTGCCGCCCTTGGCGTCAGGGTTCGCTTTCGACCCAGCTTTCATCCACTTGGTTAAGTCATAGTTCTGGTCTTGCAGCGCATGCGTCAGTTCGTGCGCCAGAATTGGTTCCTGGCGGTCGGGAGGAACCCAGTTCAGCATAGAAATTGTTTTGGTCTCCGGATCGTAGTAGGCCGCAATTCCGTGGCCTGTGGACTTCACCAAGAATTCCTTCAGGTTGAAATCCCGGGGGAGGAAGCCGAGCTTCTTCATGCTCAACTCTTCTTGTGCAAACCTTTTCGCAAATTCTTCTTTCGCCATTTGCCCGGTTGCATAGGTTTCTACATCTGCTTTGCTCACGAGTCTTCGCTTGACCGCAGCGTGCTGCGGCATGCCTGTGTCCTCCGCCGCGAAAGCAAAAATCTTGTCCACCGACTCGAATAGATTTCTTGTGTCTGCGTCCGTCATTTTGACTTCGTTGGTGGTGTCTTTGCGGAGCTTGCGAGCCACATCGCCCAGACTCTGACCGGAATCCGCCTGCTGGCCGAACGCGGACAGAACGAACAATCCCGCAGAGTAAAAGGCAAATAATCCACACGCCCGCCGAAAACTTTTCATTTAGCCCCCCATCCAGGACAGAACATGCACTCCTGTCAATTCTGCTTGAGGGCGGAGCTGCAACTCACCACAAGAGTCTCGATTAACCTTACGAAGGTAAGCGAGCGGGAGGAGATGGTTTACGCGCGTGGGCTTGCAGGTGCTACTCGCACTGGCTTGCGTTCCTTGACTCACAATGACGTCCGTTTCGTCCAATGCCTCTGTTTCAGGAAAGACGACAACGGCGCAGCACAAAGGGGCCCTTGCGTCCGTCTTCCAACCATCGAAGCCGGAATGAAAATTCCTACGCCTCTTTCGAATCAAAAGAGGCAAAGCCCGAGCGACCGTCGGGCCTTGTTCTTGCAGGGTTCGCCACCGAACTTTACTCAGCTGCAGCTCTTCACATCTTCATCCCGGGCATGATTTTGGAGGAGAAGAACAAGAAGAAATTCGAAGGCGCCTGAACCGCCGCCCCAGCTCTTTCGGCTGCCTGGATGGCCTTCAGCGAGGTAATGCCGGTGCTGCCGTCCTGGGATGGCCAGTCCGCTTGTTGCAAAACCAGAACCGGAATCACCTGCCACCAGATTGCTCGGATGTTTACGTCCTGGTTAATAAGCACATGGCTGTGATTCGGAGTGGGCAAGAAGACGTTCGAGGTCGGCGACGGAATAAACCCAAGCGCTGCTAACACCGGACCTAAGTCGAGCCTCGACGCATGCATCGTGCAGGTTCCGGGCACCGATCCTGGACCCGGGCACTGCGTGAACACCAGCGGAGTCTGCTTGAACGCTTCTGGGACGGCGCCGAATAGCGAGATCAACGTCTGGCCAAGGGTGGCTCCGCAGATCGTCCCCTGAACAACGTTGTTGCAGGAAATCGCGTCGTTCGGATTCTGGTCGTTGTCGACCGAGAACATGGGAATCAGAACATAAAGCGGCTCGGTGGTGTTCGCCGGATTTCCTCTCTCGCCGGGGGGATTGATCGAGGGCTGCGTGCCCACGACGCATATGGGAGTTTGCAACTCTTCCGGGTCGGATTGCGCCAGTATGCCGTTGTAGTTGAGGTCATCTTGCGGCTGATCGACGCACGAGAAACTCTGGGTATAGGTGAATTCGAGCAGCTTGCTATTGCCATATCCCTGGGTTTGATTAGGCTGGAGCTGTTGCCCAAATAAGGTTCCGGCAGTGAATGCGACGGCTGATGTCATCACCAGCCGAAAAACTAGATTCTTCACCTGCATTTTCATCTCTTCCTCCATAGCCTGGAAGGCCCTTGCGCATGGAGTACGAGCCCAGTGGCGAACTGGATTGCCACATCACGGATTTAAATGGATTTAATTCGTCTGCGGAAAAGAGCAGAGTGCAGAAGAGTCCACACCGACTGATCTCTCTAGATGGCCTCTTGAGGACAGGCAAGAATCACGATCTCCGCCTGCTGTATTCCTAAGCGCGGATGGAGGGCCGTAATCCGCACCTTTCCAGGTTGTTCTTTCGCTCGAATCCAAATCGCTCCCGTTCCCCCAATGAGTGAAAAAGGATTGTCGCCAATGATCTCTGCCGGACCTTCTACGTCCAACTTGATCGCATCATTCGCAAATGGCCGAACCGCACCAAATTCGTCGGTAACACGCAGTACCACTCGCGTTGTATCCGCGCCATCCGCAATTAATTCGCGATCATCGGCAAGCAGCATGAATTTCGTATCGACACCTTTTCCCGAAAGATTTTTCGTGATCACCAGTTCTCCCCGGATGTAACCCTCGATGCGCAAATCGCCCCAACTATGAAAGAGTTCCCGCATCGGAACGACAAAAGGCGGATAGGGAAGGTGGGTGAAGTGATTGCGGTCGGGATCGGCATCCGCGACGAGCTGGCCATCGATGTAAAGCTTGATATGGTCGCAATTCGAACAAACCACCGCCTTTGAAAATCCTATCGATTCATCGCCTCGCGCCCAATGGAAGGCAGGCTCAAGCACAATCTCCTCGGCTGGATCGCACTGCGATTTGTAGAATCCGGCGGCTGGTTTCGGTTCGCGGAAAATATCCGTGACGCCGTGATAACAAACGCGATCGCCAGAGCCGAAGTCGCCATGTGTGTTGTAATCGAAGGCGCACCAGCCAATACCACCGGCATATTGCGGATTGGATGCAAGCTGATTGTGGATGCGTGCATGGCGTAGCGTGTGCTCGGTGAGGCGCTCGACGTTGTCGATGGTTTTTGTCGGATAGGTGTGGCCCACGAACTCGGTGTTCAAATACCGCCGGTGATTGGGCGGTTTTAGCGGGAAATCGAAATCGTTCATGGTGAACACATCTTCCAGAAATTCGGATGACTGGAAGTTGCGAATACCGCCGGTCTGACGAGTTGGGTCGAGGGAATGCGCCATGGCGTTTGTACGCGTGTAGAAATCGTGGTCGTCCACAGATTCGTTAATGCGCACGCCCCAGAGAATGATCGAGGGATGATTCCAGTCGCGCCGGATCATGCGGCGCACGTTGTCGAGCGAGATCTGCTTCCAGGCTTCGTCTCCAATGTGTTGCCAGCCGGGAATTTCCTCCAGGACCAAAAGACCCAGCTCGTCGCAGGCGTCCAGAAAATGACGCGACTGAGGATAATGGGATGTGCGAACGATGTTGCACTTCAGCTTCTGGCGCAGCACTTGCGCATCCCGGCGCTGCACGCGGCCGGGCATCGCCTGTCCCACGAAGGGAAAGGTCTGATGACGGTCGAGACCTCGCAACTTGATGATCTTGCCGTTTAACTCGAAGCCATGATCGGTAAATTGGCTCTCGCGGAAACCGAAACGGCGGGAATCTTCGTCCAGCGTTTCTTTCCCGCGTAGCAGGCGCACTCGGATGGCATAAAGATTCCGTTTTTCCAAGTCCCACAATTTGATTCCACTCAGATTCTCAAGACGCACCGTGTTCGCGCCCGGTGCACTCCGAGGAGAAGAAGCAGGAGAAGAAGTGGATAGTGGTTGCGAAGTCCTTGCCAGAATGCGCTCGCCATCGAGTAATTCGACCTCGAGGCTGAGGGCTTCGGGCGCCGATTCCAGCTGCTGAACGAAACAATCAACATCGACTCCTGGAGCGCTCGTCAGGACGTGCTCGGGTCGCACGAAAATATTCTCGATAAAAGAACCTGGCACGATCCGCAGAGACACTTCCCGATAGATGCCGCCAAAGGTGAGATAGTCGATTTCGTAACCGAAAGGCGGGATGTCAGGGCGCTCCGTAGAATCCAGGTCCACTGCGAGTACGTTCTCTCCTTCAAAATCGAGGTGCGCCGTCAATTCAAACGAAAAGGGAGTGTATCCGCCTTTATATTCCCCCAGGCGCACTCCATTGATCCAAACCGTGGAGGCGGTCATTGCTCCTTCGAAGTCAACGAAGACACGCTTGCCGCGAGCTGCCGGAGGAAGTTTGAATCGGCGTCGATAGAGCGAGATAAATTCGTAAGTCTTATCGTCAAAACCATGCCATGGCAGGCTGACATTCGCATGCGGAATCACGACTGTTTCGAATTTAGAGTCGTCAAAATCTTTCGCGTGGCCGCCTTCCATAAAGACGCGGCTGTAACGCCAGTTTCGATTCATCGGAAAGACGATACGTCCGGCGCTGGTTGAGGCGTCCGCTTGCGCCGCATCTTCCGGAAGCGCAAACGGTACTAGTTTTGCAGCGGCGATCAAGGTGCTTGTGGTCTTCAGAAACCTGCGTCGATCCATAGTCATCCATTCTCTAAAGTTATCTTTCCAATTCTATTTGGTTCCACCGGCTGACAAAACCGTCCACTCGAGGTCTCGGGGGTTCCCGCGCTCGCACCTACGGCGCTTTGTCCGCGCTCGATTCCCGTGGGTTCACTTGCCTGCTAAAGTAGGCAAGAGGGTCAACCCCACCCATTTTCGAGGACAAAAAGGAATCTCAGTCAGAGCAGCCGTTATGAACCAATTGACAATCGCAAAAGAAAAAGTAGAACTGGCAGTCGCGGACCGAACACGCATGGCAGCCTATGTGGCTCATCCGGAGCAAGCTGGCCCGCATCCCGGTCTCCTTCTGTTTCAAGAAGCGTTTGGCGTGAACCACCACATCCGGAATGTCAGCGAGCGGTTTGCGGCGGCGGGATACGTTGTGATTGCTCCCGAACTGTTTCATCGCACGGCGCCGCCGGGCTTTGAGGGAAGCTATACCGACTTTGCTGCCGTGCAGCCCCACGTCAAGGCGGTGACACCTGAGACGGCGGAGCTGGATATACGGTCGGCCTATGAATGGCTGCATGCGAATCCACAAGTAAAATCGGACGAGATTTCGAGCGTGGGATTCTGTATGGGTGGCCGTACTTCCTTTCTTGCCAACAGCCTGGTTCGGTTGCGCGCCGCGGTGTCATTTTATGGTGGAGGAATCGCTCCAGGATTGCAGGACCGGGTAGCAAATCTGCAAGCGCCGTCCTTGCTCATCTGGGGTGGATTGGACAAGCACATTCCGGCGGACCAGCGAAAAGCCGTAACCGATGCCCTGAGCGAGCAACAAAAGATTTATGTGAACGTCGAGTTCTCCCGCGCCAACCATGGATTCTTCTGTGACGAACGCGCGGCGTATGAGCCGCATTCAGCGCGCCAGGCGTGGGCATTGACGTTGGAGTTTCTCCGCTCGTGAAGAAAAAGCTCGCGGCAGTTTTCGCGCCCATTGTCTCCCTGTTTTTTGTCTCTCTGCTGTCGGCGGGAATCGTCATGGNAGCGACGTGGAAAAAGCCCATTTCTGCCGCTGTGCAGAGTACAGCGCTTTCGTCGCCCACTTTCTATAAGGATGTCCTTCCGATCCTTCAGAGCAAATGTCAGAGCTGTCATCGCCCTGGCGAAGCTGCGCCCATGCCGCTCGTGACATACGAGCAAACCAGGCCCTGGGCAACGCAAATTGCAGATGCGGTTGCGATGAAAATGATGCCGCCATGGTTTGCCGATCCGCGCTTCGGACATTTTTCGAATGATCCATCCTTGACGGAGGAACAGCTCCTGACGATAGCAGCCTGGGTGAAGGCTGGAGCCCCTCCGGGAGATCCGCACGATGCTCCCGCGCCGCGAAAGTGGAGTACGGGCTGGAGTATTCCGCAGCCCGATCTGGTTGTGAAGATGCCGAGACCGGTACAGATTCCAGCGCAAGGTGAAGTGGAATACACGTACGAGATCGTGCCCACGCATTTCGCCGAGGACAAGTGGGTACAAATGGTGGAGGTGCGCCCCTCGAGCCCGGCGCACGTACACCATGCGGTGGTTTACATTCGACCTCCAGACTCGCCGTGGCTGCGGCATGCTGTGCTGGGAGAGCCGTTCACGGCTTCAATGCTGAGCGATCCCGAGGAACGGCGCCAGGCGCACGAAACTACCAGCGATCTGCTGTTGGTATATGCGCCGGGCAGCTCCCCGGATCGGTGGGGGGACGGAATGGCGAAGTTCGTGCCCGCAGGCTCGGACCTGGTTTTTCAAATGCATTACACGACGAACGGACAGCCGGCTGACGACGAGACGAGCGTTGGACTTGTGTTCGCAAAGAGCGTGCCCAAACAAAGGGTCATCACGCTGCAATTAAACAATCATGCGCTGATGATTCCGCCCGAAGCGGACGACTTTCGTGTAGAAGTGCAGGGGACACTGCCGAACGATGCCACCCTGTTGAGTCTTTTTCCGCACATGCACCTGCGCGGAAAGCGCTTCGAATATGACATCGTGCATGACGACGGAAGCGTGGAAACGCTGTTGCGAGTGAATTATCACTTCCACTGGCAGCTGAGTTACAAGCTGGCTGAGCCGCGGGAGTTGAAAGCTGGAACAAAGCTACGCGCCGTGGCATGGTACGACAATTCGCGGAATAACCCGCACAACCCCGATCCGGAAAAGGCGGTAACCTGGGGCGACCAGACCTCGCAGGAAATGATGGTGGGATTTTTTGACGTGGCCGTGCCGGCGGCGATCGACAAGTGGCATTATTTCATTCGCCACGGTGACGAGGTCGAGGACCACACTCAGAAGTGATCGTCCACCGGTCGCCCCGGATGTTCCAACGCTCGCGCCTGAATCGCGCGGTCCCACGGGCCACTCTGCCAGTTATCTTTGATGCGATCGGTCGAGATCCACGGCGGCAGCGACATCAACAGGCGGCGACTGAGCGCGTGTATATAAGGCTCATAGAGGACGCGAAGTTCCGTCAGCCGTTCCGGCTCGGCCGCGCTCCCGTCGACAGCAATTCCTAGAGAAACCTCGGGATTCATATCTTTCGCAAAGCTGAGAGTAACCCCGTGCCGGGCGAGTTCAGTCCGCAACCGGGAAAGATCCGCGACGGAGAGCCGATCTTCGTCATGCGGACTATATTGCGCGCCCACGACCTGCGCCAGATCGACAGCAACGTGCCGCGCCATGGCAAAAGTGAGCTTGGCCTGGTCGGGATGGATACCTTCCACTCCGGTCATGATCAAGGAAGTGACGTCGAGCATGGTCGTCAAGGCGCCCAACCAGGATTGATTGCCGTGCTGCGACCGGAAAAATACAAGTACGGGATACGAAATATGACTCGACAAGACGTCGGCGCACCAGCGCTCCCAATCTCGAAAAATATCGTCGAGCACGGTCTGATCGGGACAACAGCCCAACCGCCCGAGAAACTCAGCCGCGCTCGGCGGCGATCCGGCGCGCGCATCGAGTAGGGAAATTTCGACCTCACGGGTGGCGAATGAGCCGTAGATCACCGGAAGATATCCAACCACGAGTCCGAGGAACGCGAAACCCAGTCCCGATTCGATCACGGCAAGAGCACGGGCGGCGGCATTGTTGGGAGTGATGTCGCCGTAGCCCAGGGTGAAGAACGTTTCGCCGCTGAGGTAGACCAATTTCCCAAAGGTAATTTTTTCGTTGCCGAGCGATACATGTTCGCCCAGCCCGTATTGCACGCAGGCGAATCCAATAATCAGCCCGAGCGCCCAAAAACCGAGCAGCACAATCAGCGAGAGCGGCCCATAGTAGGCGAGGAAACCTTCGCGACGAAATGGCGACTTAATATGCTGTCCGGCATTGGTCCAGAAGCGCCAGGTCCTTTTATAAAACAAAGACGCGATGCGAAAACTCCGTCTGATCCGCCGGGGCAATACCACGGTCTCAAACGCATCCATCAGGATGAGGTATATAAGAACAATGCCGGCGATCGATGCCCACCAATGCATAAGCGATGAAAGTTCAAGAGTTTCGAACGAAAGCTAAAATCACACTTAAGATGACGCGGAAATGGTAGCAGATTCAGAGGTGAATCTCAGGGCGCGACTACCTGCGATTACGCTAGCCGCCGCAAAATCTCCTTACCCAGTTTCTGCGCTTCGCCGAAAAATTTCTGATACTCGACAAAGATCCGGTTCAATTCCAACGATTGATCGGCGGAGAGTTTGTGGCGCAACATCATGTCGCGCACGTGCACAGGATTCGGCAGGGTTGCGTCTTCCGTTAGTTCTTCCAGCGCGGTAGTGGGGTTGTAGTGGTACATGCGCTCCATTGTAGCGCTGCATTCCCTCTACAGTCTTTCCCCGATTTGATCTCGAGCGCTGGCGCGCTACCGTACATGTAATACTTTTATGGCCGGTGTCGTGAAGGCGAGATAACTCATAAGTGAATGATCGTGCCCTCACGCACCGTCGAGCCGGATGATCCGATATTTGAAGATCCAGTTGGGAGATTCGAAAACGCCCTGAGCTAGCGCTTCGGAATCATCCGGCCATTCTTGGATGAGGGATACATTGTCCCTTGCGCAACCCGACCTAGGGCGTGCTATGGGCGGTATTCAGTGCTTTCCTTACCGCCTGTAATTCCTTCAGCAATCCGCGCAGGTTGCGAGTATCGAGTGCGTTGGCGCCATCGCTTTTCGCTTCTTTTGGATTGTCGTGGACTTCCATAAACACGCCGTCCACTCCCGCCGCCACCGCCGCGCGCGACAACACGGGAATAAATTCAGGCTGGCCGCCACTCACCGCCGGCTTGTCCCC
>JGI12635J15846_10001071_pt1 | contig 23917 bp, 20 predicted proteins | sample BlaSpr_A8_OM2_M2_FD_15846 | JGI IMG/M metagenome (IMG submission 15846) | reverse complement strand
CCGCCGCATCATTCCCTGCCTGGATACGGACGGCGCGCGCGTCGTCAAAGGGGTGCATTTTGAAGGTTTGCGCGACGCCGGCGACCCTGTGGAACTCGCGGCGCGCTACAACGCGGGGGGCGCGGATGAACTGGTGGTGCTCGACATTGCCGCCGCGCGCGACAATCGCCCCACGTTTCTTGAAACCATTCGCCGCGTTGCTGAACAGCTGTCCATCCCATTGACCGCAGGCGGTGGGATTCGTTCGTTGGAAGCGGCGCGCGCGGTGGTGCGCGCCGGTGCGGACAAAATCACGGTGAACACCGCTGCAGTCGAGCGGCCGGAACTCCTCAGCGAACTCTCCGCGGAGTTTGGCGCGCAGGCGGTTGTGCTGGCAATTGATGCGAAGCGCGAAGCCGGCCGCTGGCAAGTGCGCATTCGCGGCGGGCGTGAGGCAACGAATCTCGACGCTGAAGATTGGGCGCAGCGCGGCGTTGAAATGGGCGCGGGGGAAATTCTGTTGACGTCCATGGATCGCGACGGCACGCAATCCGGATTCGATACGGAATTGACCGCGGCGATCAGCAATGGTGTTTCCGCGCCGGTTATTGCGTCCGGCGGCGCGAAGCTGCCGGCGCATTTTCTGGAGGTGTTCACGCGCGGCGCAGCGGATGCGGCGCTTGCCGCGTCGATTTTCCATGACCAGGTGCAATCGATCCGGGCGCTGAAGGAATTTTTGAGAGAGAGCGGAGTTGAGGTCCGCCTGCCATGCTGATTCCCTGCATCGACCTGCAAGGGGGACGAGCGGTACAGCTTGTTCACGGCCGCCGACGCGAGCTTGCCGTTTCCAATGTTTTCGGATTGCTAAAGAAATTCGGGCATCACGAGTGGCTGCACGTGATCGATTTGGATGCAGCGATGCGCAAAGGACAGAACCGCCGCCTAATTAGCGAACTTTGTGTGCGCGCGAAACGCGAGCATGGCATGAAGGTGCGCATCGGCGGGGGAATCCGCACTGTCCGTGCGGCCGAACAACTCATTCGCTTGGGAGTGGCGCAGATCATCATCGGCAGCGCGGCTTTCCGCAAAGGCCGCCCCAATCTGTCCTTTCTCAAAAGGCTTCGGGGCCGCGTAAAAAAGAAGCAAGTGCTGATCGCTTTGGACACGGCGAAAGGAAAGATCGTGATTCACGGGTGGCGCACTTCTCTGCAGGTTTCCCCGCGTGAAGTCATGGCCGCACTGGAGCCTTTCTGCGGCGGCTTTCTTTGCACCGACGTGGACCGCGAGGGCACGATGAGCGGCGTGAATCTCCGATGGTTCCGCGATCTGCGAGCGGCGACAAAGCTGCCCATCGTTGCCGCCGGCGGAATTTCCTCACGTCGGGAAATCCAGGCGCTCGAAAAATTGGGCATGGACGCGGCCGTCGGCATGGCGCTCTATAAGAACCGCGTTCGCTAACCTCCGCTGCGCGCGGCCACAAACCTTTTCGTACCGCCTCGCTTGCAGTACGATACCTGTAATGCGATTTCTCTTCCGATTGTCTTTTCTATTCTGTTTTTCAACCGCGGTTCTTCTGGCCCAGGCGCCAAACGCGCCGCTTCCCTTTCAAGTGAAACTCATCGGCCCCAATATCTGGGCCGCGATTGACGACGCCAAAGGAAACGCCGGCGCCAACGCAGGCTTCGTGGTAGGCGACGACGGCGTGGCGGTGATTGATACATTCGAAAATGAAGCCGCGGCGAAGGCGCTACTCGGAGAGATCCACAGCCTCACGCATCTTCCGATTAAATTCGTGGTCAACACCCACTACCACCTGGATCACGTCGCCGGAAACCGCGTCTTCGCACAGCAAGGGGCGGTTATCATCGGGCACCACAGCGTGCGCGCCTGGATCCACACGGAGAACCTGAAATTCTTCGGAGAAAAAATCAAGCCGGAAGAAAGGGTCATGGTTCAGAACCTTCTCGCTCCGGAAGTCACCTACGACACCGGCGTCACGCTTTTCCTGGGCACGCGCCGGATTGAAGTTACTTACATGCAGGGCCACACGGGGGGCGACTCGGTCGTCTCCATTCCCGACGCGGGCATCGTTTTCTGCGGCGACCTCTTCTGGCGGCATGCGCTTCCGAATCTGATCGACGCCACGACCTCGACCTGGATTTCCACGCTCTCGGAGTTCACGGAGCAACCGGCGGATTTCTTGCCCAATTCCGCCCTGCCACGGGCCGTGACTTTTGTTCCGGGACATGGCGACGTGGGCAACGCGGATGACGTCCAGGAATTCCAGGGATATCTAACCTGGCTGCGCGCCGCGGTGCAGAAGGGCGTGGACGCCAACAAAAAAGGCGACGCGCTGGTCACCGCGGTTTTGCCGGAGCTTATCGAGAAATACGGCCGTTGGGAATTTTTTAAGGATTTTTCGCGCTCGAATATTCTGGATGCGGGCGCGGAGCTTCAAGGCACAAAACGCATTCCAGTCGCTCAGAAAAAGTGAGGCATTATGCTGGTCTCTTTCCGTTCCTGCGGGCCCAAGGATCACGCGACGCTTTTGAAACTGGTGATCGCCTACAATCGCTTTGAGAAGATCCCCGTGCATCGCAGGTCGCTGAGCCAGGGCCTGGATGTGCTGCTGCGGAATCCGTCGCAGGGGAAAATGTGGCTGATGGAGAATCATAAGAAGCCGGTGGGATACGCGCTGCTTACATATAACTTTGAACTGGAATATGGCGGCGCCGAAGGCGTGCTGCGCGATTTATTTGTCGAGAAACGCTTCCGGAACCAGGGGATCGGGTCGCTCGCCCTTTACGAAATCGAAGACTATTGCCGTGAACGCGGGATGCGAGCGTTCCAGTTGCAGCTTCCCCGGCACAACAAAGCAGCCGAAAAATTTTATCGCAAAGCAGGATTCCGCGAACTGCCGCGCCGTGTGATGTTGATGGAGGTCCGGCCGGAAGAAGTTGTACAGGCCCGCCGCGCTAGCGCAAGTAAGCGTCGGTGATGTACTGCTGGACCATGCGCTGGGTGTTGAAGAAAGAGCCGTTGATGGCAATCGCGTGGCGCATGACGTCGAGGTAACGTTCCCGGCTGCCGTAATATAAGGGGAGAATCACGCCCTCGAGTTTCGAGTACAGGCTCTCCGCGTCGTAAGCGTTGTCCACCGGAGTTTCCGGCCCCGGATCGCCGCGATGCGCTTCGCCGATCGACCATCCAGTGACGCCCTCGATGTTGCCTTCCACCCACCAGCCATCCAGAATGCTAAGGCTCGGCACGCCATTCAACGCCGCCTTCATGCCACTCGTTCCCGAAGCTTCCAACGGATATTGCGGCGTGTTCAGCCACAAATCTCCACCGGCGGTCAGCTTCCCGCCGAGATTCAGGTCGTAGTCGTCCAGAAAAACAATGGTGACCGCTTTCTTCAGAGCCTTCTTGGCCTTGAAAATTTTCTTGATGATTTCTTTGCCGCCGCCATCGCGCGGATGCGCTTTGCCGGCATAAACGATCTGAAACGCTCCCCCGTTTTTCGCAATCTGCCGCAAGCGATCCAGGTCGCTGAGGATCAGGTCCGCGCGCTTGTATCCCGTGGCGCGCCGCGCAAATCCGATGGTGAAGGCATCCGGGTCCAGCTTGAGCCCGGTTTTCTTTCGCACTGTCTCCAATAGGTCGTGCTTCGCCAGGAGATGCGCGGCCCAGACCTCTTCCGGCGGCAAGCCCAGCGCCCCGCGAAGGCTGTAATTATCTTCGCGCCACGACGGAATCATGCGGTCAAAGAGATCCTTAAACGATGGGGATGCCCATGTCGCCGCATGTACTCCGTTGGTGATCGCTTCGATCGGCACGTTTGGAAACATTTTTCGGGAAACTTCACCGTGCAACTTGGCCACTCCATTTACATAATTGCTAAGGCTCAGCGCCAGATACGTCATGTTGACGGATGCACCGCGTCTTGCCGCTTCCTCGAGGTCCGGATAATTTTGTTCCACCTGCAAAACGCTGCGCACCAGATCGGCCGAAGAAGCGTCTTTCACGTCGAAAAACCGGTTCTGGTCGGGGAACAGGCGAGTCATGTATTCCACTGGGAATTTGTCGTGCCCCGCCGGCACGGGAGTGTGCGTGGTGAAAACACACTTGCTGCGAACCCTCTCGATGTCTTCTCCCTTGATTGACGTGCGGCCAGCGTGCCTGGCCTCCTCCTCGAGCAATTCCAGTGTCAGCAGCGCGGCATGCCCTTCGTTCATGTGATACCGCATCAATGCCGTGTGACCCAGCGCCCGCAGCATGCGCACGCCGCCGATTCCCAACAGTACTTCCTGAGAGAGCCGATAGTAGGGATCGCCGCCATACAGTTGACCGGTCAGGTCGCGATCCCGTGCGTCATTGGTTGGCAGGTCCGCGTCAAGTAGATAGACCGGCACCTCGTATCCGCGAACTCCCTTAACGGTATAACGCCAGGCGCGCAGCTCGACTTTGCGCCCCTCCAGCGTGACGGAGACGCGCGGATCTTCTTCCTGCAGGTGCTTTTCAACCGCCCACTCCACAGCCTCCTCCGTCTGTGCCCCCTCTTCCGAGAGACGCTGCCGAAAATATCCTTTCCGGTAGAGCAGCGAAACGGCCACCATCGGCAAACGGATATCCGCGGCCGCGCGAATGGTGTCACCCGCAAGAACTCCGAGCCCTCCGCTATAGGTGGGTATCTGGTTTTCCAGGGCAATTTCCATCGAAAAATAGGCGACAAATCGTTTTGGTGGGTGCGTCGCGTTCGCCATCGTTCCGGGATCTCCATCCGGCGCATTCAGTTGCGCCGCCACATGTTCCGTATTTTCTTCTGTAGCCATATTGTCCGGGAAGGGCTCCTCTCAGGCAAGGAAGGACATCACGTTGCGTTCCAAGCTTTGGGTTGACGGCGAACTCGGGGATTGTCCGCTATAATTCATTTCCATGAGCATGGTCCTCGATGGGATCCGAGTTATTGAACTCGCGGAAGCCTTGGCTGGCCCCTATTGCGCGATGCTGCTTGGGGATCTCGGCGCTGACGTCGTCAAGGTCGAGCGCAATGCGGGTGGCGACCAATCGCGTGGCTGGGGGCCCCCATTTGTCGGCACAGAGTCCGCTTATTATCTCGCCACCAATCGCAACAAACGGTCTATCAGTCTCAATTACGACCATCCCCTTGGTGGAGAAATTTTACAGCGTTTGCTCTCCACCGCCGACGTTTTTATTTGCAATCAACCATCCATAGTTTCGCTGCAGCGCCGGGGAATCGATCCGCAAACGCTGCGGACAAAATATCCGCGTCTCATCTACTGCAGCATTTCGGGTTATGGCTTCACAGGTCCCAAAGCGGAACAACCTGGTTACGATATTCTCGCTCAGGCCGAAGCGGGGGTGATGAGCTTTACCGGTGAGGCGGGCGGCGGCCCGCTGCGCTTTCCCATTGCCATCGCCGACATGACCACAGGGATGTACTCCGCGATGGGCATCCTGGGCGCTCTTTTCGCGCGCGAACGCAGCGGAATGGGCGACTACCTGGATATGGCGCTGTTTGACTCGCAGCTGACGTGGCTTGCAAACGTGGGCAGCAGCTATCTGAATGCGGGTGTATCGCCGAGTCGTTGGGGCAATGCCCACCCGAATATCGTGCCGTACCAGCTTTTTCAGGGAAGTGATGGGCGATATTTTGTGGTCGGTGTGGGCACGCAGGAGCAGTGGTGCCGGCTGGTGCGGATCCTTGGAGCGGAGGAACTTGGGAGCGACGCGCGTTTCGCGAACAACGCCGCACGCAATCAGAATCGTGAACACCTGATCCCGATTCTTCAGCGCCATTTCGACTCTGTGCCGAGCGACGCCTGGTTGGTCCGGCTGAAGGACGCCGATATCCCGGCTGCTCCTATCCAGACAGTAGCCGAAGCCCTCGGCGATTCCCAAACGCTGGCCCGTGGGCTGGTGGTCGAACTGGAGCACCCCACCCTGCAATTCGCGCGAAGCATTGCCAACCCGATCCGCTTCAGCGAGCGGCCCATCGTATACCGGCTGCCGCCGCCGCTTCTTGGGGAGCACAACAGGAGCATCCTTCGCGACCTGCAATACACGGAAAGTGAAGTCGCGGCAGCCCTGAAGGAGGCTTGCCGTGCCGGTTCCTGATTCCGGCCCTATACTAATTGATAGAGTTTCCGCTTGACGTCGTTACTATTTTAATAAGATACTCCGCTCACCTCGCCCTTGCGTGCACTCCGCCCTGAGCGCCCGCAGTTACTCTGACGCTCGCGTCGAGGTGTGCCTTGCTGAATAACGTCCTGGAGCCCTGCCAAACTGAATTCCGAAATTTCAACGTTTGCCCACACTGCGAGTGGAATGGCGAAGAGGCGTTGCTCTCCCGCTTGTCCGAGGGGATTCCCATGATCTCGCGCTCCGACGGCAGGAATTTTCATCTCCTGCTTGCCGATCGCCCGCTACCATACCCGGCGGAGCGCGGCGGAGTTCCCACACAGATGGTTTCGGTTTGCTTCTGGTATTTGTACGGGTCGAACAGTATTGCGACGAAAAGCACGGTGGTCATTTTTGAGGGCCTTTTCGGCGTCAAGGCAAAAATTTTCCGGCAAATTGAATATATTGCCGACGTCCTTACCGATGAACTGCTGCGCCGCCAAAGCCTGGCCGTTTTCTACAACATGCAAGGCAATGGAATTCAGGAGTTAGCCTACTGATTTCTTTGCATGCAATTGGCTTAACTGCCTTGCCGCTCTAACCGCGCCTCTTCCCTGTGCAGTTGACCTTTTTCTCCACGCACGGTAGAAACGTAGGCCAGTAACTCAGCGTTGAACTGGCTTCGCGCGTTGAGTCGCTGGCGCCGCCCGTGCGACAAAAAATTCCACAACTTGATGCCGTCCGCGGCCTTGCCATACTCGTTGTCCTCGCCCATAACCTCCAGGGATTCTCTTCGCCGCCGTTGTCGCTTATTACAAACTACGGCTGGATGGGCGTGGACCTCTTTTTCGTGCTCTCCGGCTTCCTGATCACCGGCATTCTCCTGGATTCGAGATCGTCCGAGAATTACTTCCGGAATTTCTATGCGCGCCGGTGCCTGAGAATCTGGCCGCTGTATTATTCCGCGCTGGTCTTCATGTTTGTGATCGTGCCGCTGGTGCGCCCGCAAGACGCACCGGAACTATTTCAGCGATCTTATCCCTGGTGGTCTTATCCATTCTTTCTCCAGAATTTTCTAGTTGCCGCGCCGGCCTCCGCAGCTGGGCCGCTGGGAGTGTCGTGGTCGCTGGCCGTCGAGGAACTCTTCTACCTGGTGTGGCCGTTTTTTGTTCGCTTTCTCTCGGTGGGCCGGCTGCAGTTCATCGCGTGGACGGTGCTACTTCTCTCTCCATGGCTTCGTTTATTTTTTCTCACGCGCCATTGGATCATCTATTCCAATCCGTTTTGCCGCCTGGACGGCATGATGGCCGGCGCGCTCCTTGCGATCCTTGTCCGGAAATCCGGCTTTGCCCCTGGCCGACTTCTGAACCCGGCATGGATAGTGTTTCTCGTCGCCGCCCCACTGGCGATAACGACGGCCGCTTACGATGTAATGTGGCTGGCTTTTTCGATGGCCGTCGTGGCTTCCGCCTCGTTCGTTTTTGTCGCGTTGTTTTCGGCCAGCACCTGGTTCCGGGCTTTCCTTACGAATCGCCTCCTCACGTTCACGGGCACGATCAGCTACGGGCTGTACCTGCTGCACAAGATTCCTGACGATGCCTTCAAACGCCTCCACTTCAAAGACTCTCACCCGATTGCGGCGTTCTGGGCGGCCGTCGTGCTTTCCTATCTGCTTGCCATCGCATCGTGGAATCTGCTGGAGAAGCCATTTCTCAATCTGAAAAGATTTTTTCAGACCAAGTCGAACGGCAGATGGGAATCAAGTGTTCTTTCGCCGGTGGAAAAAGATTCCGGGACAAGCGGATAGTTTACGCGGCTTTTTCCAGTTTAGTTGCTGCCCACACTAACCCAGGCGCGCGTTCTCGAACTCTGTTCGATCGCTTCACAGAGAACCATCTCGTCGTTTCCGGTTTCAAAAGTGGGAAAAGTTCGTGGAGCTTTCAGATCGCCTGCTTCGATGTACTCATAAAAATCGCGGAACAGTTGAACGAACGTGTCGGGATATCCCTCCACATGGCCGCCAGGATAAGCGGCATAGCGGCGAGCCTGCGGGCTGAGAAGCGCGGGATCCTTCGGCAGCTCTTCATTCGCTCGATTGCGGCGGCCAATCCACAGCGTGCCCGGCTCTTCCGAATTCCACGCCAGAGAGCCCTCGGTGCCATCAATTTCAAACCACAAGCGCGCCCGGCGCCCCGCGCTGACCTGCGACACGGTCATGACGCCGCTCAAATCACCCTCCAGATGAAATAAAACCGACGCGTAGTCGTCGGTCTCGATCGGTACGGGGTCCACATTCGTGGGATCTGCTTTCTGGAAAGTTTCCACGCGGCCGCGGGGCCTCTGCCGTATCGGCACCACGGTAACCAGATCCGCGCAAAGCTCCATCACCTTGCGGCCGGTGATCCAGGTAACCAGGTCCAGCCAGTGCGTGCCGATGTCCGAAACGGCGCGGAGTTGGCCGCCGAGCTTCGGATCGAGCCGCCAGTTCCAGTCATTCGGATAGAGCAGCCAGTCCTGCAAAAAACTGCCATGCACAAGTTTGAGCTGGCCGATGGCGCCTTTTTCAATCAACGCGCGAGCCTCCTGGCAAAGCGGGTAGTAGCGCAGGTTGTAAGCAACGCCGCCAACTTTTCCTGTTTCGCGGGCGAGCGCGACAAGCATCTCCGACTCGGCCGAATCCATCGTCAAGGGCTTCTCGCAAAGGACGTGTTTTCCCGCGCGCATCAGGCGGCTGGCTTGATCGAAGTGGAGATAATTTGGGGTGCAGAGGTGGACAACATCAACGGTCGCATCCGCGGCGAGTTCGTCGAGCGACGCATAGGCGCGATCCAAGCTCAGGGCCTTGCAAGCCGAGGTTGTAGTCTCGCCGGAACTTCCGAGCGCGCCGCGAACGGGAATTCCCAGCCGCCGCAAAGCCTCGACGTGGGCTTTGCCTACGAATCCCAGGCCAATCACAGCGGAGTTCAGCTTCATACGGTCTTCTCCCAAATTCCGGTATGTTCAGGACCCGAGAGGTTGCGGACACCTTCGGGATTATATGGAACATTTCCCGTGGGAGTCGACTCCATAGGTTAGTTGGGACGGTTTTTGTCGAATGGAACCGGAGCGAGATGCCGGCGCGGGAAACTGCCCGGACGCACGCCACTCCAAAGATTCGCTGGATAGTTGCCTAGCGCTCTCTCCGCTACGCGTTCGATTATGATTTCGCGGGCACGGAGTCGGGAAGCCCCCCGCAAGTGGCTGAACTCTCTAATAAGCGGGTGTCCGTGGTTTTCGAGTTTGCCTCTTGCTCGAGCAGTTGAAGAACGTCGCCGATGGTGGACTCGCATCCGATCGCGTACAGCCCATCCAGAAGCGTTTGGCAATACACGACGGTCGCGGCAGTGAAACGAAACGGCGGATACCGGGAAGTGATGAGCAGGCGTTCGCCAAACCGCCACGGGCGCCTGCTGATTACGCGCGCCCCGTGATCGCAGATGTTTTCAATCCATGCGCATTCCGAATCGCGCGGTTTGCCCAGAAGTTCAAGTTGCCCCAGACTCCCGGCCAGAGTCCTGCTTTCCATGCGTCCACCTCTCATCCGTTGTTTAACCTCCTCCTATCGTTGAAAGCCCCCGAAATTTCTCCTCCGCTTACCTGCTTGCTCACAAATGAGCGAAGAATTCCGAATTTTCCCCGGCAATCGTTGGGACATGGAAATTCCAGGCGCACGAAATCCGCACTGGGCGAAGCCTTGCCGCGATCCTGGAAACATCACGGTGGGATTCCCTGCTGGTTTCGCTCGACTCGCCTGCTTCTGCTGGTAGAGGGCTTGATCCGCTTGAGCCAGCAGTTTCTTGAGCGAAGAGCGCATTTCCGCGGCATAACGGGTCATGCCAACGCTCAGCGAGAGCGGGTATTGGGTGTTGTTGGCGGCGAGTTCCGCCATATTGTCCTGGAGGCGCTTGGTAATGGTGTCCGCGGTTTGTCCGAACTCCTCGATCACCAGGGCCGTGAACTCGTCGCCGCCAAAGCGTCCGGTAATATCGGAATTGCGGAACGTGTTTCTGAAAATCTCGGCGGTCTTCAGCAGTGCCTGGTCGCCCTCCTGATGGCCAAACCGGTCGTTGATTTGCTTCAAATTATCCAGGTCGGCAAAAAAGAGGAGAAGGTTCTTTTTCATGCCATGAGCCATCTTCATGCGCTCGCTGCCGAGCAGTAGGAAGCCGCGCCGGTTATACAAACCGGTGAGCTCATCGGAAATCGCCAGGTGCGAAAGTTCCGATTCCATCTGATGTTGCCGCAAGCCGCAGCGCAGGATGCGCGCAAGCTTTTTCAGATTCAGGCGGAGATGACCGTTGTTTTTTGCACCGTCGCTTGCGGCCGCGCCGGGCAGAACGAGGCCGTGTTGGCTGTTGGGCAGCACCAGCACTGGCATGTTGGAGGCGATTTCCCGGACCCGCTTCAGATTTGCCGAGAGTTGCGTGCTGGAATCACCCGAACGCAGGAGAATGATCGGCGACTCTCCATTTACTGCAGAGAGAGCTCGCTTCAGCTCATCCATTTTGACCAATTCACATTCGAACGAGCCTCCGTCACTGATGGTTTTTTGCAGGAAACGCGCATCTTTACAGCCGTCCTCGAGCAGCAAGAGTTTGAGCGGCTTGGCGTTCATGGCTTTCTCCCTCACGGGGGTTACCCGTGAATCTCTAAGTTTCCGCTGTTCAACCGGGCTGTTTTTCCATCCAAGTCATATTCCCGGAGTTTTCGCAGCAGGCCCTTGTAGCTGATCTGCAGCCGGCGGGCGGCGGCCTTGCGATTGAACCGTGTTTCGAGAAGTATTTTTTCGATGGCTGGTTTTTCCGCGCTGCTTTTCACCTGCCGGCCGAGTTTTTTCAAATTCGTCATGGAGGAATTCCCGACCGACTCTCCGGTAACGGGATTTGGCGCCATTCCATGGGCCGCTCCCTGCAATTCGTGGATCGAGTGTTCCTCGCCTCCCTGAATCAATAGGCGTTGCGTGAAGCTCTGCAACTCGCGAATATTTCCGGGCCATGGATATTCCAGGCATGCGGCGATGAGACTACGGGATGGCGGAACCACCGGGCAGCCGTACAGGCCGGCAAATCGCCGGATGAAATGCTCGAGCAAGAGAGGTATCTCCTCCGGCCGAGAGCGCAACGGCGGAATTCGAAGAACGAAAGTGTTCAGCCGGTAATAAAGATCCTGCCGCAGCGCCCCCGAATCGAGGGCCTCGCAAATATCCACGTTGGTGGCGGCAATGACGCGGGCTTCCACTTTAATTGGGGTGTTCCCGCCCAGACGGCAAATGGTTCTGTCCTGCAACACGTGCAGGAGTTTGGCCTGCAACGCCGGAGAAATCTCCCCGATTTCATCGAGGAGGATGGTTCCGGAGTTGCAGATCTCAAACTTTCCGGGATTGCTGCGCACTGCTCCCGTAAATGCGCCTCGCTCGTAACCGAACAGCTCACTTTCCAGCAGAGGACCCGGAAGCGCGGCGCAATTCACTTTCAGGAAAGGACGGCGCGCCTTCGCGGAGCGACTGTGAAGAAATCGCGCGACAACTTCCTTGCCGGTGCCGCTCTCGCCCAGAATCAGGACGGGAACGTCGTAATCGGCGATTTTCTCAATTTGTTGGCGGATGGAAAGCATGGCGGGGCTCGACGACACGAAAATCGATCCGTCGTTGAGCACTTCCGCGTGTCGATGCATGTTGTCGTCGAAAGAAACGCTGGAAGAATTTTGCCAATCCTCGGTCGGGGCAAGGAACGATTCCTGGCCGTCACCCGCCACACCTTCTCTGCACTGCCCCCCAGTCTGAAATCTGATGGACAATTTCTCTTCTCCTTGGACACTTTGTTCACCGCACCCCGGTCCCGATTTCCCTCACCGGGAAAATCTACCCACTGGACCGGGGAGCGGTGCCCAGCCCGTAGCCACGATAAACCACGCAGGAAAAACGACAAGAAGGTGAAAACTGTAAACTGATACAGGTGAAGACCCTAAGGTAGACGTGGTAAGGAGGGGGCGGATTCCGGAAGGGCTTAGCCGGTTTGGGCTTAGGGCTTCAGCCTCGAATCAAGCTGTGACCTCAGAGGCTCCGCAGAACCCGGTCTCTTCTCCGTCGGCCCGGCGGGGGTTACTCACTTCTCTATCACCGCTCCGGCTACTGCCATCATCGGCCAGGTATTCAACTTCACAGCGACCGCCTTGGACGCGCTTAATAACACAGCAACCAGTTACTCTGGAACGGTTGGCTCCGCATTCCGAAGGCTACGAATTTCCTCAGATTGAAAAGTATGGAGGGAGTGCTGGGAAGCAGTGTTCGGACCGGATCGGCACAACCGCAGGAATGGTCATGAGCCGTTCCACGCGAGCGCCCATGTTGTTTGCGATCGTCGTGGGCGAATTCTTACGGTTCGCCTGGCAGGGGTCCAAATTCAGGCGGAGGGATACGGCGTTTGGAAGCCGCTTCGTAGGCCGAGGCTATCTTCAAAATGATATCTTCCTTTCCTGGCTCCGCTCGAAAAACAAGGGAGAAGGGCAGACCGGGCGGCGGTAGAGTTGTAGGCGTGTTGTTGTTGGTCGGGATATATCGCTTTTTATCGGGGCTCAATACAAAGGCGGGATCGTAGACCGTTCGCACATAGCCGGCGGGAATGAGGACTTCCGTGAGACCGGCGAAAGGTCCCATGCGGAGTTCACCGCGGATGTCGTCGGGAGGTTCGGGCTGAGGCGCCAGGCCTATCTTCCCGGGAGGCAGGGAATAGTGGAGACGCACGACGGCGTCGAGGTGGTTTTCCGAGATCACTTTCATTTCCACGCGGCGCAGTAACTCTCGCATCATAATGTGCTCGTCGATCCCCTGCCGATCCCCGAGCGCGTTGCGCATGTCGTCCATCTCTTCCCAATTCTTGAATGCGGCGCGCTGATCATCGCCCCAGAATTTCGACCGCGCATTGAGCATGGGGAAGTCGATCAGGGTTTCGATGAATCCGCGTTCTTTCCAGTCGGCCGCGCGCCGCATGGCGTATTGATTGAATTCGAGCGTGAAGGCGTTGGATTCCACCACTTCCTCGATCGCGCGAATATTCAAGTTTTTCGGGACGGGGACGCGTCCTTCCGCCAGATAGAGGAAATAATCGATGGGTTTCATGGTGCCGGTACCGAGCGTCTTACCCGGCGCAAATTCTGTCGGCTTTATTTTCGCAGCGAACTCCGGGAATTGCGGCCGGCCGGCCGGCTTGAGGCGATAAAGAATGTCGGGGAAAAGTACGGGGACAAGCTGCGCGAGAGCCTGGGTGTAGGAAGGCGACATGTTCTCGATGCTGGGATCATCCGGCCAGAGGGGGTCGACCGATTCGACCAAAGTAGCTCCCAGATAGTCGCCCAGAACGGCTTTGATTTCCTTGGCTGCCGCTTGCGAAATCGGTTCGTCGGCCATTGTGCCCGGGAAAGTCAGCATCGATTCACGGACAATCCCGATGCGCATTCCATGCAGCGAGCCTCGCGTGCCCGGCGAGGCCACGCTGTCGGAGTAGGGCTTGTCCAAAACGCTCGATCGGGGGACCGTGGTGAAGATGTCGCGCGGATCGTAGTATCCGTTGGCCGGATCCTTGAGGGCATCCAGTACGGTTGCGGCGTCTTTCACCGTGCGGCAGACAATGCCGGCGCGATCGAGATAAATGTCCGCGCCGATAGCGCCGCCCAGAAATGAAATAAGCGACTTATGAGGCAAGATCAGTGCCACCCCGTTGTGATTGGACGGGCCGCGGCAGGACATGCTTGTCTCTTCACAGATGCTGCAAGTGGCAAGGTTTGCGCTGACGGAGACACCGGAGCCGGAGCTTGAACCGAGGGAGGCGGCGCGCGTGGTGTCATAGACATTGCTGGGATTTCCCGACCAAGTGCTGCGCTGATAGCCCTGGACCGAGACAAAAACTTTTGCGGGCCGATTCGTGCCGCGCTCCGCGCCGCTGCCGCCGCGAGTGGAGGGGACCGGACGCCCGTTGTATTCCGTGTTCGCAGTTTTGGCGTAGATGATGGCGCCTTTTTGCCGAAGCTGCGCCACGAGGGTCTGGTCGCGGGCCGGGAAATCAATGTCGTAGTTGGCGTCGCCGCCGCCCGTGCTGCGCATGTCCTTGGTGTCAAACGCGTCTTTGAAGGAGAACGCGACACAGTACATGGGCATTTTCGCCAGGTCGGGATTCCGTCCGTATTGCGCGTCGAGTTCGGCCGCGCGCTCGAGCGCATCCGGCTGCTTGCGGAATTCCTCGCAGACCGCCGGCGAGCCGGGCGGCAGCGGCCCGTCGGACTGGCGCCGGTCGCGGTCGCCTTTGCAGGTCATAGAGCGCTCGCCGCGGATATTGATGGTGCCGAGCGCGTTGAGCTGACCTGCATTGGGAATGCCGATGATCATGCCGAACTGCTGCTGCACGGCCGGATCGGACGCGGTCGATTCCATCCTGCCAAATTCAATCGGCGGTCCGGCATACTGATCGAAATTGGGCAGCAGAGTGGAAATGGCTATGGTTTGGGTAGGAAATTTGAGCGGTGAGTCTGCGCGAACTACCCCGGGCGCCGGCGGGATCGGCTCTCCGTCTTTTGTGACCAACACATTGCTGACCCCGTTAAAAGCTTTAGCTCGATTAATATAGAGCTGGACTAATCCTTTGCAGGTGATCTTGCCATCTCGGATGGCCCGATGCACGTCGTCGATCGTCGCTTCCTCAAGGTGAAAGCCAACCTGTTGCGAATGCGCGGCTTCAGCAGCCGCTAGCATTAGGGCAAGCAGGAAAAATGCTCTTTTAGACCTGAACATCGATTCTCCGGAAATTTCGTTGGGTTGGATTTTCCAATGAGGATGGAATTCAGCTCTCCGCCCGCGATCCAGTGGCCCGCCAACACTGGCCAGTCGAGTTTGATCTCAAGTAGAACAGCCGCATTGGCCCCATTTGCGCATCACTTTCGTACGGCGGGAGCCGTGAACATATCACGATTGCGCCGATTTTGTTATCCGAGATTCTTGCTCAGCGGGACTTCGCCTGATAAACGTTAGAGCTTTATCGGACGCGCGTTCCCGCTGAGATGTGTAGGTATGGTGGAATGAAAGAATTGTTGACCGTTATGAGCGTGAAGACCCGCCTCGGTAGTCATGTTACGAGATACCGGATGAGGCAGACGAACTCGGTACCGGAGCTGCAGCTACAATGGCCTCACCCTTGAGCGAAACGCAATTACTTCCCGATGGTCGGCAACTCGGAAGCTATTCAGAAACGGGGTTCGAGGAGATCGGAGCGCGACCAGCGCTCCATATCGCCGCATTTCCTCCACCGGGACTTCGGGCCCGGAATTGTTTCCGATTGCGCCGTTACCCGCTTGCCATCAGTTGAGAAGGGGGCACGCTGATGCAGCCTTGTGCCTCAGCGGTTGGCCAAGTCGTATACCGGCCCGAACTTGAATTTCACTTGTCACAAATTGTGATATATGATTAGCTCGCGAACGTTGGAGCCAGCCACAGCGCGAATCGTTTTTATCTCGCCTTACGCGCTGCTTATCGTTTCGTCGAGTCAAGTCAGCTCGCAGTTCTAAAGTTCACGTGTCCGAACGGATGGGCTCTGTCGGGCCCAAGGCTGAATTCGGCCGGAAATTATAACTCTAAAGGAATTAATGAGAATCTTACTATACAACCCAGATAACGGCGTAACCCGCAACTTCATGCCACATCTTTGGATGTTTCTGCTGCAAGCGCTCACTCCACCTGGCCACGAAGTAGTCCTGATTGACGGCAACGCGCAGCCCATGGATGAAGAAAGCATCGCGCGCTACGTGCGTGAACAAAATATCGGGCTGGTCGGCATCGGTGCAATGACCAGGATGATCGCCAAGGCCTATCGCATGGCGGACGCGGTGCGCGCCGTGGGAGTAAAGGTCGTTATGGGAGGCCCCCATGTCACGGAAATGGCTGATGAGGCGCTCGGGCGTGACGGTGGCTCGCGCCACACCGACGCGGTTGCTCTTGGGGAAGCTGATGAGACATGGCCCAGAATCGTCGAAGATGCCGCGCGCGGCACGCTCAAGGACATCTACGCTCCCATGGACGACTTTGGCCAGGAGCGCAAACCATCTCTGCAGCCCTATCCTGAGATTCCGTGGGACAAAATCAATCTGGGCCAATTCAATCTACTCCCCGGCGTATTGCACCCGCTGCTGAAGCGCGTGGGCGGTGGCTGGGGAACGTTTCGCATTATTCCGATGGAGTCCGGGCGCGGCTGTCCTTACGGATGCGAGTTTTGCACGGTGACCGGATTTTTTGGCGACTCCATCCGCTTTCGCAGCAATGAAAGTGTTGTCAACGAGCTCTTGCTGCTGAAAGCCCGCGCGCGGGAAGAGGGCGGCCAAATTGCCGTTTTTTTCATCGACGACAATTTTGCCATCAACGTGAAGCGCACAAAATCATTGCTGCGAGACATCATCGCGGCTAACGCGCAAGTGCATTGGGTCGCCCAGATCAGCGCCAATCTGCTGCGCGATGAGGAACTCGTCGATCTGATCGCGGCCGCGGGTGGTAAGTGGATCTTCATCGGAATGGAATCCATCGATCCGGCCAACCTTGCTGACGTAAAAAAGGGCTTCAACAAGCCGGGTGAATATGCCGTGGTGCTCGATCGCCTTGCCCGGCGCAACGTTTTTGCCATTACCTCTTTTATCTTTGGCATGGACAATGACACGCCTGGCGTGGCGGAGCGGACTCTGAAGGAAATTCGCACCTGGCCTCCGGGCTTGCCGATCTTTGGCTTGATGACCCCGCTGCCTGCGACGCCCCTATACAAAAGGCTGGAAGCCGCAGGGCGGCTCACTCGTCCGAAGCACTGGCAAGAATTCATCCCCTTTGCGATGGCCCATACGCCGCTGAAGATGAGCATCGACGAAGCTCATAATGAGGTACGCATTGGGTGGGCCAGCTCTTACAGCCCGGAGTCAATCGAGAAGGCTGTGGATTCGCTCAACCACAAGCCGCTGGGTTATCGGATCAACATTTTTATCGCGCGCCTCTGCTTCCGGGGAATTTATTTCCCGCAAATGGGCCGCTTCGCCTGGCTGAAAGCGATTCTCGAAAATCGGCGCACAATTTTCCGACTCATAAGGCAAGGGTTCGGAGGCGGGCTGCACGCCGCGGCGCCATCCGTCGCGACCCAGCCGGTCACAGACCAGACGGACTGAAGTCGGCGTTTTTTCAACGAAAGATTGTTATTCACGAAAAGCTATTCCAGGCCCAGGGCAAGTTTTGCGCTGTAGGAGCATCCACTGAGAACGCAATTAAAGATTTGTACCGAAGCGGATTACTTGCAAGCCCACCTAACGGTTATTGAGGGAGAATCTCGCCGCAGGAATCCGGCTTTCCAGAACGTCAAGCAGCGGGTAACGTCGATCCTGAAGAAATGGATTAGGGCGGCCAACGCTAACCTGACAGCGCGATCGAATCCACCGCTCAGGCTTCGCGCGATTAGCATGTCGCAGCGGTTGGGGACGGGCTCAGATTTGGCAGGAAGGCGGTCAGGAGACCTACCGCCGGCAGGAACAACCAGGTGCGGTAAACAAAGCTGATGAGGGAAGTTAGGAAAGAGTTGGTGAACCGGGGAGGACTCGAACCTCCAACCCGTTGATTAAGAGTCAACTGCTCTACCATTGAGCTACCGGTCCACGGAGAAACTATTATTTTACACACTCTGAAAATTCTTGTCGACTCTTGCCTGCGCCAAATAAATTGAGAATTTTTTCCAAGGCTGGCGCGCCCGCGTCGCTCAGAGGGCAAATTCCCACTACTTGGCGCGCAGCACCGCCACCAGATCCCTCGCAACTTGCTTCGCTTTCGCGATGTCGTGAGGGTCAAAGGAAATCGCCGACACGCGCGGGTGCCCGCCGCCGCCGTACTTTTCCGCCAGCGACGCCAGGTTCTGGTCCGCCGTGGCCTGGTTCCAGGGGTTGGTGCCCAGCGAAACCTTGGCGCGCACCGCCGATGCGCTCACGCTCACGGAGTACACGCTTTCCGGATGCAACAGATACGGAATGAACTTGTTGTAGCCCTCGAGATCCAGATCGCTGACGTCAAAAAACACCACGCCATCCTTCGATTCGCAGCGCTCCCGCAAAATCTCGATCGATTTCCGGTGGCGCTCCAGCAAAGGCCCCAGATACTTCGTCACCACCGGCAGCTTCACCATCTCCGCCAGGGGGCGATACGCCAGCTCCGTAATGAGCTGAGCGGGCACTCCATTATCGGGCGCCGCCTCGATCACCAGGGCCAGTTGCGGCGCGGGTTCCGTCAATTCCGTGGCCGATTGCGCCGTCGGAAACTGCGCGCCGTCGATGATGTCTCCCCAGTGAATCAGGTCGGCCAGCGGTTTGGTATTGAAGCCGAACTTTTCCTTGGTAACCGTGGCAATCAATTTTGTGCACGATTTGTATTCCGGGTCGTAGAACATGTGCTGGCCCGGAAACCGTTTGAAATACTCCGCGTCCGCCGGCGTCAGGAACGCGCTCTGGTGGTGGTCAAACCACCAGGTCACTTTGGGCGAATTCGAATACTTGAAATCAACGATGGCGTTTTCGTCGCCGTCGAAGAGCCCCTCTTCCCACGGGTGCTTGGCCTTGTGGGTCATCCCGCTGAAGCGGAATTCGGCCTTGGGATCGAAGCATTCCTGGTAAAAGCGGTAAAAAAGCGCCGCGGAAGCAGTGCCATCGAAACAGCGATCATGGAAACACAGTCGGACCTTGGTCATAGAGAACGGGTTTGCCTCACGTCTGTTCGGGTGCCGCCGCAGAGAGGAGCAAAGCTCTAAACGATGTACGGGTTGTTAATGAAAGTCAAGTGCAAAGCAAGAAGAGATCAAAACTTTCCATGGAAGAATCTTCACCTGCCGGCGGCGAAAGCACGTTCCCTGCCCATACCGGGACGCAGCGTAAACTTCAGCTGGAAAAAAGGCGCTGCCGACAAGACGCTCTGCAGGTCCAGATCGTCCATGTACCGCCGCCGGGGAATGCGCCGCGCCAACAACGCGAACTCCAGGGGCTCCCTGCGGAACGGGTACGGGTCCAGGGTGAACTCGTTTGCTCCGGCGGCGCGCAATTCCCAATCCGCCTCTTCACCGTTGTTATCCATCGGGACGCCTTCAATCGTCGCATCGTGGTCCGCTCCCAGGCAGAAATACAAAGACAAACGGTCGAGCGCGGCGAGTCTCTGGACATTCGCGGTGATCAGTTTTTCGTCGGTAAGATCTTTGGTCACCGGGTCGTTGCGCACGTCCACTTTCAAGCGCAATTGTTGCAACCGCAGCCGCTGTACAAAATCGTTCGCATGATGCTGTTCCTGCGATTTCACGTACTTCGCGGAATACCCCGGCATGGTTGCCTTGGCGCGGTCATAGAGTCCCATGCAGTGGCTCGCCACCAGTAACCCGGCGTACAAATCCGATTTCACCACCCGGTCGATTCCCCGCTGGTAAAGCAATACGTGCTCGTCCGTCGGCACGCTCATGAAGGTGTACGGCGCGAAGGATTTGGGATCCACACCCGGCGCCACTTCCCATTCCTGCCAGCCGTTGTCGTGCTCCGCCGCCGCCAGGCAAAACGATGCAAAAGGCTCCGGGCGCGGGAAGACGTCATTTCCCCATTCCCGGGCGAAAAAGCCGGAAAGGATGGCGTGGTCCGTTTGCCGGATGACCAACATCGGGTCGCTAGTCTGCTGAATAATCATGAACCCTGTTCGCGGCCTTGCTCAATCGCAGCGCGCCCCATTATCCTCCACATGGCAGGGGGATTCCAGCATAACCAGCCTTTATCGCTATGGCCAAAAACCCGCCATTCCAAGTATCATTTATTTTGCCGGTGCGGGAGTGGCGGAACTGGCAGACGCAGTAGCCTTAGGAGCTACCGGACGTAAGTCCTTGGAGGTTCAAATCCTCTCTCCCGCACCAAATTAGGGATTCGCCTGCTTATCTTTCCGTTCTCTCCCAATGGACAGCGTTGTCTTCCTCTTGCGCCTCTCCCTCGTCCTGCAGGAGAATGAGGCCCACAGCTTTCTTCCGCATTGCTACTGGAGTCATCCGTTATGCACGAGCGCAGCGTTCGCGATCTCCTCAATCTTTACAACCCGGCTAATCCGCTTGAAAAGGCGTGGACCATCCCCGCTCCCTGGTATTTCGATGAGCGCCTCGCCCAACTCGAGCGCGACTCCGTCTTTGCCGCCAATTGGCAGGTGGTCGGCCATCTGGACCAGGTGAAGGAACCCGGGCAGTTTTTCACTATCGACGTCAACAATGAGCCGCTGGTCGTCGTTCGTGGCGATGACGGCAAACTCCGCGCCTTTTACAATGTGTGCCGCCATCACGCCGCCGCCGTTGTGCCCGAAGCACAGGGCTGCGCGAAGAATTTCCGTTGTCCCTATCACGGCTGGACCTACGGCAATGACGGCGCTCTGAAAGGCATGGTCGAATTTGAGGGCGTCTGCAATTTCGATCGCGCCGACAACGGCCTGGTTCCCGTGTGCGTGGACACCTGGGAGAATTTCGTTTTGGTGAATCTCGATGGGCGCGCCTCCTCTTCGCGGGAATTCCTCGGCAAAGTTCCCGAAATCGTTGCTCCACTCAAGATCAGCGAGACGCTCAAGTATTTCGATCGCCGCATCTACACGTTGAATTGCAACTGGAAGGTCTACGTGGACAACTACCTCGACGGTGGCTACCACGTGCCGCATGCGCACAAGGGCCTCAGCAGCGTCGTCGAGTACACCAAGTACACCATCGAAAATTTCGAGCGCGCCTGCCTGCAGTCCAGCCCGCTCGACAGTGCCGGCGCACTGGAACCCTCGATTGGTTCAACGCGCCAAGGCACGGCCTTCTATCTGTGGGTCTACCCGAATTTCATGCTCAACGCGTACTCCGGCGTGATGGACACCAACCTGGTCCTGCCTCTCGGGGTCAACAAATGCGCGGTAATCTTCGATTATTATTTCGCGGACACCAGCCCCGCCGCCGCAAAGCACCACCAGGAAAGCATCGCCGTCAGTGAAAAAGTTCAGGATGAAGACATGGCGATCTGCGATTCGGTGCAGCGCGGCCTGCGTTCCCGCGCTTACATCGCGGGACGTCTCTCCCTGCGGCGCGAGGCCGGCGAGCACCTCTTTCACCGTCTGCTTCACGCGGACATGACCAATGCCCTTGCGCGACCGATGGCCGCCGACTGAGTTTGCCAATCAAAAAATAAACCCTGCCGAAAATTTTCCGGCAGGGTCTCGTTTCGAGAATATTTCCCGATTACTCTTTGCGTGTTGCTTATTCTTCTCCGGCAGCCCTACAGCTTCTCGAAGAAGTGCACCACTTTCTTGCCGGCGCTCTCCGTATAGTACACGGTCACTTTCGCGCCCTTCTCGGTTCCCTTTCCGGCGTCCACCGCGGCAACTTTGGTGTCGTGGCCGACCACCTCAAACGTGCGCTCGGTCCCGTCGGCGGCCTTCACCGTGATCGTCTTACCGCCTTCCCCGACCTTCGTGACCGTCCCTTCAATCGACTTCATGCCGCCCTTGCCGACTTTGTCGACTTCCACGGCCGTCTTTTCTGTTCCCTTCACCGTGTAATGGGCCACAACTTCCGAACCTTCCTTCACTCCATGAAAGGTGTCCTTCGCGCCAGTTCCGACAGCTTCTCCGCCGCTGACCACGGTCTTGTCCACAAAATGGATGGTGTGTTCCGTTCCATCCTTGGTCTTCACCACGATCGTCTTGGCAGCGTCATCCACCTTCGTGACGATCCCGTGAACCACGCTGATAACGTCATCCGCGGCCACAGCCGTCAAAGCAAAGATTGCTGCTAATGCGAATACCGAAAACAATTTCTTCATTACAGCGGACCTCCTGTTTGTCCTTGAACTGCTTGTATTTGAATTGTCTGCCTTTGAAAAGGGTTGCTGAATTCGTCCCATAAAAGGTTAGCGCAAGCCTCCCGCGAAAACTACCAAAAAGAGACTCGCTTGCAATTCGCTAGGGGAGTTAGATGGTGATCTCGCAGCCTATAAAGACACGTTTCCAAGCCAAAGCTCAGCACTTGCAACCGGTTGGGCAGCACTAGCACGGCCCCGAAAGTCGTGAAATCGCGCAACAACAATCGTCACATTGCTCAGGAAGTCGCGAAACCGCGCAGCAGCATTCATCAAAAGCCCTGCCAGCGAGCGTCCGACCTGGGATTCCGGAGTTCCAAACTGGAAAAAAGGAACTATTTTGGCTGCGATTTGATTGCCCAAGGCCATCCAGTACGGCTAAATTGCACAAGAGTTCCTGAGGTTCAACCGATGATTGCAGGAACTGATTGACGCATTCGGGAAACGTGTCGGCCGCGCTCACGTGCTTAACCCCTGATAGGAATTGAGATACGGAACCCCACGCGAATCGCTGTTGGGCCAACGGTATCAAGCAAGTGCCTGCATAATTTAGATTACACATATTTCCAGTTCACAAGTTAGGCAGAATTGGGCTACCCTGTGCGAAGTGGCAAGCCATTTGCCTGTTGAGTTAAGCACGCCCTGAAGAACCGCCCTGTAAAAAACATTGCGTAATGGAGGGTCGATGAGAGGAACTACGCCGCCTCGCCAAGTCTTCCTGCCCTTAATCGGGGTAGTCTTATTTTTCTTCGCGACGGAAAATTCCTTCGCCCGCCAACAGCCGGGCCAGGATCCTGCACGTTCAGCCCAGGGAGAAAATCTCTCCTACTCAAAATCCGCGGCGCCCGTGCCGGCCGCTTCGCAGGAAAAGGCCAAGACGCCTCCGCCGAAGGGCCCGGACGGCGACTATGTCGGCAGCGAAACCTGCATCACCTGCCATGACGATCAGAACCGCCGCTTCAAGAATACTGTGATGGGTAAGGTCATGCTCGGCAATCCGCACACTCCGGAGGAAGCTCGCGGGTGCGAAGCATGCCACGGGCCCGGCAGATCTCACGTCGAAGCCGGCGGCGGCAAAGAAACCATTCCGATTCGTTTCGGCAAGGATTCCAAGAACTCCGTCGCCGAGCAGAACTCTGTTTGCATGGATTGCCACGCGCGAGGCACGCACATGTTCTGGAAGGGCAGCCCGCACGAATCCCGGGGCATCGCCTGCGTGGACTGCCACCAGGTCAAGCAGGGCGTGCATATTTCGGTATCCTCCGATGCCCGCTACAGCGCGCCGCTTTCGGACAATCAAGGCGTGAAGCTGAAGCAGCCGGAACTCTGCCTGCAGTGCCACCAGATGCGCCGCGCGCAATTGCAGCGCTCGTCGCACATGCCCTATCGCGAGGGCAAAGTGACCTGCACCAGCTGCCACAATCCGCATGGCACGCCGAATCCCAAGCAACTCATCCAGAGCAGCACCAACGAAAATTGCCTGAGCTGCCACACCGAACGCCGTGGTCCTTTCCTGTGGGAGCACCCGCCGGTGCTGGAAAACTGCGCCAACTGCCACGAGCCGCACGGCAGCAACAACCCGCAGTTGCTGAAGGTGCGCATGCCGCGCGTCTGCGACGACTGCCACGACAGCAGCCGCCATCCGACACAGGCGCAGCCGCTCAGTTCGATTAAGAACTTCAACCGTGGCTGCACCAACTGCCATTCCCATATTCACGGTTCGAACCACCCGTCGGGTTCGGCGTTCCTGCGATAGGAAGGGAGATCTGGCGAACATGAGAAAATCGAATGAACTCGCGCTTCTGGTGATTTCGGCTCTGTTGTTGTTCCCCGCAGGAACGTTCAGCCAAGAGAAGGAGACCGA
>JGI12635J15846_10001069_pt1 | contig 23924 bp, 21 predicted proteins | sample BlaSpr_A8_OM2_M2_FD_15846 | JGI IMG/M metagenome (IMG submission 15846) | reverse complement strand
CGGAGTCAATGACGGAGCCGCCGCCGTAGTCGTGACCAGCGCCGCGCGCGCGAAAGAACTCGGCGCAAACGCGATGGTCCGCATCGTTGCCCAGTCCACCAGCGGAGTCGATCCGAAGTGGGTGATGATGGCTCCCGTAGGCGCCGTGCAAAAAATCTGGCAGAAGACCGGCTGGAAGAAAGACGAAGTCGATCTCTACGAACTCAACGAAGCCTTCTCCGTGCAGGCGTTAGGCGTGATTCGCGAACTCGGCCTCGACATCAACCGCGTCAACGTCAACGGAGGCGCCGTAGCTCTAGGCCATCCCATAGGCGCAAGCGGAGCCCGCGTCCTCGTAACCCTGATCTACGAAATGATCCGTCGCGACGTGCACCGAGGAATCGCCGCGTTGTGCCTGGGCGGAGGGAATGCGGTAGCGATGGCGGTCGAGCGCTAGGGTGATGCAGCCGTGACTTTATCCATTTCGTTTTTTTGGGTAGGGCACGGCTTTAGCCGTTCCCATCAGTTCCCCGAAAGAATACGGGCCTTAGCCCCTGAGGGATGGGCATGCCCAACCGTTAGAGCTTGGTGGGAGCAAGTTCCCCTCTGGGCGGCCTTCCCGACAGTCGGGTGTTCCACTCCGACGGAGAGTGTTCGTAATAATATGAAATTTGGGCGTGGGCAATTCCTAAGGTTATAACCCCGAATGATAACTGCCTTGAGCGAGTCATGTTCGTTCACCAGTCGAATCGTGTTCGATAATTCGCTTCGCTCCCTGACCGGCAAATGCCTCTTTATCCGCCCATCCTTCTGCGATCTTTCCGCCCAAGTGATCTACGCCAGGCTCTCCGCCAACGGGTTTTCCCGTTCAATAGACGTTGATGACAAGAGTCTTCTTCTTCCCCACAGTGCCGAACTGATCGTGTTCCAATCTTGCATGCCAGCGGCTTGGACGCCGCTGATACCCTCCACGAGTCGAACATCCTCAAGCAACGGCGGATAAGGTCCCCATTGCGCTAGCTTTTCCCCGAGAATTCCTGCGCTGATAAAAAGAGTGATCAGGAACAAACAGAGAACCACCCAGTGAATGCCCCAAATTGGTTCTACCCTCAGGATGCCCTGCTGGTTCGAATCGGCTACGTAGCTTTCCGCTACAAGTCATGGATTCCTTGCCTCGTATGCCTATTGAAGACTACGAGGTACAACGAAGCCCCACCGATTCCAAATACGATTAAGGAAACTACGGTGGAAACCGCTCTGGGCGTTCGAGTCACGGGAAGTGACATCTCATTGAGGAAGTGCGGGACTGCGAACACCGCATAACGCGCGGCGATCTCCAGAAAGGAATCGTGTTCCCGTTTTCGTCGATTACCTGAATGTGCATTAGCCGCTTCCCTACGGTCTGGCCATTTCCGATGGCGCTATCGAGGATTGCAAAGTAGGGAAGAGCCAAGCAGAAGCCGACTAGCGGCCCCCACGAGCCTAAGCGCGAAAATGTATCAAAGAATGGTGGAGCGACGCCCGTGCCGACTAAGAACAGAATCATCCCATCAATAGCGAATGCAACAACCCGCCGCCAGAGGGAGCCGATTGCACGGTGTGACAAACAGGTGTCTCTACTGGAAGCGAACCGGCAATGGGTGGAGGAACAATGCTCACTTCAAAACCACTGGAGCGTCAGCGACGCGTCCAATACCAAGTCACTCACAACCGGTGACCCTCACGGATCAATTGCTTAACGGATACGTCCGGCAGGGGGATTCGATTCTTTTCTACAAAATTCATCATCTCGCGTACTGCGCGGTCGCCGTCATCCACAGCTCGGCTAGCAGCGAATGACGTTCCGTCTTTTTCGCGGAGAGCGATGAGGGCTTTCGCAATTACTTCTTCCGCAGAGGGAAAGTGACCTGACTTCACTTCCTCGCTGACAATCCGCTCCTGTTCGGGCGTTAAGTTGATGTTCATTGGCTAAATGTCGACCGCTCCGATCCGATGATAGCAGTTTCCCTTAGCTAACCGTGCGTGTCTCCGTCGTCGCCTCACTCCCCACCGGCAGCGTAATGGTAAAAATCGCCCCACCCCCCGGCGCCGACGCCGCCTCAATATTCCCGCCATGCTCGCGCAGCACCGTCTTGCAGATGCTGAGCCCCAACCCCGTTCCACGCCCCGGCCGCTTGGTAGTAAAGAACGGATCAAAAATATGCGTCAGATTGTCCTGCGCGATCCCCGGGCCATCATCCTGAAACACAATCCATACCGAGCCCGGATTCGCAGCGTCGTTCCCTTCGGCGCCGCGTCCCAGCCGCACCCGAATGGTCCCCTTCTCGCGGCTCTCGCGGATTGCCTGCTCCGCATTCAGCAATAAATTCAAAAACACCTGCATCAGCTGATTCGGATCGGCCACCACCGCCGGTATCGTCGTTTCGGGCAAAAAGTCCACCGTGATATTGCTCTTGCGCAGCGGATACGCCTGCATCTGCACCGTCCGCTGTACCAGTTCATTCAGATTGACCGGGCTGCGTCCCGGAGCCGGCGGCCGCGCAAAATATTGCAGGTTCTGCACAATTTCCGCCGCGCGCCGCGCCTGCTGATGCAGAACGGCAAGCTGTTTGCGCGCGCCTTCGCTGATCCCGCCCTCTTGCAGCAATTCGGCCATGCCCAGAATGCTGGTCAGCGGATTGTTAAGCTCATGCGCGAATCCGCCAATCATCTGTCCCATCGCCGCCAGGCGCTCGCTCTGAATAATCTGCTGCTCCAGCTTTTTCTCCGTCGTCACATCGCGGACCGAAATAATCACGCCCGCCGGCTTACCCTCAGCATCGAGCAGAGGGCTGGCCATGCCAAGCATCGTCCGCCACGTGCCGTCGCGATGCCGCGAACCGTATTCGCATGAAGTCAACTTACTCTCACCGCTCGCGACGGTGCGGAAAAGCGTCGCGAGTTCGGGCGAAGTAATCTCCGCGTTTTGAACATTTTTCCCCAAAAGCTGTTCCGGCCCATAGCCCAGCAGCTGCCCGATGCGCGCGCTCACGAACGTATATTGCCCTTTGAGGTCGAGCACTAGGATCAGATCGGGGAAACTCTCCAGCAGCCGCCGCCGGAATTCCTCCTGCCGCCGCAATTGGTGCTCCAGCGCGCGCTTCTCGGTCACATCCACCAGCGTGCCGTGGTAGCGAATAACTTTTCCACTCTCCATCACGCCCGTCGATGTATCCACGCAGACAGCGACTCCGCCGTCTTTTTTTCGCAGTCGAATTTCGCGCGTGCGCGTCCGCCCGCTCTGGCTTCCACTGCGCCCGAGCACTGGATCGCCATCAGCCTCCACTCCAAGCCGCTCAGGAGGCAGATCCAATAACTCTTCTTTACTCGAATATCCCAAAATAGAAACCAGCGCCGGATTCACTTCCAGCAGCTTGCCGTCCGGACTGCTGATATAGACGCCCTCCTGCAATGACTCGAACAACTGTGTGAAGCGCTGTTCTTTTTCACGATGCCCAGTGATGTCGCGAGCCAGCACGCTCGCCCCAGTCACATCGCCACCTTTGACGATGGCATTGACCACGCAGTCAAAATAATGACGCCGCAGGTCATCCTTCAGTTGAACCTCAACCACTCCCGACCAGTTGCGCTTCTCCAAAAACCGCTCCAGGTTCGTCGACGCCTCCGTGCGCAGAGGCGCCCCTAGAAATTCTTCAAGCTTGTGGCCCACCAGGTCGGAATAAGACACACCGAACATTTCCGCGACTCGTCGATTGACGGTTCGCAGCGTGCCATCAAGAGAGATGGCGAGCGCCACATCGTCCAGCGAATCAATCAGCTCTTTGAAATTGCGCTGCGAGCGCATGATCAGTTGGCCCAGCTGATCCAGTTGTTCTTCGGAGGGGGTAACTCCACCTCGACTCTGAAACCCTTTCAGAATCTGTTTGAGTTCGGTTACCTCGCGCTTGCGCCCAAACGCATAGCTGGCAAATAAAATCGCGAGCACAAACAGCCCCACTGGAATCGCCCACAACCTGTAGGGAAGGTCTTTGAGTTGTTCCCACGACAACGCTGCGACTGCTGCCGCAAATAAAACGAGCAGCCACAGCGCCCATCGCCATAACTGACTCTCTTCGCGCTCCAGTCGACTGGGTACCGGAGCCGGACGGTCCGCCGGATCGGGCCGTTTCGCAGTGGGATCTTCGTCGACCATTAAGCGACTCCGCTGCCGCAGAAAACAATCTCCCGAAACATCTCGCGACTTCTGCGCGACTTTCTGGAAGATTGCCCCTAGCCTAGCACCGAAACCAGCAGTTCAGGAGAGAACGTTCCGTTTATGTTCCATCACGGTAACCCGGTGATGGCCATCATATCGTCCCTAACCGCCGCGCAGTATGATCTCCCCAAGGATCTCCCATCCGCGTGTGCCCCTTCGTGTGCCCACGTGTCCCCTATGCTCTATAAAACCTTGAGGGCTGCCGTTTACGGCATCGACGCCAACATCATCGAAGTCGAAGTCTCCGCCGTAAAGACTGGCCAGGACTACTTCCACACCGTCGGCCTGCCCGACGCCGCCGTTCGCGAAAGCCGCGACCGCGTTCGCGCCGCGCTCAAGAACGCTGGTTCGGGCGGTGATTGGAGACTCTCGAACATAGCAGCAATTATCCCATCAATACAGTTCATTCGCGAATTCTGCGAACTCCCCGCCGATTGCGAACGCCTTCTCGAACGTGCCATGGCCCAGCAAGGCCGGAGCACCCGCGCCCACGACCGTATCCTAAACGTAGCCCGCACCATCGTCGACCTCGACGGTGTTCCCCAACTCGAACCGAAACACATCGCCGAGGCCATTCCGTATCAAACGCTGGATCGCACCTATTGGACGTGAGCGCAGCGACCCGCAATCCCAGCGGCGCAAAAAAAGAAGAAGTAGTATTGTCATCCTGAGCGAAGCGAAGGACCTATGTATTTTGTTTGCAGTACGAAGAACTACCCCACGATCTTATACGGCCGCATCATCTCATTGTCTTCATGTTCAAGTACGTGACAATGCCAGACGTAGCGGAACTCCTCACCAGGCTTGGGCACGACGCCGTTGGGCAGATCAAAGCGCGCAATCACGCGCGTTACATATCCCGAATAAGTTTTAATCGTATCTTTCCACGCCGGACGCTCGCTCGATTCCGGAGGAATCGGAATGTTGGTAAAAACCAGCTTCCCGGATTGCAAATAAATCTTCGTATCAAACGGCTGCCGATTCAGCACCTGAAACTGCACCAGATGCAGGTGCATGGGATGAACGTCGCCCGTCGTATTAGCGAACGACCAGATTTCTGTCGACCCCGCCTTCGGATCTTCGCTGATCGGGTCGTCCCAATGCTTTTGATCGAGCAATCCAATCATGGTGTAGCCGTCGGAAGGCCGATCCATTTCACTCAGTGTCAGAATTCGTTCGCGGACCGCGTCGGCAGCATCAAGCCGTTTAAAAGGCACCAGCGTGTCAGGAACTGAACTGGTGTCTGCCCCATAAAGCGGCTTCGTCACCTTGAATAGCATCACGTCCGAGGGCACGACCTGCCCGCCGCGTGCGTAAGGGGCCGGCGCATCGTTCGTGATCGCAAGGTTCGCGCCTTTGTGCTGAGAAAAATCGATCACTATGTCGAACCGCTCACCCGGCGAGAGAATAAAAAAGTGCGTCCGCAAAGGCGCGGGCAAAAGTCCGCCGTCACTGCCGATCTGTACAAACGCAGGAGCCTCGGCAGCTTTGCCATTCGGTTTGCCCGAGACGTCGGCAGGCAGCATCGTCATATGATAAAAGCGCGCGTTCGATCCATTGACGAAGCGGAAGCGATATTTCCGCGGTTCGACTTCAAGAAATGGCGCAGCCTTTCCGTTCACGCAAATAACATTTCCAAAAAATTCCTGCATCCATGCCGGATGCGTCCCATTCTGCGCCGGCGGATATAACAGCGAACCATCAGCGCCGAAACTACGATCCTGGATCATCAGCGGAATCTCATAAGCGCCGCTCGGCAAATTGAGGCTTTCCTCTTCCGCGTCGCGGATCAGATAAAAACCAGCCAGCCCCGCGTAGATATTCAGCCGGGTGATGCCGATGGCGTGGTCGTGATACCAAAGCGTCGTCGCCGCCTGATCATTTGGATATACGCAGGGACTGGCCGCGCGCACTCCACCGCTGCGACCATCGGAAGTCACCCACGCATCAGGATAGCCATCGCTATCCGGCATCACGCGTGCCCCGTGCACATGCGTCACAGTTCGCACCGGTGGCACATTTTCCTCCTCGCCGTGAATCGTGTAATCGAGCGGAAGAAAATGTCTGCTGGGAAGTTGGTTCAACCACTTCACCGAAACAGGTTGGCCCTTACGCACTTCAAAAGTCGGCCCCGGCCACATACCGTTATATCCCCACATCGCCGTGGCCGGAAGGTCGCGGTGCGCATGATGACGAAACGGACGCATCCGAATCTGGAGGGGTGCCGCGCCGGGGCCCGGCCGAATCACAGGAGGAATCGCCAGCGGAGTCACATAACTGGCGAGCGCGACCGGCGGTGGCGATGCCTGTGCCGATAAACCAGGAGAAACCTGCGGATTCACGCTGGGCATAGGCATGCCCTGCATCGCGGCCTGCGCGAGCAGTTTGCGCGGTGCGGCCAACAGACCCGCACCGGCGGAAAGGCCGATTCGCAATACGTCGCGCCGATTGATCATGAAGAGTGCGGAACGAGCATCAGTTCTTGGCCGGGGAATTTTGGCCGGAGCTCGGCTTCGTTCCAGTTTGATTCGAGCCGCTTTGATCGGGAGTTGTCTGGCTGGCCGCGCGGGTAGCCGTCCAAGGATGTTCTGGATGCACAATCTCTCCGCCGTGGCCTAAATACGCGCCGCCCCCGTCGGTGACATTGATCGCCGCCGATGTGCCCTCGATCTTGCCGGCACCGATCTTCGCGTCAACGATCTTTCCTGTAAATCTCGTCGTATAGGGATATTTCCCCTGGAACTGCACCTCAAACGAAAGTCGATTTTCAAGGATCGTTCCCGTAACCGCGGAGAGCCCGTGCAGGTCTTTGAAAGTCCCGGTCAGTTTCTTGCCGTCCTGCTGCAAGTGCAGCGTGCCTGTATCCGTGCCCAGGCGTACCTGCCACGAAAGCTGCCAGTCGCCCGAAACGTCGGCGATCTCAGCATGACCTGTTTCGGCACCTGCGTCTTTCTGTGTCTGCACAGCCGGTGATTGTCCCGCAGAAAAAGTCGCGGTAGCGGAAAAAATAGCGCCGCAAAAAAGAACGAACCCTACTTCTAAGTAAGAACGCTGAGCCACGAGCCACTCCTCCATTCGATCCACCAAAATTAGCTGACAAATATTAAAGGGATGTAAACGCCTCGGCCGGACAGGAGATCAACCCTCCCGCCCGGCCGAGAAACCACCACAGCTTTTTTACCGCTTCTACTTCCGGGCTAGCCTTTCGGGCCCGAACTGGAATGCGTCGAACAAGTCGTCCAGCGCAGGACTGTTGGTCGGCACATATATGTTCGCTCCCACAACCGGGTTCGCGAAGTTGTCACGAGTGGCGGGGCCGATCGTCGGGAGGCTCCAGTTGCGTTCGATGAACTTAATGATGGAAACGTGATCGGCATAGCTGTGGTTGATCACGCCACCGGTCGAATATGGCGAAACGATCAGCAACGGAATCCGCGTACCATCGCCGAAGAAATCAACCGGCTGAATGTACCCGGAATCGTAGTAACCGCCTCCTTCATCGAAGGTGACGAAGATGGCTGTGCTCGCCCACAACGGAGAAGCCTGCACCTGATCGACGATCCGGTTCACGAATCCTTCAAACAGATCGAGCTTCGAAGATGCCGGATGTCCATCGAGGAAGCCATCCGGCTTCACGATGGAAACGGCTGGCAGTGAGCCAAGCTGAATGTCCTGATACAGGTCGAGCGTATCCTTGATGTGAGCTTCGCGCTGCCCGGGGACGGTCATGACGTCCGTCGCGTATTGGAAGGGATTGCAGATGTTGCAGTAGCGGTCGTAGGGGTTCGCACCGGTTGGGTCGGATACATAAAGATCCCATCCCGCGCCGAAGTAGGTCCACGAAAGACCGGCCGTCGAAAGCACATCGCCGATGTGCGGCTGCGCCGTCGGTGGAATGTTGAACGGCGTGTACTGGCTGTCCAGTTGACCGTCGCCCACGTATCCGGGGTTGTAGTTGTTGAGCAGGTAATACGCGCCAGTCGCGCAGCGCGGGCTGATCGCCGGAGTCAAAGCCTCCAGATAGTTCTCGACTGCGGTCACGCCGGGCTGTGTCGAGTCCGAGCAGTTGCTGTAGCTGCCGCCCGAGTAGCCGTCCTGATCGTACCAGTTGTTAGTGCCCGAATCGGGATTCGGATTTTCGATCTGGTTGGGCGGGGGCGTTGCGATGTTCCCGTTACCATCACTGTAATAGAGGCCATCGGCGTAGCCGAACATGATGTGATTGGCTCCCGTTCCCCCCATCACCGATTGGTGGAAGTTGTCGCTCAGTGTGAAGTTGTCGGCGAGGTACTTCATATAAGGAGCGTCTCCGCCCTGTATGTCGTAAATGCCGAGCGCGGTCGAACCTTCACCCGTGGTCAGATTGTTGAATGGATTCGGCTGCGGGCTTCCGTTGCTGCCCGCCCCGATGGTAACTTCGACCCACGAGAACAAGTCGCTCAGGCAGCCGCTTGGATTGCTGGCCGAGGTGGTCGATGCCGAACAGTCAGTCTGCTGCCACATCTGATAAAAGCGGTGCACTGGGCTGGCAGCGTAGTCGTCATACTTGACGCCAGGAGTGAGGCGGAATACTCCGCTGGGCAGGTCGTTCACGTTCTTGATGCGTGTGTCGACCACCCCGTGCGCCAGGCCCGTCGCTCCGGTGGTCAGATACTTGTAGTACTTGCCGAAAAGATCGGGCTCCACCAGTTTCGCCAATGCCAGCGTCTTAAAGGGTGCCGGATCGGTGTCGCTCTGTGCGGTGGGCGCACCGCCCGTCAACGCCTGTGGAAGTGGCGAGTACACTACTTTGCTGCTCGGGCTGATTTCGTATGTGGTTTGATCGAGAGCGCTGTTCTGCGTGGCCAGCGCGAAATTCGGGCCAGGCTTTGCGGAACTGGTGACGATGCCTTTCGAGAGCAGATTCGATACCGTCTGCCCCGCCGCCGGCACATAAGTCCCGTAAACGTGATCGAAGCTGCGGTTCTCCCCGATGATCACAATCACGTGCTCAATCGGAGTTACGGATGCGGGTGCGTGTGTCTGAGCGGCCGCGCTAGTCGGCGCCCCCATGTTGACAAGCAAACCAACTAAGCTCATGCCAACCGTGAACTGCTCTCTGATTTTCGTCACAATACTCGACGAAGCCATGGATTTCCTCCTAGATTGTGAAAACAAACTAATCCCAACTAACTCCAACGGAAGACTGAGCCGAAGGTATGAGGTGAAAGTTACCGGTGGGTGACGCGCAGATGAATCGGAGATGAAAAGAATCCAGCGCTGTGAATAATTCTTAACAATTCATGCCCCGCAGATTCGCCCACGCAACATTCTGATTCGCGCATTCTATAATCACAGCGGAGGCTTCATGCCAGGTTGGGGCACAGGTAGTTTTGAAAACGAAGGGGCGCAAACTTTTCTAGCCCAACTAAAATCCTCGCGCATCGATGACCTGTCGCCGATCCTCACCAGTGCCGCCGATCAAGACTACGTGGATGCGGCCGAAGGCTGCACGGTAATCGTGGTCGCCGAGATAGTCGCCACGGCGAAGGGCAATCCTCCAGAAGCCGTGCCCAGCCAGATTGTCGAATGGATCGCCCAGATCGAAGGTCGCCCCAGCGCCCAAATGTCAGAGCTCGCGCGCCGAGCAGTAGAAAAGGTGCGAACCAACTCCGAACTCAAAGATTTGTGGTTGGAAGCCGAAGGATTAAACGAGTGGAGCGCCGTGCTCCGAGACCTGGAAAAAAGACTGACGTAGTGCCACTGTAGTGCTACTAACGATAGCCTCGGTTCCGCTGCTCAAATGTCATCTCATCCTGAGCGGAGCCGAAGGACCGCTATACCATCCACAAGCTCGGACCGCAATCCCGTGGCGATCGCCACCAAGCCCCGGAGCGAATTCGAAGGATTCGAAGGCAAGCGCGAACTCGCTCCAATCCCACAAAGCTCAGTCCGCCGCCGCGCCGCTCGTAGTATCGGTCGTGTTCTTAGTCGCGTTGGCGCTGTCCTTCTCCGCCTGCCGCAAACGCAGCGCGCGGTTCGAAGGCAATCCCGCATCGCGGATCTTATACAGCAGCGCGCGATAGCTGATGGCCAGCGTGCGCGCCGCCTGCTTGCGATTCCAGTGATGCTGTTGCAGCACCTTTAATATGACCTTGCGTTCCAGTTCGCGTACACATTGCCGGGTCAGCTTCTTCAGCGAGATCGGCCCATCCAGCGAAATCTCCGAATTGAAAAAATCCGGTTCCCGCGCCACTAGGTCATTCGTGATCACTTCCTCATGCCCCAGAATCACGTAGCGCTTGATCAGGTTTTCCAGTTCGCGAATGTTTCCCGGCCAGTGATATTTTTGCAGCACCGCCATCACTTCGCCCGACAATGGACGCGCCCGGCAGTTGAACTTCCGGTTGTAATACTCCAGAAAGTACGCGCACAAATCCGGAATATCGCTGCGCCGCTCGCGCAGCGCCGGCATCCTTATATTCACCACGTTGATTCGATAGTAAAGATCCTGCCGGAACGTCCCCGATTCAATCTCTGTCTCCAGGTGCCGATTGGTCGCGCAAACCACGCGCACCTCGACCTTCTTGTCTTCCTGGGCGCCGATGCGGCAGAACTGTCCATCCTGCAAGAGCTGCAACAGCTTCGATTGCAGAGTTGGGTCCAGTTCGGAAATTTCATCCAGAAATAGGGTCCCGCGGTGCGCCATTTCCACTCGCCCCGGCTTCGATCCAACTGCTCCCGTGAATGCTCCCTTTTCATAGCCAAAGAGTTCGCTCTCCAGCAAGGTCCCAGGAATCGCCGGACAATTTACCTTTACATAGGGCCCGACCTTCCACGGCGACAGACTATGGATCAGCCGCGCAATGATGTCCTTGCCAGTGCCGCTCTCGCCCGTGATCAGGACGGGAACGTTAGCTGCGGCGACCTTGCTCAGTCGCGACCGCACTGCCTGCATCACCTCAGTGTGGCCAAAAATGACGTTATCCGGAGGAACCTCGCCCAACGTTTGCTGCAAAGAGCTTACAGAGAGTGTGGTCATAAGGAGTGAATGCCCCGTTTGCGGAGGGTGTTCATCCGCATGCACTAAAAGTGCATCCCAAGCACCAAACTGGAGAAGAAGGCTGGGCGCTTTGTAAAACTGCTGTTAAGCGCTCAACTTATGAATGGCTTGCGAGGATCATAGCCCAGAAGCGCTAAGGAGCGGCATGGCACCAAAGTGCCATTATGAGACGGGTACTACAGAGGAAAAACATTTCACACTGGTGACCGGACTTTCCTCAAATGCTTGCCTGGAATCGCCTCCGCATCGGTATTCAGGGGGCGAGTGAACTTCAAACCTAGAAGGTGATGTTCATCCGTGTGTGCTACCCAGACTGCCTTGGCCTGCATGATTCGCGCCGAGGTTTTCAAGCCATGCGTCGACCCGAGCGGCGCGCTCGGAATTTCCAGCGAAACTACGGCCGATTCAGGCAAAGAACGCCGAACTGCCACCAATGCTCCGCCCGCTCCTATATTAATAGCGGTGGCAAACTCCAGCGAATCCTTGCCATTTCCGTCCCGCGCACGGACAAAAACCGGAATGGCCAGCTGCAATCGCGCCCACTTGCGTTGTTCCTTCTTCGATAATCCGCGAGCCAAGGTTCTATCCGCTCCCAAAGGGGTGATTGCAACTAGAGGGCCGCATCTCAGGGGCCAAATCGCGGTCAACCCCGGTCGTCCCACCGGCCATCCCCAAACCGCGCCTCCATCACCGGAATACGTTAGAAACCGTCGCACCCTCATGGGCAACTAGCGACCGGCAGTCATAGACAAAAAGTGCAAAAGTTTGCTCATCGGCAGGACGGTACACCCTTTGTAATTGACAGTCGGGAGTAGGTCCCCTATGATGCATTTAAATCCCCACGTTCTGACGGTAGCGGTTTCCTCCCCATGTAGTTTTTGGTTCGGGATCTCCATGTCTTCGATAAGCGAGAAAAGCCCAGCCGCCGCTTTCGCTGGCACAGCTTCAAACGACCGCTCCCCGGCAACCGTCGCCGTTCCCACGCCTCCCGGCAGTCTGGGGGATGATGGTCTGCGCGAGCTCGAACAATTGCGCGATCGCTTCCGCAAAACCACCAACGCGCTCGCGTCCGCCGCTCACGATCTCAAAACTCCGCTCGCCATCCTCAACGGTTACATCGAACTGTTGCGTAGTCAGAAGCTCGGTCCGCTCAACGACCGCCAGCGCGAAGTGATGGCAGACATGTTCTCGAGTGGTCAGCGCCTGCAGCAGTTCATTCAGGACTTCCTCACCTTCAGTGTCCTCGAGACCGGCGAACTGCGTATGCAGTTTGTTGAGGGCGACATGAACGCCTGCCTCTCTGAAGTCTGCCGCCTCTGGTCCGGCCGTTTTCAAGAGCGCGGCCTCGCCCTCTATTTCCTCGCCAATGACAAATTGACGCCTTTCGCCTTCGATGGCCCCAAGATCCAGCGCGTCATTTCGAATCTTCTCGAGAACGCCTCGAAATACACGCCCCAGGGCGGCACTGTCTGGCTGCACGCCGAGCCTCATATGTGGGAGCGTCGCGGCCCTAGTGCATCGTCCGTCAACGGCGAGCGCCGCCGCCAAGCAACCAACGTTCCGAACGCCCTCAAAGTCAGCGTCGCCGACACCGGCCCGGGAATCCGCCCCGAGTTTCACCTGGAAATTTTCGATGATTTCTTTCGTCTGCCAGGAAGCGAATCCGCCGAAGGCATGGGCCTCGGCCTCGCCATTGCGCGCCGCCTTCTCCAGGGCATGAACGGCAAAATCTGGGTCGAAAGCGAACCCGGCGCTGGTTGCAAATTTTCTTTTCTCATTCCCCAAAAACCCATTCTGAATACTCCGACAAGAGGAGCCTGATGAGCGAAACCGCCAACATTTTGCTGGTGGATGACGAACCAGGAATGCTGCGCTACATCCGCACCCTGCTCGAAGTGGACGAGCACAAAGTCCAAACCGCCAGCACTGGCGAAGAGGCCATCGAACACGTCCAGAAAGGCCTTCATCCCGACCTCGTTTTGCTCGATCTTCTAATGCCCGGCATCGACGGCTTGCAGACTCTTGAAAAACTGCGCCAGCTTAAGCCCGGATTAAAAGTTGTCATGCTCTCCTGCGTCAACGACACGCGAAAAGTCGTCCAGGCCATGCGCCTCGGCGCCATCGATTATCTGACCAAGCCTTTCCAAAAAGCCGAACTGGACGCAGTCATCGGACAGTGCATCGGCACAGCGAAAGGCGAGAGTTACGCGGGTGAGGTCGAGGAGCTTTGCGACGACGTCTTCTTCGTAGCCGCCAGCCCCGCGATGAAGAAGATTCGCTCGCAAGCCGCGCTCGTCGCCAACGTCGAGATTCCGGTTTTGCTGTTAGGCGAGAGCGGCACCGGCAAAGAAGTGCTCGCACGCCTCATCCACAAGCTCTCTCCGCGCGCTCACCGCACTTTCCTTAAAGTAAACTGCGCAGCCGTGCCCGCCGACCTGCTCGAAAGCGAACTCTTCGGCTACGAAGCGGGAGCCTTCACCGGAGCCACCCATCCCAAGCCCGGCAAATTCGAACTGTGCAACAAAGGCACCATCCTGCTCGACGAAATCGGCGAAATGCCGCCGCTCTTGCAGGCCAAGCTGCTGCACGTTCTCCAGGACCAGACCTTCTCGCGCTTAGGCAGCCGCACCATGATCAAGGTCGACGTCCGCATCCTCGCCGCGACCAATATCAATATTCCCGAAGCCCTTGCCAACAAGCGCCTGCGCGAAGATCTCTACTACCGCTTGAACGCCTTCACCATGTCGCTGCCGCCGCTGCGCGAGCGCAAGGAAGAAATCCCCATCCTGCTGAAGCACTTCATGTCGCGCATGTCCGAATCCTATGCCCGGCCTCCGCTTCCTTTGTCCGGACCGCTGATGGAAGCATGCCTGCGCCATACCTGGCCCGGCAATCTGCGCGAGCTGAGCAACTTCATCAAACGCTATCTGGTTTTGGGAGACGAGACCTTGGCCGCATCCGAATTGCAGCCCAGGCCCGATGGCGGTGGAGGAATGCATTTCGATGCCGCTGGCAGAGCGGCTGTAGTCGCCGACGGATCCGGCGGACTGAAATCAGTATCGCGTAACGCCAAAGATGAAGCGGAAGCCGAAGCCATCTCCCGCGCATTAGATGAAACGAACTGGAATCGCAAGCAAGCCGCAACCTTATTGAAGATCAGCTACAAAGCCCTGCTCTACAAAATCCGCCAATACGGCATAGCCCAAACCAGAAGCACCCACCGCCTGTCCGCTGGCGCCTAGAGGCGGGGGACAGGCATCGGCTGCGATTTTGGAAACGAATTCCTGGTGGGAACAAAGCTAAGACCCAAGACCTGTCACCTGATTTCTGGTGCGGATAAGAGGACTCGAACCTCCACGACCTTGCGATCACTAGGACCTGAACCTAGCGCGTCTGCCAGTTCCGCCATATCCGCATTAGAGAAAAAATCGGCAGGGCCTTCTACCAAGGCAACTACATTAGTATTCTACTGGCTGCTGTCCGCCTGTCAAACCCGCGCCCTCATTTCAAAGCCTCAGACGCCGCTCTTTCCGCGGTTCTGGACCTGCCTTTGGGTGGCGCAGCGGTTCACCGCTGCGATAAGTGGCTCCTCAACTCAGGCCAGCCGCTAAGGGAGACCGCGGAGGAGGCTCCATTTTTCTCCCAGCCTTTTGACGCGCGGGATTTAGAATTTGAAGAGCGACACAGACTCAATCGACCATGACAAATCCGCCCAACAAAATCCCCGCCGACCTGGCGAAAGAACTCCGCACCCTCGCCCACGATCTCAGCAATTCGCTCGAGACAATCGTCCAGGCCACCTACCTGATCTCCCAGTCCGGTCCTCCCGACAACACTCGCCGCTGGGTGGAACTAATCGACCAGGCCTCGCAGGACGCAGTGAAAATTAACCAAAAGCTGCGCCAACTCCTCCGCTCCCAAAGCTAGCCCAAAATCAAATCAAGTCGAATCGACTCAAGTCTGTGACGCAGTTCCCAGCTTTTCCTTCGTGGACCTTAGCGCCCTTGGTGGTGAAAGCCCTTCGCAAAGTGCGGTAGGATGCCTATAGTTTAGAGACTTCAATTCATCTCAGGAGATTGGCATGCAAAGGAAAGCTAGCGCAGTGTGGAAGGGTGGTCTTAAAGACGGAAAAGGGACGGTATCATCCGCCAGCGGCGTTCTCGCGAACACGCCCTATTCCTTTACTACGCGGTTCGAAAATGCCCCAGGCACGAACCCGGAAGAACTGATCGCTGCGGCGCACGCCGCTTGTTTTTCGATGGCGCTGTCAGTGCAGTTAGGCGGAGCAAATCTAACGCCGGAGAGCATTAGCACGTCAGCCACGCTTACCATGGAAAAGCTCGAAGCAGGATGGTCAATCACAGCCGTCCATCTCGACGTTGTCGCGAAGGTGCCGGGAGCAAGCGCGGAGGCCTTCAGCACAGCGGCGCAAAACGCCAAGGCCGGTTGCCCGGTGTCGAAGGTGCTGAACGCCAAGATCACCATGGACGCGAAGCTCGGGTAGCGTACGAATGGCGAAAATGTTCCGCATGGGACATTCGTAATGGCGATTATGTACGTACATTGCGTAATGTATAAGACTGTACGCTGATACTGCAAATGAAGGGGACGGCGCCTCAGTAAAAGTCAGAGCAACTCAGGTAGAAGCCGCATTTCTTGCAAACCACCTTGCAGCGCTGTCCGCGCAGTTCGGTCGAGCAGTTGGGGCAGATCGAGGACGCGTCTTTTTTCTGACTGGCGGGCGCGAGATTGCCAAGAATTGCGGTTGGCGGCGCAGGGTGTGCTCCGGCATCGCGAGCGGATGGATTGCGGAGCGAACCGCTACTTGGCCCTGTTGAACTCATGTTCGGTGTTGTAGCACATGTTGGAGTGGCGAAGAAACAGAAAGCGTCGTGAATTGGGCGCGGTACCCAAGTGGTAAGGGAGAGGTCTGCAAAACCTTTACACGCCGGTTCGATTCCGGCCCGCGCCTCCAATGTTTTCATTGTAATCCACTGTCCTGCATGTGTTTGACCCAAGAATCTAACTCTGGTGCCATTGGGGGCTCAAACCGCCTAAATCGGGCCGATTTGGCCTCGGGGGCGGACAAAAAGCGGACAAACTATTTCGCCATTAATTCACCCTCGAATCTGGCGCGCCATCGGGGTCCTTGGTTTCAGCCGCCTGCAAGATTTCATCGTAGCGAGCCATTGCCGCACGTTGGTGCCGAGCGGTGATGTGCACATATTTTTCCACCATCCTGATGGAGTTTTGGCCAGGGATGGCAGCTAACGTTGCGAGGTCGATACCTGCTTCGGCCATCCTTGTTGCAAACGTGTGCCTGAGATCATAGATCACAAAGCGCACCGGGAATCCCGCCTTGAGCGCGGCCGCACATAACCAATCATGCGCGGAGTTCAGCCGACAGATGTGCTGCCCCGGATTCATAGGCGATGGAAAAACCCATCGCGAGTCACCGCCCATTCGCAGCGCCAGAATTCTTCGACTTTCGGTCGTCAAATCCAGAGAACGGCGAGAGGCAGCCGATTTGCCTTGGGGATGTGTGCTTGCCCTCTCCCGAGATCGACGCTCGTTTTGGCGAGGCTGAGTATTTCGTCAGGGCGTGCACCCTGATTTAAGATCAGCCGTCCAAGATCGTGCAGGTCGCGGTGCTTGGCTGCACGAGTGAAGTACAGTTTTTCTTCCTCGTCGGTGAGGATCGTATGTGAGTGCCGTTCAAGGATGGCAAATTCCCAATAGCAGAAATTCATCGCCGACCAGCGCATAGTTTCTCGATTGTCGATTCCTTGTCGATCCTGTCGATCCACGTCTCATTGCATTCGGTTCTTGTTTCGGTGTAGATTCGAGAAACGCATTCTAGGGAAATGTGCATGCGGTCGATCTCGAAACGCGTAGCGTGGCTTTCTCTGCTGCTGACATTGTGGTCGGCACTGGCGTTTGCCATGCATCACCATAAGGATGCGGATGAGTCTGCCTCTTGCCAGGTTTGCATCGCGGCGCACTCGACAACACCTGTAGTCGCTTCCCCCACTCCCAAACCGGTCTTCCGTCGCTCGGTGGTATTTCAGCTGCAGACCGCCGTATCGAAGCAGCGCCTCACAGCTTTTACCTTGTACGTCCGCCCTCCTCCTGTCGCCTAGAAGATCACATTTCAAATTGAATGGGGCAAGGTTCGTTTTCGATTAGAACCTCCCGTGATCTTTTTTCCTGCGATCTTTTCGAAACAATTCTGGAGGATTTCATGTTGGCTTCATATAAGAAGTCGCTTTCTGCGGCTTTGGTGGTGGTTTTTCTTTTGGTTCTCTCCCTTCATGCTTACGCGCAATCGGGCGGAAGTTCAGGATCGATTAGCGGTACAGTCTTGGACCCCTCTGGAGCTGTGGTTGCGAATGCCACAGTGGAAATTCATAACCCGGTCAGCGGCTATGCGGGTGCGACCACAACAGACAGTAAGGGAAGTTTCAGTTTTTCGAACGTGCCATTTAACCCATACCACATGACGGTAACGGCGCAAGGGTTCGCGCCATACGCGCAAGATGTGCAGATCCGGTCGGTTGTCGGCGCCACGGTCAAGATCGGTCTTCATGTCACCGGCTCTTCCACCACCGTCGATGTTGAGGCTACAGGCGGAGATCTGGTGGAGAACGATTCGACCTTCCACTCGGACATTGACAAAAATTTGTTCGACAAACTCCCTCTGGAAAGTACATCGTCGTCGTTAAGTTCGCTGGTTACTCTCTCCACGCCCGGAATCGCCGCCGATTCGAATGGGCTCTTCCACGGGATTGGCGATCACGCGGAGAATTCTTTCTCCGTTGACGGGCAGCCGATCACCGATCAGCAAAGCAAAGTATTCTCCAATCAGCTTCCCGTCGAGTCCATTCAATCGATGGAGGTTATATCCGGTTCGCCACCTGCGGAATATGGAGGCAAGACAAGCATTGTAATTGTGGCCACGACGCGCTCAGGTCAGGGCATCACTACTCCTCATGGCAGCGCGTCTACTTCCTATGGATCATTCGGAAGTTCGAACATAGCAGCCGATGTCGCCTACGGCGGAAAGAATTGGGGCAACTTCATCTCTGTAGGCGGGCTAAACACCGGCCGTTTCCTCGATCCGCCCGAATTCGAAGTTAGCCACGACAGCGGCAATGAAGAAAACCTGTTCGACCGGGTGGATTACCAGTTCTCAACCTCCGACTCAATGCACCTCGATTTCGGCTACAGCCGGAGTTGGTTCCAGACGCCGAATTCGCTGGATGCGCAAAATGCGACGCCGTGGAATGGCCTGAACGGAATTCTTCCAGCCGTAGAAAATTACGGGGGAGTCGCTCCTGACGGCGATGTCGTTGGACCGACTGACCAGCGCTCGAAAATTGGAACTTTTAACATCGCCCCCTCCTGGACGCACGTTGTAAACACGAACTCGGTGCTTACCCTAGGTGCATTCGTACGCCGCGACGATTACAACTACTACCCGAGCAAAGATCCATTCGCCGATCTCGGGCCTCCTAGCCTTCAGCGGCAGTCGGTGGGTCAGAACCGCACGCTCACCAATGCCGGGATCCGTTCCGACATTTCCTATGTCAAAGGGATCAACAATATCAAGGCCGGTGCTACCTACGAGCAAACCTTTCTCAGAGAGGACGACACTCTCGGAATCGTTGATGCTGCATTCAACGCGCCATGTATCACTGCGTCACCGGTGACAGCGCTGAACCCGTTTCCGTTCGTTACTGTTCCGGGTTTCACCGATCCCTCGCAATGCGCCGCTGCCGGTTTCGAGCAAAACGTTTCCACTAACGGGGACGCGCCTGGAACGGCGTTCTACCCTTATTTCAATCCCACCCTGTTGCCCTATGACTTGACTCGCGGCGGAGGGTTGTACACCTTCAGCGGTCGTACCGACGTGAAAGAGCTTGCGCTCTACATCCGCGACGCGGTTACAGTGGGAAACTGGTCTCTGAATCTCGGTATCCGCGGCGATCTCTACAATGGAATCACCATCGCGCGCCAAGCTGAACCTCGCCTGGGCATCGCTTACAACGTCAAGAAAACGAATACGATTCTCCGCGTTTCCTATGCGCGCACTTTGGAATCTCCCTTCAATGAAAATCTCGTCCTCTCCAGCATCGGATGCGCCAATCCTGTCCTCAATCCCCTGCTGCTTTGTTCCTCGCTGTCGACAAATCCATTGAGTCCTGGCTTTCGCAACGAATTCCACGCCGGTCTGGAGCAGGCTTTCGGAAAATATCTCGTCTTCTCCGGCGAGTGGATCTCGAAGTACACGCACAACGGCTACGATTTCAGTGTGCTTGGCAACACGCCCATCACTTTCCCGATTGAATGGCACAACTCGAAAATTCCCGGATACGCCGGACGCGTAAGCGTTCCGAACTACCATGGCTTTTCGGCGCTAATGGTTTTCTCCAGCGTGGCCGCCCGGTTCTTCACTCCCCAAATCGGCGGAGCCGGTGCGACTCCCGTCGCAGTGGGTCCGTTCCGCATCGACCACGACGAACACTTTAATGAGACGACTCACTTCCAGTATCAACCTTGGAAGCTGGGCCCATGGCTTGGCTTCAACTGGCGATATGACAGCGGACTAGTGGCGGGCGCAACCCCATGCTTCGGAGTAAATACTGGCAACGATTGCCCAGGATCGATTCCCGCTTCGGGCGTGCCCGGCGGCGGATACATCAGCACGATCGCATCCAATGTCGGTGGCGTTCCCTTGTCTGCCGATCAAGAAGCGGAGGCAGGGTTTTCTTGCGCAGGTCAGCGCGCAACTCCAACTGTGCCTCTTCCTTACAATTGCCCCGCAGCGCAGTTCAGCTCGAACCTCATCCGAGTGCCAGCGCCCAACGCGGAGAACGATGACCTCCATCCCCCGCGCATTGCGTCACGTAACCTGTTCGACGTTTCCGTGGGCGACGACAACCTGCTCAAAGGCGACCATTACAAATGGAGCCTCACACTCACCGCCATCAATATCGCCAACAAGCTCGCGCTGTATAACTTTCTGTCAACCTTCAGTGGGACACACTACGTGACGCCGCGCGCGCTGACGGCTCAGCTCGGGTTCCACTTTTGACGCCGTGCGAAATGGCCCCGGTCGGTTCAAGGATCGGGGCTCTCATTGCGGGCAACGAATGCCCGATCTTCACTGTGATTCCGCAAGTGATTACACGACGATTGGGTGACTTGGAACCATACGCCAAATGCAAGGAAGGGTATTGCTCGTCTTGGTAACTGTATCTTTCGAGGCTCAGTGTTCCAATGGGCAAATATTGCTATGGTAAGGGCAGGAGAAAAGTCACAGAGGCATTCTCGAACCGGGAGGGCCTTTGGATACTGGCAGTGGTAACTGTGCTTTCGATAGGAACTCTGGTGTTGTATATGATCGGCTACCTGCATCTCGACGGCGACTGATGGAACGAAGTCGGGCCCTGTGCGGTGGTTCCGTGCTGGGAAGGATGGAAGGGAACGTGGGGCACCTTTAGCCATTGTGCACGAATCGCGACCTACCTTAGAAGGTAATTGTCAGGAAAAGGGCGTTTTGATTTTCCCCCTCCCGCTAGCGCGCGCCCTGGCCTTCCCCTCTCTCGCGCGGGCTCCGGGGTCCAAATCCAGGGGTGGGGGGTAGCCGAATTTTTCCCGAAGTGTACTACCCCTCAATCGTTTGACCCCTGTTTTATCGCGCCTGCAAGAACGACATCCCCTGCGTTCTCCGCCAGAAGCACTAGTTAGTGGCGGAACGCAAAGCGCCTTTTTCGCTGTGCCAGTCAAAGAACTTACGGGAAGCGTTACAGAGGGTTTTTTGGCTTTTGCCAGTTCCCGTGCGCCAGAGGATAGGTTGGATCAGAGCTAACGGCTCGCGCGAGCAAATCGCGTGACGAAGACACGTTGCTTCGGAGAGCTGACGCTGCGATGTACGCCGTCAAGAAAGATCGAAAAAAAGGATTCAAAGTTTGGGATTCCTCGCTTACAGGCATTGGGCGGTGACCTTCTTCGTGGAGAACGGAGTTCTATCGGCTCAACGAAACGTCTTCGATGAGCGAGATGCGATCAAGCTCAAGGCCGTTGTCGCGCTGCACTTCAAGCCTGCAAATTGATCCAATCGATGGCGATCAGGCCATGTATCGTGACCTTTCGTTACCTTCGTGTGTGTTATGTCATAGACACCTCGGCAAACACAGCGTGAAATCAAAGTGTGCTCTCGGCACGACCCGAGGTTAAGCGATGGCTCTGAAGCTCGGGAAACGCGGAAGAATTTCCCTCGCCAACACCACGAGTAGCGTCGTACCGTAGCGTGGATTCCGACCTGTCGCGATGACCATGAACGTCGAACGTTGTATCACACCCGGCGAGGATCAATGCCGTTCCCATCCGGCATCGGCGCACGAGATCGTACGCCGAACTGAGCGGGACGAATTGTCGTCAAATGCGTCGACGGCTGAGACCTGGGATTGGCGCGCTATACCGCTCCATAAGCAGTTGTTGCTAGGATTATTGTTTTTAGCCGCATTCCTGATCTCGGACGGGTCATCGGCAGCTTCTCAGGGGTGGGAGGGGGCGCCCCCGTGGTATCTGCCGGTAGGGCTGAGTCTGGCCATACTTTTGTGTGGAGGAAGGCGCTGTTTGCCCGCCGTGTTCATCTCCAGCGTGGTCGCAGCCTTAGTGAACTACCACCGCCCGATTCTTTCCTGGTGCGGAATACCTGGCTCCATTGCGATATATCTCGGCTATGTGAGCGGTGCGGCGATACTAAGAGGGCGATGGCGCATTGATTTAAGGCTTGGGACTCTGAACGACGTCGGCCGATACATCGTCATTTCTCTCGGCGCAGCAATCTTCAGTGCATTAACCGGAATGATGACTCTTCTGGGCGACGGTAGGATTCGTCGATCCGACGCTCTCGGGACAGCCATAGAGTGGTGGGTCAGTGACGCACTGGCGATCATCGCCTTCACTCCCTTCTTGCTGGTGCATGTGGCTCCGCTCGTGCATCGCTGGTTGAGCTCGGGACGCGGGGTACGTCAATCAGCGGCTCGAACAGGTCGCTTTTCGACAGCTGAGATCCTCGAGCTGACGGCACAATGCGGATTTGTTGTATTCGCGATCTGGTTTGTCTTCGGTTATGCGCCTGCGATTCCCTATCAACCCCTTTACCTGTTATTCGTCCCGGTCATCTGGGTTGCGGTTCGCCGCGGTCTACCGGGGGCCGTCCTGACCACATTTGCCATCGGTGTCGGGATGACGTTCGCAGCCTGGATCACTCAGGCGCATCGAGGGTCGCTCCCCAGACTGCAACTCGCCATGTTGGCGCTAGGACTGACAGGCCTCTGTCTGGGAGCGGTGGTGACCGAGCGAAAGCGGGTCGAGTCGACCGTTCGCAAGTCTGAAAGACGCTATCGCCTTCTGTTTGAGCGCAACCTGGCGGGCGTCTTTCGCGCCACGGTCGCAGGGCGCGTCCTGGAGTGCAATCAAGCCGCCGCTTGCATGTTTGGTTCTGACTCGCCGGAGGAAGTCCTGGACCTCCAGGCGGCCAATTTATATGACAGGGCCTCCGATTGGGAATCGCTTCTGACAAAACTCAAATCCGAGAAAAGCGTTACTAACCACGAGATGAGGTTTCGACGTAAGAACGGTGACTCCGCCTGGGCGATGTTAAATGTAAGTCTCATCGACGACGACTCGGGCATCGCCAACATTGAGGGAACGTTAATCGATATTACCGAGCGCAAGGTTGCCGAGGAACGAGTTCAATCTCTAGCCTACTATGATGCTCTGACGGGACTCCCGAATCGGATTCTTCTGCACGATCGATTGTCAAAGGCACTTTCCACTGCTCGGCGGCAGAATCACAAAGTTGCACTTCTGTTCCTTGATCTCGACCGCTTTAAGATAGTTAATGACTCCCTCGGGCACTCCGTAGGCGATCTCCTTCTGCAAGAAATCGCAGGGCGGCTTAAGGGTGTTGCGCGTGAGGAGGACACAATCGCCAGACTGGGAGGAGATGAATTCCTAATCGTGCTCACAAATGTTAAGGATATCCCCGGCGCTGCAGTCGCAGTTGAACGCTTTATGGATGCGATGACTCCCGAATTCGTCCTTCAAGGACACTCCTTTAGCATCAGTTGCAGCCTGGGCATCAGCATTTTCCCGGAGCATGGTGCGGACAGTGAAACCCTGATCAAAAATGCCGATGCTGCAATGTACAGCGCCAAGGAAGGTGGACGGAACAACTTTCAGTTTTTTACCGCGGACATGAACGTTGAGGCTGTCAAGCGATTGACCTTAGAGAACGGCCTGCGGCCGGCACTCGAGAGGAAAGAACTCTTTCTCGTGTACCAACCGCAGATGGATGTTGTCACTGGAAAGATCACCGGGTTGGAGGCACTCCTCCGATGGCAACATCCGGAATTGGGCCTCGTGCCACCCGATCAATTCATCGGAATTGCTGAGAATACCGGCATGATCCTGCCAATCGGCGAATGGGTACTCAGGACAGCCTGTTCTCAGGCCCGGAAATGGCAGGATGAAGGTCTTCGGCCAGTGCAGGTCGCCGTAAACGTCTCAGCGGTCCAGTTTCGTCAAGAGGGCTTCTGCCAACTCATCAGAAAAGTGCTCCATGAGACCGGCCTG
>JGI12635J15846_10001068_pt1 | contig 23948 bp, 24 predicted proteins | sample BlaSpr_A8_OM2_M2_FD_15846 | JGI IMG/M metagenome (IMG submission 15846) | reverse complement strand
AACGAGTGAAATCCGCCAAATGCATACAACCTCCTGATCGTTCGTTATTACGGCTTGTTTCAGGTTTTGTGAGTCGTGGAAAGAGCCCGATTGTCACCGGTTACTGCTTCGGCGCATGATGCAGCCCTATTCCCATCAAAAAATCAACAAGGAGTCGCCATGAATATCCATTTGAGCCTCGGACCGCTGGTCGCGCTGATAGCCGGCATTCTGATCCTGATCGTGCCGCGCCTGCTCAACTTCATCGTTGCGATTTACCTGATCATCATCGGACTGATCGGCGTCTTCGGCCTCAGCACGACGCATTTCTAACGGGCGCGGCCATAGGTAACGCGCCCTGTAAGACGCTGTTACCGGAGTGAGGTTCCAGAGGCGAGCAAACACTGAACGCGGGATCTGAGACCCCGCGTTCCACGAATATTCTGAAGTCGAATGAAGGCTGGTGTGTTGCAGCGCAATCAGTTGTTGGCGAGCTGGTCGAGCCGCATGCGGCCCTGCAGCGACAAGCCGCCGACGGCGGTATGCCCATCGATCTCGCGATGCCGCATGAAGCAGTCGCGTTCAATGAGGAATGACGCTGCGGTTTCCATCCCGTTGCGGGACAGACCGAGATTCTTGTAATTGAGATCCAGGAGCGTGGTTTGATCGGCGATACGGCTCGCAGCCGACAGAATGGCGATGCAATCGGCTCTTGACGGATTCAGCATGGCTTTCACTTTCGATGTCCTCGAAAACGTTAAGCAAGCATGGAGCGCGTGACGTGCATCAGCGGGTCCGATCCTGCGAACCCGCGCTGCCACTTCCGGCGAACCGTCAGGCGCGAAGTTTCATTCTAGGCATTTGTCACATGTTTTTTCAACCACGTTTTTCACCCTTTACGCGCTTGTTGTTTTGCAAGACGGCTTTGGCTCGGCGTCATGGGTCGAACGTAGGTCGAACTTAGGGTCGAAGCTTCGGATCGGGACAGTCATGAAGGCGCGAATCGCGAATGCGCTTCATAATCGACGACTCGAAGGAGTGGAACAGCCTGGCCCCAACAACCACGCGGCGCCTGAACTGCGGCCGCATCGAGATCAAACGCCCAAGCCTATGCCCGCACTGATTGAGGATTACGCCCTGGTTGGCGATGGCCACACCGCCGCCCTGATTTCAAAAGAGGGCTCGATCGACTGGCTATGCTGGCCGCGCTTCGATTCCGGCGCGTGTTTCGCCGCGCTGCTGGGCACGCCCGAAAACGGCCGCTGGCTGATCACCCCCGACCTGCCCGACGGCGCCGAGCCGCCTGTGATCACACGCAAGTATCGCGGCGATACGCTGATCCTCGAAACGGACTTCGAGACGCCTGAAGGCCGAGTGTCGCTCATCGACTTCATGCCGGTCCGCGACGGTGTGTCCGACCTCGTGCGGATCGTGGTCGGCCGGCGCGGCACCGTGAAGATGAAGATGGAACTGGTGCTGCGCTTCGATTACGGTTCGTCCATTCCCTGGGTCAGCCGTCTTCCCGACGACAACGGCATCCGCGCGATCGCCGGTCCCGATCTCTGCGTGATGCGCACGCCCATTGAACTCGCCGGCGAGAACATGCGCACGGTCGGCGAATTCACCGTCACTGAAGGCGAGCGTGTGCCCTTCTCGCTCGTGTATTCGCAATCGCACTTGCGCCTGCCTCCCGCACTCGATCCCCATACGCAATTCGCACGCACCGAAAACTTCTGGCTGGAATGGTCGGGGCGCAGCAATCTGGACGGCCGCTGGGGTCCGGCCATCCGCCGCTCGCTGATTACGCTCAAGGCGCTGGCCTATGAGCCGACGGGCGGCATTGTCGCGGCACCGACCACGTCGTTGCCGGAGCAATTAGGCGGAACGCGCAACTGGGATTACCGATACTGCTGGTTACGCGACGCCACCATCACCCTGCTCGCGCTGATGCGCAGCGGTTACTACGACGAAGCGCGTGCATGGCGGGCCTGGCTGGGCCGCGTGATGGCCGGGTCGCCGGATCAGGTGCAGATCATGTACGGCATCGCGGGCGAGCGGCGCTTGCCGGAATGGGAAGTCGACTGGCTGGCGGGTTATGAAAATTCGAAGCCGGTGCGTATAGGCAACGGCGCGGTCAACCAGCTACAACTCGATGTCTACGGCGAAGTGATGAACGCGCTGCATCTCGCGCGCGTAGGCGGCCTGCAAGCCGATGACACCGTATGGTCGATCCAGCACGCCATGCTCAATCATCTCGACACTGTCTGGCAGGAAGCCGACGAAGGCATCTGGGAAACGCGCGGCGGGCGTCAGCAATTCACATTTTCGAAGGTCATGGCGTGGGTGGCTTACGACCGCGCGATCAAATCGGCGGAACAGTTCAGCCTGGAAGGTCCGCTCGATCACTGGCGCAACATGCGCACCGCCATTCACGCGGACGTGTGCGAGAAGAGCTGGAATCCATCGATGAATTCGTTTGTCCAGACTTACGGCGGCGACGATCTCGATGCCAGCCTGCTGCTGATTCCGCTGCTGGGCTTTCTGCCGCCGGAAGATCCGCGTGTGATCGCAACGGTACACGCCATCGAGCGCAATCTCACGCATGACGGGCTGGTGAAGCGTTATCACACGACGGAAGTAGCGGATGGCCTGCCGCCCGGGGAAGGCACGTTTCTGGCCTGCAGCTTCTGGCTGGTCGACAATCTCGCGTTGCAAGGCCGCCTCGAGGAAGCCTATGCGATGTTCGAACGTTTGCTCGGCCTCGCCAACGACGTCGGCCTGCTTGCCGAGGAATATGACACGGTCGCGAAACGTCAGGTTGGTAACTTCCCGCAAGCGTTCTCGCATGTCGCGCTCGTGCACACCGGCATGAACCTGATGCGCCACGAACAGGGTATGGCGAAGGCGACGGGCCAGCCCACATCGCGTCAGGACAAACCCTCGGATGCGACACTCGCAAAGGAAAGCAAATCGTAATGTTTTTAGAATAATTGACGGTAATTAACGAATTCGCAGCAAATTTGACGCCGAATAGCGGTATAGAACACGTATGTTGCGTTGCACAAAAGCGCAGACTTGGCTATGATCAATGCGGCTTTCCGACCGGTCGTTCGGCGAATGTAATTTTGAATGGGGTTTAGTGTCACGGCTTAGCCGGCATGTGTTTCGTGTGCTGTTCCATCTTCAGCCCAGAAGGCGCAACGCCGGCTTATACCCAGTCCCTGCCCCCATTCCCCGTGACCCCTCGTTCAGCAAATAAGCAACAACGAAGCAACGAATAACTGCCAGCACCAGCAACGCGGTGCAATCGACGAACTGCACGCCGAGCCGGGACCCAGCGAAAGTCTGACCCCGACATGACGCCACCGCCGATAGAGGCCAACCGCCGGACACGCTCCCGAACACGGGCGCAGCCGGTTTTACACAGGTCAAATATGCTCTATCAATTCTACGAATTTCAGCGGGCCATGTTGAGCCCCCTTACGGCATGGGCGGAAGCGGCATCGAAGTCGTTCACCAATCCTTCCAGCCCCCTCGCGTATGTGCCCGCTTCCAGCCGGCTCGCGGCCGGCTACGAATTGTTGTATCGCCTGGGCAAGGACTACGAGAAACCCGAGTTCGAACTGCATCAGATCGAGAAGAACGGTCATGCCATTCCTATCGTCGAGCAGATCGTGCTGGAAAAACCCTTCTGCCGGCTGATCCGCTTCAAGCGTTTCTCGGATGACAGCGCTACCGTTACCGAACTCAAGACCGAACCTATCGTGCTGGTCTGCGCTCCGCTTTCGGGCCACCATTCCACCCTGTTGCGCGATACGGTGAAGACGTTGCTGCACGACCACAAGGTCTACCTGACCGACTGGCTCGATGCACGCATGGTGCCGCTCGAAGACGGCACATTCCATCTTGACGACTACGTTGAATACATCCAGGAGTTCATCCGCCATATCGGCGCGAAGGACCTGCATGTGATCTCGGTGTGCCAGCCGACCGTGCCGGTGCTCGCCGCGATCTCGCTGATGGCCAGCCGCGGCGAAGACACGCCGCGCACCATGACCATGATGGGCGGCCCAATCGATGCGCGCCGCAGTCCGACGTCGGTGAACTCGCTCGCGAGCGAACATTCATACGAATGGTTCGAGAACAACGTGATCTATACGGTGCCAGCCAACTATCCTGGCGTAGGCCGCAAGGTGTATCCGGGCTTTCTTCAACACGCAGGGTTCGTGGCAATGAATCCCGAGCGCCACGTGACCGCTCATTGGGACTTCTATCAAAACCTGATGCGTGGCGACGACGAAGATGCGGAGCAGCATCGCCGCTTCTACGACGAATACAACGCCGTGCTCGATATGGACGCCGACTATTACCTTGACACCATCCGTGTCGTATTCCAGGAGTTCCGCCTGGCCGAGGGCACGTGGGACGTGAACGGTGAACTGGTGCGCCCACAGGACATCAAGAACACGGCGCTGCTGACCATTGAAGGCGAACTCGACGACATTTCGGGCAGCGGCCAGACGCGCGCGGCGCATGACCTGTGCACCGGTATTCCGGCGAAGAACAAACGCCACTACATGGCGGAGAAAGCCGGCCACTACGGTATTTTCTCGGGACGCCGCTGGCGCACGATGGTGTATCCGCAACTGCGCGAATTCATTCTCACGCACGACAAAGCGCCGAAGAAGGAAGCTGTCCCAGCTTGATTTAGCTGACCGTCGGGAATTAGTTGGCATGACAAAACACGCCACGCGTTTTCATTTAACGTGGCGTGTTTTCGTTGGTGGGCTCCCTCTGCGGCGAGGGAGCCGATGCGTCAGCGCCGCAACAAATAGGCGAGCAGCAATTCCGTATTCATCTTGATGATTTCATCGCGTTCGGCGTCGCGGCTGAAGTCGAGTCCGAACGTGGCTTCGAGCGTAAATCGATTCGATACGATGTAGTACCCAAGACCCGACAAAGTCACGTAAAAACGCAGCGGATCGACGTTATTGCGAAATAGTCCGGCATGCTGACCACGCTCGAGAATCTTCGCGAGGGTGGCGACCACCGGCGAAATCAACTCGCGAATGCGCGTGGAGCCCTTTATATAGCGGGCTTCGTGCAGATTCTCGTTATTGATGAGACGCAAGAGTTCGGGGTGCTCACGATAGTAATCCCAGATGAAATGCGCCAGTTGCGTCATGGCTTCCACTGGTGCAACGCCATCCAGATCGAGCGTCTTTTCGGCCTCGGTGAGTGCGGCAAACGCGTGCTCCAGCACAGCCGTGAACAACTGTTCCTTGCTGCCGAAGTAGTAGTACAGCATTCGCTCGTTAGTTTCGGCACGGCGGGCGATTTGGTCGACACGCGCGCCAAACAAGCCGCCCGCAGCAAATTCCTCTGCGGCGGCAAGCAGGATTCGGCGACGTGTACCCTCAGGATCTCTTTTGATTTTTGGCTGGTTCATGGTGGCTTTGTGATCGACAAACCGCGTTTTCCGGATAGCGTCACGCGTTCCCGTGTCCTTAGGAAGCATGCGATGGATCGGTTACGCCAACGTGATTGGGGGATACCGTCCTGCAGTCAATCGAAAGCGATTTGATTATGTGCACATCGCCGGCATGTTGGCAATTGGGAATGATTGGGAACAGCTTGAAATTCGGCGATAATGCCGCTTCCCGTGCAACGGTTGGAAACGCTCGAACATGACGTCAAAAACGAGCGCAAACTGAGCGGTCGACATGTTCCCACGTGCCGTCGCCGGATGTGAATCGAACAAGTTGCGCCAATGGCCAATCGTCTGTTTTGTCGGACCCGGCCGATACGTCGCGTATGCTCGCGTTTGCCCTCACAGGTGCCCCACGCGTTTGGCCAGCGCCAGATGCACGGACCGTTAGCGTTGCACACGTTCGCGCCAACTTGCGAGCCCGTCCGGGCCGCCTTCCTCAAGCCGTTAATGTGACTGTAGTGACTGCAACTTCCCCCAAGACTCTCGCCGACCAGATTGAAGACCGGCTGCCCCAGACGCAATGCACCAAATGCGGCTATCCCGCTTGCCGGCCGTATGCGGAGGCGATTGCGGCAGGCGAGGCAAACTACAACCAGTGCCCGCCGGGCGGACAGGAAGGCGTGGTGCGCCTGGCCAGCTTGCTCGGCAAGCCCGTAATCCCGCTCAATCCGGACAACGGCATGGAACGGGCGCGGCCGCTTGCGATCATCGATGAAAATCTGTGCATCGGCTGCACGCTGTGTATGCAGGCGTGTCCGGTGGATGCGATCGTCGGCGCGGCAAAGCAGATGCATACGATCATCCCCGAGCTTTGCACCGGCTGCGACCTGTGCGTGCCACCCTGCCCGGTCGATTGCATCGCGATGGTCCCGGCCACCGGCGATAAGACCGGCTGGGACGCATGGAGCCAGCGCGAGGCCGACGCGGCGCGCGAGCGGCACGACCAGCGACAAGCGCGACTCGAACGCGAACGGGACGCCGCCGAAGCGCGCAAGGCGGCGCGTGTCGCTGCGTCGGATAGATTGGTTGGATCGAAGGCGGCGGAGCTGCCGGGCGATCAGCCCGCAACCCAAATCGGCGCTCCTGCCAGCGACGACGCCCAGGCAAAAAAGCGCGCCATCATCCAGGCTGCAATGGACCGTGCGCGCAAGAAGAAAGAAGAACTGGCGAAACTTGGCGCAGGGCCGAAAAACACCGACGCGCTCAGCCCGGAAGTTCAGGCACAGATCGATGCTGCTGAAGCCCGGCGGCGCCGTCTCGGCATGACTCGCCCGGATGAAGACAAAAGTTCGACGCCTGCCGTCGACCCTGACCGTGAACCTGGTAGCGATAACAACGCCTGAACACGATGAATCCCAAAAAACGCCGTGCGATCTTCGAGACGCTGCAAAGCCTGAACCCGCATCCGACCACCGAGCTCGAGCATGAGTCGCCGTTCGAGTTGCTGATCTCGGTGATGCTCTCGGCGCAAGCCACCGATGTCTCCGTGAACAAGGCCATGCGGCGCATGTACCCGGTCGCCAATACACCAGCCAAGGTGCTGGCGCTCGGCGAAGAAGGCGTGACGGAGTACATCAAGACCATCGGGTTGTATCGGACGAAAGCGAAGAACGTGGTCGCGACGTGCCGGATTCTCGTCGAGCAATACGGCGGCGAAGTGCCGGACAATCGCGAGGCGCTTGAAGCGCTGCCGGGCGTCGGGCGCAAGACGGCGAACGTGATCCTGAACACGGCGTTCGGTCATCCGACCATGGCTGTCGATACCCATATCTTTCGGGTATCGAATCGCACCGGATTGGCGCCGGGCAAAGACGTGCGCGCGGTGGAAACGGCACTGGAAAAGTTCGTCCCCGATGAATTCAAACAAGACGCGCATCACTGGCTGATCCTGCACGGCCGTTACGTATGCCGGGCGCGCGTGCCGGAATGCTGGCATTGCGCGATCGAACCGCTGTGCGAGTATCGGCCCAAGACACCGGCGCCCATTGAATAAGCGGTACGGAGGTCGAAGCGGGCGAGCCACGTCGATGCAGCTTAAAATGAGCCTCTGAAAACGACACCTGCAAGCGACGCACCCACCATGTTCAACCCCAGCCGCGACGAAGTTCGCCAATTTTTCACCGACACCTGGCGCAAGCAGCGCGAAGGTGGCGTCCTGACGCCGCTCGAGAGCATTGCGGCGGACTGGATCGGCGAGCATCCGGAATATCAGCAAGAACTCGCCGATCCCGACGTGGCCCACGCCGATTACTCGCCGGATCAGGGCAAGAGCAACCCGTTCCTGCATTTATCGATGCATCTCGCTATCACCGAACAACTCTCCATCGATCAGCCGCCCGGCATCCGGCGTGCGCATGAGCGGCTGGTCGGACGGATGGGATCGACGCACGACGCGCAGCACGCGATCATGGAGTGCCTTGGGCAGATCATCTGGGAATCACAGCGCAACAACACGCCGCCGGACACCGACGCGTACCTTGCGCTGATCGAACAGCGGGCGTCGCGAGACTAAAATCTGAAGCCTGAACGCTGGATCAAAAACGAAAACACCCCGCGTTCGAGCGGGGTGTTTTTTCATGCGCGGACAACCGGCCGATCATCGGGCGATGTTTACTTCTTCACGACCAGATCGCCTTGCAACGACTCGATATACGCCGAGATGTCTTTCAAATCGCTTTGCGACAAGCTTTGCACCTGCGCCGCCATGATCGGGTTGCTGCGCCCGAAGTTTGGATTGCCGTTACCCATCTGATACTGGCGCAGTGCCCAATACAGATAGTCGGCATGCTGGCCTGCGAGCTTCGGATATTCCGCGCTCACCGGCTTGTTCAGATTCGGGCCGTGGCAGGCCGCGCAATTGTGAGCCTCGGCGAGCACCTTGCCGTTGCCTGCATCGGCTGCATGCGCCGGCTGCATGGCGATAACGCCGATCAGCGCGGCTGCCGTGCATGCTGTCTTCAACACTGTGTCGAGTGCCTTCATGAATTCTCCTATCCGCGATGCGTGAAAAGCCGGGTGACGGGCGCCCTCGAGTCTTGCGATCAGATTCGGGCAGACTCGGGCGCAGCGGATCACTTGTCGGGATTGTTCTTCGAAGAGGGGGTTTGCGCGGCGTAATACGCAGCGATGTCGGCGATATCCTGATCAGTCAGCGTGGTTGCTATGCCATGCATCGACTCGAAGTGGCGATCGCCCTTTTTGTAGGCATGCAGCGCGTTCTCGAGATAGCGGGCGCTTTGGCCGCCGAGCATCGGAACCCGGTACACCTCGGGATACGCGGTGCGGTAACCGGGGATGCCGTGGCACCCGATACACATCGCAACCTTGCCCTGGGCTGCTTTCGCGTTGCCCACGACATCGGCGGATGCCTGTGTCGCGAAGCCGGCAAGCCCCGACAGCGCTGCGATCACGGCACATTTGCCGACGAATTTATTCATAGCTTCTAACCTGGCATGAGGGGAAATCCGGCACCTTGGACGCCTGGCGTTCCGGGACTTTCTCGGGACTGGTCAAACGGACGAGCGCTAAACGATGCTGGGAGCGCCGATCCGGTTTCCAGCCACGCGGGCCAAAAAAATCGCGCTAATTGTACCGCGCGACCTACCCTCCGTCCACCGGCCGCAACGGGTTGGGCCGCATCGCGCAAGGCCGTGGCGCTTGAGGCCCCGGGGACTGCGACAATCTGTCCAATGGACATTTGGCTTTCACCCGCACCGGTCGACGGTCTGGGGTTCTGCACGCGGCGCTAGCAAAACCCTTCTGACTTATACTGCAATTTTTCCTTCTCCGAGGGACGCGTCATGCGTTTTGAAGGTTCATCGCAATACGTCGCCACCGACGATCTCAAGCTCGCAGTCAACGCCGCCATCACCCTGCAGCGCCCGCTCCTCATCAAGGGCGAGCCCGGCACCGGCAAGACGATGCTGGCCGAGGAAGTCGCCGCCGCGCTCGGCATGCCGCTCCTGCAATGGCACATCAAGTCGACCACCAAGGCGCAGCAGGGCCTCTACGAGTACGACGCGGTCTCGCGCCTGCGCGATTCCCAGCTCGGCGACGAACGCGTGAAGAACATTCGCAATTACATCGTCAAGGGCGTGCTGTGGCAGGCCTTCGATGCCGATGAACCCGGCGTGCTGCTGATCGATGAAATCGACAAAGCGGATATCGAGTTTCCCAACGACCTGCTGCGCGAACTCGACCGGATGGAGTTCTATGTGTACGAGACCCACGAGCTGGTGAAGGCGAAACACCGGCCGCTGGTGATCATCACGTCGAACAACGAGAAAGAGCTGCCCGACGCGTTCCTGCGCCGCTGCTTCTTCCACTACATCAAATTCCCCGAACCCACGACGATGAAGCAGATCGTCGAGGTGCATTTTCCGGGTATCAAACAGGAGCTGCTCGCCGCCGCGATGCAAAGTTTCTTCGAGTTGCGCAATGTGTCGGGACTCAAGAAGAAACCGTCGACATCGGAATTGCTCGACTGGCTGAAACTGCTGCTGGCCGAGGACATTGGCCCGGAGGCGCTGCGTTCCACCGATCAGAAGCAGGTCATCCCGCCGCTGCACGGTGCGTTGCTGAAGAACGAACAAGACCTGAGCCTGTTCGAACGCCTGCTTTTCATGAACCGCAACAACCGTTGAAAAGGCTGCAAGCATGAGCCGCTGGATCGAACCGGTTACGCTGGAAGGCACGCATGTGAGGCTCGTGCCGCTCGAGCGCGAGCACCAGGACGCACTCGCCAACGCCGCCGCGGACGGCGAGTTGTGGAAGCTCTGGTACACGAGCGTACCCTCGCCCGACACGATCGCAGCATGGATGGACATGGCGCTCGCCATGCGCGATTCAGACGGCGCACAGCCGTTCACGATCATCGACGCGAAGACGGGCGACGTGGTCGGCAGCACGCGTTATATGAATGTTGAAGCGGAGCATCGGCGGCTTGAGATTGGCAGCACGTGGTACGCAAAACGCGTGCAGCGCACGGCGATAAACACCGAAGCCAAGCTGCTCCTGCTCTCGCATGCGTTCGATACGCTGAAGACCATCGCCGTGGAGTTCCGGACGCATTTCATGAACCGTCAATCGCGTGCGGCTATCGCGCGGCTGGGAGCGAAAGAGGACGGGATTCTGCGTAATCACCAGATCGGCCGCGACGGTATTTACCGCGATACGGTGGTGTTTTCGATTATCGAGTCCGAATGGCCGGCCGTGCGCGCGAATCTGCGCGCGAAACTCGAGTTTCGGCCCGAATCCCGGCTCGATTGATTGGGCAAGGAGCCCGGCATGCTGATCGACTTTTTCTATTCCCTGCGCGGCGCCAAGCTACCGGTTTCGGTAAAGGAATACCTGACGCTGCTCGAAGCGCTGAAGGCCAAGGTGATCGGCCCTTCTATCGACGAATTCTATTTTCTCGCGCGCATGACGCTGATCAAGGACGAGAAATACTTCGATAAATTCGATCAGGCGTTCGGTGCATATTTCCACGGCATCGAGGCGCTGGACGAAGATGCGTTCGATGTTCCGCTCGAATGGCTCAAGAAGCGCCTGGAGCGGGACTTCACGCCGGAAGAAAAACGCCAGATCGATGCGCTTGGCGGTATCGATAAATTGATGGAACGCCTGAAGCAACTTCTCGACGAGCAGAATGAACGGCACGAAGGCGGCAGCAAGTGGATTGGTTCAGGCGGAACGTCGCCGTTCGGAAATGGCGGATATAACCCCGAAGGAATTCGTATTGGCGGAGATTCCGCGGGGAATCGAACGGCCGTTAAGGTTTGGGATGAACGCGCGTATAAGGATTACGACGATCAGGTCGAGATCGGGACGCGCAATATCAAAGTGGCATTACGGCGCTTGCGGCGTTTCGCACGCGAAGGCGCCGCCGATGAACTCGATCTCCCCGACACCATTCGCAGCACCGCCGCTAATGCCGGCTGGCTCGATCTCAAGATGGTGCCGGAGCGCCATAATAATGTGAAGGTCCTGATGCTGCTCGATGTAGGCGGTTCAATGGACGATCACATCAAGCGCGTTGAAGAACTCTTTTCCGCGGCTAAGTCTGAGTTCAAGCATCTCGAGTTTTACTACTTCCATAACTGCGTCTATGACTATCTCTGGAAAAACAACCGGAGGCGGCATGGCGAGCGCACCGCCACTTTTGATGTGCTGCACAAGTTTTCGCCGGATACCAAGCTGATTTTTGTCGGCGATGCAACCATGAGCCCGTACGAGGTTGTGCAACCCGGCGGCTCTGTCGAGTACAACAATGCCGAGGCCGGCGCGGTCTGGTTGCGGCGGCTCGCCGATCAGTATCCCCATTTTGCCTGGCTCAATCCGGAGCCGGAAAGGCTGTGGGAATATCGGCAATCGATATCGATTATCCGGCAAATACTCGGCGGCCGGATGTTCGGGCTTACGCTTGCCGGACTTGAAAGTGCGATGCGGGCGCTTTCTAAATAACCGGCGGTTGTCACGCGCGCTCCCGTCTTATGGTTTGGTTTTAACGCTTTCAAACGCCCGCATCCCGCTGAGTCGCGCACAATTCAGCGCCCCTTTCAGCCTTATTTGTCCGCTTTGAAGTGGCTCGGCAATTTCTTTTCGGACTGTCACTGCCCTTCAGACGTTTTGGCACGTACGATCGGCGCGATCGTACCTCAAGGTTTTGCATGAATCTGCCCGCCACAACCTTCCGTCCCCTCGCTGACTCGTCTCTCTCCGCGCTCGTCGCGGGTTTTGTCGCCATGATGACGGGCTATACCAGTTCACTCGTCCTCATTTTCCAGGCCGGGCGCGCCGCTCATCTCTCCGATGCTCAGATTTCCTCCTGGATCTGGGCGCTCTCCATGGGCATGGCCGTCTGCACGATCGGCCTCTCACTCAAATTTCGCGCGCCCATCGTCGCCGCCTGGTCGACACCCGGCGCCGCCCTGCTCGTGACGTCGCTGCCGAATGTGGCTTATCCCGATGCTATCGGCGCTTTCATCGTCTGCGCGGTGCTGCTGACCGCCGTGGGACTCACAGGCTGGTTCGATACGCTCATGCGGAAAATTCCCGCCGGTACCGCCGCCGCGCTGCTGGCCGGCATCCTGTTCGAGATCGGCATCGAAATATTCAGGGCCGCGCAGTTTCAAACCGCCCTCGTCCTGGCGATGTTCTTCACCTATCTGATCGTGAAACGTCTCGCGCCCCGCTACGCCATTCTCATGACGCTTGTGATCGGTATCGTGGCCGCCGGGGCGCTCGGCTTGCTCGATTTCAGCCAGTTCCACGTCGCGATCGCCCGTCCCGTTTTCACGATGCCGCACTTTTCGCTCGCGGCGGCCATCAGTATCGGCGTGCCGTTGTTCGTGGTCGCCATGGCCTCCCAAAATGTGCCCGGCATCGCCGTGCTGCGGGCGGACGGCTACAACACCCCGTCCGCGCCGCTGATCGCCACAACCGGCCTCGCGTCGCTTCTGCTCGCGCCGTTTGGCTCCCACGGGGTCAATCTGGCCGCCATTACCGCCGCCATCTGCACCGGCCCCGAAGCCCACGAAGATCGCTCCCGGCGCTACATGGCCGCCGTCTGGTGCGGGATTTTTTATCTCCTCGCCGGCGTATTCGGTGCGACCATCGCCGCCTTGTTCGCCTCGATGCCGAAAGCGCTGGTGGTGTCGGTGGCCGCGCTGGCCTTGTTCGGCTCGATCATGAGCGGCCTCACCAACGCCATGAGCGACCCGCGGCAACGCGAAGCCGCCCTCGTCACGTTCATGGTCACCGCGTCGGGGCTGACGCTGCTGTCGATCGGCTCGGCGTTCTGGGGCCTGGTGGCGGGCATCGTCACGCAGATTGTGCTCAACGCGCGCCGGGCGTAGATTTATCGTATCGACGCGAAATGTTCACGCGACGAACGTGTAATGGGGCGTGAGTCGAAGCCGGGCGCTGGCATCAGGATTGCGAGGGCCATCTGCCTGGACGCAGCAAGCACGACCGTGAACGGCGCCCTACTCTGCGCCAAATGGCGCGGCAGGAATAGAATGGCAATCTTGGGCGAGCCGCTCGCCAGACACTTTGGCGCAGCATCCGCACCAGCGGCCTCGCAAACCCTTTCAACCGCGGGCATTCCGCATCTTTGACAACGGCACAACGCGCCGAAGACCAGATATGACCACCGCTCTCGACCAGCTCAAGCAATACACCACGGTTGTCGCCGACACCGGCAACTTCCAGCAACTCGGCGAGTTCAAGCCGCAGGACGCGACCACGAACCCCTCGCTGATCCTCAAGGCTGTCCAGAACGACGCGTACAAGCCACTGCTCGAGAAGACNGTCAAGGAGCACGCGAGCAAGCCGATGGGCCAGATCATCGACCAGTTGCTGATCGCGTTCGGCAAGGAAATCCTGAAGATCGTCCCGGGCCGCGTATCGACGGAAGTCGACGCCCGCCTGTCGTTCGACATCAAAGGTTCCATCGCCAAGGGCCGCGACATCATCAAGCTGTACGAAGACTCGGGGATCGACCGCAAGCGCATCCTGGTCAAGCTGGCGTCCACGTGGGAAGGCATCCGCGCAATGGAAACGCTGCAGAAGGAAGGCATCCACTGCAACATGACGCTGCTGTTCTCGACCGCGCAAGCTGCGGCTGCGGCGGACGCGGGTGCGCAACTGATCTCGCCGTTCGTGGGCCGGATCTACGACTGGTACAAGAAGTCGGCAGGCGCGGACTGGGATGAAGTCAAGATGGGCGGCGCGAACGATCCGGGCGTGCAGTCGGTGCGCAAGATCTACGCGTACTACAAGAAGTTCGGCTACAAGACCGAAGTGATGGGTGCGAGCTTCCGCACGGTGAGCCAGATCACGGAACTGGCCGGCTGCGACCTGCTCACCATCAGCCCGGACCTGCTGAAAAAGCTCGCCGAGAGCAACGAAAAGGTCGAACGCAAGCTGTCGCCGGAAGCGGTTGCGAATGATCCGGTGAGCAAGATCGAAGTCGATGAATCGAGCTTCCGCTTCATGGTCAACGACGAAGCAATGGCCACCGAAAAACTCGCAGAAGGCATCCGCGCGTTCGCCGCCGATGCAGTCAAACTCGAGAAATTGATCGAAGCGCTGAAGTAATTTCGCGACTGTAAATCACGTCTGGAAACAGGCGTCGGCGCTATTTCGCCGGCGCCTTTTTTTATGCGGATCGAGGCTGTACGGTGCGTTTGCAGCCCTCGGACGTGGGCTAGACTTTTGGCACGGGCGGCGTGGCTGCCCGACACACCAGGAGTTGCCAATGCGTCTCGAACCCTATCTGTTCTTCAGTGGCCGCGCTGAAGAAGCGCTCAAGTTCTACCAAAAAGCCATCGGCGCGGAAACGCTGTCGGTGCTGCATTTCAAGGACTCCCCCGAAGGCGTGAACGCCACGCCCGAATGGCAGGACAAGGTCATGCACGCCACGTTCAGGATAGGGCCGAGCGTAATCATGGCGTCCGATGGCGTGAACGCCGCGCCCCAGGTGTTCTCCGGATTCAGTATTTCAATAGCCGCCGACGACATCGCGTCCGGCCAAAAGATGTTCGATGCCCTTTGCGTTGGCGGCGACGTGCGGATGGCCTGGCAACCAACCTTCTGGACGAGCGGTTTCGGCATGGTCTCCGACAAGTTCGGGATGCCGTGGATGGTGACCGTCATGGACGAACTCGGGGCATGACGCAGCATTCGGCGATCGCTGCGCAGGCAACACGTAGTGCCTGACACATTCGATTTATCGATGAAACGGCTGCGCGCCCTCGATGTTCCAACGCTGCTCGATTTCGATCAGCCGCAAGCGCAGCCGGTCCACCTGTTCCGCCAGCCGTTGCGAGAGCCAGTAGGGCCCCTGTAATTCGGGCGCGCGGTCCGCGGCAACACTGGCGTTCCGTTCCAGTCGAGCGGCCGCTGCGGGAGAACCAGTCGCAGCATGCAGCAATCCCACGCGCCCAAAACGCAACGCGCGTGCCATCAGCAGCAACATGTGCCGTACCGCGCGCTCCTCGGCGTGGCCGCTGGCGAGGAGCCCCGGCGCGTCGTGCGGCATGGCTCCCGCCATCATTTCGAGCGCGGTGAGAATCGACCGGTGCTGGCGCTGGATATCGTCGAGCACTGCAACCGGCACGTTGATCTCCTTCGCCACCGACGCCAGCAATGAACGCGACGCGACCAGCTTTGCGTTCATCGTGAGCAATTGTTTCGTCAGGGTTTCGTTGGGCATCGGCCGCCCTTCCACGATCGCGCCATAAATCCGCGCACTGTCCCGCATGTTGTCGGCGAGCCGGTAACGCCATGAATAGGTCGCGTATTGCGGCAGCACGAACGAAAACGCGAGCGCGATCACAATCCCGATCAGCACCGTCAAGGTGCGCCACAGGCCGACTTCGATAGACAGATCACCGTGTCCCGCGACGATGATTGTCGTGATGGCCGTCAGCAACGCGATATACCCCGGCTTGCCGATGGCGTGATACGCGCAAACGCCCGCTATCACCGCCAGCAGCACGTACGTGATCATGGTCGAATGGGTGGCCGACTGCAGCAGGATCAGCGCGAGCCCGAGCGACGCGCCGAGCAGCGTGCCCAGCGCGCGCTCCGCGGCTTTCTTGCGGATATTGCCGTGATGCTGCAAGCCGCCGATCACCACCAGCAAGGTCACCGACGACCATTCGCCATGCGGAATATCGATACCCGACGTCAGCGCAATCGACGCAAGCATGGCCAGCGCCACGCGCGCCCCATGCAGATATTTGGCGTAGCGATATCGAAAATACGGCGAGCCCAGCACGTGCAGTAAGCGCCGTGCCTGGCTGCGGTGGGGCTTGGTCGTATCGGTCGAGGACATGCGGCTCCGGTTAGCCTGGCGGGCAAAAAGCTGATGAAAACGGGACTCGGAATACAAAACGCCCGCAACATCCGTTACGGGCGTTTTACCAGCTTTCGCGACACAACGGGGTTGGATCGCCCGTTTTTCCCTTCCGGATCAGGTTTCCGCGACGTCCAGATAATCCTCGGGACTCGTACGGTCATCCGAACGCTTCAGGCCGATCACGCGCACCAGGACGCTCACCACGATCGATACCACGAGGTTCACGATCAACGCCCACACGGCGGCATAACCGGGAATCGCGTAACCGAACAGGTGGATCGTGAAGATGGAGCCAGCCAGTTTCAGCGACACCGCCATCCACGTACCCGTCGCAATACCCACGGCCCAGCCCAGCAGCAAACCACGGTGATCGAGAACCCGCGTGTACAGCCCAAGCACCAGCGCCGGCAGCGTCTGGATGATCCAGATCCCGCCGAGCAGTTGCAACTGAATAGCGTACGTCAGCGGCAATGCAAGAATAAACACGACAGCGCCCACCTTCACCAGCAGCGACACCAGCTTGGCGACGTTGGTTTCCTGCTCCGGCGTCATCTTCGTGTTCACGAACTCGCGATGCACGTTGCGCGTGTACAGGTTGGCCGCTGCAATCGACATGATGGCCGCCGGCACCAGCGCGCCGATACCGATCGCCGCAAACGCCACGCCCACGAACCATGACGGGAAGAAGTGCAGGAACAGCGCCGGGACCGCGAAGTTCGAACCGTACGCCTTGAAGTACGGGGCGAATTCCGGCATGTCCTTCACGCCCGATGCCAGCGCCATATAACCCAGCAGCGCGAGCAGGCCGAGCACCAGCGAGTAAGCCGGCAGGAGCGCCATGTTGCGGCGGATCGTGTTGCCCGACTTCGACGACAACACCGCCGTCACCGAGTGCGGATACAGGAACAGCGCGAGCGCCGAGCCCACCGCTAACGTTGCATAAGCGCTATAGCCGTTCAGGCTCGATGCATCCGGTGCCTTCAGCAGGATCTTTGCCGGATCAACATGGCTGAAGATCGCGCCGAAACCGCCGAGTTGCGCCGGGATGATGATCATCGCGGCGATGATCGTGATGTAGATCAGCACGTCCTTCACGACCGCGATCATGGCCGGCGCGCGCAGGCCCGACGTGTACGTGTACGCGGCGAGAATCGCGAACGCGATAATCAGCGGCAGATCACCGACGAAGCCCGTCGTATCGAAACCGAGCGCACCGATCACCACCTCAATACCGACGAGCTGCAACGCGATATACGGCATCGTTGCGACAATCCCCGTCACGGCGATCGCCAGCGCGAGCATGCGGCTGTTGTAGCGCGCGTGCACGAAGTCGGCTGCGGTGACGTAGCCGAATTTCTTCGAGATCGCCCACAGCTTCGGGAACACGACGAACGCAAACGGATAGATCAGGATGGTGTACGGCAACGCGAAGAAGCCGGTAGCGCCAGCGCCGAACACAAGCGCTGGAACCGCGACGAACGTGTACGCCGTATAAAGATCGCCACCGAGCAGGAACCACGTGACGATCGTGCCGAAGCGACGGCCGCCGAGGCCCCATTCATCGAGCTGTCCGAGATCGGCCTTGCGCCAGTGAGCGGCCACAAAGCCAAGAATCGTCACGCCGATAAAAAACAGGACGAAGACGAAGGTTGCGGTGGAGTTCATCATCGCGGGCTCCCGGGCGTGAGCTTGGGAACATCGTGGATGGGCTTGGTCTTCATATAGACCACAGCCGTGATTGCCGCGCTGATCAACACCCAGAGCAACTGATACCAGTAGAAAAACGGAAAGCCCCAGAGCACCGGTTCAATCTTGTTGTAAAACGGCACCCAGACGACGCCGATCCAGGGAAGAACCAGCAGCCAGAGCCACTGCTTGTTGCGGACTTGACCCGTGGCGGTCACCGCTTCTTGAGCCATGACGGCCTCCTCTTTTCTCTTGAAATATGCTTCAAGACTGTTGCTCTGCGCGGATCCCGCAGTAAAGCTCAGTCTAATAGCGCCCCGAAATACCACGTGGAGTATATGGACGCATAAAAGCGGGTCAAGCAGGGCGAACCCGAACCGTAATGACTGAAGGAAGCGTTATGTAATATTCGTTTTCTTTCGTGGTCCGGCTTGGCGCGGGTTCGTCGTTCGTCAGTGGCTAGATGGAAAAGCTCGTTGCGTCTTCCGCGCCTGCGCTGATCGACAAGCCCTTCACCCATTGACGCGCCGGCAGCTTCAATTCCTTCTCGATCAGCTTCGCCCGCTTTTCAAGCTGCGCATACGTCACGTCGAGTTCCGGGCCAGCTAACGCGATGGCAATGCGGTTGCCGTCGTGGACTTCGGGCAGCGCGATCACGCGGCCGTCGAAGGCTTCGTTCAGGCGCTTCATGTTGCGCACGAAGCTCGGATGATCGCCGAACAGGTTGACCGTCACCACGCCCGCCGGTGCCGTCAGGCAAGCCCGGCATGCGCGATAGAACGCGACGCTGTCGAGCACCGGCCCACGTGCGGTGGCATCGTAGACATCGATTTGCAGCGCACCGATCGTGCCGTGATTCGAACGATCGTTGACGAAATCCCACGCGTCCTGTTCGTGGACAGTGAGACGGGCGTCGTCGTTGGGCAGCTCGAACATCGTGCGCGCCGCTATCACGACGGACGGGTTCAGTTCGACCGCTTCCACCTTCGCGCGCTTGAGGAACGCGTGCGCGAACTTCGTCAGCGCTGCCGACCCGAGACCGAGCTGCACAATGCGCTTCGGCGTTTCGATGAACAACAGCCACGCCATCATCTGCTGCGCGTATTCAAGCTCGATGTGGTTCGGCTTCTTCAGACGCATCGCGCCCTGCACCCATTCCGTGCCGAAATGCAGGAAACGCACGCCGTCCTCTTCCGAGAACGTCACCGGCGCGAAACGCGGTTTGCGGGGGATATCGATGCGCGGTGCGTCGTCGAGATCGTCATCGCGCTCGCGCTTGAAGCGCTTGCCTTGCTTCTTGTCTTGCTTGTCGAGCTTGTCTTGACGCTTGCTGCCGAACGCGCGAGCTTCCGCCGACGCGCGTCTGATTAATTGGGTCATTTAAGGATGTCGCGCCAGATGCGCAATTTTTGATCGAACGAGAGGATAGCATTCGCGGACCTCGACGATGGCAGCACGAGGGCTTCATCGCCCGCCGCGCGAATCACGCGCCGATAGTTGGTCCGGCTCGAGACCTTCGACAATAACGCTTCGAACTGCACTCACACATTTCTTTTCCGTGTAGCCTGTTTCGCTGTTTCGTCACCGAAACCTGATATTTTTCCTTTTCGACCCGACCCGCTCCACGACAGGAAATCCGCAGAAATGAGCTATATCCACTTCATTGGCGGCGAAAAAGGCGGCGTCGGCAAATCGCTCGTCGCCCGTGTTTTAGCGCAGCACTTTATCGATCAGAGCGTGCCGTTCCTGGGCTTTGACACTGACAAATCACACGGCGCGCTGTTGCGGTTCTATGCCGATTTTGCCGTCCCAGCCGTACTTGATCAGCACGACAGCCTCGATCAAATCATCGAATACGCGGTTGAAGACCCGCAGCGGCGCATTCTGGTCGACCTCGCTGCCCAGACACAGCAGTCGCTTGCCACATGGCTCGATGACTCAGACGTGCTCGGCGTTGCTGAAGAACATGGCCTGACGCTAACCTGGTGGCACGTCATGGATGCAGGACGCGATTCGGTCGATCTGCTGCGACAGTGGCTTGACCAGTTCGGCGGACGGCTCAAGCTGGTGCTCGTTCTGAATGAAATCCGCGGCGATCGTTTCGACATACTGGACGCGTCGGGCGAACGCGAGCGGGCCGAAGCACTTGGAGCGAGCGTGATTGCCTTGCGCCGCCTGCCCGATACGACAATGCAGAAGATCGATCAGCAAAGCTCGAGCTTCTGGGCAGCGGTCAATCACCCCGACCGTTCCGTCACCGGGCTGGGCATGCTTGAGCGGCAGCGCGTCAAGGTGTGGCTAAATCGTGCTTATGGGGAAATGGGCAAGCTCGCTCTGTAGGCTTCGCGGCGAGCGCCGTACACGCGCGAAGCTAGTCCTCGGTGGTGCGTTGAGTGTCCGTCTCGACAACCCAAGCGCGCAACGCTTGCCATGCATGAAGCTTCTCGGCATAGGGCTTGGTATGCGCAGCGCTGCTTGAAGGAAGGCTGATGAATTGATACTGCCCCGCTGCGTCCTGCAAGGCGCGCATCCCGAGTCGTGCCGCCGTTCCGCCGTTGAACGCTATCGCGACAAGCTGCGGCAGCGACTCAACCAGCGCGATCAAATCGTTGCTGGCGTGATTGCGTATGTTGCTATCCAGGCTTCCTTGGCGTTGCGCTTGCGCGACGACATCCCACAGTCCAACCCGATGAAGCAGCAGCATTTGCAAGCGTGCGTCGTAGTCGATGCCGGCCAGGTCCCTTCCGATGACTTCGCCCATCAAATACCAAAAGCGATTTTGCTTGTGCGCGTAGTACTGGGATTGTGCCAACGACACTTCGCCTGGCAGGCTGCCTAGCACCAGTACCCGGGTGTTTGCGTCGACTACGGGAGGAAAGCAGCGTTTCTGCGTCATGAGTCGCGACGCGCAAGAAACGACCACAGCGACGGCAGGAAGCACTCGGTGACCATCAGAGGTGCGCCCAGTCTCACGAACACCGAACGGCGCGCTACGAATGCGTGCGGTTTTTCAAGCGGCGTTTGCCTGGCAGCCAGCCTGTATAGCGGATCGCTCGCATCGATTCTCCGACTCGTGAGGGGTGAGCGCCACACGCTGCTATCGCTATACAACAACTCGGCGAGCGGTCGCGTCCGCAATCGACGCATGGCCTGCCACACGCCGGAACTGGCATAGAGCGGCACAATACTGTGCGCCGCGACGAACGGCACGCGGTTCACGTTTAGCACCACTTCCCGGATCCACACCGGCGTGCGCGCCGTGATGTCCAGCGCCGCCGCTTCATCGCGCCACGGCTGGCCCACGGCCTCGCGAGTGATATCGACGGTGACATCGCCTAGTTCACGCAAATGCGCGGTCAGCGAGCCGCCGCGCGTGAGCCAGTCTTTCTGGTCGACAGTGAAGGTGGGTAGCGGACGGGGACGCCATTGAGTCGTAGAGAGGTCTTTCGGCATGCGCGAGATTATAAAGACACGCGCCGCTTCAACAGCAAACGCGCGTCAACGCCCGATCAACGCAAGGCGACCTGCACGCCTTGCCGAATCAGCAATTCGGCGTGTGCGCCCTAATGCTCGTAGACCCTACATGGGGCGCACCGTAAATCAAACCACACTAACTCAACGCGCCAGCAACAACGCGTTGGTCCGCTTCACGAAACTCGCCGGATCTTCCAGCGATCCGCCTTCGGCAAGCATCGCCTGATCGAAGAGCAGATGACACCAGTCGCTGAAATTCGCGTCATCGGCGTGAAGCTTTTTGACCAGCGGATGCTCGGGGTTCACTTCAAGAATCGGCTGCATCTGCGGCGCTTGTTGACCCGCCTGCTTCAACATGCGCTGCAAGTACCCGCTCATGTCGCCTTCATCGGCAACGAGACACGTCGGCGAATCGGTCAGGCGGAACGTCAGCCGCACATCCTTCGCCTTGCCTTCCAGCGCAGCCTTCATGCTTTCCACCAGCGGCTTCAACTCCTCGCCAACCTTCTCTTGCGCCTGCTTTTCCTCGTCGTTCAACGCGCCGAGATCCAGGTCGCCGCGCGCCACGCTTTGCAGCGGCTTGCCATCGAATTCGTTCAGGAACGAGAGCATCCATTCATCGACACGATCCGTCAGCAGCAGCACTTCCACGCCCTTCTTGCGGAACACTTCCAGATGCGGACTATTCTTCGCGGCTTGCCAGGTGTCGGCGGTCACGTAGTAGATCTTCGTTTGCTCAGGCTTCATGCGCGCTACGTAATCGGCGAGCGCGACAGTCTGCTCCGACGAATCCGTGTGCGTCGATGCAAAACGCACGAGCTTCGCAATACGCTCGCGATTGCCGTAATCCTCGCCGATGCCTTCCTTGAACACCTGTCCGAACTCCTTCCAGAACGTGGCGTACTTGGCCTTCTCGGCTTCATCGGTAGCTTCAGCGGACGACGATGCGACTTCTTCGAGCATCGACAGAACGCGCTTCGTCACGCCTTCGCGAATCGCTTTCACATCGCGGCTTTCCTGCAGGATTTCACGCGATACATTCAGCGGCAGATCCGCGGAATCAACCACGCCCTTCACGAAACGCAAGTACGCCGGGACGAGTTGCTCCGCGTCGTCCATGATGAATACGCGCTTCACATACAGCTTCAACCCACCGCGATGATCGCGGTTCCACATATCGAACGGCGCGTGTTTCGGCACGTACAGCAGCTGCGTGTATTCGCTGCGGCCTTCCACTCGGTTGTGGGTCCACGCGAGCGGATCGTCGTGATCGTGGGAAAGATGCTGATAGAACTGCTTGTATTGTTCGTCGGAGATGTCGTTCTTCGAACGCGTCCACAGCGCGCTCGCCTGGTTCACCGTCTCGTCTTCGTCCTTCGTGACCATCTCGGACTTCTCGGCGTCCCACTCTTCCTTCTTCATCAGGATGGGCAGCGCGACGTGATCCGAGTACTTCTGGATGATCGACTTCAGCTTGTGCGTGGAGAGAAATTCGTCTTCTTCAGGCCGCAGATGCAGCGTGATGCTCGTGCCGCGTTGAGCCCGCTCGATCTGCTCGACCACGAAATCGCCCTCGCCCGCGCTTTCCCAACGCACGCCTTCGCTTGCCGGCAAACCAGCCCGACGTGTTTCAACCGTGATCTTGTCCGCGACGATGAAACCCGAATAAAAACCCACGCCGAACTGGCCGATCAGCGCAGCGTCTTTCTGCTGATCGCCGGACAGCTTTGAGAAGAATTCCTTCGTGCCCGAGCGCGCGATCGTGCCGAGATGCGAGATTGTTTCGTCGCGACTCATGCCAATGCCGTTATCGTCGATGGTCACGGTGCGCGCCGCTTTGTCGTACGAGATGCGGATGCGCAGATCCGGATCGTTCTCATACAGCGCACTGTTTTCGATACCTTCGAAACGCAGCTTGTCCGCCGCGTCCGAAGCGTTCGAAATCAGCTCGCGCAGGAAAATTTCCTTATTGCTATAGAGCGAATGGATCATCAGATGCAGAAGTTGTTTCACTTCTGCCTGAAAGCTCATGGTTTCTTGTGCCATGGTCGGTTCCTCTAAGTTGTCTGTTGTTGACGGGATTTTTAAGCGGCGGCGATGCAGCCGGACGGCGCAGGAGCGTCAAAGCAACGTGCCGGATTGCACCGCGCGAATTCTGCGGAACATGAGGTCGCCCGCGATAATTTCAAGAGGCGCCTCGCGGAACCTGGTGGGCCATGAACCGCCCTAGCCCACGCGATCCGCGTAACTGGCGAGCATCGCGGGCAGGCCCGGATCGCCGCAGTTTGCGATGTTAAAGCGCATCCACGTGCTCGGCAGTTGATGCGGCGAAAACAGGCTGCCGGGCGTCAGCAAGAAGCCTGCTTCGTGCCCGGCAGCGGCGAGTCCCTCGGAATCCACGCCGGTATCGGCCCATAAAAACATCCCCGCCGATGGCACCAGATACGGCTTGTA